>Ga0308419_1001287_pt1 | contig 16722 bp, 14 predicted proteins | sample HotsprSampleMS50_FD_203674 | JGI IMG/M metagenome (GOLD analysis project Ga0308419, IMG submission 203674) | Hot spring phototrophic mat microbial communities from Mushroom Spring, Yellowstone National Park, Wyoming, United States - 20090730_MS50 ... | reverse complement strand
AATCTCCGGAGAGGCAAATGAGCATAGATGGCATCCCAATCAACCAGCCCCGGCGCAAGGATCGGGCAGTGGCGGACGAGGGCTGGATCAAGTCAATGCTGCGCCGGGCGGCCTATGGCGCGCTGGCCATCGCTGCCGGCGGTCAGCCGTACGCCCATCTGAATCTGTTTGCCTATGATGAGCCGGCCAACGCCATCTACTGGCATACCGCGCGCGAAGGGCGCGCGCGCGACAATGTGGCGGCCAATGGCCAGGTCTGCTTCTGCGTGGGCGAGATGGGCCGGCTGTTGCCGGCCAAAACGGCGCTCAACATGAGCGTGGAGTACGCCAGCGTTGTGGTGTTTGGCCATGTGGTGATTGTGAATGACCCCGCCGAAGCGCAACACGGTCTGCAATTGCTGCTCGACAAGTATTTTGCGCATCTGAAGCCGGGCGAGGACTACCGCCCTATCACCGGCGACGAACTGGCGCTGACCACGGTTTATCGCATCGACATTGAATCGTGGAGCGGCAAGCGCAAGCAAGTGGAATCGGATTTCCCCGGCGCGTTTTTCTATCGCGCCGGCGCGACAAGCAGTTGATGAACGCGGGGCCGCAACGGCGCGAGGGGATGGAGCGCCGACCCTGCGCAGCTTCGCGCCCCTGCGTTCAATTCCGCCCCATGTGGTTCAGGCGCCCCCTCGCGTTAAGAGCAGAAGTCCACCCGCCTGAACCGGGCCGGAACGCTTTTTCGGCTGGCTTTGTCCTCGTACATGTTGGCGTCCGCCTGCTTCAGCACATCGGCCAGCGACTGACCCGGCTGGCCTGTGGCAATCCCAAACGAAAAGCTCAGCGGCGTGTCGGCGCGCTGCGCATTGTCCAGGGCCACACGTTCCTGCACACGCGCCGCGAGATTGGCCAGTTCAGCCGTTCGCGCTCCGGGCGCCAGCACGGCAAACTCGTCGCCGCCGATGCGGGCGACGATATCTCCGGCGCGAAACGTTGATTTCAGCACCTGCGCAGCCCGACGGAGCAACTCGTCACCTGCGGCATGTCCCCAGTTGTCGTTCACGGATTTCATGTTGTCCACATCGACCACGGCAATGGCCACAGCGGCCTGCCCGGACTGCGCCAGTTGACTCATCTGTTGCTCGAAATAGGACCGGTTGTACAGGCCGGTCAGCCCATCGTGAGTGCTGAGATAGAGCAGTCTGTCCTCATCCCACTTGCGCCTCAGGCCCATGGCATACACAGCAGCCAGGCGGATCAAGAGATCGAGGTCGCGCTGGTCGTAATCCTGGTTGGAGTCGGCTACGGCTATCTGGCCGGCCAGGTGATCGCCCAGCCAGGCCGGGGCGGCCAGAAAACGGCGGATGGCGGCAGTGGCATTTTGTTCAGCCGGTATGAGCGGCAGTGGCGCCTCACCCGTCGCAGCGTTCGTAAGCAGCGGCTGGCGCTGCGCCAGCGCCCAGGCCCACAAGTCTGCGCAATCGGATAGCGCCGGCGGCAGACTGCTCTCGTCGCGCGCCAGATCATCCCAGGCGCGCGACAGAGATGTGACCTGGCCGCTGTTGGGATCGATATAGCTGACGCATCCGCGCCGGCTCCGGGTCAGGCGCATCGCGTGAGCCAGAATCTGCGTCGATATGCCTTCCAGCGAGATATGTTTCGCCAGCAATTCGCCGGATAAGCTGGCAATGGCTGCGTCTGCCTGGGCCACCTGCGCCATGTCGCGCTGGATCAACACGCGCTCGGTCACGTCGCTCACCTGGCACACGATGTGGGTGATGGCGCCGGTTTCGTCTCTCAGCGGCGCGCCATTGACCAACAGGTATTTGCGAGTTCCGTTGGGACACTCGATCGCCAAAGGCAGATCGAAGATAGATTCGTCTTTGTCAAGCACTTGCCGGAAAGGAAGCGCCCGATCTGGCAGCGCGTTGCCCTCATAATCTGTGATGCGCCACTCTGACGAGTTGTACCAACGCTTCTCCGCCTCCGCCTTGGACACGCCCAGCACTTGCTCGGCCCGGTCGTTGGCAAACACGATGCGGCCTTCGGAGTCCATCAGCACAATAGCGGCGACGCTGGTGTGCATGATGCTGCTCAGCAGATCGCGCTCCTGGCGCAACTCGTCCTGCATGCGTTTGTGCTCGGCGATCAGGCGCTGCTCGGAAAACACGCGGTCGACCGCGTTGACGAGTTGTTCCAGGTAACTGCCGGCCCCTTTCGACACATAGTCGCGCACGCCCAACCGCATCGCTTCGACCGCGACTTGCTCGCTGCCGTTGCCCGTGACAAGAATGGTGGGCGGGAGCATCCCCTCAGACAACAACATCTGGATGACTTCCAGGCCCGTGAGCGCGGGCATCATGTTGTCGACCAGCAGCAGTTGATAGGCCCCTGTGCGCACCATTTCCAGGCCGGTCTGAGCGTCTGCGGCAATGTCAACATGGTGCGCAAGCCGGCCAAACCGGATCTGCACCGCCCGGGCCAGCACGGGGTCGTCTTCCATATACAACACACGCATCTTGTTTGACTCCTGGTTGCCGCAGCCAGTGCTCTTTTAGCTACAATGCCATCACTTATGTGGCTGGGCCATCTCAGCTACAGTTAATCTGATCTACCATTTCTCCGTCTGACTGATGCAGATAATTTGCGCTACTTCAACTTCCGTTTTGCGCATTTTGAGCGCAATTTGAACGGCGGTTTTTATGAGGCAGATTTTAGATTCCAGACGCAACAAAAATGCCACAAAAGCGCTTTGTGGGAATTGACGATCTTTTTGTGAGGGTACGGCAGCCGGACATGCGTCCGTCACCGTGCTCCCGGCGCGCGGGCTGCCTCGCCGGCTACCGGCGCTGCCTGACGAATGCGGCGCCGGCGTTCTTCGCGGAATCCCCACACCGTTAGCGCCAGGCCGATCAATGCAAGACTCATGGCAACCAGGAACGTGTCGTGTATCCCGGCCACCTGAGTTGCCGGCGGGGCCGCCGTGGCGCCCTGCGGCAACGATGCGCCGGCATAGCCCAGCACGCTCATCGCCCACAGCGCGCCGAGCAGCGCGTTGCCCGTCGTCTGGCCCAGCGTGCGCGTCAGCGCCATGAACCCGGAGGCAATCCCCAGCCGTTCGCGCGGAACCGACCCCATGATGGCGCTGTTGTTCGGTGATTGGAAGATGCCCATGCCGAGGCCCAGAGGCAACAGGCGCAATACCACGCCCGGCGCGCTGGTGTCTGTGCTCAGTGTGCTGATGCTAAAATGGGCGACCACCAGCACCGCCATGCCAACCACGGTGATGGTGCGGACGCCGAGCCGGTCCGAGAGCGATCCCGAAATCGGGGCCGCGACGCCGAGCATAATCGGGACGATCGACATGAGCAGGCCGGTCTGGCTGGGCGTGTAGCCCAGCACGTTCTGCAAATAGAACGGCATGATGAGAAACGAGCCGGCGGCGGTGACGAACGTGATGAAACCGGTGATCAGGCTGACGCTAAACAGCGCGTTGTTGAACAGACGCAGGTCAACCATCGGCTGCGGCGCGCGGCGCTCGATGACGATGAACAATGCCAGAAACACTGCGAAGCCGGCCAGCAGGCCCGGCACGAGCGGGTCGCCAAATCCCGCCTGCTGGCCGAAGGTCAGCGCCAGCAAAAACGACAACATGCCGAGGAACAGGGTGGCTGCCCCGCCGAAGTCGAATCGCTGCCGGCCGGCCGGCTTGAGGTCCGGCACAAAACGCAGCGCCATCCACGTGCCGAGAACGCCGATCGGCAGATTGACGAAAAAGATCCAATGCCAGTCGAGGACGTTGATGATCAGACCGCCCACGGTGGGGCCGGCGATGGAACCGAGCGACACGATCGTGCCGCTGATGCCGAGCGCCTTGCCGCGTTCGTGGGGCGGGAATGCTTCGGTGGTGATAGCCGGGCCGATCGCCAGCGTCATGGCTGCGCCAACGGCCTGCAACACGCGAAACGCAATCAGCCAGTACACCGAGGCGGACAGGCCGCACAGCACAGAACCGAGGGTGAAGACGACGAAGCCGGCCACAAAGATCGGCTTCTTCCCGCGCATGTCGGCCAGCCGGCCCACGCCCAGCATCAGCGTGGCCATGGTCAGCAGATAGGCCAGCACGACCCATTGCACCGTGGCGAAGCTGGCGTCCAGTCGCCGCGCCAGGGTCGGCAAAGCGACATTGACGATGCTGCCATCGATGGTCGCCAGGAAAATGCTCATGGCGACGGCGGCCATCACGTGCCACTTGCGTCTGTAGTCGACGGTTGGTTGTTGCATCACGCGGCATGTCCTGCGGGCGGAATGGCGTGAATGGTAACGCAAAAAGCCGGCAGCCGGCTCACCGATTGGCAGCCACGCACGTGGTGAAGGTAAAGGAAAAGAAGGCGCAGCCTTTGCCCTGCACGTCCAGGCGCAGCTCGTGCTCCTCGAAGCCGGGATTGCTGACCACGCGCATCATGCGCGGCCGGTCGGGCGTCAGGACAGCCTGACCATCCACATAGGTCACGTCGGCGCCGGCGTTCGTCTGCGGCAGAGGCTCGCCGTCCTGATACACCGTCACGCGCGGCTGTTCGCGCGCCGCTTCGCCGATCAACCGGCCGCCCTGCAAACCCAGCATCAACTCCACCGGGTCGCCCGTCGGCGCCATGACCACGTTGACCTCTTTAGCCTTGTAGCGCAACGCCACATGCCCCTGCGAGCCGGCCAGCGCGCAGTACTCGGGCATTGACCGCCACGCGCCGTGCAGGTAGAACCGCTCTGGCTCGCGGCTGCCACGGTCGGTGTAGAACATCACCGTCTCCAGTTCGACGCCTTCATCGTTGCCGAGGCTGCTGCGCTCGTAGCCGCAGTACAACTCTGGCGTGGGGCGATAGCACAGCGCGCCGGGCGCATCCTCGGCGCGCTTGGGAATGGTGAGGGGTTGTGGACGGAAGGCCGGGTTGCTTTCGCGCAGCGCGGCCTGAATCGCCAGCTCGGTCGCCAGATACTCCCCCTCGCCCAAATGCTGGTAGCGGATGTAGCCCTGCGCGTCGATCAGAAACTTCGACGGCCAGCCCTTGTTGCTGAACGCCTGCCAGATGTCATAGTCGTTGTCGAGCACCACCGGGTGATGGATGCCCAGTTCGGCGATGGCGCGTTCGATCTGGCGCGCCTCGCGGGCAAAACTGAACTCGGGCGCGTGCACGCCGATGGTCAACAATCCGTGATCGCGGTACTTGGCGTCCCATTCGATCACGTAGGGCAGGGTGCGCAGGCAGTTGACGCAGGTGTAGTCCCAGAAATCAATGAGCACGGCGTTGCGCCCACGCTGGGCGCGCAACGACAGAGGCGCGCTGTTCAACCAGCGCGCGCCTTCTGGAAATTCGGGCGCTCGAACCAACGGCTGTTCCAACATGGCGCCGGCTATCATACCGCCTATGACAGACGTGATCCAGATTGTTACCACGACAGAGACTTACGCCGACGCCGAGGCTATGGCCCAGTATCTGGTGGAGCAGGGGTTGGCGGCCTGCGCGCAGGTCGGCGGGCCGATCACCAGCATCTACCGCTGGCAGGGCCGGCTCGAGACAGCGCAGGAATGGCAGTGCGTCATCAAGACGCGCGCGGCGTTGTATGCGCAAGTGGAAGAGGCGATTCGCGCCCGACACTCATATCAAACGCCGGAGATTCTGGCGACGCCGGTCGTGCGCGGGAGCGCCGCTTATCTTGATTGGGTGGCCGAATCCACCAGCAGCGCGCACGAGAGCGGCGGCAGCCATGCCTCGACCGCGCCCTGATCGACCGGCGTCCTCAACCCTCAACCCTCAACCCTCAACCCTGACCGCATCCCCCACCCGGATGCGGCCGCCGTGCGCCACGCGCGTGTACACCCGCGACCAGCCGGGGAATCGCTCCTGGTGAATGCGGTTGAAATATTCATCCTTGAACGACTCGCGGATGTTGCTGCACGGCTCGGTGTAGCGCGTGACCTCCAGCACCACCTGCTCGCCCAGCCGGAGACGCGCGCCTGGCCTGACCTGATCCCAGTCCACGCCGGCCAGGGTGATGTTTTCCCCCGCCGCGCCGGGATAGATGGGGTGGCCCTCGGCCTGCAACGCCAGAATGCGTTCGAGTGAGTAAAGGCACACAGCCCGCTCCGGCCCGCCGTGATGTTTCAGGTTGCGCTGCTTGTCGCCAACTAAACCGAGTTCATGCACCTCGGCTTCGCGCACCGCCAGCTTTGGCAAGCCACCGTTTGAAAGGTTGATCTGGAAGATGTGTGTGTGCAGCATTCCGATTGATTCAGACATTGTGGGGTCAAACATGCGGCTAAGGAATCCGCTCGAACAATCCGCTGAGTTCAGGTCTGTCCGAGACCTGACGATAGCGCGCGCGAAATCGAACGTCGTTCGCCAGCAGGCGCTGCGCTGTATGGTTGGCCATGAACTCACCGTTGTCTGTTTGACCGACGATATTCACCTGAACGAAGCGTGGATTTTGGGCCAGGACGTAGTCCACGTCCCACTTCCCGAAAGCGTCGCCGCGACCCAGTAATCCGGAAGGGAACTGCGGATTGAGATGGGCGATATGGGCGTCAGCAAGTCCGAACATGTCCACAACTCGCGCTTGCAGGGGCAATCTGTAGGCTATCTCGCCGGCGTCGGACACTGCGACCACGTCCCCTGGTTGCCATCGCTGGCGCAGGTATTCTACCGCCGGAGAAGCGTCGTGTAGCGACGCATCGTTTTGGCCGACGCCGCCCGCGGAGGAGTTGAGGAAGGCGTTGAGCGCGCCAAAGTAAAGGAAAGCGGATTGCGCCAGCGCAACCCCGACGCAGGTCAGCCAGGCGTGGCGGGGTGTAATCAGTTCCGCCAGCTTGATTATCCCGGCGTGAACCAGCGCAGTGAGCAGCGGCAGGATGTGCACCCAGAAACGATGCATAGGCATCCAGTCGCCACCGCCGACCATGCTGAACAGCAGGTACGCGGCGCAGCACGCGCTGATGAAGCGGTGTCGAAAGTCCAGAACCTGAGCGAGCAAAATGATCGCCGGCAGCAGCAGAAGCAGCGGCCCGCCGAGTGTCGTCAATCCGTCAAACAGGTAATACACACCCTCAATCAGCGCGCGCGGGTGAAGCCCCATGGATTTGGCATACACCGTGTTGGGCAGCGGATACCCGTAATAGCTCAGGCGCCAGAGGAAGTGCGGGACGAACAGGACGGCAAAACCGGCCAGGCGCAGCCAGTCGCGCAACTCAATGCTGGCCAGCCGCGCCGGGCCAGCATTGAGCAGCCGCCAGGCGCGAAACCCCATTGCCAGGGCGAAGAACATCGCGCCTTCGGGTCGGGCTAGGGCCAGCAAACCGAACAACATGCCGGACGCGCCGCCGCGCCTGCGTTCCTCTTCGTAGATGAAAGCAGCGACGCTGGCGGTGAGCAGGAACGCAAACAGGGTGGTTTCCAGCCCGCCCATCATCCAGGCGCCAAACGGGCCGGCGGCTGCCAGCATGATCGGCGCGAGGACGGGATAGGGCAATGAGCGAGCCAGGCTGTAGGTCAGGAGCAGGCAGCCGACGCCCAGTGCGGCGCTCAATGCGCGCGCTGTCGTGATGAGGTCAGCGCCCAGCGCATGCGGCAGCGCCAGCAGCATCACCCACAGAAAGTTTGAGTAGCCCTCAACCCGCTCGCCGATGTTGTACACCAGACCGTTGCCGGCAACGAACTGACGGACGTAGCGAAATGTGATGAAGGCGTCGTCAACAAAAAACGTCCTGAAAAGCCATAGCTGAGAGGCGAACAGCGCAAGCGCCAAAGCCCATCCAGTCAGCAGGTATACCCTCTTCATGTTGCGTCACACCGGCCACATTATCACCCGCAGGGCGATCTCAAACAGGATTGCCACAGCCTGCGCCACTGTGCCGTGCGCTTTCCGCATGTCTTCACCTGTCGGCGTCATGGGTTTGCGGCGCTGGTTTGCCGGGGGGTGTCAGACTCCGGCTTTTATTGGGTTGGGACAGGGCAACGACGATGTCGGCGACGTTGGTGCCGGTCGGGCCGGTGACGATCAGATCGCCCAGCCGCTGGAAGAAGTGATAGCTGTCGTTGCGCGCGAGGTAGTCATGGGCGTCCAACCCCAGTGCGCGGGCGCGCGCAAGCGTGTCCGGCGCAGCATACGCGCCGGCGGCGTTGGTCGGGCCGTCGGTGCCGTCAGTGCCCAGCGAGGCGACCACCAGCGAGCCGCACGGCGCAGCATCGCCCTGCGCCGGCGCCAGTGTAAGCGCCGCCGCGAGCGCCAGTTCCTGATTGCGCCCGCCCTTGCCATCCCCGCGCACGGTCACAGTTGGTTCGCCGCCGTAGATGCGGCAGACCGGCTGATTGCCGTTCTGCGCGCGCAGGGTGAGCAGGTTCTGCGCGATCTCTCGCCCGCGCTCGCGCGCCTCGCCGCGCAGTTCGGTCGTCACAATGGCAGTGTCGAACCCCATCTCGCGCGCGGCGCGCGCAGCCGCTTCACACGCCTGTGTGTTGTTGGCGACCAGCGTGTTGTGGGCGCGCGGGTCATACGTCAAACCAGAGGCAATTACATCCAACGGATCACCGATCACATCCGACAGGATCAATCCCACGATCTGCCCCGGCGCCGCCATGCGCGCCAGGCCGCCGCCCTTCAGCCGGTCGAGCCGTGAGCGCACGATGTTCATCTCGCGGATGTCCGCCCCGCTTTTCAGGAGCGCTTCATTGATGGCGCGCATGGTGTTCAGCGAGACGCCCGCGTGCGGCGCAATCACCAGCGCCGATGCGCCGCCGGAGATGCAAGCCACCACCAGGGTGCGCTCGGCGCAGCCGGCCAGCGCCGCGCACACGGCTTCGCCGGCGCGCAAGCTGTTTTCGTCGGGCACGGGGTGGGCGGATTCGATGAGCGCGAAGTCGCGCGGTGGATTGGCCGGCCACACATGGCCGGCCAGATGCCCGTATTTGGTCACGACAACCGCGCGCGACACACGATCGCCCATCAGCGCCAGAGCGGCGCTGGCCATCGGCGCGGCGGCTTTGCCCACGGCAATCAGCCGCACCTCGTCACACTGAGCCAGATCATAGGACTGACCATCTACCTGCAACCGGTCGCCGTCGCGCCGGACATGGCGTTGAAGAGCCTGGGCCGGGTCGGCTGCCTGGAGCGCCGCCGCGAGGATCGCGTTCAGCGGCGCGTGGGGGGTTAGAGGGGGAGCGGGAGTCATGGCGCGTCGTGCGTGGTGAGTATTGCGTATTGGGTCAGAGGTTGGGCTGGGTTGGTGGAACGGGGGGCGACTGTGGATGCTGTGTTGCCTTGCGCCGGCTGCGCCGTCGCAGGATCAGGATCAGCGCGACGAACGGGCTGACCAGCACCAGACCTACCGGGATCGCCACAATCACCAGCCAGATCAACAGGCTGACCAGGCCTTGCAGAATCGACACCAGCGCCTCGACGGCGTCTTTGACCACGCCTTCGGGCCGCCAGCCGGCGATCTGCACCGGCTGCGCCAGCGCATCGGGCAGCATAGTCACGTTGATCGTCGCCAGCGCCACCGACTGCGACAGAAACTGCATGCGCCCCTTGATGACTTCGATCTCGCCGCGAATCTGGGTGAGCTGATTGAACACAGACAGCACATCCTCGGTGTTGGTGGCGTTGTCCATGATCTCGCGCAGTTGCGCTTCGGCGGCTTCGAGGTTCTTCAGGCGCGAGCTGAGATCGATGTACTCGGCGGTCACATCCTGGCCGGAGATTTGCTCCTCGCGGACTTCGCTGGCGAGGGCGCGCAGCCGGCGCAGGGCTTCCTCGAACTGCTCCGCCGGCACGCGCAAGGTCATCGCAACGCGCACGCCCTGCTGATACTTGCTGGCGCTGGATGAGGCCACGTAGCCTTGCAACTCGCCGGCCATGTGCGCCACGGCGTCCAGTTGCGCCGACGGATCATCGACCACCAGGGTGAGGCTGGCGTTGCGGACCACCATGCGATTGGCGATGGTCTGGCTGTCGGGGGATTGAACGTTGGCTGAGCCGCCGCCAGACGGCTGTTGCGGCGCTTCGGCAGCCGGCGCCACGGCGTCGCCGTAGCGCTCTTCGTATGTCGCGGCTGGGGCGGCGGCGCGGGCGCAGCCGGCCAGCGCAATCAGGGCAACGAACAGGCGCGCGGTCGCGCGAATGATCCGGGATGTCATGGCATTTCCTCCTTGTCGTTATTACCTGCTGTGACTACATCAATGACGCGGCCGGGCGTTACAGGTTCCATCGTACACCGGTTGCGCGTTTATCGCAGCGGCGCGAACCGCTCAGGCGCAACACCTGGCTGCGCAACGGTGTTAGTATTGTCACTGTGAGCGCGTTACTCATATCGCTGGGCTGCGGTGTGATCGGCTACCTGATCGGCTCGATCCCGTTTGGCTATCTCATTGTCAGGCTGGTGAAGGGCGTGGACATCCGCGAATACGGGAGCGGGCGCACGGGGGGCACAAATGTGTTTCGCGTGGCCGGCTTCCCGGCCGGGTTAGCCACTGCCCTGTTGGACATCGGCAAGGGCGTCGTCGTGGTGTGGATTGCGCGGGCGTTGTTTCCACAGACGCTGGGCTGGGCCGAGGCGCTGGCCGGGGTGGGCGTCGTGCTGGGTCACAATGCGTCGTGCTTCCTGGGATTTCGCGGCGGCGCCGGCGGCGCGACGGCCGCCGGCACTGCGTTGGCGTTGTGGACGTTGGGCGGTCTGCCGGGTCTGGTGGTTGGCGTGTTCGTCCTCTTTGTCATCGGCTACGCCTCTCTGGCCACGCTGCTGTCGGGCCTGTCGATTGCGCTGGTCTTCTCGATTGCGGCGCTGAGCGGCGACAGCGTTCCACTCGCCTATGGCGCGTTCGGCTGGGGCGTGGTCCTGTTGCAGGCGCTGGCCCTGCGACCTAATATTGCCCGCCTGCTGGCCGGCACGGAAAAGCGCGTGACGCTGGGCGACAAGCGCATCTCATCTTCGGACCAACAGAAGGCCGTCTGACTCCTCGGCCTCATCTCAACTTCAATCGCATTTCCCATGAAACGATTGATCGGCTTCCTGAAGCCGCACCGCCGGCTGGTTGTCTGGCTTGCCTTTCTGACGCTGAGCCTGGCTGCGCTGCTCACCATCGGCCCGATCGTCACCGGCGCCATTGTGGATGAGGTGATCGCCGCGCAGCAATTCGACCTGCTGCCGCCCTATCTGGCGCTGCTGCTGGGGGTGGCGATTGTGCGCGCGCTCTTTCAGTATTTTTACAGCCGCGACCGCGAGCGGCTGGGCCAGCATGTTGTGACCGACATTCGCACCGCGCTGTACCGCAAGCTGCTGGCCCTGCCCTACAGCTTTTACGACAACGAACAAACCGGCCGGCTGATGTCGCGCATCACCAGCGACGTGGAGAGCACCCGCATTTTCCTGGCGTTTATTCTGATCGACTCGATCAACCACGTGACCACCGTTGTGGTGATGCTGGCTGCGCTAGTGCGACTGAATCTGCTGCTGGCCGCGATCGCCATCATCCCCACGGTGGCGTCGGGCGTGACGCTGTATGTGCTCTACCAGCGCTGGCATCGCATCAACCGGCGCATCCACGAGCAGAACGCGGTCGTGTCGGGCGTGTTGCAGGACAGCCTGGCCGGGATCAAAGTCGTCAAGTCATTTGCGCAGGAACAGCAGGAAGAGGACAAGTATCTGAATTCAGTGCGGGCGCTTCAGAAGTTGCACATCGAAGCGAATGACGGCTGGTACACGCGCTACCCGTTCATCGGCGCGATCCCGCGTCTGATGCAGTTGGCGCTCATTGTGGTGGGCGGCATCCAGGTGGTCGAGGGTGTGATATCGCTCGGCACGCTGGTCGCCAGCATCAGCTTCACCGACCTGATGCTGGGCGCCGTGAACGCCCTGGGCACGCAACTCACGACGCTGGGGCAGACGGCGACGGCGGCGGTGCGCATCTTTGAAATGCTCGACGAGCCAGTGACGATCAGGACGCCCGACAACCCTGTCCGCCTGGGCGAGATCAAGGGCGACATTCGCTTCGAGAACGTCCACTTCAAGTATGCGACTGCCAAAGCCCACACCCTGAAGAACATCAACCTGCATGTGCCGGCCGGCGCGTCGCTGGCGGTCGTCGGCGCCACCGGGGCCGGCAAGAGCACCCTCGTTCACCTGATCGGCCGCTTCTACGACCCCACCTCCGGCCGGGTGCTGGTGGATGGCTGCGATGTGCGGTCGGTGGACCTGGACGAGTTGCGCCGGCAGATCGGCATCGTGGCGCAGGACGGCCTGTTGTTCTCGGCCACCATCGCGGAGAACATCGCCTTTGGACGGCCAGACGCCACGCGCGAGCAGATCGAGCGCGCCGCCCGCCTGGCGCAGGCGCACGAATTCATCAGCCAGTTGCCGGAGGGGTACGACACCCCCATCGGCGAACGCGGGGTCGGACTGTCAGGTGGACAACGCCAGCGCGTTGCTATTGCCCGCGCCATTCTGCTCGACCCCAAAATCCTGATTCTGGATGATTCCATGTCAGCCGTCGATGCCGAGACCGAACGCCTGTTGCAGGCTGCCATCGGCGAGGTGATGCGCGGGCGCACGACGATCCTGATTGCTCACCGCCTGTCCACGGTGCAACAGGCCGACCGGATTGTGGTGCTGCAAGAAGGGGAGATTGTGGAGCAGGGCACGGCGGAGGAACTGACCCACAGCGGCGGTTACTATCAGCGCGTGCTCGAGCTGCAGCGCATGACCTCCTCGGAGTCAATGGGCGAGGTGTTGAGCAAAGCGCCGGCGCTCGTAATGCCGGGATCATAGGCGCGGCGCGCGTTGCGTGTTGCGTATTGCGTACTGCGTATCGGGAGGAGCGATGTTGCGAGGGATGACACAGCGGGCGCGCCGCGCGACTGACGCAGATGCGCCGCCGCCCCAGCCGGCGTTGAAGACGCTGCGCCGCCTGTTTCGCTATCTCGGCCCGTACAAGTGGCGGATGACCGGCACAATCAGCCTGTACATGCTGTGCGTGGCGATCGCTCAGATGTACCCGTTCATCGACCGCGTGTTGATCGACCAGCACATCGCGGTGAAGCGCATCGACGGGGAGTTCTACCTGCTCGCGCTGGTCGCGGTGATTCTGCACGCCGTCAACTACGCCGGTTTTGGCGCGCGCACGCTGTCCATTGTGCGCATCAGCCAACGCGTGCTGTTCGACATCCGCCGCCAGTTGTTTCACCACATCCAGCGGCTGTCGTTCAACTTCTTCGAGTCGTGGCCGGTCGGCAAGATCATGGCGCGCTTCCAGAGCGACGTGACCACGCTGAATGACTTTCTCACCAACCAGGTGGCCTCCATCTTCCACGACGCCATGTCAGCCGTGGTGGTGATTGCCTTCATGCTGGCGATTGACGCGGGGCTGGCGGTGGTGGCGTTGTTGACGTTGCCGGCGCTGGTTGGGGCAGCCCTGTATCTGCGGCCGCGCATGCACGCCGGCTGGGAGGCGGTGCGCGAATACGCCACGCGCTTCAACATCTTCCTGGCGGAAAACATTGCCGGCATGCGCGTGATCCAGGCGTTTGTGCGCCAGCAGGTCAACTTTCAGCAATTCATTGCCGCCAACAAGATGGTGGTCGAGCGATGGATGAAGGTGATTTCTCTCAGCGCGCAGCTGGGGCCGATCGTGGAGATGACCCGTGCGTTTGGTCTGGCGGCGGTGTTGTATGTGGCGGCCTATCAGATCGGCGCGACATCGACGTTGACGGTGGGCACGCTGGTTGCCTTTGCCGCCTACATCAACGCGTTGTGGGGGCCGATCAGCACCTTCACCAATTCCTACATCGTGCTGCAGGCAACGCTGGCGTCGGCGGAGAAGGTGTTCGAGCTGCTCGACACCCAGCCCAGCGTGGGCGACACGCCGGGCGCCGCTGTCATGCCGCGCGTGAAGGGCGAGATCGTGTTCGACCATGTGTGGTTCAGCTACGATGGATCGCGCATGGCGCTGAAGGACATCAACCTGCGCATCCCGCCCGGCCAACTGGCGGCGCTGGTCGGCCAGACCGGCTCGGGCAAGACCACCATCGCCAGCCTGGTCAGCCGGTTCTACGATGTGACGCAGGGGCGCATTCTTATTGACGGCATCGACATCCGCTCTGTCACCCAGGAGTCGTTGCGCCGGCAACAGATCGCCGTGGTGCTCCAGGAGCCGTTCATCTTCACCGACACCATCGCCAACAACATTCGCTATGGCCGGCCGGCGGCAACCCTGGACGAGATCATCGCCGCCGCCAAACTGGCCAACTGTCACGAGTTCATCGCCAAATTGCCAGAGGGCTACAACACGCTGGCTCATGAGCGCGGCTCGCAGTTCTCCGTTGGCCAGCGCCAGCTCATGTCCATCGCGCGCGCCATCCTGGCCGACACGCCCATTCTGATTCTTGACGAGGCGACTTCGGCTGTGGACACCGAAACAGAGCAGCTCATCCAGCAGGCGCTGGAGCGGCTGATGGCGGGCCGCACCTCCATCGTTATCGCCCACCGGCTGTCCACGATTCGCAAGGCGGATCAGATCGTGGTGTTGCGCGCAGGCCAGATCGTCGAGATCGGCGATCATCAGACGCTGGCCTCCAAAGCCGATGGATACTATGCGCGGCTGGTGCGGGCGCAAAGGATGGGCCAGCACTGACGACAAAGCCTCCTGCCAGACCCTGGCAGGAGGCTTGAGCGCCGAACGAATGAGTGCGCCCGCGCGCGGACAGCTGCTCGAACGCGGCCCCGTCTCAGTTGGCCGGTGGGGGCGGCAACGGGGGCGTTTCCGCCGGGCGCGCCGGGGCTGTGGTGGGCAGATTCACCGGCTGCGGCGCGGGAATTTCCGCCGGCTTGTTTTCAGCGGCCTTGAGCATGCGCGTCAATTGCTCGATCATATCCTGGTTGACGCGCGCAGTGTACTCGGCCTCAGACGCGGCTTCTGCGGTCGCGCCGGTGATGTACAGCGAAGCAAAGTTCACCAGACCGATCACGATAAAGACCAGGCCGATCAGGTTCAGGCCGCCGAACCAGATGCCGGCGAATATCTGCTGGGCTGCCACCAGCAGGACCACGCCCAATATCACGCCAACCGCCAGCACCACCCAGGCCAGCGCCTTGTAAACGATCGTCACGATCCGCAGGATGCCGTTTTTCCGTGGAACGTTCATGTCGTCGTAACTCCTCCTCAAAAGGGTTGGGTCGGACGCACAGGTGAAGAGCCGGCCCTTCACCTGCGCGGATTATAGCGTCTCGCCCCGCACAGGAGCGCCGGCGCCGTCCGCCCCAAAAGTCCTGGTTAGTTGCCGGGCAGCGCAATCGGTTGCTGGCCCTGGGCGACCGGGAACTGGATGATGATTTCTGAATCGACGCGGCGAATGTTCGGCACGATGGTGCTGACCACCTCGCGCACGTTGGCGAGCGCCGGATCGGTCAGGAACGCATTGGCCAGATCCGCTGTGTTCTTCAGATATTCCTCGCTCCACACGATATTGGGCAGCGCCTCGCCGTTCACGTAGACCGTGATGCCATCGGGCGTCGTGTGCAGCACGATGTGCTGGATGTTCTGGCTCTGCAGGTTGCCCACCACGTCCGGGCCGAGTTCGAGCGCGCGGAAGTCGAACCCCGCGCCGCCGAACAGGGCTTCGAGGTCGCGGGTGGACACGCCGGCGATGGAGCCAACGCCGGCCTGGTTGAAGCGCAGGTTCAGCCGCGTCCTGGCAATCACATCCGACGCGGGGCTGGGCGGCGGCAATTGTGTCTTAGCGGTTGCGTCGCGCAGCGGGATTTCTGCGCTGCCGCTCCTGACCGGGAACTTGACGGCAATGTTCAGACCGACGTTTTGCAGGCGCGGCAGGAGCAGCTTGACCACGCGCGCCTGATCAGCCGGCAAGACGCCGAACAGCTCGATGGTGTTGCCCAGTGTGTTCATCGACTGGCTGCTCCAGCTGAGGTGCGGCAGAGGCTTGGCGTTGACGAAGATGAACAGGCCGTCGTTCTTGTGCAAGATCTCCAGGTGCTGGATGTCGCCGGCAACCATGGTGTCCACCAGGTCCTTCGGCAGCGCGAACATAGCGGGGTCCATGCCGGCCAGCGCCAGGAGTTCCGGCGTGATGCCGGAAATCGACGGCGACCCTTCAGCGTCAATCTCGACCACGATCCTGGGCAGGGCAATCATGAAGTCTCGATTGGCTTCGCCGATGTCTGTGGGGCCGGTCGCACAGCCGGCGAGCAGAAGGGCGAACAGCGGGATCAGCGAAACGACACGTTTGACAGATGCCATTGTTGTGTTTACCTCCTGAAGTCATGGGCCAAAGCCCTCTCATGCACCCTGGGCCAACGCCCCTCGAACAGAGGCAATTATGAACAGAATGCCTTGTTTGTGCAACCGGGCCTTGCGCCGGTTGGCGAGCAAAGTGCGAATCGTAGGGCACTCGTCAGGTAGGCCGGCTGCGCATCTGCGGCGATAATAAGGGCGCCGGAGGCATGACGTGAACTCAACCCTACGCAGAGTCCTGATCAGCGCGTGCGTTGTTGCGATGGCGCTCACCAGCGCGTGCAGCGTCGTCGAAGGCATGGCCCGGCCAGTCGCTCGAGGCGGCGCTCCGAACAGCGGCGCTCCGAACAGCGCCGCTCGACTATGGCCGGATGTGCCGCCGCTGGCCGCCGCAGACGCGGTCGAGTTGGACCTGCCGCTTTTGCTCAGGCTGGCGCTCTATTCC
>Ga0308419_1001285_pt1 | contig 16730 bp, 12 predicted proteins | sample HotsprSampleMS50_FD_203674 | JGI IMG/M metagenome (GOLD analysis project Ga0308419, IMG submission 203674) | Hot spring phototrophic mat microbial communities from Mushroom Spring, Yellowstone National Park, Wyoming, United States - 20090730_MS50 ... | reverse complement strand
GCCTTAGAAATACTTTCGGAGCTATATCAAAATTATCCAACAGATTATCGATTAATTAAAATCCTGATACTACTCTTAAAACAAATGAATCGAAACTATGACACCATAGAACGCATAACACAAAGGTTTTTAGATGCTAGTCAAAACCCAACAGAGAAAGAAGAGATTCTGAAAATACTACCCGAAGAAATACGTTTAAAAATGTTGGAAAAAAATCAAAAATAAGAATCAAAAACATCTAGATATACATCTTCGGGATCTCTAAAAGAAAAAATATATCGAATATGAAAATCTTTATCGAGAAAAAAAGTCGAAGTTGTGTGTTCTACATGAATATGATCCATTTTTTTCTCTACGCGATAAAATATCCCTAATTTTTTTGCAACTTGATCAATCTCTTGTTTTGATCCAGTTAAAGCAATTATATCTGCGTTGAATTTTTTTATATATTCTTTTAAGACTTCGGGAGAATCTCTCTCTGGATCGATTGTAATTAGCACAATATAAGGTTTTTGTTTTTCGGGCAGTTTTTGATAAATTCTACTTAATTTAGAAAGTGTCGTGGGGCAGTAATCAGGACAATGGGTATATCCAAAAAACAATAAAATGGGTTTATCTTTTAAAGAATAAAGTTCTATTGGTTGGTTGTTGTGATTCGTGAGAACAAAATTATCTACTTTGCCATAATCTTTTAATTGAATGGGATTTTTGCATTGAAAAAAGATCAACAAAAAAAGAGTTATGATATATTTTAACATAAAAACAAAATAATAAATTGAAACAAAAAATCAAGAAAATTATGATAAAATTGCATCAATAAATCTATCTCGGAATGATAAAAAAATAATTATAATAAATATATAAAATAAATATAATATTTAAATAATTAATTAATTTTATTTAATATCAAGAATATTCATCTAAAAAACTACAAATAATTTCTCTTGATTCGTAAATTCCTTGCTTATCGTAAGAATAATTATTTATCCAATGTTCAGGCAAAGCAGGATCAAAAACATTTCTTGGCAACTGCGGCAATGCTACCAATGGAATTATGTCGTATCCCTGAGATTGCATCTCCCAGTCTATCATAATTCTTACCATTGCACTAATTGAATACCCTACAAAATGCCTTGTTTCGAACAATTTGCTCCATAAAACGGGATTCATCTTTATCGTTCTTCTCTTGTATTGTTTGGTTCTGGGCTGATAGGTTGCAGTTTCTGTTAGTTTTGTCGGAGTAATTCTTATATCATAAAGAAAATTCAAATATCGATTCAACAAATAAAAAATGGCACGATAAGAGCTACCATCAAAACGGGTGTTGGCAATTTCTTTTAAGAATAGATAATGCTGTGGTTCTAAATTCAAACACACAAAAGAAAATTTTTTTGTTGTGTATTGATCGACTCTCATATAAATTTATAACTTGATTTTGGCAAAAACTATCATAGAAAAAATTAATTTTGATAAAATATTTTTTGACAAATAAATCAATCTATTCATCCCAACATAAAAAATTATTTTATTCAATGCATGAAAATTAATTAAATTCGAAATGAAAAAAGATAAATTCTTTTATAAATAAAAAAATTATTTTTATTATTTTTTTTAAATGCAAAGTAAGATTTCATAAAAAAATATAATATAAAGGGTGATTGATTATGATTCCGTTCCATAGAGTGGTTATACCTCATGATGACATTCTAAAAGGGAATTTAAACTTAGATAAATTTGCAGAGGATTTAGAGCAAGTTTTTTTAACCAGGAACCAGTGGAATATAAAGTTCCAAAGTGATTTTTCGAAAAAACCTATCAAACATATGTATTAAGAAATCTACTTTCGAAGATTCAAAAACGTATCGAAGTCTTGGGTGGTGATTCCGTAATACAAATTCAAACCCCTTTTGATGGAGGAAAAACCCACCCTTTGATTGCTTTTATGCACAAAGCAAGAGAATGGAATGCAACACCTGTTGTGATAGTAGGTACAACCTTAGAAGGAAAAACTCGTCTCTGGGAATTCATCGAAAAACAGCTTACTGGAAAAATTGAACTACTAAAAGATCCAACATCATCAGGTAAGAAGAAACTCAGAGCATTATTAGAAAACATCAACCCTTAGTGATCTTAATTGATGAACTATTAGAATACATTACCAAAGCAGCAGGAGTAAAAGTCGGCGAAAGCACCATCGCAAACCAAACATTTGCATTTATCTAAAAACTGAGCGAAACAGTCTCTTCCCTCGAAAAGATCAGTCTCGTTTTTACACTGACATCGAGTGCACAAACAGAGTTATACGCTCTAAACGCAGAACAATTTCTTAAAAAATTAGAAAAAATCTTCGGAAGAATCGAAATCATATAAACACCCGTAGAAGATTCGGAAATTGCAAAAGTGATTCGAAAAAAAATTATTTTCTAAGATAGATTATAAAAAAGTCGAAAAGATTGTAAGAAAATTTGTAGAATATGCAGAATTTGAAAACATCTTACCCACAAGAATGCAACCAACAGAATATCGGGATCGATTTTTGGATTCCTATCCATTTTTACGCGAAGTAATCGATGTATTGTATCATCGATGGGGAAACTTCCCCAATTTTAAAAGAACGCGAGATGTTTTGCGTTTACTTTCTTTGGTGATCCATTCTCTAAAAAAACACAAGTCTAACTTATATAAGTTTAGCTGATTTTGATTTATCGAACCAAGAAATACGGCAGGAGTTAATCAAAATTATCGAAAATGAATATAATAGTATCATCGCGCAAGATATTTCCGATAGAGATTCTGGAACAAGAAAAGTACAAGATTTGATTAATAACAAATATCAAGGGATGAATTTTGCTTTGCGAACTTCTATAACAATTTTTATATATTCCCATTTGGAGGTATAGAAAAAGGTGAAACATTAAACGAAATCAAACGCTCTGCAACGGTATTAACAGCAGATCAAGATATTCCCTTTAAGTTATATTGTAGAAGTCATCGATAAACTAAAACGCAAATTTTTATCTACAATTACAAAACGATAAATATTTTTCTAACAATCAACCTAACCTCAATCAAATTATTGTCAATAAAATCGAAAACCTTAAAGAAGACACAACATTAAAACTTACCCCAGAACAGAAACAAGAGGTAGAGAAAAAAATTTCGGATTTAGAAAAAGATTTATTCTATTTAGTTAAGACTACTTATAAAAATATTACCATACCGGATCAAAATGGATTTAATACAGAATCATTGGGTATTCCTACTCGCGATGATAAAAAATTATTAGATGAAATTTTCTACGAAAGACTCAAAAACGATAGACATATCATCGAAAAAATTGATCCTTTGGTAATAGAAAAAGATATATTCAACAAAAAGATTTTATCTATACTCAACAACTATTCTTTTCTTTTTATCGAACCCCAGACGAAACGCGATTAAAAAACAAAGAATGTTTGATTTGAGGAATCGAAGAAGGTGTAGAAAAAGGCATATTTGGATTAGGAGAACTCGATAATAATAGAATCATTTGCCAATATTACGAAGAAAAACCTCCTATGATTCAATTTAGTAATAACGAAATTCTTATAAAAAAAAGATGTTTGTAAAAAATTATCGAATCTTCAATAAAAAATTCCCAATATGCTATTATTTTAACCACAGAAGAATCAAAAACAAGTTATCAAGCTAAAGATCAATCATAATCTCAAAAATCAACAACACTATTAGAACCATCCCATCAAGAATCTCTTAAAGAAGAACAGAACTTTAAAAAGAATTAAACCTTCGTTTCGAATTGCCTATCGGAAAAGCCAACGATATTGCGAAAATTCTAATCAACATACAAGAAAAATTTAAGAATATAAAAATTCAAATCAAAGCAACTGATGGTAGTATGACTCAACTAAACTTCGAAATGAAGATAATGGAAACCCTACATCAAATCATTGCAAAACTAAAAGAATGATCCATCATCCATTGTTTTTTTATGATGATTTTTTATTTCCATTAGGACGTTGAATCAAATACAAAAAGAGAGATGAAGTAACAACAGAAACAGAACTTATTGCCATAGCGAAACCAGCAAACATAGGGCTAAGATATCCCAATGCTGCTAAGGGTATACCAATAACATTGTAAATAAACGCGAAAAATAGGTTTTGTTTGATTTTTCGAATCGTTTTTCGCGATAGCTCAATACTAAACACTAAGTCTTTTAGATCGTTGTGGATTAAGTTTATATCTGCTGCTTCTTTTGTGATAGAAACCCCTTGTCCCATTGCAAAAGAAACATTTGCTTTGGCAAGTGCTGGTGCATCGTTTATGCCATCTCCCACCATACCAACAATAAAATTGTTTTTCTGAAATTCTTCGATGAGTTTTAATTTATCCTCTGGCTTAAGTTCATAATATACTTTTTCGATTCCGAGTTGTTTCGAAATGTTTAGGGCAATTTCTTTTTTATCTCCCGTGGCTAAAACGGGTTCAATCTTAGATTCTTTTAATGTTTGAATGATTTCTAACGATTCTTCTCTAACAGAATCTTCTAACAAAAAAACTCCCTGAGTTAAATTTGGAATAGAAAAATAAACCGGAGTTTTATCTTGTTCAGTGGAAAAATTTAAAACCTGTACATCTTTTACAAAATCTTTATTTCCGATGTAAACCTCCCATATTCGATTCGTTGATTTTTCGAAGATTTCGCCTTTTACACCATAACCAGGATGATTGTCTAAATGCTTTAATTCTAAATTCTTATCGGGAATTTGCGAAAAAATTGATTGGCAGAATTCCGCGATAGATTTTGCGATAATATGTTCCGAAGAACTTTCTACTAAATAAATCATCGAATAAACCTTTTTTTGTTGATCCATGTTTAGGTTTGCATCAAAATAAGTCTTTACAACTTTTAGGTTGCCCAAAGTCAGTGTACCTGTTTTATCAAAGATTAAAAAATGAATCTTCCCTGCATTTTCGATTGCTTCTGCACTACGAAAAAGAATGCCATACTTAGCAGCAATACCAGTAGAGATTAAAATTGCAATAGGTGTTGCTAATCCCAAAGCACAAGGACATGCAATAACCAAAACCGAAACAGCGCGTAGAATCGAATCATTCAAATCGATGTTAAAAATCAAATACGAAACCAAGAATGTAATCATACTTATAACAATTACACCATACGCGAAATAACCAGAGATCAAATCTGCTAGTCTTTGTACTGGTGCTTTGGTATTTTGAGCAGCTTCCACCATTTTTAGAATATTTGCAAGAGTAGATGTTTCGGGTGATTCCAATACCTGAATTTTAAGCATTCCCGATAAATTCATGGTTCCAGAATAAACTTTATCCCCAACAGTTTTTCTAAGAGGAAGACTTTCTCCGGTAATTAAAGACTCATTACATTCTGATGCTCCTTCTACCACCAATCCATCTACGGGAATATTTTCTCCTGGACGAACTAACAACAAATCATTTTTACGAACTTCTGTTATATCGATATCTTTTATGATTCCATTCTGCCACAAATGACATACCAATGGTTGCAAAGAAAACAAATCTTCGATTGCTTGGTATGCCCTTCGCTTTGTAATTCCCTCGAGAATTTTTCCCAAAAGAACAAATGTGATTACAATGGCAGAAGATTCAAAATACAAATGCGAATTGTGATGCGAAAAAAACATCATATAAACACTATAAAAATAACTCACATTCGTTCCCAAAGAAACAAGAACATCCATATTCGCTCCACCTGTTAAAATGGTTTTAATAGCACCTCGATGAAACCTATAACCAGCAATAAACTGTACAGGTGTTGCAAGTAAGAACTGAACCCAAGAAGGAATATAGATCGAAAAAATCATGGGTAAAACTAATGGTATACTGAGTAAAATACTAAAAATAAATAATAATATTTCTTTTTTATTTTTTTGTCTTTCTTTCTGGATTTTTAACAAACGATCTTTTGCGAATAAGTTGTCTTTTTTTGTTGCATCATAACCCAATTTTCTGATTTTCGATGTAATTTCTTCGAATTCAATTGCATCTTTGTTGTATTTTAGGATTGCTGTTGAAGTTGCAAAGTTTACTTTTACTTCGTCTATGCCAGAGGTTTTTTTTAACACATTTTCAATTCGTGCTGCACAACCGGCACAATACATTCCTTGTACGGCTAATGTTATTACTTCTTTTTGTTCCATATATTCTAAAATAATTCAATCTGATTTTCGAGTAAATTGGTTTTTTTTCTTTTAGGAGTTTGTTTTTTAAATTCTATTTCTTCTTGGTATGTAAAATTTTTTTGTATTGCATTGTGTAAGAATGACGAACGCGATTCAAATTCTTCTAAAAGAGACTGAGCGTGAAAGATGACCTTTTTGGGTAAACCAGCTAATTTTGCGACATGAATTCCATAAGATTTATCCGCGGCACCTTCTTTTACTCTATGAAGAAAAATTACCTCTTCATCTTTTTCGATTACATCCATTGTTAGGTTAAATATACCTTCTTTTTCCGCTAGTACAGTTAATTCGTGGTAATGTGTTGCAAACAATGTTTTTGGCTTTTTTTCTAGAAGATATTCAACCACAGCCCAAGCAATGGCTAATCCATCGTAGGTAGAGGTTCCTCTTCCCACCTCATCCATAATAATTAACGAATCTTCGGTAAAATGATTCAAAATTTGTGCTGTTTCGGTCATCTCTACAAAAAACGTAGATTCTCCTTTTGCAAGGTTATCCGTTGCTCCTACGCGTGTAAAGATTCTATCTACAATCGATAAACTTGCCTTTTCTGCTGGTACAAAACATCCCATCTGTGCAAGGATTTGAATAATTGCAACCTGACGAATATAAGTCGATTTTCCTGCCATGTTGGGTCCGGTAATAATGGCAATCGCTTTATCGCTAGTATTAAGATAAACGTCGTTGGGAATAAAGTCCTGATTTTTGGGTAAAAATTTTTCTACGATTGGATGACGCGAATTTTTTAAATAGAGTTCTTTTTTTTCGTTCCAGCTTGGTTTAACCCAGCGATTTTTTTTCGAAACATAAGCGAAATCTAAAATTACATCGAGCAATGCTACATCATACAAAGATTGTTTTAATTCTTTTTTTTGTTCTAATACTGATTTTATCAACTCTTCGAAATATTTTTTTTCAATTTCTTCAATAATTTCGTCTGCTAACAATATCTTTCTTTCGATTTCTTTTAATTCGAAATTGGTAAATCTTTCGTAATTGATAAGGGTTTGTTTTCTTTCGTATTCTTTTGGTGCATTTTTTGCCTGAACCTTAGATATTTCTATGTAATATCCAGTTATTTTATTGTATTTCACTTTAAGAGATGATAATCCTGTTTTTTCGCGCTCTTTTTTTTCGAATTCTAAGATCCATTCTGTTCCTTTTTCTTTGGCAAAGAATGCTTCGTCATAATCTTTATCCACTCCTTTTTTTAAGAAAGGTTGATTTCCTAAGATTGCTGGTGGATTTTCTACAACACAACGATCCAAAGTTTCTTTTAGTTGAATCAGATTAGGATTTAATTCCACAGAATAACTGCATTGGATTTCTTTTAAAAAATGGTGTAATTTTTTTAGTGCTTCTATGGTAGAAATAATATTACGAAAATCTTTGGGGCTTGCTTTATTATATTGCATTCGCGTTAAAATTCTCTCTACGTCGCTAATTTCGGATAAGATATCTCGAATTGTATTTATCAAAATATCATTGTTATAAAAGAATTCTACGAGATTTGATCTTTCTTGGATAGCTTTTAAATCTTTTAAAGGATGTAATAGAATTTCTTTAAGAAGTCTTTTCCCTTTTGGTGTTACTGAAGAAAACAAAGAAAAAAGAGAGGTTTCTTTTGGTTCAAAAAGGTTTAGGTTTTTGATAGTTTTTTCGTCTAAGATTAAGAATTCGTTATCGAACCGCAACAATCGCGGAATTTCGAGATGGATTTTTTGATCGGGAAAATTCTTTTCTAAATAATAAAGAATCAAGCTAATAGCACCCAATACAATTTCGGCATCTTGCTCATTTAAAAGATATTGTAATTTTATTTTATAAAATTCTTCTAACTTTCGCTTACCTTCTTCGGTTGTAGCTTTCCAAGATTCTAAACTAGAAATAATCACAGGAAGATTTTTAAACTTTTCTGATATAAAAGATTCTAGATGCGATGGAATCACAATTTCTGTGGGAAAATAACTGTAAAATAAATCCATTAAATCCAACGATTCTTCTTTTAAGATATAACAAAAAAAATCTCCCGTAGAGAAGTCCGCGAAGGCTATTCCTAATTCATCCGTACGAAAGTCTTTATCGCATATAGCCATTAGGTACTGAGAATCTGCACCCTTTAATAAATTCTCTTCGATGATTGTTCCAGGCGTGATGATTCGAACAACCTTTCTTTGCATCAATCGTGGGTTTTTGGGATCAGAAATTTGTTCCGCGATGGCGATCTTTTTACCAGCCGAAAGCAACCTTCCTATGTAGATTTCAGCACTATGATATGGAACCCCTGCCATAGGAATGGAATTCTGTCTACTTGTTAGAGCAACGTCCATTATGGGTGCTGCAATTTTTGCATCATCTAAAAAGAGTTCGTAAAAATCCCCCATACGAAAGAATAAAATTGCATCTGGGTATTGAGCTTTAAGCTCCAAATATTGCTTCATTACAGGGGTATTTAGAGGTTCTTGGGATTTCACTTTTTTATAAATCTAAATGAGCTACATATTTAGCATTCTCTTCAATAAACTTTCTTCGAGGTTCTACCTCATCTCCCATCAAAATCTCAAAGGTTTCTTCTAAACGTTTTAAATCTAAGGAATTTTCATCAAAGGGTTTAACTTGTAGTAAAACCCTTCTATTAGGATCCATGGTGGTTTCCCATAACTGTTCTGGGTTCATTTCTCCTAATCCTTTATAGCGTTGAACTGTTACACCTTTATCGTCTTTGAATTTTTTTAGAATTTCTTCTTTTTCTTTATCAGAATATGCATAATAGGATTCTTTTCCTTTCTTGATTAAATAAAGAGGGGGTTGAGCAATATACAAATGACCATGTTCTATCAACGGACGCATCTTAGCAAAAAAGAAGGTCAAAAGCAATGTTCGAATATGCGAACCGTCCACATCTGCATCTGTCATAATAATAATCTTATGATACCGCAATTTATTCAAATCGATATTATCGTTACCGTAGCCAGCACCAATTGCGGTTACGAGGGTTTTTACTTCGTCATTATCGAGTATTTTTATATCTTTTGCTTTGATTACATTCAAGATTTTTCCTTTAATGGGCAAAATCGCCTGAAAGTTTCTATCTCTTCCTTGTTTTGCAGAACCACCTGCGGAATCTCCCTCTACGATAAATAGTTCTGCCAAAGCAGGATCCTTTTCGGAACAATCCGCCAATTTTCCTGGTAAACCGCCTCCTTCTAATATACCTTTGCGTTTGGTTACCATTTCGCGAGCTTTTTTTGCTGCTTCTCTTGCTCTATAAGTTAAAATACAACGTTCTAATATGGGCTTTAATTCGTTAGGATTGTGTTCAAAATATAAAGTTAGTTCATCATTGACGATTTGTTGTACCAAACCTTTTACTTCCGCGTTTACCAATTTTTCTTTTGTTTGAGAGTTAAACTGAGGCTCAGGAATCTTAATGTTGATGATTGCGACTAATCCTTCTCGAACATCATCTCCACTTAAATTTCCAGGAATTTTTTTCTTTAAAGATTCATCTTTCTTTAAAAAATCGTTTAAGGTTTTTGTTAATGCAGCGCGAAATCCTTCTAAATGTGTTCCACCTAATTTGTTATCAATTCCATTGGTAAAACAAAAAACGCGTTCTTGATTGGATTCTGTATAAGCAAGTGCAAACTCCCCAATAAGTTCTCTTTTTTCGTTTTTTTCTTCGTATTCTGCTTTGGTTTCGAAATAAATGATCTTTTTATGCACCATGCGGGATTTTTTTGTCAACTTTTCCATGAATTCCAAAATGCCCCCATTGTACTGAAAAAATTCCTCTTTGGGGGGTTGGGTTCTTTCGTCTCTTAGTTTGATCTTTAATCCTTTGTTTAAAAATGCGATTTCTTCCAAACGATTGCGTAATATGTTATAATTAAATTCTGTTGTAGTAAAAATTTCTGGATCAGCTTTAAATCTTACAATGGTTCCTGTTTTTTTGGTTTTACCTATGATTTTAACTGATTCTTCTGGTAGTCCGCGACGATATTTTTGATAATGAATTTCTCCATTTCTATGAACTTCTACCTCTAACCATTCCGATAATGCATTAACAACAGAAACACCTACACCATGTAAACCGCCACTGATCTTGTAAGCACCACTTCCAAATTTACCACCAGCATGTAAGTGAGTCATAACTACTTCTATTGTAGAAATCTTTTCTTGGGGATGAATATCCGTAGGTATTCCCCTTCCATCATCTATGACTTCGACGCTACCATCTTGTTTTAGAACCACCTCCACCTGCGAAGCATGTCCTGCCATGAATTCATCCACAGAGTTGTCGACTACTTCATAAATCATTTTGTGTAGACCTGTTTCGTCCTGTGTACCAATGTACATTCCAGGTCTCTTTCGTACTGCTTCTAATCCTTTAAGTACTTTGATTTGATGAGCAGAGTAGTCTTTTTGTTCTTCTTGGTTTAAGACGAAATCTACAGCCTTTTCTTGATTTTTGCCTTTCATATATATATGATATATAGCCTTTTTATTCTGTCAACCAAAATCTCACTTATCAAATATTTATATGTTTAGGATCTTTTCTTTTTTGATTTATTCAACTTTTCTGCATATTCTACTGTATAAAGAGTCCAAGGTACAGCTCTTAATCTTGCTTCTGGTATTGGTTGACCTGTTCCTTCGCAGATTCCATAAGTTCCTTCTTCGATTTTTTCCAGTGCTCGATCGATTAAACGAAGTTTTTCAATTTCAAAATCCGAAAGTCTATTCAGCATATCGTTATTTAAACTAACATCTGCTAAGTCGCCTTCATCCCCTTCGCTCTGATTGATGTATAAATCCTCTTCTTCGGATAAATTTTCTAATATTTTTGCCTTTTCTTCCAATAAAATTTTTTTAAATTCTTCTAATTTTTGCTTAGACAAATAGGTATTTTGCTTTTTCATATTTCCTCAAATTAAAATAAAATTTTTAAATTGCAAATATATTTAACAATAATAATTTGAAAATAATTTTTTAGATTTTTTCGGAGTTTAGGCATGAATTATTTAGAACAAATTAAAGAAAGCATCGAAAAATATTTACAACAAACATCACAGAATGTCAATGAATTCTTAAACCAAGTTTTTAACAATATAGTGCAAACGTATGAATTGTACAAAAAAAAGGGAGAAGAAGACAATTCACAAGAAGCACAAAAGCTCCATCAAAGTCTGGACGAATTCTACCATAATGTGGAAAACTTTCTGAAAGAATTCGACCGAGGATTGACAGAATTTCTAATCGAAGCACAAAAAAGTTCAGAATATATTTTTCAACAATTTCAGACATTTTTTAGCGAAAAAAATATCGTAGAATTTCAACAAAAAATTCAAGATTTTACCAAACAGTTAGAAAAACAAACACCACAATCTCTCTTCAATGCAATCCAACAAATCTTCCATAAACAAACAAATCTCAACGAAGAAGAAATTAGTATAATATTTTCAGAATCCGACAGAAAAGAAAAATCCAACAAAGATACTCCCAAATAGTGTTTTACATTCTTAATGGATATCCTTTATCGTTAAGGATTTTGACCACTGTATCGAGCATCTCTTGCAAACGTTCACTACTAATGGGTTTTTGATCTATGCAATGTACGCGATAACTAACAGATTTTTTTTCTTCGGGTATAGGATCTCCTACATAGATGTCTATTAGTTCAATTTCTTTAAATTCGCTAAAAAGATCTTTAATAGATTCAATTACTTTATAGGTGGATTCGTTTTTATCCATTAGAATAGTAAAATCAAAGGTTGATTTGGGTGCAGAAGAAGGAATCCGATATTCGCTTTCTTTACTCGCTCTTTTTTTATCCCAAACAGAAAATAAAGCATCAAAATCCATATCCACCAATACAACCTGTTTCGAAGGTGGAAAATTATATTTTTTATACCATTCTGGATGAAGCAACCCTAAAACTCCTAAAAGCATTTCTTTATGATAGATCTCTATCTGACATTTTGGATGAAGAAAAAAATATTCTTTCTGTGGAAATTTTAAAGAATATTCTATACGAAAATACCTTAATAAATTTTCGATTAAACTTCTAAGATAGAGAACAACCCCTAATCGTTCATCATCCCCAGGCAAAAGAAAATTTTTGTATTTTTTTAGATCCATTGTAAAATAAGCAATCGTTAGTTTTTTTATTTCCTTAGGCAGGTTTTCTTTTAGGTTTTTTGATTTTTTTTCGCGCGGAATAAAAATTTTATCTAACTCGAATAAACCGCCTTCTTCGTAGCGATGGATGTTCAAATACACTTGTTCTAATAAACCGGGGATTAAACTTACCCTCATTCTATCTTTTTGTTTTTGTGCAGGATTTTTTAATTGAATGCCATCATATCCGAAGAGTTCATTATCTTCTTTTTTGGCAAAAGAATAATTCATCGTTTCGTAAAAAATTCCATAAGAGCTAATAAACTGTTTTACCTCACGTTCAAAATATCTATGATATGGCAGGGTAGGCTTTTTTATTTCTACTATGGGAGCAATGGGTTGAATATTATCATATCCATAAATACGCCCAATTTCTTCTACGATGTCTTCGGGAATTGTGATATCGTAATAAGATCGAAAAGAAGGTACTTTTATCGTAAGGTTGTTTTTTTGTATTTTTACGTTAAAATACAATCGTTGTAAGATGGATTGAATTTCTTGTGCTTTAATGGGAAAGCCCAACTTCATTTGAATAAAATCTATCGTTGTTTTGATGGTATTTTCTTTTTTTTCCGGAACCGTAAAATTCGACTGGATTTTACCAACTTTTAGGTTTGGGCAGCTTTCTTTTAATAATTCGATAAAACGATAGATAGCCATCTTAGAATTTGCTGGATCTAAACCTTTCTCGAAACGTCTTGCAGATTCTGTACGTATGCCTGTTGACGAAATAGTTTTTCTTATAAATTCGCGTGGGAATGTTGCAGATTCGATAAAGATTTCTTTTGTATCGCTTTTTATTGCACTGTTCATTCCACCGATAATCCCCCCTAATGCAACAGGAGTTTTTCCATCGTAGATAATAATACTTCCAGCGGGTATTTTGTAGGTTTGTTCATCCAACGCAGTAAATTCCATTTCTTTTTTCGATAAATCACAAATCACAGTATCGGATTTTAAATTGTTAAGATCAAAAGCATGATTGGGTTGTCCTAAATCGTACATCACATAATTAGAAATATCGACAACATTGTTGATTGTTTTTTGTCCAATCGCACTTAATAAAATTCTCATCCATAAGGGGGATGGTTGAATTTCTATGTTTGTACAAACTACTCCATTGTATGCCAATGCAGATTGATTTCGAATTTCGATCTTTTTTATTGGTAAAGTTGGATCTTCTTTTATTTTTGGTTTTTTGTCGAATGATTGAAATTTTCTTTTAAAAATAGCAGAGAGTTCGCGTGCAAAACCATAATGTCCCCATAAGTCTGGTCGGTGAGTAATAGATTTATTGTCGATATCTAATACAATATCTTTGTATGGAAATAGTTCTTCTATGGGTTTACCAGGTTTAAGGATGGATTTTTTAATCTTCGACAAGTCTTTTTCTTTTTTGTTTGCAAAATAAAAGATTTCATCAGGTAGTTCTTCGAGAAGAAGTATACCTCCATTGTCTCCTAAGATTGGATCAAGACCTAGTTCTTTTGCAGAACAAATCATACCATAAGAATCTACTCCTCGAATGTTTCGCTTTTCTATGGTTAAGGTTTCGTCGTTAATTTTAAGCTTTGAACCTATTTTCGCAAGTACAACAAAACTTCCTTCTTTTACGTTTTCTGCTCCACATAATACTTGTAAGACATTCTTTCCATCGTCAACTTTACAAATAGTTAATTTATCGCTATTGGGATGTTTTGTACATTCTAATACTTTCGCGATAACTAAATTTTTATCAAAACTAAAAACTTCGTAAATGGATTCGATTTCGCAAGTCGACATTGTAACTCTATTTGCCAATTCTTTTATATCAATATCTTTTAAGTCGACATATTGATTTAACCATTTTAAAGATAATTTCATAAATCACCTCGATTAAAATTGTTCTAAAAAGCGAATGTTGCCCGAAAGAAAATGACGTATATCTTCGATGGAATGCCGCATCATCACCAATCGACTTAGCCCCATTCCAAAAGCAAATCCTGTCCATATTTGTGGATCAATTCCACCAGCTTTTAATACATTTGGATGGATCAAACCACAGGGTAAAAGTTCTACCCATCCCGAATATTTACAAACCTGACATCCTTTACCAGAACAAATCAAACATTGAATATCCAACTCAAAACCTGGTTCAACAAATGGAAAATATCCTGGACGCAAACGAACAGTGACATCTTTTTCGAAAAACGTCGATAAAAATGTCTTCATGATGTAAATCAAGTTGGCAGTAGAAACATTTTTGTCTACCATCATACCTTCTAACTGATAAAACGTATTTTCGTGAGAAGCATCGGTTTCTTCGTATCGAAAGACTCTACCAGGTACAATAATCTTAAAAGGTGGTTTTAAAACTTCCATTGCGCGAACTTGAACAGAAGAAGTATGGGTTCTTAACAAAAATCCTTCTTCTGTCCAGAAGGTATCTTGCATATCTCTTGCTGGATGATCATCTGTAAAATTCAACTTACCAAAATTGTATTCATCTAATTCCACTTCTGGACCTTCCATGATCTGAAAGCCCATGTTGATAAAAATGTCTTCTACTTCGTATTGAATCTGCGATAAAGGATGGATTCTTCCCACACGATTTTTTATAGGTCTAAGAATATCGAAAAATTCTTTTTGTAAACTTTCTTGGATTTCTTTTTTTTCTAGTTCGACTTGCTTTTCTTTGAATAAAACAGTTAGTTGATCTTTTAGCTGGTTTGCAATAATACCTATTTCTTTTTTCTCTTCTGGACTAAGGTCTTTTAATTGTTTTAAGATTTCTGTAATTCTTCCTTTTTTTCCCAAAATGTCTTGATATAATTCTTTTAAATGTTCTACGTCAATAATCGATGATATTTTTTCTTGAATTTCTTTTTCTAAGTTTATCAGTGATTCTTTAATAGATTGATAATTTTGCATTTTAAGTTCAGAGTTTTTTTAATTTTTTTTGTGTCTATTAGAATTTAAGAAATTTAAATAAATGAATTGATCATTTTTTTTATTGTCTTATAGTTTAGAAAAAAATTTATGGATATATTATTATTTCTGGTGGTGATTTATGGCAGTACCCAAAAGGAAAATATCCAAACAAAAGAAAAGACAAAGACGATCTCATCATGCATTAGGTAAACCAAGTTTAGTGGCATGCAAAAATTGTGGTGCACTAATTAAACCCCATCGTGTTTGTCCAGAATGTGGATTTTACAAGAACCGCATTGTATTACCTCCCAAAAAAATGGTCACCCAAATATAATTTAGGGTGATCATTTTGATAATTTTTTTTCTCATTATTTTTTTTGATTAAAAATTGACTTATTTATCAACTTTATTTTACTTGAAATCATAGTGAGTATTATTCTATCAAAAAAAATATTTTTTTTGTTTTTTATTGTTAGCTTTTCGCAATTATTTGCAGATATAGTTTACTTAAAAAACGGAAAAAAAATCGAAGGAAAAATCGTAAATCAAAGTAGAACACAAATACAGATCGATATTAATGGAAAATTAGAACTAATCGATAAGCAAAACATAAATAAAATTGAATTTGAGAATCTAGAAGAACGTAAAAAACAAGAAGAACTTAAACGTCAGCAAGAAGAAGAACGTAAAAAACAAGAAGAATTAAAAAGAAAACAAGAAATAAAACCACCTAACACAGAATTTGTTTATTTAAAAACAGTAGTATTACCTGGTTGGGGCGAATATTCTATAAACAATTATTATCGATCCGCCATTTGGGGTGGATTATTCTGGATTTCTTTGGGTGCAACTATTTCCGAGATAAATAAACTTAAAACCTTTCAAAAAGAATATAACAATTTAAATAATTTATATCAAGTATCTCCACCAGATTACGATTTCTATTTTATTAGTCAGATCAATAACAAAAAGTCTTTAGCAAAATCTTCTTATAACAAAGCAAATGGATTAGCAATATTAACTATACTTGTCTATTTTTTGCAATTCCCTTTTTTGTATTACGATTTAAGAGAGATAAGCTATGCTGATCTTTCCAAACCTACATTAGAATCACAAATAGAAAATGTACACGAAATCAACCTTTTAAATATAGAAAAAAACCTTCGATTTGGTTATAACAATTTCTACCCAGAACAGCTGATATTTATCTACGAAAGTCGATTTTGAATTTAAGGATTTTTTTTTATAAAAATCATTTTTTTCGTTTGCTTTAATGTTTAGTTTGTTTTATTAGTTTAATTATTTCTTAAAATGAGCAAGATAAAAAAATCTAAAATATATGGGGCAACATAAAACTAATTAAAGAGAATGGGGGGGAATAAAATTCTTACTAAAATA
>Ga0308419_1001283_pt1 | contig 16744 bp, 11 predicted proteins | sample HotsprSampleMS50_FD_203674 | JGI IMG/M metagenome (GOLD analysis project Ga0308419, IMG submission 203674) | Hot spring phototrophic mat microbial communities from Mushroom Spring, Yellowstone National Park, Wyoming, United States - 20090730_MS50 ... | reverse complement strand
TCTGCGCGCTCAAGGGAGCGACGATCGCGCCCGATCAGCGGCTGAGATCGTGCGCGGGTCGATCAGCCCGCTGGAGTTCGTGACGCTCAGCGTTCGGCATCCGCTGTGGGGCGAATGGGCTGCCGCGCATTTGCCGATTGCCGAAAAGCAGAATATCGTGGAGCGCGTGGTGATGCCCGGCTACCCGATGCTGGCGGCTGCCGGCGCCGGTGTGTTGCTCTCGCGGCGACGGCGCGTAGTTCGGGCGTTGTGCGGTGTGGCGTGCGTGGGGATCTTTGGAGCAATGGGGCCGGTGTTGGTGGATCACACCGGGCGTCCGGTTCAGATCGCCGTGCCGGCCTCGACGATGAACTGGTTGGAGCAGGCCGGCGTGCTGGACGCGGCCGGACAATGGTTCGGGCCGGAGGTGGCAGCCGGCATGAGGGCCGGGCAAGGGGTGATTGTGCCGCTGCCGTATGCGCTCATCCATCGACTGCCGGTGATCGCATCGATGCGCGCGGTAGGGCGGTTTGCCATTCTGATGAACTTTGCGGTGTGCGGGCTGGCTGCGCTGGGCGCGGACGCGCTGATTCGGCAGCTGTCTGCGCGAACGGGCGAATCGCGGCGCATGCGGCAGTGGCTGGCTGTGCTCGTGTTGTGCGCCGGCGGGCTGGTCGTGTTTGAATACTGGCAAAAGCCATATCAAGCCGTGCGCCTGACGGCGCGCGCAGTTGATGTGTGGCTCGCCGGGCAGCCGTTTGGGGCCGTGCTGGAATTGCCGCTCGATCCATTTACCCAGCGTCTGAGCGTCTATGCGCGCATCGAACACGGACAACCGCTGGCGCTCGGGCTGCGTGGTTCGTTTCCGCCGCCGGTGGATGGAGAGCGGCAGGCAATCGTCGAGCGACTGCCTGCGCCAGAGGCGGCGCAGGCATTGTGCGCATGGGAGGCGCGGTATGTGGTGTTAAACACACGCCGGATGATCGAGGAGGAGCGAACACGCTGGACCGAGGCGATGGAGGCTATGCCGGTGGCGCAGGATCTGGGCGAGGTGCAGGGGGTTCGCGTGTATGTCCTGGATGGATGTCAGGGAGTCGGGACGTCGCGTTGAGTCGCGGTCGAGTGTGCAGCAGTGGATACAGCAGGCGCTTTGGCCGACTGCAAATAGCCATACTTGCGCAATAAGGGAAAAGTCATAGCGGTTGCCACCAGGGCATCTAGCCGGCCCAGCTTGCGCCGCCACTCACTGTCGAGCGAAAGTTTGACTCGACCGGTCTGAAAGCGGTTGGCATTGCCGGCGATGATATGATGACTGCGAATGTGGAGCACTTCGTCGCCGATCAAAGGTGGCACGGCGTCCGGCTCGCCGACGTGGGTGAGGATGGTTTGAAAGGTGCGGCGAGGCTGCGCTATGAAGTCTTCGTAGCGGATCAAGCAAAAATGTGTTGCATCACGCTCCCACAAAAAGTCGGCCAGACTATTCAGAATGGCCCACGCCGCCGCGCTGCGCGGCGCGGTGTGGCGCTCCATATAGCGTGTGCCTTTAGCGGTAGGGTATGACTTGATCCGCTGCCACGAATAGACGACGGCGCGAGCATCACGCACCAGGTGGACGACGCGCACATCCAGAGACGGCGCCAGGCGGAGCAGGTAGGAATAGGTTGGATATTTGGACGTGTCCACGATAACGTTGCAGCCGGTATGCTGTTGGATCGAGTGATACAGTCGTTCAGTAAGCGCAACGTAATCCCGCACAGCGCCCGGCAGATGGTCGAGCGATTTCGCGCTGAGCAGCCGGGGCAACCCATGCAGGCGCACCACGCTGTTGCGCGCCCTGCGAATGCGCTGCGCAGTCTCCGCATCGTAATGGCCGATGGTAGTGGCGAAGATGCCCGACCAGTGCGGGCAGTCCAGGATCGGCCTGCCGCAACTGCAATGCTCGTCCAGCAGCCAGTCTTTGTCCCAGATGCGCTGCAGTTCGCCTGCGCAGAAAATCCCGTCAATCTGCCCCAGAGCCGTGCCCAGGATGGTGCTGCCGCTGCGGGAACTGCCGGTAATACACAAAACTCGAATGCGATTGCTCATAGGGTTCTCTTTGGGTGATGTGCGCGACATTGGCGCTGAAGGTCTAAAGGTCAGGATGATCCGGCCGCAGGCCGCTGGGTGCAGGGGCGCGACGGAATTTGAAACAGGCGGATTTTATCATCAGCGCCGGCAGGCAGCCCATTCACGCATTCATGCGCAGGAGCGCAGGGCCATCGCATTAGGAAGCGGCAAGTTGAGGGTTTGGCCATGTTTTCCAGCCGATTCAGCCTATGCTCCAGAAGCGGAAACTTTTCGTTCGTTGTAAAGCCGTTTGAGTGCAAAACGCCTTGCCTTTCCGCTGGAGGCGCGGGGTTCGATGATTTTCTAATGCGATTGCCCTTCGCCCAATCGTGAATGCGCCCATCAAGAGGCGCGTTCGGCTAGAATAGGCGAATCGATATACTTGCTGTGTTTCTGCCTCTGAATGGTTGCTGTCTAGCGCGCGGCGCCAAGAACTGCTGCCAGTAACCGCAGGCGATATCTCCTGAATCCTGCTTACGATGAAGCGAGCACCATCATTCTGGCAGTCCCAGGGAAGTCGATGGCGCAACGACATGCTTTGGCACGTCTGCGCGCTGATAACGCCTTTTCTTCTGGCTGCCTGGTTGACTTATCCTGTCATCGCAGAGTTTAACAGCAGGGTGGTGGGGACCGCTGGCGACAACATTGCCTATCTGTGGGTCATCCAAAAGCTGGCCCAGGCAGTGGCGCAAGGGAAAGATTTTTTCTTCGAGCCGCAGCACTACTACCCTGCTGGCTACGATGTGACAGCGATCGAATCCATCTTTGCCAGCGCGTTGATGGCGCTTCCAGTGACGCTTGTCAGCGGATCGGTGGCAGGCTATAACCTTGTCGTCTTTTCGTCCTTCGTCCTTACGTCGTATGGCACATTTTTGTGGACGCGGACCATGACACGGTCGAATCTGGTTGCGTTGCTTGCCGGCCTGGCCAGTGCCTTCTTTCCATACCGGCTGATCTATCTGCACGGCCAGATTCCACAGGTCGCCACCCAGTGGATACCGCTCTGCTTGTGGGCTGTCGAACGATATATGCGGTCTGAGCAGTTGAGGTGGGCCGTTGGGATCGGGGTGTTTGCCGGACTGTGCGCGCTGTCTTCGTGGTACACGATGGTGTTTATGCTCATCGCGCTGCCTTTGTATGTGCTGTTTCGTGGATCGCGCCGCAACTCGCTGCTGAGGCGCTGTCGCCAGTGGGGACACCTGACCTTTGCGGCGATCATCGCCGGCACGATGACCCTGCCGGTGGCGTTGCCCTACTTCCGCGCCGGGCAATCTGCCGCGAGACAGCATCCGCTGTGGCAGGTCAGGTACTGGTCAATCAACCCGGCGCAGTTTTTTGCGCAGAGCGCGTATCATCCACTATGGGGCGTCGCCGTCCGGTCGTGGCCGACAACGCTCATGACCGAGCGCCCGCCTTCGCGTCCGCCGGCTATGCTCGGTTGGGTCATGGCAGCCGCAGCAACTGCCGGACTGCTTTTTGCCCGCCGGAGACGATTCGTGCGGACGCTTGGTGTTCTGGGTCTGGCGGGGGTGATTGGCGCAGCGGGGCCGGTGCTGGTTGACTACAAAGGCGGCGCAGTCACTGTGCCGGCGTCTCCATTTGTCATGCAGGCGCTTGAATCGGCCGGCCTGTTGCGTGTTGTGTCCGACTGGTTTGGGCCAGAACTGGCGGCGCGCATGCAGAGCGAGCAGTCGCTGATCGTGCCGCTCCCTTACGCCCTGATCTACCGCTTGCCGCCGTTTAGTTTCATTCGCTTTTCGTCGCGCTACATCATCCTGGCCCATTTTGCGCTGTGCGGACTGGCAGCGCTCGGGACAGATGCGGTGTTGCGCGCGGCGATCGGTCGCCGGAAGTCCAGTCCGGGCCGAGTGCGGCTCTATCGCGCGTTGGCGATCGTGGCAGTGCTGCTGGTGTGGACGGCTGTTCTGGTTGAGTTCTGGCGCAAGCCCTATCCGACTGTGTCTCTGCGCGTTCGCCCAGTGGATGGGTGGCTGGCCGACCAGCCGCCGGGTGTGGTGGTCGAGTTGCCCTTGACCCGCCAGGCTCAGCGCTTCAGCGTGTACGCCCAACTGAACCACCATCACCCGCTGGCGCTGGGAATCGGCGGATCATTTCCGCCGCCAATTCACGCCGAGCGATTCGCTGTGTTGAAGAAGCTTCCTGATCCGCAAGCAGCTCAGGCATTGTGCGCGTGGGGAACGCGATACGTGCTAGTCGATCTGGATGCCGCGCCGGCTGGCGAGGGTGATCGATGGGCGGCGGCGATGGCCGCGTTACCCATGCCTTATGAGACAGCCTTGTTCGAGTCGACGCGAGTCTACATTCTGACAGACTGTTCGGAGACGCGGCCTGTCACAGGGCAATAACCGGCGCTCAGAAGGCAAGCCCACACACGAAAGCTCATGACAGAACAACACATCAGTCGAGTTCGCAGGCGACTCTTGCTCAGGGCAATGACGTTGGGGGCAGGCAGCGTCGCAATAGGCTCGGCTTGCCGCGCAGGCTCTATTCCTCGGGCCCACAGCCCAGTGGCGTCTGCAACGGAATACGCGCCGCTCGCACCTGCTGTAGACCGCGAGTATTGGCTGGAAATACTGCTGCGCCTGTCCGATCCGGTGTTGTCGAACCTGGCTCAGCACCGTTTGAAGGCTGTAATGCCAGTCGAGGCTATGAACGAGACGCAGGCTGCTTATGCGCGGCATTCGACACATCTTGAAGCAGTTGCGCGGCTCTTGTGCGGTATTGCGCCGTGGCTGGAACTGCGCGATCTGAACGGGGATGAAGAGGCGCAGCGCACCGCGCACGCCGAGATGGCGCGCGCGGCATTGGACGCAGCAACCGATCCACAATCGCCGGATTTTATGAACTATGGCCAGGGCATTCAGCCATTGGTTGACACGGCCTTCCTGGGCCACGCGCTCCTGCGGGCACCCAACGAGTTGTGGCGCAAACTGCCCAAGCAAACCCAACGCAATGTGGTCGCGGCGTTGAAGGCATCGCGGGCTATCTCTCCTTTGAACAACAACTGGTTGCTATTTGCTGCGATGGTGGAGGCTGCGCTGGCACAGTGCGGCGAAGAGTGGAGGCAAGATCGGGTGTCGCCGGCGCTGAAAAGCTTCCGCCGCTGGTATGTTGGCGACGGCGCCTACTCGGACGGTCCGGAGTTTCGCTGGGATTACTACAACAGCTTTGTGATTCAGCCGATGTTGCTGGATGTATTGCGCATTCTGGGAGACACGCGCAAAGAATGGAACTCGATGCGCGCGCCGGCGCTGGCTTTTGCCCGGCGTTACGCCGAAGTGCAGGAGCGTATGATCTCGCCAGAAGGGACGATCCCGCCGATTGGCCGGTCGATCACTTATCGCTTCGGGGCGCTGCAACTGCTGGGTCAGATCGCGCTGATGCGGGCGCTGCCAGAATCGCTGCAGCCGGCACAAGTTCGCTGCGCCATGACCGCCGTGCTGCACCGCATGATGGATGCGCCGGGCACATTTGATGAAAACGGCTGGCTGCTCATTGGCCTGTGCGGACACCAAGCTGGCCTGGCCGAGGTTTATATCTCGACAGGCAGCCTGTACCTGTGCGCAGCCGGATTGCTGCCCCTGGGCCTTCCGCCCGACGATCCATTTTGGGCTGACCCGGCAGTAGATTGGACGGCGCGCAAGCTATGGTCTGGACAGGATGGACCGGCCGATCGGGCTGTGAAAGGGAAGTTCCCCGAATGACACAACCACCTCCCCCTTCCGCAGAGGCTCTGACCCTGGATTCGCCGGCTGTGCTGGCGAAGCCGCGCCGGCGCGCCTCCTGGTCACGGACTCAATGGGCATGGTTCGTCCTGATCTCAGCCGCCTACCTGCTCAGGCTGATCCTGATGCCGGTGACCGGGCAGAATGATCTGGTGCTGCCAGCCTGGAAGGCGCACTACATCAATCAGGGACACTGGAACATTTACGCATACATGGCAGAGGTGTATGACGAGCGCAACGTAGTGACCGATCATCCGCCGGCTGCCTATCCCTACGGATTCTATGCCGTGACAGCCGGCTGGCTGGAAGTGTTGCGCCGCGCCGGCTTCATCGACTTTGACGGATGGAGCGCGCAATGGGCCATCTCCAGCCGCGCCTGGTGGTTTTTGTTATTGAAGCTGCCCTATCTGGCATCTGATCTCGTGATTGGTGTCCTGCTGTTTCGCGCCGCGCCCTCTGGTCGCGGGTTATTGGCCTGGGCCGGCTGGGCCTGGTCCTTGTCTGGCGCTTATCTTCTCTTGATGGGACAAAACGATCTGTATCCCACGCTGTTCACAGTTGGGGCAGCCTGGCTCGGCGGGCGGGCGCTTCAGGCGCAACGAGCAAACCGACCGCAGCGTGAGGGCGCTATGCTGGCCGTGGCCAGCATGGCCCTGTTAGGCCTTGGCGCCACCTTCAAGATCATTCCACTGGCGCTGGCTGCGCCGTTCGCGCTTGTGTTGGCATCCCGATGGCGAGACCGGTTGTTGTTGACGGCCATCCCGGCGGTCATCTTTGGCGCGAGCGCCGCGCCGTTCATCGCGACGCCGGCTTTTGTCAACGGCGTGCTCTTCAACTGGGAGGGTGTGCGTGTCTTTTCTGCTGCGCAGATATTTGCGTCACCCGTCTCCCTGTTCGTCATGGCATATGTGGCGCTGCTCATCGTCCTGATTGCGCGACCCGTGTCGTCGGCTCGTCCCATTGACCTGTGGGCGATTGGCGCCGTTGTGTTCAGCGGCCTGTTTTTGTTCTCCTGGTCTCAGTTCTACTGGGCGATCTGGCTCACGCCTTTTGTGGTGACGTTGATTGCGCTGGACAGCGGTCGCTGGCGCTACTGGCTGACGCTGTGGTTGATCATAGAAGCGACTTTTGCTGTTCTTCTCTTCAGCATGCACCGAGACTTCAGCATCGGCTTGCTGGCCAGCGCGTCGCTATCCTTCCGCCTTGCTCAATTTGACGCTGTAATCGCACTGTTTGCGCCGGCGCTGCAGCAGCCTGTAGAGATCGTTTGGACGGTTGCGCGCAGCGCCCAAACGACTGCGCGCTTGCTGGTGTTCGCCGGCGCGCTGGGGCTTGTGTTGCTTTCCGCGCTGCCAATTTGGAGGCGATATATGCGCCCGGGGGAGCGCAATGTGGCCGCAATGAGCCGGCCGGGAGTGCTGGTCCTGCCTGCGCTTGCCGGCGCGCTTGCTGCCATTGCTGTGTTGGGGCTGTCGCGTCATGCAGTCGTGCGGGAGTTTGGCCGCAACGAGATCGCTCGTGTTGCACTATCTGCTGAGCAGCCGGCCTTCGAACAAACGATCGCGCCGGTTGCGCAGAGCTTGACCGGTCTGCTGCTGCTGGTGTCGCAGGCAGACAGCGCTGCTCTGCCGGGAACGATGCAGGTGTGCGCAACCTCAGATGCCTCAAAGCCGGGCGCGTCTGCATGCAGCCAGGGACGGCTGATTCAAACCGGGTTGTTCTATGGCTATGGCTTTGTGTTTACTCCGCCGTTGCCGGCTACAGAGCATCCTTACCGCTTCGTTTTTCGGCTCATCGATCCTGCGTCTGACGCCCGTGTTGCGCTGGCGATTGTGACGCCTCCAGCCTCGCGCCAGCAGGCAGATTACACAGCCGAGCACGGCAACCAGGCTCGCACGGGCGTGGCGCGCCTGACGTTGCTTCGCGCTTTTGACACCGGGCAGGCTCTGCAAGATATGAGCAGCCGGCTGGCCGAAGATGGGCGGCTGCCTGTGCTGTGGCTGTTGAGCCTGGGCGCGTGCCTGGCGGTGATAGGATGGGTAGTGACTGCAGCGCCAAACGATGACTCCTCATCTTCATTGTCCTCGCAATCATGCGTATCTTGAAAGTCTATCCTGCCCTGCTGCGCGCCTACTGGGAGCGCGCAGCCGCCTACCGGGCCGTGTTCATGGTGTCATTGCTCAACGCGGTCTTCCCGCTGGTGATGATGGCCATCTGGATCGGCATGGCGCAGGACGGGCCGGTGGCCGGCTACACGGCGGCGGACTTCGCCGGCTATTACCTGGCTGCCGTGTTGGTGCGGCGCGTCACCGGCGTCGGCATCGTGCAGGATGTGGAGCGTTTGATCCGCACCGGCGAACTGACCGTGTATCTCATCCGCCCGCTGGATGTCATTCACCACTTCTCTGCCCGCGTGTTGACCGGGCGCGTGGTCGTGGTGTCCATGTTGCTGGCGCCCGTGGCGCTGGCTGCGCTGGCGATTCCCGGCGCGCAGTTCGACCTGCAGCCAGCCAATCTGCTCTTCTTCATTCTGGCATGCGTGATCGGGTTGTTGTTCGAGTTCCTGGCCCAATACCTCATTTCCGCGCTGTCGTTCTGGATCGTCCAGACGCAGGGTGTGGCGGCGGCCTATCAGTTTGTAAAGGCATTCCTGGGCGGCTACATTGTGCCGCTGGCGTTATTCCCGGCGCCGCTGGCCGCCGCGCTGACCTGGTTGCCCTTTCAGTGCAGCGTGGCCCTGCCGGTGGAAATCCTGACCGGCCGGCTGGCGCCCGAACAGGCTGCGCTGCGCCTGGGCATCAGCGCCGCCTGGGTGACGCTCATCGCGCTGGGCGCGCGCGCCGCCTGGCGCGCCGGCCTGCGCGGCTATAGCGCGGCGGGCGCCTGACCATGCGAGGCTGGTTCGAGGCCATGCGCCGTTATCTGGGGCTGCTGCGACTGTTCGCCCAAAACAGTTTGCTGACCAGCCTGGAATACCGGGTCAACTTCGCCGGCGCGCTGTTGATATCGCTGCTCGATGCTCTGTGGGCGGTAGGCGGCGCGTTGTTGTTTTACACCCACCGCTCCACCATCGGCGGCTGGACGTTTCACGAGGCGCTGATCGTGATCGGCATGTTCTTCGTCGCATCGGGCTTTGTGGACGCGGTGATGCAGCCGAATGTGCGCGATGTGATCGAGGCCGTGCGCACCGGCGCGATGGACTATGTGCTGATCCGGCCAGTGAACGCCATGTTCCACGCCACCCTGCGCCGTCTGCGCTTCGACAAATGCTCCAGCCTGCTGGTTGGCGCGCTCCTGATCGGGTATGCTTTGCTCCAACTGCGGCTGAGGCCGGCCCCCGAGCAGTGGCTGCTCTTTATCCTGCTCAGCCTGGCGGCGATTGCGCTGTTGTACGCCCTGATGGCTGCGCTGGCAGCGTTGTGTTTTTGGGTGGTGGACATTGCCAACATCGATGAGCTGGTGATGGGCGCGCTGGAGACGGCGCGTTTCCCGGCCCAGGCATTTCCAGAGCCGCTGCGCGGCCTGATCTCGTTTGTGATCCCGATCGCGTTTATCAGCACGGCGCCGGCGGAGGCGCTGCTGGGCCGGCTGACGCCGGCGCTGGCGCTATATGGGCTGGCCTTTGCTGCGGCCGCGCTGTGGCTGAGCGCGCGCGCCTGGCGCCGGGCGGTGGCGCACTACACCAGCGCCAGCAGTTGACCCATGCCTTGAGACTGGAAGGATGAGCGTTCCTGTCAAGACCAATCGCCTGCTGATGGCCATCGGCCTGGATCTGGGGCTAACCCTCGCCTCGCTCTGGCTCTCGACGCAACTGCGCTTGTGGCTGCCCTTCGGCAGGGAGCTGAATGAACCAAGCGCGGCGCTGGGCTGGCCAGTGTACGCGCTGACGGCGCTGGTCTGGCTGGTAGTGCTGGCCCAGTTCAATCTGTATTCGCGCCGGCGGGCGCGCCTGCGCGAAGAGTCGCGCGCCCTCACGCTGGCGGCGCTGACGGCGCTGTTGATTCTGGCCGGCGCGCTCTATCTGAGCTTTCGCCAGGTGTCGCGCTTGCAGTTCATCTACTTCGGCGCGGTGAACATCGCCTTGTTGAACGCGGCGCATGCGGCGCGCTTCGTGCGGCGTCGCTCCGGCGCCGGCGATGATCGCTGGCGTGTGTTGATCGTGGGCGCGGCCGGGGCCGGCCGCGAGCTGGCCGAGCGCATGACGTGCTCGACCGCTGGCGAGGCGTCGCTGATCGGTTTCCTGGACGACCATCTGCCGCCGGGCGCCGAGGTGTGCGCCGGCGCGCGCGTGCTGGGCCGCGTCGACCAGGCGCCGCGCATCGCGGCCGAACAGGGCGTGTGTGAAATCATTCTGGCGCTGCCGCGCGAATCTCACGCGCGCACCCTCTCGCTGGTCGCCGATCTGGAAGCGTTGCCCGTTCAGGTCAGCCTGGTGCCGGACGTGCTCGACCTGGCCTGGTTCATGACGCGCGTGGAGGATTTGAACGGCATCCCGATCCTGCGCTTGCGCGAGTCGCCGCTGAACGGGCCGGCGCGCGCGATCAAGCGGGTGATGGACCTGGCGCTGGCGTCGGCCCTGTTGCTGGCTTGCAGCCCGCTCCTGGCCCTGATCGCGGCGCTGATCCGGCTCGATTCGCCCGGCCCGGTCATCATCCGCCAGCAGCGCGTGGGCGAGAATGGCCGGCTGTTCAACATGTTCAAATTTCGCACCATGTGGGCGGGGGAGGAGCAGAGGAGCAGGGGGGCGGAGGAGCGAGGGGTCGGTTCGACAGGGTCGGCTTCGACAGACTCAGCCGCCGGCGCGAGGGAGCAGGGGGGTGAGGGAGCAGTGCTGCATAAGCGGCGGGACGATCCGCGCGTGACGCGGCTGGGGCGTTTTCTGCGCCGCTACAGCCTGGATGAGCTGCCGCAGTTGATCAATGTGCTGAAAGGCGAGATGAGCCTGGTGGGGCCGCGCCCCGAATTGCCATGGCTGGTCGATCGCTATGAGAGCTGGCAGCGGCGGCGCTTTGCCGTGCCGCCGGGCATGACCGGCTGGTGGCAGATCAACGGGCGCAGCGACCGGCCCATGCACCTGCACGTGGAGGACGACCTGTACTACATCCGCAACTACTCGCTGTGGCTGGACGTGACCATCCTGCTGCGCACGCTGCCGGCGGTGCTCAGCGGGCGAGGGGCGTTTTAGGACTCAAGTTCGGACACAACGCGCTGCAACGCCGCTTCCCACCCGGCGTTGAGACCGTTCATCAGGGCAGCCACATGCTGCTGCGCAATCTGGTCAGCAATGGCATCGTTGGCGATGCCGTGGCCAGCCACGACCGGCACAGCCCTGAAGCCTGCCTTGCGCAACAGAGCTGCCCGTTCCACCGCGCGCTCAACATCACGCGTATCGATAACGCTGGATATTTCCACGGCCAGCCAGATCTCCCCTCTGCTTTGCTGGCGAGATAACTGGCCTCGCACCAGCAAATCCAGCGGCAAAAGTTGCTCCAGTTCCTGGCGACTCAAGCGATCTTCCAGGTCGTCCCATATGTCGCTGATGGAAACCACACGCGGCTTGCGCACCCAGAGTCCAAAGAACGACGCCGCTTTGTCGCGGTATTCCGTTTCCAGCATACGGCCGCGCACAGCCGCCATCTGATTCTCAAGCGTGCGAACTGAAGTAGTCAATTGCTGTGTAACCTCGGTGAGACGATCCAACCGCTGGGTCAGTTGATCCACGCGCGCTGTCAGTTGATCCAACCGCTGGGTCAGTTGATCCACGCGCGCTGTCAGTTGATCCAACCGCTGGGTCAGTTGATCCACGCGCGCTGTCAGTTGATCCAGGCGCTGGGTCAGTTGATCCACGCGCGCTGTCAGTTGATCGACGCGCGCAGTCAGTTGATCCAGGCGCTCAGCCAGCTCGGCAAAGCGTTCGTCCGTGCGACGCTCGAACTCGGACAGGCGTTTGTCTGTGCGCTGCTGCGCCTCAGCGAGCTGTCTGATGCTATCAGCCAGCTCAGCGAAGTGTTCATCTGTGCGGCGCTGGGCCTCGGCCAGCTCGCGCGGCAACGCCAGCAGCTCGTCGGTCAGCACAATGCGCCGCACCTCGCTGAGCCACTCCGGCCGCTCGAGCAGAAGCCGGGTCAGATCCTGCAGATCGTTGACTGTAAACGCCATTACCGGGATTATAAGGCGGGTGCGCTTTGCGGATCCAGGAGCGCCTCATACTGGTCGGTCACACAATCCCATGAGTAGTGGGCCTGGGCGTGCGCCTGCGCCCGGCGGCGGTATTCCGCGACCATCGCCGGCTGGGCGAGCAAACTCTCCAGCACCTCGGCCAGCGCCGGCCCGCCGTGCGCGCCGCTGTAGCCAAAGCCGGCCTCCCCAATCGTCTCCAGGTTCTCCGGCGTGTCGTTGACCACGACGCAGTTGCCGAAGGCCATCGCCTCCACCAGCGCCGGATGCGTGCCGCCCACCTCGGAGGTCTCGACAAAGATCAGCGCGTTGCCGGCCAGTTCGGCGTAGGCGTCGCCGAACTGATAGCCGGTGAAGACGATGGAGGGATCGCCTCCCGCGCCGGCCTTGAGCGCGGCGATGTAGTCGGCGGCATAAGGCGCGTCGCCGGTGATCACGCACTTCATGTCGGCGGGGACGCACCCCCGCCGGCGCAGGATCAGCCAGGCCTGCGCCAGGTGATGGGCGCAGTTCTCCGGCACCAGCCGGCCAACAAACAGCACATAGCGGCCCGGCGTCAGACCAAAGCGCCGCAGCAGCTCGCCAGGCGGGCGCGGCGAGACCTCCGCGCCATACGGGATGAAGACGGTCTCCGCCCCGTATGCCTGGCGGTAGTAGGCCTGCACGCGGCGCGAGTCGGTGACAACAACATGGGCGAGACGGGTGGAGAGTTGTTCCGACCAGCGAATGTAACGGCGGGCGAACGCGCCCCACTTGCGGCGCTTCCAGTCCAGGCCGTCCACATTCAGGATCACCCGCGCGCGGCTGAACAGGCGTGGGATCAGACAGAGCGGGGCGTTGCCGGCAATGAAGACGATCAGCCCGTCGTAGCCCTGGGTGAGCGCGTGGGCCATTGAGAGCGCGGTGTGCGTGAAGGTGTCGAGATGTTTGGTGGCGATGCCGGGCACGCGCACCAGGCGCATGCCCTTATACGTCGGCGCAGCGTAGCGCACGTGATGGGCGCGGTTATAGACGGTGACGCGATGGCCGCGCTGGGCCAGCTGCGCGCCGAGGTGCTCGGCGCAGGTCTCGAAGCCGGAGTAGGACGCCGGCACGCCGCGCGTGCCGATAAGGGCGACGCGCATATCAGAGGTGGCCAGGGATAAGCATGCCCAAAGAACAGACTGTATGTTATCTGGAGGCCTCTTTGCGATAGATTACCAGATCGTGCCGGTTGAACAATCCAGGCGGCGGCCAGACCCGTGAAAATCCCGCGTCTTCGAACAAGCGAGTTGTCGTGTCTGTCGCCCGCAGTTCAACGACAGCCAGTGAGTGCGGACGGGCAGCCTTGAGGGTTTCAGCTGTTGCATCAGTACGCCAGCGAATTGGGGGAGCGCCACTGCGGCGCACGTAGAAATCCACAGCGAAGCGGACAATGCCTGTTAGCCAGATATCCTGAGAGTCCCGATTGTAGTTGTTTAGAACAAATTCGACTGCCGGCCCGGCAACCGAATTGGACGGAGCATATAAATCCAGATGGGATACATGGGCGGCCGAGAGAATGAACATGCCTGCAAGTCCATATCGCAAAATCAGATGAGCCAGTCGCCTCTTTGGCAGCCATGAGACGATTTTCTCAATTCCCGCCAGACCAAACCCTATCAGTATTGCGCGAATCGTTGTCAGAAATAAGAACTGTCTGGGCGCAAAAAAATAATGCGCGGCCAGGTTGGCGACGATCACGCCTAATACCCCGAAGAGGCATGCGCCCGTTAAACCTGCAACCGCCCAACGATGCGTATGGGTTTTCAAGCCATATAGGACACCAACCAGCGCCAGCAAACCAGCAATCGGAGGATAGAGGCTGGCCAACCAATCAGCTCGCTGCAACGGTATCAGAGGAGGAAGTTCCAGGCCGCGCAAAATAGCGTTGATCTGTCGCTCGCCCAGCGACGATCCCCCCAGGGTGTGTGGCGTAGTGTTCAAAGCCCCTACGAGCCAAGGCAGAAAGGCTAGACCGGCGCAAGCCAAGGTGCTAGTGAACCAAGCCGTAACTTGGACTCGCTGCGATCGGGACGAACCGAATAGTGTAATTGCCAAACCGGCGCCCCAGAGCAGCGCCGAATAGATGTGAGCATAGGCTGTCGCAGTAGCCAGGCCAAAACACAACAACCATGCTGTGGTTGATATCCGAATCCGGCCTCTTGCGGCCAAGGCAGCCGCTGTGATGACGGCAGTGGCCAGCATGAGGCCAAGCGAATAGAAACGCGCCTCTCTCGCGTAGGCGACCGCTAAAGGTGAAAACGCCATGGCCAAGGCCGACCACTTCCCAACACCGGGCTGAAGGGTATCTCCAAGCCGAAAAGCCAGCGCGACCGTGATCAGACTCCACATAAGCGGCAGGTAGCGCAACACGATCTCGGCGTCGCCGGCAAGTCTCACCACAACCCAGGTGAGCACATGATCCAGCGGCACTCCTCCAATCCCGCGCCTGCTCACAGTCTGAATGACTTCCGGGATGGTGGGAGCCATCGCTGCGTCGATCTGAGCCGCTTCATCTTGCCAATAGCTGTACGTGTCAATGTTGGCAATACGCAAAGCGTAGGCAACGAGCAGCAGCAGGCACAGCCCAGACAAGCGCACGAGTGATGGCGGTAGCCGGAAAGTTGGCATAGGGCGCAAGGTGAATTCTACGGGCAGCCGGTCAATGTGTAAACCACAGTGTTGTCTAGCGCCGTTCTCGTGGATTGAACTTGCAGACCTCCTAAAACCGCCGTCCAGTGGCGCTGCTCTGCCTCATTGAGCACATCCAGGTTAAGCACCACATATCGCGCGCCCCATTCGCACAGCTTATAGGCGGCTTCAGCTTGAGGCAGATTTTGGAGGACGGCTTTGCGTTCTGCGTCCACAGCAGGAGGAAATGAACCGCGCATTCCCAGAACGAGGGGTTTGTGATGATACAAGAAGCTATAAACGATCGCCAGCCTTTGAACAGCAACCGTGGGAGTCTCGATCGGCAACTCCAAAACCGCCCCAAATGGTTGTTCAGCCAACCAGTGATCAACTGGTCGCGCTTCCAGCGTGACCAGTTTGTACGGTTTCTGCCAGTATTCGAAGACGCAGAGCGCGGCAAACAGCGCCACTGAGACCGTGATGAGGGCTGGCGTCAAGGCGGCGCCCCGGTTGCTTTGTCGCAGGCGGCGCCGGAACCGACGGATCAATTGCGCGATGCCCAGAAACGCAAGGCCGCACACGGCGAAGTTCAACAGAATGCCGTAGCGGGAAACGATCCGCATGGAGGAGATGAACGGCAGGCGGTAGATCAAAGCATATGGCAACGGCACAATCAACGAGTGTTCAGCGCGCATCTGATCTGCCAGCGCCGGCTTGAACCAGTCACTTGCCTGTTCAATAGCGCCAGCTTGATCCAGAAAGTGAAAGATGGAAGGAGGAATCGGGACCATCACCGGCCTGGCAGTGTAGTCCACAAGCAGCGGCCCCATAGCGCCAATGACGCCAAGCGCGGCCAGCGTCAATAAGACGCGCCGACGACGGGTGAACGGAGTGGTGATGACGCCAACCACGGCGCCTGCCAACAGCAGATAGCCCGAAAAGGCAGTGCGCAGGTGAGCAGTGCGCATATGCCTGGAGATCGGCTGTTCTGCCGCCCAATCCCCCCACACGGGATGGTGCACATTCGGCGCGAAGAAAATCTGCGCAGGATTGATCGAGAAAATACCCATGGCGATGTAGGGGCGACTGTAAGTCTGCGGCATCTGAGATTGAGCCTCGAAATATGGAACAGCCACCGGCGCAATAAGCAAAACGGCAACACTTGCTCCAATGATCACATCGCGCCAAAAGAGAGGCTGCTTGAAAAGAGTCCGCGCGGATTGGGCGCGAAGCAGCAGATAAAGCGCCGCCGCCGGCCCTACGATCACCATCGTATACCAGGAAGACAGCGCATTCAACGCGAAGAAGAGGCCGGTTCCAATTATCCAGCGGATGCGCCGCGTTCTCAGATACTGCTCGATGGCGAAGAAGCATAGTGGAATCCACTGGGTGGACATTTGCGGCAACTGGCCCCGCAAGTGAACAAGCCGATAAGGGAAGAAGGCGCTGATCAAGCCGGCTGCTAAAGCCAACAGGGGATTGCGCGTAAGCGTCCGTATCCAGAGGAAAGTTCCATACGAAGTCAAACAGAATGAGGCTAACAGCGCGGCGTTGTAACCAGCCACCGGGCCAAACATCATAGTGATGGGCAACGCCAAAAATGAGTTGGCCGTAGTGGATTCGATGGCTACAGCGTTGTATCCCACAGGGTAGTACATGCTGGGATCAAAGAAAAGATTGGCTTTGCCGGCTACTACCTGAGACAACCAGTGCACAACCCACACATAGGCCAGATTGTCTCCGGCGCCCCCGATAACCCCACCATCAAAGTGGCCGATCAAGGGGTGCATCAAGGCGAGAGCCAGTGGCAATGGCGTCAGCAAAGCCGCTAAATGCCACAGACCTTCCTGAAAACGTCGGGCGGAACGCGAGATGGTTGCCATATTCGATCGACCTGCAATCGGCGTCTTATTCTGGCCGGTCGCCTCGATTCAGACGAGTGATCAGGCTGGTGGTGCTGCGATTGGGGATGAAGGGGGCAATCAAGATGCGACCGCCATACGCTTGCACGATCTCTCGCCCTACGACCTGCTCCTCGCGATAGTCGCCGCCTTTGACCAGCACATCCGGTTTCAGCCATTCCA
>Ga0308419_1001280_pt1 | contig 16768 bp, 15 predicted proteins | sample HotsprSampleMS50_FD_203674 | JGI IMG/M metagenome (GOLD analysis project Ga0308419, IMG submission 203674) | Hot spring phototrophic mat microbial communities from Mushroom Spring, Yellowstone National Park, Wyoming, United States - 20090730_MS50 ... | reverse complement strand
ATTGAACTCCCCGTCGCCTTTGACGGCCTGGCGGTGATGGTCAACCCCGCCAACGACTTCGTCACCTGCCTGACGGTGGAGGAATTGAAGAAAATCTGGGAGCCGGACGCCGAGGGCAAAATCACCAACTGGAGCCAGGTGCGGGCCGGGTTCCCTGACCGTCCCCTGACCCTCTACGGGCCGGGCGTGGACTCCGGGACCTTTGACTACTTCACCGAGGCCATCGTGGGGAAGGCCCAGGCCAGCCGGGGCGACTTCCTGCCCAGCGAGGACGACAACGTCCTGGTCCAGGGCATCGCGGGTGATCCCAATTCCCTAGGCTTCTTCGGTCTGGCCTACTACGAGGAAAACAAGGACAAACTCAAACTGGTAGCGATTGACGCGGGCGACGGCAACTGCGTCTACCCCACCCTGGAGACGGTCGCCAACGGCACCTACAAGCCCCTCTCCCGCCCGCTCTTCATCTATGTCAACCGGGCCCGGGCCAACGAGAAGGACGAGATTGACCTGTTCGTGAAGTACTACCTGGAGAACGCCAAAACTCTGGTGCTGGATGTTGGCTACATCCCGTTGACCGATGAAATCTACTCGCTGGCGATGCAGCGGTACGAGAAGCGCATCGTCGGGTCGGTCTTCAAGGGTGGCCCGCAGGTCGGCGTCACTCTGGCAGACCTGCTGAAGGCGGAGCAGTAGCCGTCGGGGCGAAACGTTGCGGCGGCGGCCCGCAGGGCCGCCGCCGCAATATCCATTCGGCAAAGATGCCATAAATGGCAACTTTTTGCAACCAAACGGCGGAGCGCAACGGTATGCGGACACTCCCGTCTCACCGATCGCTGATCCGGCGTCGTCGGGCGGAAGAGCGGGCGGTCAAGGCCGCCCTGCTGTTCTTTGCCCTGGTCTCCGTCCTGACCACCCTGGGCATCATCTATGTCCTCTTTCAGGAGACTGTTCTCTTCTTCCGGGAAGTCTCCTTTGCCCAGTTCTTCCTGGACACCCGCTGGACCCCGCTCTTCCTCTCCCAGCGGTTCGGCATCTGGCCTCTGGTCAATGGGACGGTGCTGGTCGCGGCTGGGGCGATGGTCGTTGCCCTGCCGTTGGGTTTGCTGGCGGCCATCTACATGAGCGAGTACGCCAGCGAACGGGTGCGCCGGGTCCTCAAGCCGTTCCTGGAGATCCTGGCGGGCATTCCCACCGTCGTCTATGGCTACTTCGCGCTGACCTTCATCACGCCCATTCTGCGGTCTATTTTCCCGCAGACCCAGGTCTTCAACGCGGCCAGCGCAGCCATCGCGATGGGCTTTATGATTTTGCCGATGGTCGCCTCCCTCTCGGAGGACGCCCTCTACGCGGTGCCCAACTCGGTGCGGGAGGCGGCCTACGCGCTGGGAGCCACCCGTTGGGAGGTCGCGACGCAGGTCGTCGTTCCGGCGGCCCTTTCAGGCATCGCCGCCGCCTTCATTCTGGCCGTCTCCCGCGCCATCGGCGAGACGATGATTGTCGCCATCGCCGCCGGCCAGCAGCCCAAATTGACCCTCAACCCGCTGGAATCCATAGAGACGATGACGGCCTACATCGTGCAGGTCAGCCTGGGGGATACCCCCCATCAGAGCCTGGCCTACAAGACCATTTTCGCCGTCGGCATGATGCTCTTCGTGATGACGCTGGGGATGAACGTCGCCAGTTACCTGCTCACCCGGCGCTTCCGGGAGGTGTATGAATGACGACGGACGACGGACGACGGACCACGGACCACAGACCACAGACGACAGACCACGGACGACGGAGGACGCAGTCCGGAGCACGATTTGAGCCCAACCTGCCGCGCCGCAGGGCCCTGGGGGTGGTCTGGGAGGGGGTGGCGCTCCTGGCCATTCTGCTGGGCATCGCTATGCTCCTGACCCTGCTGGTGAAGGTTTTTGTGGACGGCCTGCCCTATCTGCGGCCGCAACTCTTCACCGAGTTCCCGTCCCGCTTTCCGGATAAGGCAGGCCTGCGCTCTGCGCTCCAGGGCTCCATCTGGCTGATGGTGCTGACGGCGCTCCTCTCCTTCCCGCTGGGCGTTGGGGCGGGAATCTATCTGGAAGAGTTTGCGCCGAAGAACGCGCTGACCCGGTTCATTGAGATTAACGTCGCCAATCTGGCGGGGGTGCCCTCCATCATCTACGGCCTGCTGGGGCTGGGGCTCTTTGTGCGCGGCCTGGGCCTGGGCCGCAGTCTGCTGGCGGGCGTCCTGACGATGACGCTGGTCATCCTGCCGGTCATCATCGTCTCCACGCGCGAGGCGCTGCGAGCGGTGCCCGCTTCCATCCGCGAGGCAGCCCTGGCCCTCGGGGCCAGCCGCTGGGAGATGGTCCGGGACCACGTCCTGGTCTACAGCATGGGCGGGATTCTGACGGGGATGATTCTGGCCCTCTCCCGCGCCATCGGCGAGACGGCGCCGCTCATCACCATCGGCGCGCTGACCTATATCGCCTTTGACCTGCGCGGTCCGCTGGATATTTTCACCGTTCTGCCCATCCAGATTTTCAACTGGGTCTCTATGCCCCAGGAGGCCTTTCACCGCCTGGCAGCGGCGGGGATCATCGTCCTGCTGGCCCTTCTGCTCACGATGAACGCGCTGGCCATCTGGCTGCGCAACCGCCTGCAGCGGCGCTGGTAACGGAACACGCAATACGGAGTATCCTTATGGAGCAACCCGCTCTGGAAATTCGCAACCTGAACATCTACTACGGCCATTTCCTGGCCATCAAAGACGTCAACCTTTCCATCCCCCGCCACCAGATCACGGCCATCATCGGCCCGTCGGGGGTGGGGAAGAGCACGCTCCTGCGGGCGCTGAACCGGATGAACGAACTGGTGCCCGGCTGCCGGACGGAGGGAGAGATTCTCTTTGACGGGATGAACATCTACGACCCGCGCGTGGACCCGGTGGAGGTCCGGCGGCGCATCGGGATGGTCTTCCAGAAGCCCAATCCGTTTCCGAAGTCCATCTACGAAAACATCGCCTGGGGACTCCGGATCAACGGCTTCCGGGGGAGTCGGGCGCAGATGGACGAGGCGGTAGAAGGGGCCCTGCGCGCGGCGGCGCTCTGGGACGAGGTCAAGGACAAACTCCACCAGAGTGGCCTCTCCCTCTCCGGCGGGCAGCAGCAGCGCCTCTGCATTGCCCGCGTCGTCGCCTTGCAGCCGGAGGTCATCCTGCTGGATGAGCCCGCCTCGGCGCTGGACCCCATCGCCACTCTCAAGATTGAGGAACTGATGCGGGAACTGAAGCGGGATTACACCCTCGTCATCGTCACGCACAACATGCAGCAGGCAGCCCGTGTCTCCGACTACACGGCGATGATGATGCTCACGGGCGAGGGGGAACGATCGGGCACAGTCATTGAGTTCGGCCCAACCAAGACCATCTTCACCAACCCCCGGGACAAACGGACCGAGGACTACGTGACCGGGCGGTTTGGATAGAGGAGGCCCCGATGACCCGAAAGGCTTTTGAACAGCAACTCAGGGAGCTGCTGGGAAAAATGCTGGTCCTGGGGAGTATGGTGGAACAGGCCCTTATGGAATCCACGGAAGCACTCTGGAAACGGGACCTGGAGGCCTCCCGGCGCGTGGTAGAAAGGGACCGGGAGATCAACGACCGGCGCTTTGCGCTGGAGGCCCTCACCATCGGCCTCATCGCCACCCAGCAGCCGGTGGCGGGCGACCTGCGCCTGCTGGCAGCGGTGCTGGAAATCGCGGGTGAACTGGAGCGCATCGGCGACTACGCGAAAGGCATCGCCATCATCAACCTCCGGATGGGCGATACCCTTCAGCCCTCTGTGCCTGCGGAAGTCACCATCATGTCTCAAAAGGCCGCCGATATGCTTCATAGAGCCCTGATCGCTTTGGTCAACAAGGACGTAGAGGCGGCCCGTGCCATCCCCCAGGAGGACGAGGAAATAGACGCGTTCTATCTTCGCATCTACTGGGACCTGATGGGCCAGATTATCCGCGATCCCTCTCTGATAGAGCGGGTGAACTGGCTCCTGTGGGCCGCCCACAACCTGGAGCGGGCTGCCGACCGGGTCACCAACATTTGCGAGCGGACAGTGTACGCCATAACCGGGGAGATGACCGAGATGGACGCCACCTGGGACGAACTGGAGAGGGAAAACAGCGGCCTTCTCCAACCCCGCAGCCCATTTTGAGGCCTTTGATGAAAGGATTGGCGATGGAACTGGCATACACGGAGGAAACGGCCCGTCTGCGTTGCCCCGAGAGCGGAGGGGTATGGGGACGGCTATCCTGCTGGGATGCGGGCCTTTCCGCCTCCCTGCGGCTGGTTGAGAACCGCTGGCGACGCCTGGGGAAAATTGTCACTCATTCGGGAGATGCCATCTTCTGGCTGGCCACCGCGGCCGTGATGTTCTTCCTGCTGGGGACACCCGCGTGGCAAGAGTTGGCCCTGCGGTTGGTCCAGGCCATTGTTGGAGCAGGCATCGTCGCGGCCGGGCTCAAGCGGCTCATCCGCCGGCCCCGCCCGGATGGGCCGCCGGATGGGCTGTACCCCATCCACGACCACTACAGTCTCCCCTCCGGACACGCCGTCCGGGTCGCCGCCATCGCCACTGTGCTGGGCCCGCTGATCCCCGGATGGCTGATCGCCGTGTTGGCCCTCTGGGCCGCCGCTGTCGCCCTCTCGCGCGTCCTCTTGGGCGTCCACTACCTCCTGGATGTGCTCTCTGGCATTGTGCTGGGCGGGATGGTCGGGCTGGTCCTGATGCTGGTCGGCTGAACCCGTTCTTGACCTCATTCACCCCCTATGGAGAACAACTGATGGCAAGGAAACCTCTGACTCAACGCAAGTGGTTCTACATCCTGGTTTACTTTCTCCTCTCCGTTATTGCCTTCCTGCCCCTCTACACGGAGCATCCCTACGACCCCCGGGACACCCAGCAGGTCATCCTTGAAATTCTGAGGTGGGCCGCCCTGCCGTATGCAGCATGGGGATGGGTGTTTCATGTAATGACACTGGCGGTCGTCGGACTGGCGGTCTGGAAACCGCAGGTGGGAGGGTGGGCAATTGCCGCCTACTTTGGCTTGAATTACCTGGTCATCGCGGCGGTTCAAACCCACGCCGAGATTCCCATCTACGGTCTCGCTGTGCACACCGGTGCTTTGGTGGCGGACCTCCTGCTGGGCCTGCTCTGGCTGTGGGTCGCCTGGAAGGACCGTCTCCAAATCTCGTTTCGCGACGCCCCCCGCTGGCGTTGGGTCCTCTTCCCCCTGGCGCTCCTGGCTTTCTGGACCCCTGTGGCATCGGACGGGACGCGCTTTGTCCCGAATTTTGCCCCGCTTCTCCTGCTCACCTCCCCCGATTACGGTCTGGCCTACTGTCTGCTGACCCCCGTCTTTCTGTTTCTGCTGATTCTGGCGTACCCGAGGGTGAACCGATTGGCCCTCCACGTCACGGCCTTCAATGGATTGCTTTACGGCCTGTTCAACCTGAGCCTCTGGTCCAATCCCGATACCCTCTGGATGGGAGTGATGCACCTGCCGCTGCTGGTGCTCTCCATTGTGGCCGTGGTTATGGCGTGGAGGATGCCGGAGGGAGCCTTGCCTGAGTAAAGCGGTGTCCTTTCTTCACCGGTGGAATCCCGGGCGAATTGCCCCGGGCGCTCCATCGGGCAACCGGCCCAACTCGGAGAAAGAGGCATTTTTGCGGTGGCCTCGCCGCCGCAAAAATGCCTCTTTCTTGCAGGGTAGTTCTCCTGAAACCCAGGTGCTCCCATCAGAAAACCGGTTTGCAAATCGTTAAAGAAAGGTTATAATAGGAACCAATGAATCACCCAAACAACCCGGACCGCTACCGCTGGCTCACTCTGGCCCTCGTTGGCGTCTGGTTCCTGATCTCCCTGGTCACGCTGAACTCCAACGGCCTCTTCTTTGACGAGGGCATCTACATCACGGCCGGACTCCGGACCCTGCAGGGGCACGGCTATTCGGACCAGTACCTCACCTGGTTCGGCGGCACCCTGCTCTGGCCCGCGCTGGCCGGCATCGGTTACCGCCTCGCCGGGACCGTCGGGGCGCGGGCGCTGGCCCTGCTGGCAGTGTCGGCCGGACTGCTGGCCTTCTCGCGCGCGCGGCGCGCAACCTCTTCGGCGAACGAGCCGGATTCTGGGCCACCCTCGCCCTGGCCCTGAACGGCGCTCTCATCTCCACCGCCCGCCTGGCCGTCTACGACGGGCTGGCATGGGCCGGAATGGCCGTCAGTTTCTGGGCCCTCACCGAACTGGCGCGCCACGACCACCGAAAGTGGCTCCTTCTGGCCGTCATCGCGTATGTCCTGGGGACCCTGGCCAAGTACCCCACCGGGGTGATGCTCATCCCCCTGCTGGGCATCCTGACCATCACGCGGCCGAAGAAGGCCTCCCTGGACCTGCTCCTCTTCGGTTATCTGGGCGCGTTGACCGCCGTCATGGTCCTGCTCCCCTGGCGGGAGCAGGTGGCCATCTACTTCCAGTGGCGGCTGACCAACACCCCCTCCTTCGGCGTCACCCTCCCGATGATCGCCTTCACCGCCCTTTCCTTCAGCCTCCCCGCGCTGATTCTGGCCCCCATCGGCTGGTGGCTGAGCCGGGGGAACCGCCTCCTGGGCGCTGTCCTGCCCTCAGCCTTTTCCTCTGGCCCGCCTACCACATCCTGCGGCACGACCCCGTGAGCATCACCAAACACCTGACCTTCGGCTACCTCTTCGCCTATCCCCTGGTGGGCGTGGCACTGGCGGCCCTCTGGGGGGCCAGAAAGGGGGAATTCCGGGCCCTGCGCCGGACAGTGACCCTCCTGCTGGTCCTGGCGCTGGCCGCGCTGGGCATCTCCCAGGCCCTTCGGGCCGACCGGGGGTGGCCTGACCTCCGCACCCCGGCCCGGTACCTGCTGGAACACGTCCGGCCCGGCGAGAAACTGCTCATCAACGAGTCCTGGCCCTTCATCGCCTACCTCTACGCCCAGGGGCGCATCCTCTCCCCCTGGGACGTCTACGACACCTACCGGGTGACCCACGGGGAACTGGAAGAAGACCTTTGCGAGGTGGACTGGTTTGTAGACGTGCGCGGGTCCTTCTCCTGGCCCCCGGAAATCCTCCAGCGGATAGAAGCGTGCGGGACCTTCCGGCCCGTCTTCTCGTCCACCAGCCGGGTGGTCAATATTGGGAGCGACCTGCGGTACGTGGAGTATCCGGTGGAAACCGTGATATGGAGTGGACAGTAGAGAGGGGGCTTGGGGGCGGCGAAGCTGCCGCCCCCACTCCCTCTTCTCCCCTTCTCCCCCGTTTCGGGAAAAGGGGGATGAGAGAGTCAAAGGCAAAAATGAAAACGAAGAACTGGTTGTTTCGGCTTGCCGGTGTGCTGTTTTTGGGAGCGACGCTCTGGTTCGTCCCCTGGCTGCTGGCCCACCTGAACGGGCAGGCCCTCTGGCTTGCCATCCCGTTCCTGCTGGCCACGCTGATGACCGTCCTCCTGGCCATCGTCACCCTCATCAACGGCTGGTCGTTGGGGGTGCCTCCGGAGCGATCGGTCCCGCGCGGCCAGGAGCCCAACGTCCTGGTGGTCATCCCCACCGCCGGGGAGCCGCCGGACATGGTCTACCGGACCGCCCGCTCCGTCCTGGCGCAGGACTACCCGACGGAGCGCATCCGCCTGGTCATCAGCGACGACTCCCACCGCCCGGCGGTCCACGAAGTGGTCCGACGTCTCCAGGACGAATTCCCCGCTGCCCAGGTGGTGTACTACGAGCCGCCCCTGCGGGGAACGGCCGAACGCCGCGGGGACGCGAAGGCCGGAAACCTCAACGCCGCATTGGAGACCTGTGCGCCGGAGGGGCCGGTCCCCACCGACATCTTCGCGCTGCCGCCGGACGGCCTGACCCCGTCGGTGCTTCCCGCCCCCCCACTCCTTTCCTACTGCCAGGACGTCGCCTTCATTGAGATGCGGGACGCGGACGACGAACTGACGGACCCCTCCTTCCTCCGGCAGGCCATCGGGCAGTTGCTGGCCGACCCCCGCGTAGCCTTCGTCCAGACGGTCAAGGAGGCCGTCGTGGGGCCGGGCGACCCCTTCAACAACATGGAGCCCCTCTTCTACCGCCGGGGGATGCTGGCCCGCAACGTCACCAATTCCGTCTTCCCCTGCGGCTCCGGCCTGGTCTGGCGGCGGGAGGCACTGGAGGACATCGGCTGGCTGCCGGTCTGGAATCTGGTGGAGGACTTCCAGTCCGGCGTGGAGGCGCTGCGGCGCGGCTGGCGCGGCATCTACCTCCCCATCGTCGGCGCCCGGGGGCAGATTTCCCCGGAGGACATCCCCAACTACTTCAAACAGCGGGGGACCTGGGCACTGGACACCGTCCGCTGGCTCTTCTGGGGCGAGAAACGGGGCCTGAACGGGCGACAGTTGCTCCACTTCCTGGAACTGGGCCTCTTTTACCTGCACAGTTTCGCCACCCTCATCTTCATGCTGACCCCCATCCTGGCCCTCACCCTGGGCATCTACCCGGTGGTCACCACGTACCCCACGACAAACTGATCGGCGCCGGCCTGCTGGGCCAGTTGGGCGTAGTGAGTGATGAACGCCCGGTAGGAGGCAAACCAGGCCGCCCACTGCTCCTCGGTGGTGAAGTAAGTCCCGATGTGCCCCCGCCACCAGCCGGTGGTCACCTCGTCCTCCAGGTCCAGGTGCGGCTTCAGCATCACCCGGAGCCCCAAACTGTGGGCCTGACGAATGACCTGGGCCAGTTCGTCGTCGGTGGGAGTCCGCGTGCTGGTATAGTCTATGGTGGTGGACCAGGGGGTCTCCTGGTAGCCCGTCACGATGAGGGCAATCCATTCGGCCCCGGTGGAGGCCAGGAGGGAGAGGGAGTAATCCGCTTCCGGCGTGGCGTACTGCCCGGACCACCACGCCGCGAAGGAGAGGCCCTCCTGGAACGGACGGGATGCCGTTGATTCATACGTCCATGCTGAAGTCGGTCGGGCGGCAGCCAGCGTCAGTACCGCCGCACCCAGGCAGGCCAGCCTCCGGACGAAGGTTTTACCTTCCGCCAGAACACAAGTCCGCATCACATAACCCTCCTCCCGCAGGGTGACCCAATCGTACCACGTTTTTGTAGAAGAGGCAATAGGAAAATGGTCACACCGAAAGGTAGAAAAGGATTTGGTCTATCGTCGCACTCAAATGGGACTTGACACGGGGGGGGGGAAGTGATATAATATTGCCGGGAGGCGGTCCTATGGGCGGGTCGCGGACGGAAGTACTGTTGTTGCTCCTCACCGGCATCGTCCTCCTCCTGATGGTGGCCATCATCGGCCTCTTCCTGCGGATGAACCAACTCCAGCGGGAAGTGCTGGCCGTGCTGGAACCCCTGCGCCCGGCCCAGCCTCCCGCCGGTCTCTCCCCCGGTACCCAAGCCCCTGCCTTTACCCTCCCTGACCTCTCCGGCCGGTCCGTCTCGCTGGAGGCGCTGGCGGGCCGGAGGGTACTGCTGGCCTTCGCCTCTCCCCACTGCCCGGCCTGCCGGGAGATGTATCCCCACCTGCGGGCCTTCGCCGAAGAGCATCCGGAGGTGGCGGTGGTGATGGTTTCTCTGGGGACTCCGGAAGAGAACCGGGCGGTCGCGGAGGAGTACGGGCTGGCTTTTCCGGTGCTGGAAGGGAGCGGGGAGGTGCTGACGGCCTATCGGATGCCGGGAGTGCCATTCTTCTACGGGGTTGGGGAGGACGGGGTCATTCTCAGTGCCGGTTTCGCCAGCACGCAGGAGCAAATGGAGGCGCTGGTGAGGGGTGGGAAGTGAAAGGGGGTGGGAGTATGGAGTAGGGAGTAGGGAGTAGGGAGTAGGGAGTAGGGAGTAGGAAGAATGGGAGGAGGGCCGATCGGCCTGTTCAAAGTGATCCGATTTTGCAAAAATCGTAGGGAGGTGAACGATGAACGGCAAGTGGCTGATGCGGGTTCTCTGCGGGATGCTGGTGGTGGCGGCGGTGCTGGCGGTGGTCTCGCTGGCGTTGGTGCGGCCGGTGGGAGCGTCTCCTGGAGCTCCGCCCCAACCGATGGGATGTCCCACCGTTCAGTGCACTTTCTGGCAGGTGGGGCCGTGCGTCAGTTGTTGGAGGGATAATTGGGGTGGGAGGTCCGCCGTCCGATGGTGCCGGGTTTGTGATCCCTGTTTTGGCACATGCAGTGACCGGTGGTGGACAGAAACAGACTGCCGGCGTGAGTGTGGATATTAGGCTGGATGGGCACCAGGCCTCCAGAAGAGGCCTGGTGCTTCCTTTGGTACTGCCCAAGGAGGGCCCATGATCCGACTCTTTGCCTTACGTAGTCGTTCAAGCCTGCTCATCTTGGGCCTCACCGTCCTTAGTGTGGGGGTTATCCTGATCGCAACCGGTTCCGAAACTGCTGTTGTTACCGTGGAGCAAGACCTGGCTCGCTACTGGCGCACCACGTATGACATTCTGGTGCGGCCAACAGGTACTCGTTCCCCAATAGAAGACCAGTATGGTTTGGTGCAGGCCAACCACCTCTCGGGAATCCCCGGAGGCATCTCTATCCCCCAGTACGAGGCAATTCAAAAGATTCCCGGCGTGGAGGTTGCTGCCCCGATCGCGATGCTGGGATACTTGCCTGAAAGTATTCCTCTCCACCCTTTTGGTTCCCCTGGGACAGGGGCCTATATTCTTGTGCGAAAACTGGCTATGGACGACGGGGGTCGTCCCCCCTCTTTTGAAGAGGTAGGAGCAACATACTATTACATCAATCCTGCTGCCGGCCTGGAGTATGTTCCCGGCCTCGCCCTGAATGTGAACCCTCCGACGGGTGTTTCGGGCCATTTTGAGATGCCTTTCCTGATCGCGGGCGTTGATCCACCCCAGGAAGCGGCGCTCATCGGCTTAGATCGCGCTCTGGCGGAGGGAGAATTCTTAACCGGAAAGGAGCCGCTCCCTCTTGAAAAGACTACAAATCCGTTCGGTCAAGCGATAACTCGGACATCAGTTCCTGTTTTGATCAATGCTACTCCTTACATCAGTTCTACTGTCCGAACAGAGTTGTGGCAAATTGCCTTGCCCCCGGAGATCTCTACGCTGGAAGAGTTAGTGGCCCGGGGAGGCACAAAGTTCCTGGACTCCCTGCCCAAAAGGAAAGTCGGTGTCCAGGAGAGCAACAGCAAAGAAATTTATCAGATGCTGGTAGAAAACCTGAGACGGCGGGCCTCATCGTTCGTCACATTGTACGAGTATCCAGTGAGCATCCCTTCCCCGATCCGCTATCGGGAAATCACCCCCCCCTTTCCCCACGAGGACATCGCTCTGGAAATTGCACTTCCCGATGAGAATTTCCAAAATCAGCAGACAGTGGGAGGGGGAGCCTTGGTGAAAGGAGAAAGACCTTACCGTACGGGCAGCGCCGTTGTACTGGGGGACGAAAAGACCCGCTTTAACGTTTCGTTCTCGCTATATGCGAAAGGAACTTTTGACTTGGAGCGGATTCCAAAGCCAGCAGATGTCAGCCGGGTTCCTCTGGAGACCTATTTTCCGCCCGTTGCTATTCTCCGGTACGACGAAAACGGTCAGCCTGTGGAGCCACGTCCCCTTCGCCCCACCCTTAATCCGGCCGGCTATATTCAGTCCCCACCCCTGTTATTAACAAACCTTCGGGCTGCGTGTACTTTGCGCGATAACTGCATCAGCGCCATCCGGGTCCGGGTTGGCGGCATAGACGGACTCACTCCCCAGGCCCAGCGCAAAATAGAGGCCATCGCCTCCGAAATCCACCGCCGCACCGGCCTGGACGTGGACATTATGGTCGGCTCCTCCCCCCGCCGCATCCTCGTCCTCGTCCCCGGCATCGGCTACGTGGAGGAGCAGTGGGTCCAGAAAAATGTCACCCTCTCCTACCACCGCCGCATCCAGTCCGGCCACATCCTTCTCATTGCTGCCCTCCTGGTCACCGGCGGGCTCTTCGTCGCCGATATGGCCTGGGCCGACCTGCTGGCCCGCCAGCCCGTCCTGGCCCTCCAGAAGGCCCTCGGCTGGCGCTCCGCCACCCTGATGGGGCACGTCCTGCGGCGGGCCCTCCTGGTAGGCGCTGGGGCTGGCCTGAGCGGCACCGCCCTGGCCGCCGGAGCCCTCGCCCTGGCCCGCCAACCCCTCCCGTCCCTCCCCTGGCTGGCAGGTGTCCCTCTGCTGGTGACCGCCCTCTCGCTGCTGGGGAGTCTCTACCCGGCCCTGCAGGCGGCGCGGGTGCCGCCCATCCCGCTGCTGCGGATGGCGGGGTTGCGCCATCGGCCGGGGCGGGAGCGGGTGCGGGGTCGCTCCGGCGGGGTTCTGCTCTCCGCCCGGTATGCGCTGCGGGGGGTGGTGCGGCGGTGGAGCCGGAGTCTGCTGGCCGGGATGACGGCGGCCCTCTCGGCGGGGCTGCTGGTGCTGCTGGTGGGGGTAGTGGTGGACCGGGCGGGGTATCTGAGCGGGACGCTGCTGGGGGAGTACATTCTGGTACAGGTGGAGGGGTATCACTGGTGGCTGGTGGGGGTGGGGATGGCATTGGCGGCGGGAGGGATGGGGAACTCGCTGCTGGCGGGGGTATTGGAGCGGCGGCGGGAGATTGGGGTGCTGAAAGCGCTGGGCTGGCGGACGGGGGCGGTGGCGCGGCTGTTTCTGCTGGAGGGGGCGGTACTGGGGCTGCTGGGCGGCCTGGCGGGGACGGCGCTGGGGCTGGCGGTCTACCTGGGGCTGTACCGGAGCGTGGGGGCAGGGCTGCTGTGGGCGGTGCTGGCCGGGCTGGGAGTGCCGACCCTGGTGGGGATGCTGGCGGCGGCCTACCCGGCGCGGGTGGCGGCGGCGGTGGCGCCAGCGGAGGCGGTGAGGGGAGAATGACAGGGAGCAGAGGAGCAGGTCGCAGGGAGCAGGGGGGCGGAGGAGCGGAGGGGCAGAGGAGCAAGGGAGCGGGGGAGCAGAGGGGCGGGGGAGTGGGGTGTGATACTTTCCGGTGTTGAGCGTATAATTGTATAGTACTCTGTCAATTATGAAACTTATATTTGCGATGGGGTTGAATACCCCCAAATATGGGCAAATGAGGTCATTATAGGCCCACATATCCAGCCAGCAGGGTATTTCTCAAATCCGGCCAAACTGAAAAATCAGCCTTGACAGAGTAATAGGACTTGATACGGGGGGAGAGAATGTAGTATAATATCACCAGGAGGCGATCCTATGGGCGGGTCGCGGACGGAAGTGCTGTTGTTGCTTCTCACCGGCATCGTCCTCCCCCTGATGGTGGCCATCATCGGCCTCTTCCTGCGGATGAACCAACTCCAGCGGGAAGTGCTGGCCGCGCTGGAACCCCTGCGCCCGGCCCAGCCTCCCGCCGGTCTCTCCCCTGGTACCCAAGCCCCTGCCTTTACCCTCCCTGACCTCTCCGGCCGGTCCGTCTCGCTGGAGGCGCTGGCGGGCCGGAGGGTGCTGCTGGCCTTCGCCTCTCCCCACTGCCCGGCCTGCCGGGAGATGTACCCCCACCTGCGGGCCTTCGCCGAAGAGCATCCGGATCAATCTCTGACAAAGGGGGTGAACGATGAACGGGAAGTGGCTGATGCGGGTTCTCTGCGGGATGCTGGTGGTGGCAGCGGTGCTGGCGGGGATCAGTCTCTTATCGGTAAAGGCGGGCCCTCCAGAGCCCGAGGGATATTGTGACTACTTTTCCTGCCGGCGAACTAACATACCCTGCTATTGGAACGGATACACGGGATATTATGAAATTTGCCGCTACGAACCCTATCCTGCTGCCTGTCCACGCTGTCCATCTCCATGTGAGTGGGTTCAGTGTCGCTGGTGGTAGAAATAGCCCCCTGACCCTTTGCTGAGCACCTGCAAAACTTCCTTCTCCGAGATGTCATTGCCAGCCTGAAGGGGGTGAAGCAATCTCCAAAGGCCATTTTGGAGATTATTTCGGGCGCTTCGCGCCCTCGCAATGACCCTGAGGGGAAACTGTCGACCCTCTTTTTGGGGAAACGTTTGTTCTACCCATACATAGGGGTACAGGACGTAATTGCCCCCACATTTAGCGGTGAGATGCGGGCGAGATAAGAAACTCGTATCTGATTGCCAGGCGCCAACCCCCTACATATGGGGGATAAACGCCGTTGCATCCCCATATATATTAATTCGCGAAAGTGACTTCTCCAATTGCACGAAAGGACAGGTCGAGGGGCCAGGTGATAGAGTAGAGTTCTACAGCCTGCTCTCTCCACCTGACATTTTTCCTGAGGAGTCGTTATGCTTCCTTTCGGTTATCGCTCTCTAATTCAACGGGGCATCCGTTCGTTGTTGATGCTCTTCGGTGTACTGGCAACAAGCGGTGCGTTTGGGCTCTTGCTTTCTGCTGCTGAAACGGTCCACGTCACTGTAGATGAAGAACTGGCTCACTACTGGAGGACAACTTACGACATTCTTGTCCGCCCCCCGGGTAGCCGGTCAGACACAGAGAAGAAATATGATCTAGTGCAGGCAAACCACCTCAGCGGTATCGCGGGAGGCATCACGTTTGACCAATATGAGGCCATCCGGAGCATCCCTGGTGTAGAGGTGGCTGCCCCTATTGCGATGCTCTCATGGTTGGGATTGGTTGTCATAACCTCCGGACGTGAAGGTCAACTTCCCCATCTGACCCAGCCTGGCTTCTATCGGGTGGATACCACGCTAAACGTCAATGACGGTCTGAGACAGCACAAGATTACCTTCCATGAGTACCATTACCTTCCATTGGATTCTTTCCCTCTCTCGCCAGCGGAGGCAATAGAGTTATCGGCTCGTCGGTTATATGTTATTGGTGCGGACCATGATGGATTTGCTGTTTATTTCAAATACAGGTTACCCCTCCTGCTGGCCGCTATTGACCCTGATCAGGAAGATGCACTGGTTGGACTCAGCCGTTCCCTCATTTATGGCTCGTACTTTTCCTCAAGGACTGCTGCCCGCATTTTCTCTGGCCACCTGGAAAAAGGGGAAAACATCCACAGCCTGTATATCCCTGTTCTGGTCAACATCCATAGTTATACCCAGATGGGGGTAGAGGTATCAGTATACCGTTTACCCCTTCGGCCAGATAATGCCACTTTTCAGAGTATCCTGGAAGAGGGCGGAGCCCTGTATCTGGATACCGTTTCTCCGTCCGAGGTGGTTGGCCACTTTAACGCGAACCTATCAGGAGAAGAGATTTTTCACGAGGTAGGAAGGGGGCAGATTCTGATCCTGCAACCGTGGACCGAATCCTATCCGGGGGGCACAATTGTGCCTGCTGCTGACATGGCTCTGTCAGTATTGCCTCGGTATGAAGTAATGGAGGCATCCTGGGCAGCTCAGAGCCTCGCGCTCAAAGTACAACCCCAGGGATGGGTTTCCGCACCAGAGGGCGCAGAACTCTCTCCGCCGGAAATCCGTTTTCGGAATCTTGTGACCCGGAAACTGGCGGGAGTACAAGAGGGGGAATGGGTACAAATTATCGGAGAGGTTGTCGGGAGTGTTGACATAGGAGCGCTTCCAGGGGTTGAGGGACCGGTTTATGTTCCGCTGGAGACTTATTATCCTCCTCTGGTCACCCTTCAGTACGACGAAGAAAGCCGCCCTGTGGACCCGGCAATTGTTATCCACCCTACGTTAAACCCGGAGGGCTATATCCAGCATCCGCCATTGCTTTTGACGACTCTGGAAGCGGCCAAGCTCTTTAACCCGATAGACCCCATCAGCGCAATCCGGATACGAGTTGGGGGCATTGACCGTTACAGTCCCGAGGCGCAGGCCAGGATAGAGGCCATTGCTGGCGAGATAGTCGCCCGCACCGGTCTGGAGGTAGATGTAGTGGTCGGTTCTTCCCCACAACAAGTGCTGGTGTACATCCCCGGCTTAGGTTATGTGGAGGAGCAGTGGATTCAGAAAGGAGTAAATTTGAAGATTACCCGCGAGGTCAAACGAGCCAACGTAGTGCTTTTCGGAGTGATGCTGGTCTCTTGTGGCCTTTATATCCTGAACACCACCCTTGTAAGCGCTATGGGGCGCCGGCGGGAGGTGGCTTTGCAAAAGGCGCTGGGTTGGCGTTCGCTTACGGTTTTCTATACTTTAATGAGTGAGGCCGCTATCGTTGGGCTGGCCGCGGGCGTGATAGGGCTATCGCTGGCGATAGGAATCGCTGCCATAACAGGGTGGCAGTTACCGCTGGCGAATGCTGTGTTGATCCTGCCACTGGGGCTGGGGTTGTGTTTAATAGGAGCGGTGATGCCGGCCATCTGGGCTGCGCACACACCACCGGTGGTCATCCTGCAAAGGAATGGGGTAAGCAGTGGCGCGCTGACCGTCAGTCTGCCATGTTTGGGTATCCACGTTTTACGCGGATTGTGGCGCCGCCGAACGCAGGTGAGCCTGACATTGTTGACGATGGCCGCCTCGGCTGGGCTGCTCACCCTGTTTGGGACAGCTACCCTGGGGATGCGCGGCTATCTGAGCGGCACCTTGCTGGGAGAGTACCTGTTGTTGCGGATAGAGGGGTATCACTACGGGATGGTGATGGTGGTCTTTATCGTGGCGGCCCTCGCTATGACCGATGTAATGATCCTGGAAACTTTGGAGCGGAGGCGGGAGATTGGGGTGCTGAAGGCGCTGGGCTGGCGGACGGGGGCGGTGGCGCGGCTGTTTCTGCTGGAGGGGGCGGTGCTGGGGCTGCTGGGCGGGCTGGCGGGGACGGCGTTGGGG
>Ga0308419_1001277_pt1 | contig 16771 bp, 19 predicted proteins | sample HotsprSampleMS50_FD_203674 | JGI IMG/M metagenome (GOLD analysis project Ga0308419, IMG submission 203674) | Hot spring phototrophic mat microbial communities from Mushroom Spring, Yellowstone National Park, Wyoming, United States - 20090730_MS50 ... | reverse complement strand
AACTTCCCTATCAGCTGATCAACCAAAGGAAAAAAACTGGAACTTGCTTATATATGGAGGACCTTTTGTAAATTCAGATTTAATCCCTATCTCTTTACAGTAAGACATCGCTTATAAAAGATCTTATATTGGAGCTATTGGTTTAAATAAAGAAACTAATTGGAAATATAGATTTATCAATTTTGAATTAGAAGGTATTCTAGCAAAACATTTTGGAATTATGAAACATGGAGAAGTAAATGGAGCAGTAATTGGACGGGTAAGTGAAATATTTGGAGGCCCTCTTATCTTTGGTTTTGGAGAAGGTCTATCTTTAGCTACTGAAAACCCTATCATGGAAAATCAAAAAAAATGGCTTGATTTCAAAAGAAATACTTTTGCTGATTATGACATTGAATCTCGTCCTTTACTTAATTTTTTAATTATTGAGTTTGACTATGGATTATCTTCTGTAGCTCGTAGTCCTAAATTATTTGTGCGAATTCATCATAGGTCAGAAATATGGGGAACTTTTTGCCCACCTAATCCACCTTGTGGTTCTAATTTTTTGACATACGGGTTTAAGGTAAATATAAACTAAGTAATTTTTTATAACACTACTAAAAAAGTTCATCTCTACATTTTTGTAAAAGAGAAATTACTATAAGGTTTTTAGAATTAGTCAATATATTATTAAAGTAAATAATTAGTTGAATTTGTTTGTCATGTCTGCTATCGTTTTAAGAATGAGTATAGATCTTAAGAATGTAAAGTAAATAGATAATAGTTGATTGGGGAATTTTGTAATTGGTATTGGTTTGTTTATAAAACTTGTAGCTTTTTTGTAGTTTGAGGGCTTTTTTGCTACAGTCGAAAGTGTAAGATCCTGTGAATATAGCGTCGTTTCCCAAAAACCTGTTGAATCAGCCTAGGCCTTGAGACGTCGGCTGAAGTAACTCCAAATATTGCTCTCTGTATATCTATAAAGTCTGCCAAAAGCGACAACTCAAGTTCCACTAAAAAGCTAAACAACCAACACCGGGAGACCCCACACCCATAAGCTAATATCCCTAACTCATACCAATCTGCATCCTCCGGCCTAAAACAAAACTTCTGTAACTCTAATCCTTCTTCTTGATAAGTCAACTTGGGCTTTTCTTGAAAAGGTAAATACCCTCTTGCAAGTAGGCCTCTATATTTATCTAAAAGCTTTTTGAGGCCCTCTTTAAACTTATAAGACTTTTTCTTAGTTTTAGAATTTTCTATATAAGGAATAACTAACTCTAGCTTTTCTACCAAGTGTTTAGGAATAAGTAAAGTGGATACAGTAGATCTTTCAAACTCTTTTAAGTCTATCTTTTTGTCATGCCTACGGTGAAAATAGCTTATCATAAATAATCCTCCGTATTTTATGAATACACAAACTCAACATTTATTTTGTAATTTTGAATATTTTCATAAAAAAATCCCTCATCCCTTTACCTTTTTTGTGAAAAGATTTAGGATGTAAAAAAATAAAAGAAAATTATTAGTTTATTATAATATATAAATATACTTAATTATGTTCTAAATTATTCAAAAATTCATAGATAAGTTTTAGCAGGAAGGCCATTATTAAATTAATTTATACTAAGTTTTTTAGAATTTTCTTTTTATTTTTTGGATTTTTTTAGTTTTAGTTTTAAACTTACTATTTTCAAAGAGATTAGATGTAATATTTAATCAACTAATTATTTACTCTTTCGAATAGATTGATTTATATGAAAAAACTTTCTGTTGTTTACTCCTTTAAAAAATTTCATCTAAATTGATTAAAAATTTGCTAAATAATCTAGCTAATAAAATTTGAACTTATGCAAGAAGCTATAGACAGAGTTAAAAGTATTTTAGAGTCCCTACCCTACATCAGAGAATTTAATGGGAAAACTATTGTTATTAAATATGGTGGGGCAGCCATGGTCAAAGAAGAACTCAAAGAGTCTTTTGCTACAGACATAGTTATGCTCAAGTATGTAGGAATTTATCCCATTATTGTACACGGGGGAGGACCTGAAATCAATCAAATGTTAAAAAATCTCAACCTCTCTACTGAGTTTAAAAGAGGACAGAGAGTTACTGACAAGCCTACTATGGAAGTTGTAGAGATGATTCTCTCTGGCAAAGTAAACAAACAAATTGTAAGTCTCATTCAATCCAAAGGAGGAAAATCTGTTGGAATTTCAGGACGAGACGCCAACCTTGCTCTTGCAGAAATTACTAAAATCGAAGTAGAAGATGAGCTGGGTAATATACATTTAGAAGACTTAGGCTTAGTTGGAAAAATTACAAAAGTAAATCCAAGTTTACTAGAAGCCTTATGTAAAGATGGATTTATTCCAGTCATTTCCCCAGTAGCAGAAGATCAAGCTGGGCAAGCACTCAATATCAATGCTGACATTATGGCTGGGGCAATTGCAAAAGCACTTCAGGCAGAAAAACTTATCCTTTTAACAGATACTCCCGGAGTTCTTATAGATGGAAAACTTTGTAATCAACTTAGTAAAAAAGATATTGAACAACATATCCAAAGTGGAAAAATCTCTGGAGGAATGATCCCTAAAGTTCAATGTTGTTTAGAAGCTTTACTAGGTGGGGCAAAGAAAACTCATATCATTGATGGGAGAATACAACATTCTCTTTTATTAGAACTATTTACTAAAGAAGGAATTGGGACAATGATTGAACTTTAAGTCCACTTCTTTTTAAGTAACTTCCATGCAAATGCCAAAGCTAATTTTAAAACTTTTTTATTAAAAGAGGAATTAGAAAATTTATATGAAATCCCAATTTCTCTTACACTACCTCCATTTTTATAAGTTAAAGCTAAAGCTTCCAAGTGAAAATCAAAAGCCACAGACTCTAACTTAGCATTTGCAATTCTTTCATAAGCAAACTTAGAATATCTACGATAACCCGAAGTACAATCTTGAATTTTAGGTCCAAGCAAATCTAACTTACCTGAGGAAATACAATAGTTCATGAGTTTAGAACCTAAATAACTAATTAACTTTCGGTACAACGGCACACCTTCTGTCTTTTCTCTTTTTCCAATTAAAAGATCACAATGTGGATATTCCATAAACATATGGAGGTTTTCAGGATCATGGCTCATTCCTGCATCCATAGTAACCACATATTGATAACCTTTAGAGAGTGCAAACTTCATTCCATCTTGAATAGCTTTTGGTATATGAGTATTTTTGGGATGGCGAATGATAAAAAGCTTATCAGAAAATTCTTTCTTAAGTGATTCTAAAATTTGTGGGGTTTTATCTTTAGAGCCATCATCTACTACACATACATCGGCATATTTAACAGACTTACGTACAACTTCTTCAATACTTGCTTCTTCATTGTAAGCTGGGATCACTACTAAATAAAAATTTTTTTCTAAGTTCATTTTTGAATAGAAAAGACCTCTTTATTTTTTTCTACCCACTCTATAAGTCTTGTGACTCCTTCTTTAGGTCTAACTTTTGGATTAAAACCAAACTTTCTAGCAGCAGAAATATCACAAATAAAGTAACGCATATCTCCCGGACGTTCTGCTTCAAAAATAATTTCTTGCTTTTGTCCTAAAATTTCTCCTATCATATAAATACACTCTAAGAGAGAAATCTTATGTTCTTTTCCGCCTCCAATGTTATAAGTCCCGTTAATTTGATTTTCAAAAAAATTATAGTAAGCCTCTGCTCCATCTAAAGCATAGAGAATATCCCTCGTTTGCTTTCCACTTCCAAAAATCCGAATAGGTAGTTTAAACACAGAGCGAATCACAAAATTTGCTACCCAACCATGATCTTCTCCTCCAAACTGCCTTTCTCCATAAATTCCTGTATATCGAAAGGTAGCAGCTTTTAATCCATACATATCTTGATACGTTCTCACATAATATTCAGCACTCATTTTAGAAGCATGCAATGGAGAAAGCTCTCCTACCATAACAGGATGTGATTCAGAAATTTCTACAGGTTCACGAATGTAAGAAGTTTCATCTTCTTTTAGTGTTTGGTTAATTGAGTTTCCATATACATGAATAGAGCTAGTATTTACTACAGGAATCTTTCGACGCCTTGCAACTTCTAATACATTAAAAGTTCCTAATACGTTAGTCGAAAAGTCATAAGCTGGGTCTTCCCAAGAAATCGTCATAGCTGGCTGTGCTGCTGTATGAACAATATAGTCACAACCTTCTGTTCTATCTAACAAATGTTCTAGGTTTCGAATATCTCCCTTAACCATAGTCACACCTAAAGACTTTAAGTAATTCCAATTGTAATCCCTAGTAGCTTCTGTCCCATAACCTGTCCTTTGTAGTTCATATTTAGTCATGTTATCATAACTTATAACTTCCCAACCTTTCTTACGAAAAAATTCACATACATGAGAACCTAAAAATCCACATCCACCTGTTACTAAAACTTTCATACTTCAGCCTCCTTTTTTTTAGAAAACCAATCAATAATTTTTTTCTTATGAATAATCTGAATTACTTTGAAAATATCTTTTAGAGCACTTTTTAAAGTATACTTATCTTCTTCTACTTGCTTATAAAAAGTAATAGGAATTTCAATTACCCTCATATGAGAACGAAGTATCTCTATAATCATTTCTACAAGATATGCTTTTCCTTCTACTTCTAAATTAGGTTTTATTTTATAGTAAACATCTTTCCAAATTCCCATATAACGACAATCTACATCTGTAAGACGTGGTTCTTGTTCCCACCAAGAAATTTCTACTAATTTACCTAGAAATAAATTTACTAATCTAGAAAGTTGATTCATATTTGAACCTTGTTCAATCATTTGTCTTGTAGTTCTAGTTCCTACTACCATATCACAGTCTTTTATATATTCCAAAATCTTAGGTAAATCTTTTGAACGAAAATTTCCATTTGGAGAAACTACCACAAGTATATCTCCTGTAGCTTTATCTAAACCTTGCCGAACTTGGATTCCATCAAAGTCAACTTTATCTTCATGGAAATAATATTCAACTTTACATTTTTCATTCTTAGCAATTTCTAAGGTCTTATCTGTAGATGTTGCATCTACTACTACAATTTCATGTACCTTATTTTTAAAATCAGTTATTACATCTGCTAAAGATCTTTCATGATTTTTGGTTGGAAGAACTAGAGAAATCTTATAATCACTAAAGAGATCATTACGAATTTCGTAAACGGCATGATGATAGTCTTGCATAGAATTGATATTGTAATACTGACATTGAATTTCTGTTGCAAAAACTCTCTTTGTACTTTTTGCCATGTTGTCAATTACATCAGTAATTTCTACTATCTTAGATTTTTTAGAAGGTGAGGTTTTTTTAAAATATTCAAAATACTCAGGAGTAAAAAGATACGTTCCTAAACCCAATAAATGGTTAGGTGGATCCTCGGGCTTTTCAACTAAGTTTAAAACTCTATCTCCTTCTAACTCTACAGAATAGTTTTTACGTATTCGAGACAATAAAGGAGTGTACAACACACCTATAGCACAACAAAGCTCAGGATGTTTTTGAAAAGTATCTAAAAGTTTTTCATGATTAGTCTTATAGTAAAACTCATCTCCTAAGATTGTAAAAAAAGGTGAATCTATTTTGGATTCTAAAGAAGCTATATCTGCAGCTAGACCCTTTGTTGTCCACAAAGAAGTCTCTATAGAAACTTTATAGCCTTCATATTTAAAGTTTTCTACTTCGGAAATAATTTGTTCCTTTAAATGCCCAACTATGACATAAATTTTTTCGACTTGTAATTTTTTGACTAAAAGTTCTAGGTTATATGCAAGTATTGTTTTATTTTCTATACGAAACAAAGGCTTTGGAATATAAGTAGTTCGAGGATACGCCCTTGTTCCTTTTCCTGCAGCTGCGATTACTCCATATTTAACCTTAGCTGCCATTAAACAGGTCTATTTTGAAGATAATTTAAAATAGAATTTTTATCTTTTTCTAAGCTGTGCTTATGAATTTCTTCAATAGCTGCTTCTACCAATGCACTCACTAAAAACACTTCTGACTTTACTTCTACCTCATAAACTCTTTCACACTTGTTTTCTCCTAGTGAGCGATACACACTTTTTCCTAAAATCCTTACAACTTTTTCATTGTCAGGAGGGTGAAACTTAAACTCGTGAATATTGTTATCTAAGTGAAAAACGGACTCTTCTATAAGGTTTGCATCTTTTAAAAAATTTTGAAGCACTGGAGGAAGAGACTTAGCTAGACTTACTTTCCTTTTTTGAAAAATATTATCCCCTTCCCTCCTTTCTTCTAGTAAGGTAACATTTTGTAATTCGGGAAATTTGTCTAAGTGCTTGTAGCGGTTTTCCCGAGCTGCAAGTACTTCTTCTAAAGAATAGTCAAATACATGTTTTACAGTATATTTCATTAAATTCACAAAACTTTTTTTAGTTTTTTTCGTAAATAAAAAAACTTGTTTATACAGTCTAGCTAAAAATTTTATACATAGGAGAATTTTACGAGTCAGTTATACACTACCAGAGTTGAAATTTCCCGTTCTGCCCTACTCTCCAATTTACAAACTTTTAGAAATATCTTATTGCCATCTGTAAAACTTGCTGCAATCGTTAAATCTAATGCTTATGGACATGGATTTTTAGAAATTTCTAAATTAGCTTTAGAAGGTAAAGCTGATGTTTTAGGGGTAAATTCTTTAGATGAGGCAATTTTACTTAGAAAAAATTTTCCTACTCAACCTATTCTCATTATGGGAGAAATTTTCCAAAAATCTAATTATTATAAAATTCTTTCAGATGAAAATTTTTGGATTGTAGTTTCAAGATTAGATGATATTGCTTATCTAGCTTCTCTAAAACCTCGTCCCAAAATTCACCTAAAAGTAGATACTGGAATGTCTCGACTTGGACATAGTGGAAAAGCTATGGAAGAGATTATTCAGTCCATTGCTAAATATGGTTACCCCTTAGATGGAGTTATGACTCACTTTGCTAGCACTGAAGACTTTACAGAACATTCTTACTCTATGAAACAACTACAATTGTTTCAACATTTTTCTCAGTTTCTAGAATCTTATGGATATACTCAACTTATGCGACATGCAGCTTCTTCTGCCTCTACTATGCTTTTTGAACAAGCACATTTAGACATGGTTAGAATTGGAATTTCTCTTTATGGTCTTTGGCCTAGTTTAGAAACTAGACTTTCTTTAAGTATGCTTGGAAAAAATTTTTCTCTGAAACCTGTATTAACCTGGAAAACAAAAATTGTACATATTCAAAATGTCCCATCTGGAACTTATGTAGGCTATGGCTCTACTTTTAAGACAGTATATCCTTCTAAAATTGGGGTTATTCCTGTTGGTTACCATGAGGGCTTAAATCGTAGATTGTCTAATCAAGGATATGTAGTTATTTTAAATGAAAGAGCTCCTATCATTGGTAGAGTTTGTATGAATATGAGCATGGTAGACATTACTCACATCAAAGAAGCTCAAATTGGAACTGACGTTATACTAATTGGAAAAATGGGAGAAGAAGAAATTTCTGCTGACTTAATAGCTGGACTTACTAATACTATCAATTATGATGTAGTTACTTCCATTCAAAAAGACATACCTAGAATTATAGTAGATTAAAATGTGCAGTGAACTTTCTTTTGAAGTTTTTAAACTATTAGATGTGTTTTTAACCCTTTTCCATGACATTTTTACTATTTGGAACTTAATTGCTTGGCTATTTAAAAGACTACGTAAACTACATTTTTATACTATTAATTTAACCTTTCTTTCTTGGATAGGTTTAGGTTACTTTTATGGTTGGGGATATTGCTTTTTAACAGATATACACTATCAAATTAAAGCTTGTGTTGGAAAAACTAACTTACCTCCTTCTTATATCCAACTTAGAATCTTAGAACTAACGGGATTTTTACCTAACTTAGAGATTACAAATTGGACTGTAGGAATTAGTTTTTGTTTGATTTTTGTTTTTTCTTATTATTTTTTTCTCCAAAATAAGAATTCACAAGATTATCAAATATAGCTTCTATTTTTTGTGGGATTTTAAATTCTTTTGCTATTTTATAAATAAATTTACTATAGTTTATTTTTTTTTCTAGTCTCTCTAACTCTAATTTAATGAGAAGTCTTTGACTGTGTAATAAAATTTCTAACTCTTCTAAGCTCATATCTTCAGGTTTTTTGGAGGTATATTCCTCACTAGATTTTAGAGGATTTACGGGGATTTTAAGTTTCATCTATATCAATATCTTTTTTATCAAAAAATATAAAATACTCAATGAAAGTAAACACAGTCCTATACCTATAGTTAAAGAAGTATGAACTACATTTCCTTCATAAAGATTTAAAAGCATTATATAACTTGCATGTAAAAAAAAACCTGTAGAAGCAAATAAGAGAAAAAACCCATATGAAAGAAAAAGTAAAATAATTACTACCTGCCTTAAACTTTGATTCAGCTTTTTTCTTAAATAAATTAGAAGTAGCTCAAAATAATAAAGAAACTGTTCTAATAAAACTAAGAAATGATCCAAAAGCCCAAGCTTAGGAGATTTTGTCTTTTTCTTGGGTTCGGATTCTGATTTTTTTTTTGGCAAATTAGTCTTCTTTTCCTCTTTTCAATAGAACCCCAAGTAGAACTCCTAAGCCAATTCCTACTCCCAAGCCAATTAAAGCAGCTTTCTGAGGATTTTCGTTGATATACTCCCCTACCCTATCTACTACTTGCTTTGCTTTTTGACCTGCTTCATCCCCTATTTGCTTCATCTTTTCTTTAAAATCTGATATTTGTTCCAAGTAATTTTCCCTCGCTTTTTTTGTGATATTTTTTGACTCTAACTCCAAATGTTGAATTTCTTCTGCTAATTTGGAAACTGCCATAATCTTCCTCTTAGTTATAACGTAATAATAACCTATAGATTTTTCAAGAAAAAAATTTATTTCACTTCTCTTATTTGAATTGTATCTACCCTCTCCTCACCTGCTATAATATCTGACAAAATGACAACCTTATCTCCCGAACTTAAGATTTGGTTTTTACGAAGTGTTTCAATTGCCAAAGATATTGTTTTTTCAGGATCACTTGAAAAATCTAACCTATAAGGTAAGACTCCTCGATTTAACAATAATTTTCTTCTTACGGAACTCATATTTGTAAAAGCATGAATTACTGAATGCATTGGTCGAAAACTAGCTATATTGATTGCCGTTATGCCTCTTCGAGTAATGACAATTACAGCTGGAACTTTTAGAGAATCTGCTAATCTTGCAGCTGATCTTGCTAATTCTTCTTTTTGATTTTTTGGAATCCGTTCTTTTGAATATCCCATTCCACTATTGGAATTTTCTATCCTCAAGGCAATTTTATGCAACATTTCCACACATCGAACTGGAAATTTTCCTGCTGCTGTCTCTCCCGATAACATAATAGCATCTACCTCTTCAAAGACTGCATTTGCTACATCTGTAACTTCAGCTCTAGTAGGTGTAGGATGATGAATCATACTTTCTAGAAGGTGAGTAGCAACTATCACAGGCTTTCCTTGCAAAGCACATTCTCTTATAATTTTCCTTTGAATGATAGGAAGTTCTTCTATTTCTACCTCAACTCCTAGATCGCCTCTAGCAATCATTATACCATCAGAAACTTCAATAATTTCTTTATAATTTTTCACAGCTTCTTGATCTTCTATTTTTGCAATGACTTTGGCATGACTATTTTTTTCATCAATCATTTTACGAAGTTGAAGTATATCTTCTTGACTCCTTACAAATGAAAGAGCTACAAAGTCTATATCATTTTCTAATCCAAATAAAATGTCTTTTGTATCCTTTGAAGTAATAGAAGGTATATTTACACGAATACCGGGTAAATTTATGTGTTTCCTACTGCCTAACTTTCCCCCATCTAGTACACGACAAACTAATTCTTTTTCTTTTTTTTCCAGTACTACTAAATTTATAAGTCCATTATCAACAGTAACTTTATCCCCTTCTTTTAAATCATTTACAATATCACTGTAATTTACAAAAACAGATTTTGCTTCTGACTCCAAGCCTGGTATGATATGGATTTTAAAAATTTCCCCTACTTTTAAATCTAACTCAGAGTCAACATCTCCTGTTCGAATTTCTGGTCCTTGTGTATCCAATAGTATTGCAACGGGATATTTTAAGGACTTGTTTATAGTTTTAATTTTTTTTATAATTGAGCCATGAAACTTATGATCCCCGTGAGACATATTTAAACGGGCAATGTTCATTCCTGCTTTTACTAAAGCTTGGATTTTTTCTAGTTCTGCAGTAGCAGGTCCGATAGTACAGATAATTTTCGTCTTTCTAATCTGGTCAGCAGTAATTCGATTCATTATATTTTAGGCAAAACTCTCTCGAGAAAATCTTCTAAAGAAGAATAAAAATCAAACTTGTCTTGATCTGGTGCTACTCCTTTTCTTTCTTCATCTGATTCTTTTATAGCTAAATCAAGTAATTTTTTTCCATTCTTCTTTAAATAATTTTTTGAAATTAAAATAGGCCATTTATATTTTGTAGAACCTGTAGCTGATTTCACTTGAAAAGAAAAAATTTCTTTAGAAAAATTTTTCTTTAAGTACATAACTAGCTGGTCTTCAGTCATACCAGTATCAGAAATCTTTTCAAGTAAATATTCTCTATCTGGTTTTAAATTTTGATCCCACGCTTGATCAAGTATTTTTATAATATTTTTTAACAACTCTTTAAGACGTTGCTCTTCTTCTATAGACTGCATTTTAGCTGTAGTATTTAAAGAAGGCTCATCTTGTAACTCAACTTTTGCTGTTTGCTCTATTTCTCTCTTCTCCCTTTTCTTCATTCTCTCTTCAATTAAGCGAGATTTTTCCTCAGCTATAGCTTTAGCTTTAGCTGCCTCAATACGTTTCTTTTGCTCCATCTCCTTTTTTATTCGAATCATTTCGGCTTCTTGTTTAGTTACATAAATATTCCCTAATAAAAGCCTCCATATACGTGTAAAAAAAGGTAGGTATCGAAACAGACTTGCTGTCTCTATATTTAAAAACTCTCTTTTTTTATCTGGATCCAGATAATTTTCAACCTTCATCCTTGTTAAAATACGTAGATCTACATCGTTTTCAGTTGCCTCATATATTTTTTTTGCATGTTCTACTGCTGCAGGAATACACTTTTTATGAAGCACAAACTCAAATAAAGTATGTCCATCGTCATACTCTGTATACAAAATATTTTCATTAGACAAAAGCATAGGAATAAGGTCCTTTGATAAAGGCTTTCCTTGGACTCTAATAGCTTTTAAGTCTGTAACGCGTCCTGAGTTTTCTAATAAGCTAACTACTTCAGCAATTTTTTCTTTTTGTTCTTTTCTTGTTTGTTCTTCTCGGTAAGCCTCACAATAATTTCCTAATATAATCAATTCTTCAATGAGACTTTTTTGATCTCCATAACTATCATCTAAATACTTTAGAATATTTTCAGCAAGCTTTGTATAGTTTTTATACTCTTCTTCTGATATTTCTCCAAGTACTCCAATTTTTTGAAAATTAGGAATAATATATTTTTTTACATAAGCCAAATAAATCTCTATCCGTTCTAAAATTTCATCTTTGTTGTTATAAAGAAAAATGGATTTATTACTTGACTTGGTTGAATTTTCGTTGCGAAAAAACAAAAGTATTTTATCATCTACTAATTTCTTTAAAACAGGCTTTAAGTGTGAATTTATAGTAGCTTCTTTTAGTAGTTTAGTTGTATCATAGGGACAATTAAATAGATTTGCTATATCCGCAGAAGCATAAGTATCACTTAATTTATTTGCATTTACTTTAGAAAAAATAAACTCTTTAAATCGCTCACCTTTCCAAGGTACTCTGTTTTGATTTACTGCTTTTTTTATAGATGTAACACTATTTTCATTGCATCCATTAACATACCTCTGTGCAGAACTTGCATCTAATGTAGGTGGCCTAGCAAAAACTGTATTTCTTCTTAAGACCGTAGAAACCATTTCTGATTTGTTTGTATTAGTAGGATCAAATTCTACTGTAGTAAGTTTTTTTACTAAAGGAGTCGCACCCTTAAAACATAATTCTTGAATAAAAAACTCAACCTTATCTCGTTCTAATGACACTTCTCGGGTAAGCTGTTCTATATTCGGTAAAGCTTTGTTAGATACATATTTATCAGTCCATTCTGCAATAGACATAAATACCTTAAATATACCTTTATACTGAAAGTCTCTTGACTCCATTGCTTGAACTGTCTGCATAGCCGGAGTATATTCTAGAACTCGATAGTACTGAGAAATTGGATCAGACATTTAGTTTCTCAAAAGTCCTTTTTTATAAATTAATTCTGCATTCAATATAGCAGCACCCGCTGCCCCTCTAATAGTATTGTGGCTTAACACAACATATTTATAATCTAAGATAGGATCTATCCTTAATCGTCCTACTGTAGTAGTCATGCCTCTCCCAGAATCTAAATCAATTCGTGGCTGTGGTCTGTCAACTTCATCCTTATAATCAATTACAACTTCTGGAGCCGATGGTAGTCCCATAGTTTGAGGTAAACCTCTAAAATTTTTCCAAGCTGAAAGTATTTCTTCTTTAGAAGCTTTTTTCTTTAGTTTTAAAGATACACAAACTGTATGTCCATCTAAGACAGGAACTCTATTACAATGAGCAGTAATTGGAAAAGAAGCTGAAACTATCTTCCCATCTTTTACTTCTCCTAGACATTTTTGTGGTTCGGTTTGAACTTTTTCTTCCTCTCCAGAGATATAAGGTATTATATTTCCTAAGATATCCATAGAGGGAACCCCAGGATAACCAGCTCCTGAAACTGCTTGCATTGATACTAAAAAAACACTTTCTATGCCAAATAATTCATGAAGAGGTTTTAAAGTAATTGTAACTCCCATGATTGTGCAGTTGGAGTTTGTCACAATTTTTCCAGGTGTTTTTTGGTACTGCAAAACTTCTAAGTGTTCTGGATTTACTTCTGCAGATAGTATAGGAACATCAGGTTGCATCCTATAGTTTTTTGCATTTGAAACAACCATTACTCCAGCTTGTGCATAGTCTAGTTCTATTTGACCTGCTACATCACTATCTAACCCAGAAAATACCAAACTTATATTGGGAGTTTCACTTGGTAAACACTTTACAACTTTCATATTGCGAGCGTATTCTGGAATCTTAGGAGATACTTTCCATCTAGATTTCATAAGTTCCCCGTATATTTCTCCAGCTGACTTTTCAGATGCAGCTAAATACCCTACTTCAAAATATGGATGATTTTCTAAAAGTTGAATAAACCTCTGCCCTACTGAGCCTGTTGCTCCTAAAACAGCAACCTTAATTTTAGTCATATAAAATTCCTCTTAGATTCAATTTTTTAAAATAAGTTTTTTGTGAAAAGATTAATTTCTCTTATCTATATCTAAGCTTTCTTCAATTACCTCTAACCTATCTAAAAAAATATGATAAAACACAAGTGAAGGTATTGCAATAAAAAGACCAAATATTGTAGTCAATAAAGCTTGTCCTATTCCTGAACTAAAAGTTTCAAGAGATAGACTACCTGCATCCATCATATCTTGAAAAGATTTTCTTATCCCTAATACTGTTCCCAACAATCCCGTAAGAGTTGATAAAGAAGCAATATGAGATAACCAATTGATCTTTCTTAAAATTCCAAAGAGTAACTTTGAATCCAAAAGTTTTTTTTCAGTAAAATATAAGACCTTTGATAAATAGAGTATAAGTGCAAGTGCTTGAAATGAAAAAAATGCCAGAGGAAACATCCCTATTCCTCCTTGAATAAAAAGTTCTCTTATCATTTATATTCCAGTTTTTTTGCTGATAGTTCACTAATTTTCTGAAACAATAAATCATTGGTTTGGGCTAACCTTGAAGCCATTATGTTTACCATTTTAGATGCGAATAGTGGATTGTCAGATAAAAACTTTTCCAACTGTGCCTTACTTGCTATAACTGCAAGGCGTACATCCTTCACTACCCTAGCACAAGCACTCCTTGGTTTATCCCTAAATAGAGCCATCTCTCCAAAAAAGTCTCCTGGTTTCATTGTGGCTAAGTGTACTTCTTGATTATTAATAACTACATATATTTCAACCTCACCTTCTAAGACAATGTACATAGAATTTCCTTCATCACCTTCCTTGAAAATTGTTTTTCCTGCCTTTATAGTAACTATAGAAGCCATTCTTATTTACTCTATCCTTATGTTCCAAATAATAGTAAAATTAAAGCCTATTAGTTCAAGTCTTTATTTTTTATTTTTTATAACTTAGGATCTCTGGATTTTAAATTTATTTTATAATTCATGATTAAAATACTAAATATTTGTTTACATTTTGTTTTTACTTTTTGGAGTTTTTTTCTTTGACTTCTTTTTTGAAATTTTCTTTTTTGACTTACTTTTTTTAATTGTTTTCTTCCGTGTAGGTTTATATTCTTTTGAATCTACTTTTTCTTTTGTATGCCAAATTGGATGTACAAAACTCAATTGCAAAGAAGCATACATACAGTGTATTTTTTCCCAGGTTTGTTTATCCATCAAATCAAATACAGGATGCACACAAAAACTTTTATTCCAGTTTCTAAATTCTAGAATAACTTCTCTTAAATTTGATAAGGCATTACGTATGTCTCCTTCTGAGTTATCTTTTGGCAATAATGGCTCATAGGATAAAGGATTCATTTTCCCTTCCATTAATATTCTAGCCAGTAAAAGCCTTCCTATAGTCTTTCTTATTATCCATGGCACTAATCTAGGGTAACCATACATTGAACTATAAATCGTATCCCTTATACGATTTATTATTTGATAAAAACTTAATTCTCCAAGTATTTGAATTTGGTCAGCAGACTCCAAGTAATTTAATTCTTCCTCTAAATCTTCTAAACTTTTTATTTCAACTTTTCTCCGCAAGTTTTCTTCTCCTTAAAGCAAATCATACTTTCTTTTCAACTTTTCTAATTCACTCAAAAACCCTTCTCGTTTTTTTCCTGTCAACCTACTTATGTCTATTACTAACCTATATTTATTTGGGGGTGAAATGATTTCACCCCTACCCTCTTTCTGACGAAGAAGATTCTCCAGATTTTTGACTGAAGGTTCTCTTCCAGACTCAAGAAACTCTTCAACAGTTCTTTGGTCAAGACGAGCAATAGAACTAAGCTGTTTAACATACCTTTCAGTGTATCCTAAAAGATCTGCTACTTCAGCGGCACTTTTTTTCTTTTCTTTTCTTAGATACTGAATTGCTCTACCAATCTCCCATGGATTTAAACTTTTTCTTTTTTCATTCTCAGCTAAAGCCATTTCATAACAAACATCATCTCCAACATCTAAAATTCTGGCTGGAATTTCTTCCCAACCTAACTTTAGGGCAGCTCTGTATCTTCTTTCACCTGCAATAATTACATAATGCTCCCCTTGCCTTTTTACAACAATTGGCTCGATTAAACCTAATCTACGCATAGAATCAACTAAGTCTTCAACCTTATCCCTGTTTAGAATTCTGGGCTGAACAGAATTTAAAACAATGTCACTTAATTTTAAAAGTTCCTTATTTTGATTATGATTGTAAGCAGATAAAAGATCCATAGAGAGGAATTCTTTTTTCTTATTCATCTAGCTTCTCCTTTACTTCCATTGCTAAATCAAAAAAAATACTCTGAATTTTTTTTTCACATTCTTTTAGTCTAAGTCTTTTAACTTGAGCTTGAGGAATACTTTCCTTTCGAGGAATAGAAGTCTTAAATACAGGGAAGTACTTTTTAATTCCCTCCGTCAGACCGGATAAAGCTCTAGATTGTTCATATTGGTTAAAAACTGCTCCCAATAATTTTAAGGAAGAATTAGCTTTTTTTTTAATTTTTTCAATTGTAAAAGAAAGATCACTCAGACCTTGGACACTAAAGGCTCTAGTCTGAATAGGAATAATGACATACTCAGAAGCAATCAAAGCATTTTCTAAAGTAAGACCCAAAGAAGGAGGACAATCAATAAAGACATATTTGTAATTATCAGAAACTTTTTTAAGTAAATCATCTAATAAGCTAAAATCTTCAACACCATAAGGAGTAATAAAATTAGCTAAACTAATAGAAGCAGGAAAAATATCCAAACTATCTGATATACTTCTTATAACCAAAGAAGGCGGAACAACCTGTTGCCCTCTATACCCCAAACAATCAAAAATAGAGTATTTAACATCTAATAAAAAGTGTCTTGTAGAATTAGCCTGAGCATCCCAATCTACTAATAAAGTTTTACCATATTGAGACATGGCTTCTGCTAAGAAAATAGAAATGGTAGTCTTACCTTCACCACCTTTCTGATTTGAAATTGCAATAATTTTAGGTTTTTCTTTTCTTGAATTTTTCTTCATTAAATTCCTCTCATGGCCTATAAAATCTTTCGACATGAATTTATCTTAAGAAAATATAAAAATAAACTATAATATTACTATAATCTTAAATAATTTATATTCTAACGTAAAAATATGAAAAATTATACAAAAAATTTATTTTTCTTCAAGAATTTATTCAGATAGCTTAGAATAAAGTTTACAAAAACAAAGTAAATCAAAAATATAGCTATGTGAAAAAAATACCCATCTTCATTTTCATTTACAATTTAATACTAACTACAAAAATACATGGAAATTATCTAAGTGGGCTAACAATAGCTAAGAATACT
>Ga0308419_1001267_pt1 | contig 16852 bp, 14 predicted proteins | sample HotsprSampleMS50_FD_203674 | JGI IMG/M metagenome (GOLD analysis project Ga0308419, IMG submission 203674) | Hot spring phototrophic mat microbial communities from Mushroom Spring, Yellowstone National Park, Wyoming, United States - 20090730_MS50 ... | reverse complement strand
TACCGCTGGCAGGTTGTTTCAGCCCTGGTTACAACCTGTCAGTGTACATCGCGTTCTTCCGCTCGCATTCAACGAGCGCGCGGGCTTCAGCCAGAGCATACCGTACCCGCCGAAAGCCCGCGCGCGCTCTCTGCACTGTTCCTTCCTGCCGAAAACTCTCAGTGTCCTACGGACACTGGATCTACAGCCATCCTGAATCATCAGTTGGGCAGAAAGTCAGTTTGCGATAGCCAGTGGTCAGCCACTATGTGGCGCATAACAGAACGCCGTTTGTCGTTTCTGATACCAACAGAACGACGAACGGCATTTCGGGCATATCCTGCACCATCACGGTGGTCAACCACTAGTCGATATGGTAGGAGAGAATCAACATATTATGCAGCACACCATTGCGATCACGCGCATGCTTGCGTAACGTTCCTTCCACTTCAAACCCGAGGTGTTGAAAAATCTCGCGGCCATCGGTTTGTTCCTCAAGCATCTCGACAATTACTTTTGCGACTCCCAGATCCCGCGCAGCATTAAAAATCATCTGTGCCAGTTCGGTACCAAGCCCGATCCGACGCCAACGCGGATCAATAACGAGATAGATGTCAGCGACATGGCTTGACCAGCCGGGTAATCGGCGTACTGAGGTATACCCGACAATTGACCCATCCTCAGCTTCGGCCACAAACTGACGCCAATGTTCAGCCGCTGCCGCATTGGTAAGACGCGCAATAATATCCGGATTCTGGAAATCATCCTCCAGATAGAGCGAGTCATTGGCGGGCAACGAATTGCCAAACACCTCCATCGCGGTACGGTCCTCCTCAGTGATTGCTCGGATCGTCACTTTGCGTCCATCTCGTACTTCTCTTGTCATTGGCGCCTCAATGCGCTGAGTCTGAGCCATACGTTGCCTCCTCACGTACATGATAGATTCAGGGAATATAGTTTATTGTACTTCCTCTGATTACACAAGAGTTACTTTCCTTGCCCATATCCTGCTCCAGGTGCGCCTGAGCGTAGCACATCTATGGCCTTCTCCAAACCAGAAAGCGGTTGCATAATACAAATATTTGCAACCTGGCAATCTTATACTATAATGTATCTACCCGCTATGCTATCAGGTTAACGACTATTTTACCACTGTCGGTCGATGGATGCATCGGCTTCTGATCAAATGGCGGAAGAACACATTTCTGCGAAGAGGCGGAGGATGGGACGGTACAGCGAACAGGGCGCAGATTCGTAAGAACTCCAGAACGAACTGCGCCAAATGTTTTTACCGGGACATTTGTGTCAAATTAATGAGGAGGTTCATGAATGGCTAGCAATCGTGAAGTAGTGGTGTTGAGCAGTGTACGGACGGCAATTGGCGATTACGGTGGGGCGTTGAAAGACTTTCCACCATCTGAACTGGCCGCACTCGTGGTGCGGGAGGCTGTCCAACGTGCCGGAGTTGATCCCAAAGATGTTGGGCATGCGATCTTCGGCAATATCATCCACACTGATGCCCACGACCATTACCTGGCGCGTGTTGCGGCAATCAAAGGTGGGTTGCCCCAGGAAACTCCGGCCTTGACCTTGAACCGGCTGTGTGGGAGTGGCCTGCAGGCGATCATTTCTGCTGCCCAGTTGATTATGCTGGGCGATATTGACTGCGCTGTGGCAGGTGGTGCCGAGTGCATGAGCCGTTCCCAGTACTGGCTACCGAGCATGCGCTGGGGTCAGCGGATGAATGATACGAACGTAATCGATGCGATGGTGGGGGCCCTTTCCGATCCATTTGATGACTGTCATATGGGCATTACTGCCGAAAACATCGCGAAAAAGTGGGGGATCTCACGGGAAGATCAGGATGCACTGGCCGTCGAGAGCCACCGGCGAGCGATTAACGCGCTGGATAACGGCTACTTGAAGGAGCAGATCCTGCCGATCGAAGTGAAGACAAAGAAGGGCACAACCATTGTTGATACTGATGAGCACCCGCGTCGCGATGCTACCCTGGAAGGTATGGCCAAGCTGCGACCAGCCTTTGACAAGGCCGGAACGGTCACCGCTGGTAATGCCTCGGCTATTAACGATGCTGCTGCCGCTGTGATTATTATGGAGCGCGACGCTGCTGAAAAGCGTGGTCTAAAACCCATTATGCGCCTGGTGGACTACGCCTTCGCAGGTGTTGATCCCAAGTATATGGGTATCGGCCCGGTACCTGCCGTGCGCAACGTATTACAACGCACTGGCTTAAGCCTCAACGATTTTGACCTGATTGAACTGAACGAGGCCTTCGCTGCTCAGGCACTGGCGGTTATGCGCGACCTGGAGTTGTCACCTGATGACCCGCGCATCAATCCGAATGGCAGTGGAATCTCACTTGGCCATCCGATCGGCGCTACTGGCGCGATTCTGGTGGTGAAGGCTGCCCATGAACTGCAGCGCACTGGAGCCAGGCGTGCCCTGGTGACGATGTGCATCGGTGGGGGGCAGGGCATTGCCGCAGTGTTTGAACGGCTGTAAGCCAGCCGGTTAGCAGAATCCTTTTTTGCCCGGTAGGACTCAGACATAGACGTAATTAGGGAGGTATAACGTGGGACGACTTGATGGAAAAGTTGCGATTGTTACTGGTGCCAGTCGTGGGATAGGGCACGGGATTGCATTAGCCATGGCACGTGAAGGCGCCAAAGTTGCGATTAACTACCGCAGCAGTGAATCTCAGGCGCAGGAACTGGCGAATGAGATTAATGGTTTTGATGGTACCTGCATGCTTGCCCAGGCGGATGTTGGGCACCCTCAGGAGTCACGCGATATGGTGCGCCGTGTCTTTGAGCAGTGGGGACGAGTTGATATTCTGGTGAACAACGCTGGTATCACGAGAGATCGTACTCTGCGCAAGATGACCGATGAGGATTGGCAAGCAGTTATCAATGCGAACCTGAATAGCGTCTATTATTGCACAACGGCTGTGATGCCTATTATGGTCAACCAGAACTATGGGCGCATCATTAATATTTCATCCATGAATGGACAGGTGGGGGCGATTGGTCAGGCCAACTACTCAGCCAGCAAAGGTGCAATTATTGCCTTTACTCGCACGGCGGCGCTGGAACTGGCGCGGTTTAATATTACGGTGAACTCGGTTGCTCCCGGCTGGACGCTGACGGACATGTTCTCCGGTGTACCGGATAATATTCAAGATCAGATCAAGAGCCGCATTCCGCTTGGGCGCTTTGGCGATGTGTCGGATATTGCCAAAGCCGTTGTCTTCCTGGCTGCTGAGGGCGATTACATCACGGGTGAGCAGTTAAACGTCAACGGTGGCGCGTTTATGATATGATGTATTATAATGTGATGTCAATAGAAGAACAATCGTCGTTTCTTGCCGTCTGCATGAATGCACTCAAAAGGGATGTGATTGCAGGAGGTCGTTCCATTTGGTTGACATCACTGTGATACAATCAGACCATAACAGCGTGAGGTGGGGAGCAGAGTAAAAGCTATACTCTGTCTCTCCATCTACTCTGATCCAGGACACCAACGATCGGATCGAGGATTTATGGGTAGGGTAGTTGGGCCATCGAGGTTACTTCACTGCTTTGGTGACAATTTCTTGCAAGTTGCTGGTGTATCCCTGCCATACCTGCAACATTTCATTCGACAGGCGATGCTGGGTCTTAATCGCGTCTTCAACTGCCTGATCGGCCGAGTTGCGCAAACTACGACTATAATTCCAATTCTTCAACACAACATCAAACGCCATATCCGTTGTTGCGATCATCAACTCATTCCATGCGTGCATCGATCGTGTAGCCATGTCCTGGGTATCCAGATACTGTTTATGCACCTGTTCCCGTACGTCTACCATCGTAAGATCCTTTCACTTATCTATGACGCGGCGTGCAGTCATAAACCTCCGTGTGTTTCGCGTCACACCACGCATCATACCTGCGTTATACTATAGGTATATACCTTCGTTGTATAGTCATTGGCCTTATGGTAGCCTCACGAGTTACAAATGAGTTCAGGCAGCAGGCCAATCCTACTGGTGGACAGGGCCTGTTAATGACACGGTTGATGCCACCGCCGCAGCAGGCACGCTTGCTCCGACGGCAGCGAGTCAACACGTTATTAGCGAATGCCATCGATTATCCCCTGACCCTGTTAATAGCCCCCGCTGGCAGTGGTAAAACGACGGCCCTGGCTGGTTTTGCGATGAATAGCGGATGGCCAATAGCCTGGTGCCGCATGTCTGCGGATGATACCCCATTAACCTTGCTCATGCATGTGGCTGCAGCGTGTCGTATGGTACCATCGGCTCAATCTGCGCAGATGCAAGCCAGGCTTGATGGGCTTCTGGCCGACGCAGCGAACGGGGTATCGCCCCTACAAGCGATCGAGCAACTGGTCAATGTATTGCTGGCTGTGCTTGATGATGATACCCTGCTCATTCTCGATGACTACCATCAGGCAGATCAACACCCCGAACTCCGTGCGTTTATTGAGCATTTCCTGGCTATTCAGCCCGCACAGCTACACTTGCTGTTGTCCACCCGCTATGAACCCGAACTCGTTTCGCTCGCTACCATCCGGGCACGCGGTGAAATCTGCCAGCTTGGACAATCTGACCTGGCCTTTACCGTGGAAGAAGCACAGAGCTTATTTACACTGTATGATCGCCTGCCACCGCTTGATATTGCTGATTTGACCGCAACATGTCGGGGTTGGCCACTGGCTTTGCAAGCCCTGGCCAGTGAATTGACGACGACACTCGAAGGTGAAATAGCTCATGCGGAGCCACACCCAACCGAAACAGCGCTGCTGGCATTCCATCGCTTGACACCCTTGCTTGATAGTTATCTCAAGCAGCATGTGTTACAGGAGCAACCCCCTGACCTGCAAACCTTCCTGTTCACAACTGCCAACCTGCGCTGGCTCGATCCGGGTATATGTCGCATGTTATCCGATCAAGGAATAATTCGCCCGTTACAGGAGGAGGTCGAACGGCGTTGTCTTTTTCTCGAACTCACCCACCAGGGCCATCTCGCCTATCAGCCTCTCTTCAAAGCCTTTTTAGAACGTCACTCATGCCAACACTTCGCGCAGGACACATTGCGCGACCTGCATCACTACGCGGCAGAATACTATCGGGTGCGCGGTGATCAAGAAGGGGTGATCTATCATCTTCTGGCCATAGGCGAGAGTACACAGGCAGCGATGGCTCTGGAGGAAGTCGCCCGTACCTGGCTCATGCAAGGCAATACAGCGGCACTGCTAACCTGGTTAGATCGCCTGCCTGAGTCCGAGCGCCAGCGTCCACTGTTGTTGGAAGCGCTGGCAGCAGCCTATCACCGACTTGGCCGATTTGAACAGGCGCTGCAGATCTATCAGCAAGCTGAGCACGCATTTCAACAACAAGGCGACCAGGAGGGACACCTGCGTGCGCTGCGTGGCCGGGCTGAGGTGTATCTGGATACGGTACAACCCGCGCCGGCAGTTGCCTTGCTGAAGCAAATTCTGAAATTACTGCCTCGCACCCACTCTGTCGAGCGTGCGGAAATTCTGCGCCTTCAGGCCGAAAACTGGGCCAACCGGGGGCGCGCTGATATTGCGCTGATTCTAGAGACGACCGCCAGCCGCCTCGCTCAGGAGGCCCCTCTTGGGGAACGTTCCCATGTTGAAACACTTGATCCTGACCCACGTCTGCTCCCTCCACGTTCGGCAATCTCCATTTCGCCCCGGCTGTTGCTCCGCAGTGGGCGGCTCCACGAGTCACGGCAATATCTGGAAACACTACTGGGATTAGATCCCCAGGCCCTGCCGACGCAACCTGTAACGACTTTTGTCGCTCATCGTGAGCCGTTGCTGCTGCTCGGATTCATCTATACGATGCTTGGTAATGGGCCGAGAGCGCTGGCGCTCGCACATCGCGGCTTGATTGAATCGCAACAGAGCGGGTCGCCGCTCACTGAAGCACTGGCGCATATGCGTGTCGCGCATGCCTATCAGGTGATCGCACCACTCGATACAGGAGCCGCCAACCAGCACTATCAGGCAGCGCTGGCCCTGGTGCAAGCCAGTGGTGTAGCCCGCGCCCGCGCCGAGGCGTATATGGGCTTAACGTTGCTTCAGGGATATAGTGGCGATCTCGCTGCAGCCGAAGCTTCGGCCCGCTCAGGGTTGGAAGTGGCTGAGGCTGCGGGTGACGAATGGATAGCAGCGCTGATCTGGCTGGCGCTGGGCGGGGCAGGGGTCTCATTTGGTGATCGCCGTGCGCTCGTCTGGCTTGATCACGCCAACCAGCGTTTCACTCGTGGTGGTGACACCTACGGTCAGTCTATTGTAGCCCTCTGGCGTGCACTCTGGCATCTCCGCGCAAGTGAGGATGCCCAGGCTACGGAGCAGATTACGGTGTTGCTCAACCTAGTTCAGCACTACGGCTACGAAGGCTTGCTCACGTCTCTGACATTGTTTGGCCCCCGTGATATGTCTATGCTCGTACCGGTGTTGTTGCGTGGGCGAGCGCAGACAGAGCACACGGCCTTCGCCCAGCAGTTGCTCCGCCAGGCATTTCCCTCGATTGCGTCCGATGATACGGTTGATGATTATCATCCTGGCTATACGTTACGGGTGCAAATGCTCGGCACATTTCGTGTCTGGCGTGGAAGTCATGAGATACAGGCCCGCGAGTGGCAACGCGAAAAGGCCCGGCAACTCTTCCAGTTGCTGCTTACGTATCGTGGGCGCTGGTTGCAACGCGAGCAGATCTGTGCCTGGCTGTGGCCAGATAGTGACCTGGATGCGGCAGAGCGCCAGTTTAAGGTGACCCTGAACGCGCTGAATACAGCCCTGGAACCGCTACGCCCACCACGCACCGCGCCCTTCTTTATCCGGCGTCAGGGACTGGCCTACAGTTTTGCGCCATCGTATGGCTGCTGGATCGATGTGGATGAGTTTGAACTGCGCACAACGGGAAGTTTCCAGGCGGATGCCGAGTTTGCTATCCGCAACAGCCAGATCGCGGTACAACTCTATAAAGGCGATTACCTTTCTGAATCGCTTTATGACTCGTGGACCCTTGAGGAACGGGAACGTCTGTTAGCACGTTATCTTGCGACGGCAACTGCGCTTGCTGATCGCCTGTCCCAGCAGGAACATGCAGAGGAGGCCGTGCATCTGTGTGAACAGGTGCTGAAACGCGACCGCTGCTATGAGGAAGCCTATCAAATATTAATGCGGGCCTATGCTCGTACTGGTCGTCGTTCCCAGGCGCTCCGCAGCTATACGCGCTGTGTTCAGGCGTTACAATCGGATCTAGGGATAGAACCGCTGCCGGAAACCACTGAACTCTACGAACGGATCAAGCGGAATGAGAAGATCTGAGCCATATGTGATATAATCTCCACCATTGGTTCTGGTGATCTTGATACTACAACCGGGTGCGGGAAGCGCGGCATAGGCTTCCGCCCCGCACCTCTGCCGAGATAAAGTCTCATTGTAGTACCATGCTTACACGCTAACCCTGCCTATGTGAGGAGTTTCATGGGGTTTGTTTACACAGTGCATGCCATTTTTGGCGAGCGCATTCTGCCACTTTTGATTGTTGTCGCAGCGATCTGGTTTACCGTCACCTGGACTCCTAACACAGCCCGCACACTCCCAGCACGCATCTTTCCCATTCTGGTGGATATTCAGGCGACGCTGGGAATAATCTTCTGGCTCTATGGGATTATTGGTCTTGAAAGAAACTACTACCTTGCGTTTCCGTTTATTCTGCACCCACTTTTGGGTATTCTGGCAGCTGTGGTAGCGCATGTATCGTTACGTCCGCGAGGAGCAATACGCAACCTTGGGCGCTGGGCACCACTGGCAGCACTGGGGGTACTACTGCTTTTAGTACTCAGCGGGATCATCGTAGCGCATCCAGGATGAAACCCGAGATGCGCTCCGTGAGGATCTGCAGCGCGTCACTCAGCGGGATCATCGTAGCGCATCCAGGATGAAACCCCACGCCGGTTGTGAGGGACGTAATGGTTCAGACCTGGAGGGGCAAATTTTGCTCATGGGGGAAACTTTATCAATAATGCAGGTTTTCACCTATTTTTATCTTTTATCCAATTGTGGAGCGGTGATATAAATCACAAAGTTCGTTCCCCCAAATCTGAACGGAGAACGGTCGTTTTCCGGCTAAAGCCAGATGCCATGCTCTCACCTGACTTCAGCCGAAACTCTGTTGTCACACTACAATCCGCGATGCAAAATATCGGTGACAGAGATAATACCGAGCAGATGCTCTTTGATCACCGGAGCACGGTGAATATGGAGATTGGCAAACAAACGTGCCACGTACTCGATCTCCAGATCAGGATTAACGACCACACATGGCTTGGTCATAATCTCATGAACATAGATTTCTTTGGGATCTTTCTCATACGCTACAACCTTATAGGCAATATCTGAGTCGGTTACAATCCCATACGCATCATGTTCATCTACCCGTTCTACGATCAGGGCATGTAGGTTCCTCTCACGCATTCGGCGAATTGCCTCTTCAACGGTGGCAGAGGGATGCACGGTAATCACATCTGTCGTCATAATATCTTTGGCCTTCACCATGGTCTACCTCCTCTGGTAAGTCGTAGCTGCGCCCATCAGCAGCTATCACCCATCTGACCGAACTGCCGACGAATGTACAATGTTCTGCTGCTCACAAGATTGCCTATTCTACTACAATTTTCAGAATGACACAAAAGAGCATGCGGCGCAAAAGCCCTTATACATCAGGACGATCCGGCTTGCCGTAGTAGATAACTTCCTTCCAGACTGCGGTCACATCGTCGGCAAAAATGACCAGCAGATCTTTCGGTTGACACTGTGCCAGCGCATAGCGCACTGCCTCCCGTTCATCGTGGACAGTCACGATACGTTCTGTTGGTAAGCCAGCGGTGATCGCGGACGTGCGCAGGAGAGAGGCAACTTCATCTCTGGCGCGTCCCCGGCGATCCGTATCTTCTTTTAGCACCAGATAATCGAAGGTCATTGCAACGGTTGTGCCGATCTGACGCAGATCTTCATCCCGGCGATCACCAGGCGCACCAACCACGCCAATCAGCCGGTTATGGTTGGCGCGTAACCCGTTTAATAAATCATGCATGGCGGCAAATGCAGCCGGGTTATGCCCATAGTCAACAATCACGCGGAAGGGGTATTCATCAAACACATTCAGACGACCGGGTGCCTGGTAGAAACTGGTGGTAAAGGTACGCAGACCCTGTTTGATATTCTCGATACTCACGCCCTGCGCATAGGCAATTGCGGTTGCTGCCAGCACATTGGCAACATTATGGCGCGCCCGCCCTTCCAGTGTAGCCGGGATCAGATGTGTCCAGACCAGTGGAAAATATTGTTCCGCATCATAGATTGCCACCATCTCGCCATGCATGCCGGCTTGCAGCACGACCGCCGTGCCGCCCTGCTCAATATGTTCTTTCACCAGGTTATTGCCATTGGTCGTGCTCATACTCCAATACACGATCTGGCCCTTTGCCCGTTCAGCCATAGCGACGACATAGGGATCATCAGCGTTTAACACGCTGGTACCATCATCACGCACAATCTCAACCACCAGAGACTTTACCTCTGCCAGTTGCTCCAACGTCTCCACGCCCCCCAATCCGAGATGATCACGACTGATATTGAGAACAGCCCCCACATCACAGCGATCAAAGCCAATCCCCTCGCGCAGAATGCCACCGCGGGCAGTCTCTAACACCGCTGCATCGACAGTCGGGTCTTTCAGCACCATCCGTGCGCTCCATGGGCCGGTCATATCTCCCTTCAGATACAGTTGACCATCAATATAAATACCATCAGTCGTAGTCAAGCCCACCCGTTCACCGTTCATTTTCAAAATATGAGCGACCATCCGAGCCACAGTGGTCTTGCCATTGGTACCTGTGATGGCAATAATCGGAATACGGGCCGGCGAACGCGGGGGAAAGAGCATTTGTATGACCGGACGCGCCACGTTACGCGCTTTGCCCTCGCTGGGTTGTAAATGCATGCGGAAGCCCGGGCCAGCATTGACCTCTACAATGCCACCCCCGACTTCACGTAGCGGACGAGCAATGTCGGGCGTAATAATGTCAATTCCGGCCACATCCAGGCCGATCACCATGGCTGCCCGGCGTGCCAGTTCCCCCGTTTCATAGTGAATTTCGGCTGTGCGGTCAATGGCAGTGCCACCAGTTGATAGATTAGCGGTGCTGGAGAGGAAGAATATCTCACCGGGTGCCAGCACTGTGTCGCGTGTATAGCCAGAGCGTTCGAGCAACAACTCTGTTTGGTGCGTAAAGCGGATACGGGTGAGTACCTTCTCATGTCCAAAGCCCCGCCGTGGATCAGCATTCACGATCTCCACCAGTTCCGCGATCGTTCGTTCACCATCACCAACCACGTGGGCAGGCACCCGCTCGGCAACAGCAACAACTTTGTTGTTCACCACGAGCACTCGATAGTCTTTGCCGGCAAGAAAGGTCTCTACCAGCACACGCTCGTTATAGGCACTGGCAATTTCATAGCCACGCCGCACCATCTCTGGCGTTGTTAGATGCAGCGAGACGCCACGCCCATGGCTGACATCAAGTGGCTTGGTGACCAGCGGAAATCCGAGTGATTGCGCGGCCACCACAGCTGCTTCCGCCGATTCGACCAGTTGTTGCCCCGGCGTAGGAATACCAACATCACGCAACAACCGGTTGGTCAACGCTTTATCACTCGCAATCTCCACGGCAATATTGCTGGTACGACTGGTGACACTGGTACGGATGCGTTTCTGGTACTTACCATAGCCCAGTTGCACCAGGCTCGACTCATCCAGACGGATAACCGGAATATCGCGTTTACGGGCTTCATTGACGAGCGCGGCGGTCGTTGGCCCCAGAATGATATCCTGAGCACGGGCAATCAGAGCATCACGTTCACAGACAAAATCAAAGCGAGCGCGTTCCTCAGCGGGCAAGGCACTGGGTAATTCTGGCGGCAGCAGACTCCGCACCAGACGGATCGCCAGTTCGCCAGCCTCCAGGCCAACCTGTTCTTCGCCATAACTATAGACCACATAGTAGACACCGGGCCGATCCGGTACCGACCGCGTCTTGCCCCGCGACACCGGAGTACCGGCCAGACACTGCAATTCGATCGCAACATGCTCCACAATATGGCCGATCCACGTACCTTCATGTAAGCGCTTGATAAAGCCCCCTTCTTCACCATAAGAACAACCATGTTCTTCCAGGGTAGGGATCAATGCCACCAGCTGTTCCGTAAACCCTGGTAGCCGTGAGGAAGGATACTCCTCCAGTTCCTCCAGATCCAGGGTCATCCGAATCATCGGGTTATAGCCATACAGATTCGGCCCTCGATAGACACGTGTTTCGAGTACCCGCATACCAACTCCTTTACCAGGCGGGCAACACCCTATCAGGCGCTATGGTGCAACCGGGCACAGCGCACAGTTCCGCACCATGACGGTTCTTGTCCGTATCCATTAAATACCCTCACCATCTATACCTTCATTATCTGGTGGTAACGGCAGCGGCATGGACGGTAACCATGGTTGACGCGAAGGGATGTCATAGCGATGGCCACTAGAAAGCATATGCAGGCGCATACCAAAGATCGTCAACGGTGCATTTTCAGCGATGCAATGAATATCGGTAAATTCGATATTCGTCCCATCAACAATCATCACCGAACCACGCCCCAACACTGTCAGGAGGCCTCTGGAGTTAATTTCAACCGCGGTGTCCTCATCAAGACCCACACCCAGCAAATCGGGGTTATGCGCGACGGCAGTCATTAAGCGCCCGGAGCGTCCGCGTGCGCCAAAATGTTGATCTATCACCAGACCACTGATTAATCCCAGACCCGGGGCAAATTGCATCATCGCCTTGCGCGGTGGAATGCCACTGCTACCATAGGCCAGCATATGCTCCGCTGCTGCCGACGCGCCAGCACTGGTGCCACCAACCACGCATCCGGCAAGATGGCGCTGGCGGATATGCCGGGCAATCGGTGTGCCCCCCAGTGTCGCGGTTAACTTGAGTTGATCACCACCTGTAATGAAGATACCAGTTGCCGCATCAAGCTGTTCCAGTGGTTCGGGATGCCGGGCCTGGAACCGATCCCGTACTTGAAGTATATCGACATGCGCCACATCCAGCGCCGTAAAGAGGTTGACATAGCGTTGACCGACCAGATCCTGAAATGACGAGGCGGTAGCCACGACAGTAATTCGCGCATGCCTACCACCAGCAAGTTGCACAAATCGGTTCAGAATAGTGCGACTGCCAACTTTATCTTCAGCACCACCAATCAGCAGCAATAGGCCGCGTTCTCGCTCCACGGACGACTCATATCTCCTGTTGGGCAGCTTCAATCACACGCTGAAATACCTCAAAGGGCTGAAAGCCGATCAGCCGTTGATCATTAATCTCAAAAACTGGCTGCACGTTAATTCCACGTCTACGTTGTTCTGCATCAAAAGCCTGTATACGTGCCAGAGCTTCACCATCTACCATGCACATGCCAAAGGCTTTCTGATCTAGTTCCAACTCGGCAGCATAAACCATCATCAGTTTCAGTAAATCCTCTTCCCGGATGCGAAAGAGTTCTGCCTGCTGTTCAAACAGCAATTGATGCATCGGCCAGAACTGATTTTGCTCGGCGGCACACGCCGCTGCTTCAGCGGTACGCAATGAATGCACACCATGATTTAACACTGGGCGAAAGACCAGTTGCACCTGACCAGATCGAACATAGGTCTCGATAATATCAGGTTCGACGGCTAACACATAACGCTGGCATGCCGAACAGAGAAAATCACTATAATCAATCAGGGTGACCGGTGCGGTGGGAAAGCCCAACATAGGTGCGCCTTCGGCGGTCAATCCATAGGGTATGCCCTTATACAGATTCTCGGACGCCTCCGATGTCACCGTTGGTACCAATGTAACTGGCGTGACCGTCGCCATCACGGTTGTAGTGGCCGTTGCCATAGTTGTCGGCATATAATCTGGCAGTGGCGAAATCGTCACGGGTTCCATTGCCACTGGCCGGGGTGTACCTCCCACATCTCCTGCTGGCTGACCTGGCCGGCTGCAAGCCATGAGCAGCATACTCAATAAGCCTATCTGAACCGTCCTATTCCACAGGACTATCTGCATCGCTGTATTCCTCCTTTCTTGATTTCAGCTAGAGTACTCCAACGAGACTTCATCTCGTCCGAGGTAAGGGGTCTGGCGAGAAGTGAGAAGAGAGAACCCTCGCTCCTCCCTCGGAAGGACGAAGCCGCGCCGAGCATCCTTACCCAGGGGAGGGATCGTTGTAGGAATAGGTATAATTCACAGGGCTTACGCGGTCGTCCATCAGCCCTATGGTTTTCGCCTTCGGGAGAGAGGTACATTCCTGAATTAGAACCTTCCGGCGTTCCAACTGAATAACAGCAATGGAAAAGGACGCTCCCTTCACACCTGCCTGGAACCGTTCTAACATCCCAACGTTCCAATGATTCTCCACTACACAGGCGAATCGCGTGTCTCATGTTATTTACACTGCATATATGCACATAGCGACGCTTTCAGGCGGTTACGTCCACAGGAACCGCCTCAAGACGTCACTACATATGGGCAAGCACCGAAGGCTGGTGTTATACTCTCTTTTACTGTTCTAGCCCGTAAAGCTCAGGAGCTTTCGCCCTGGGATAGAAGGGCTTCATCCGCTTGAGCGGCTTTCGCCCAACCTGGCACAAGCGAGGCGTGAGAAGAGAGAACCTTCGCTCCTTTTCTCGCTCTCCTCACTTCTCTTCAGGGCGGCAGGTGTAGGGGTACGTTGCCACGTGCCCCGGCTTTCGCCCTGGGAGCCGTCACATCGAATAGTATCATGATCAAGCCGATGCAGGCTGGTTCCAATACCCCTGCATCGGAACCAGGGAATTCATGCCGAAACTTGCCCACACTGTCAGATCTTACCCGGCAGAACCTGGATGATCTCAGTCTGCCGGTACACACTCGGGTGGTGAAGATAGCCAGGGTTCATAGGTGATATTTGCCCCAACCGAGTCGCCACGCCCGAGCTGATTCGTCTCCGGGTGATATGGCCCCGAAGGATCACCCCACCAGTTATTCCGCATATCCAGCTTCACCTCACTGGCAGCACCACGCCCAATACCATATTGTAGATAAATCGGGATAATCGGTGGGGTATGACGATGAATATAGTTGTTCACCACATTCAACGGCAATCCTGGTACCTGCAACGTCTGCGTACGGAGGCTAAAACCGAGGTCACCACCGACCATTTTATTACATGCTACGGTACCCTCCAACGCACCATCGGTTGAAAGAACGAGATTACCGACGCTGCCATCACGGAGCAAGTTGCGTTGAATATCGATTATGAGCGTATCTATCCTGCTCGTACTGCTCACACGAACGGATGGTGCACCCGGACTCAGGCGGTTACCGCCGATACGATTGCCTTGAATGGTGACAAAATTGGCACGTGAATAGACCGCATCGAGCGCGGCACCATAGGGCAGATCATTGCCTGTAATCTCGGTATCTATAACTTCTAGCTTGCTATCCGTAATCAGCAACGTTCCTCCATTGTCAAAGATACGTGCGTTGCGTATGGTCAGTTCACTATTGCGCTCACTGGTGAGCAATGTTCCACCAGCACCACCACCTTGCAACTCCATATGCTCCAGCACGATAATACTATCTGGCCGACCAAAGACACCTTCCCAACGAGCACCGGTATCAGAAACGAACTGTACAGGCTGTTCCGGTGAACCCAGGACGAGAAACCGTGCACCATCGACAAAGAACGATACTCCCGGCCCGAGACGCACTTCTACTCCCGGCTCGATGATCAGGGTTGAACCAGGTGTTAACTGGACATCACGCCGTAGAATAACCGGACTCTGGGCTGGTGACCAGCGCATATTACCACTCAATACATCAACAGGGATATCAGTGGGTGGGGGTGGTGGAAGTGTTGGTGGTACCAATACTGGTGGCCCTGGCTCTTCAGTATCAGGATCAGTCGATTCAAAATCATCATCAACCCCAGGTGGCTGTGGTTGCGGCTGTGGTTGCGGCTGTGGTTGCGGCTGTGGTTGCGGCTGCGGTTGCGGCTGCGGTTGCGGCTGTGGTTGCGGCTGTGGTTGCGGTCGCGGCTGCGGTTGCGGTTGCGGCTGTGGTTGCGGCTGTGGTTGCGGCCGATCTGGCGGAGCAGGATAGGCTGGCCCGTTGGGTGGTAGTTCCGTTGGTGTCAACGTTGGTCGTGTTGGATCAAACGTTGGTACCGGTAATGGTTCATCAGGCCCCGGATAGGCATCGGCTTCATCTGTAGGAGACGGTGAGGGTGTAGGGGTTCTATCAGGCAGTGGATAGGGCAAACCAGGAGTGGTCATAGCATCTGGCTCAGGATAGCCAGGTACTACCTCGGTTGGCAAAGGCGTTGCCATCGCAATCGCTTCTGCCGTTGCCGTCTCACTTTCAGCTATCTCCAGGCCATCCTGATCAACCGGGAACAGAAAAGTCAAAACCACCGCCAGGATTAAAAAGAGTAAGGCACCGAGCAAGATGATCAGATCACGGCTGACACCCGATCCACCAGAACGGTTCCCATTCTCGTCTGGATCCAGATTATCAAATACATCATCATCATTTTGTCGCAAAATAGCATCCTCCACCGTGATTGACGTTTGCAATGCAGCTTACATCATAAGCGCATGCTGGCAGTAATGCAAGTCGAGGAAGATTAACATTTGCATAGAAACGATGCTGTATTATATTCGATAGTACCTATGGATTCAGTTCCTCAGTCATGCATGTTACCAGATAGATAACCCGTTCACCAATATTGGTAGCGCGGTCAGCAACCCGTTCCAGTACATGGACAACATCGAGGAGATCAATCACTGCCTCTACTTTTTGTCCATCTGTCTGAGCAATCTGGATCAGTTCACTACGTAACTGATCTTCCAGTGCATCAACCTGCTCATCGTTCTGAGCCAGACTACGAGCGATATTCGCATCCTGACGGACAAATGCCTCGAGGCTGGTATGTAACATCTGTTGCGCCAGCGTCGCCATATCATACAGCGCTGCTGGTGGTGTCACCAGTACAGGCCGTCGGGTAGCCTGGCGAATGCGGCGCGCAATACTGCAGGCATAGTCACCAATACGTTCTAACTCGGTGGCAACGGCAATGACCGTACCCAGCAAGCGCAGATCACTGGCTACCGGCTGTTGCAGCGCAATCAATCGGTAGGTTTCTTCTTCGGCAGCATAACGTGCTTCATCAATCCGCGCATCACTATTAACGATTTGCGCAGCGGTAATCGTATCCCAGGTCTCCAGACTGCGCAGTGCATTGTTCAATGCATACTCCACCATACTGCCCAGGCGTAGCAAGTCATCACGTAGAAAGCCAATCTGTTGCACATAAAGATCACGCATGCCTATCTCTCCTCATGTAGGCCACCAGTGATTATCTATTCTGGCGTATTGCACCCTGGATTTATCCACGTCTTTTTTATCTCATGATAGAAATCACACGGTCGCTTAAATATAACATCTTTTTTGTATTTGGCAGAGCGGCACCTGATTTTTTCAACGTTTCGCTGAAGGCAAAAAGCCACAGGAGAAAAGGCAAGCAACCCATACCACCGCATAAGTCCTATAGCAATCCTACATCAGCTGTGAAGCACCACCACGTTTCCCATTGCAACAGGCTTGCTATAACACCATATCTTTGTATTATAGCGCATAGATGTGACAATAGTATAGTGATATTGTCCCACAAT
>Ga0308419_1001263_pt1 | contig 16886 bp, 14 predicted proteins | sample HotsprSampleMS50_FD_203674 | JGI IMG/M metagenome (GOLD analysis project Ga0308419, IMG submission 203674) | Hot spring phototrophic mat microbial communities from Mushroom Spring, Yellowstone National Park, Wyoming, United States - 20090730_MS50 ... | reverse complement strand
TCAAAGTACTGTAAGTGCTCTATGGCTGAAAAGCCACGCATGTATGATAGGTCGTGTGAATATCTAAAGTTTAAAACATTTGCAAGCTGGGCCTTAGAAGTCTTATCTTTGAGTAAGTGGTAAATCCATTTATACTTGTGAAGGTTTCTCTCTATCTCTTCAGTCACATTATCCCAAAACATTATGTTTTTTACAGGCAACTTAGTGTGTTTTTTAAAAGCAAAATAATCTATATGCTCAAAATCAAACTGGCTAACCCTCTTTTCTGCTAATAATGGCTTTCCTACTACTACTACTACTACTAATGCGTTGTTAGGGACATCTTCTATGGGGACAATAGGCCTGCCATAAAATTCTGTCTCTTTAGTGAAATCATCAATCACACCGTCTATTTCAATTGCATCAATAATACTTTTTGCTAAGTCGTTTCTTCCAAAGATGTATCTCGGGACATTGTCGTTTTCAAATCTCATGCAAAAATCTATGGCCTTTAGGTTTTCAATAGGCCTTCTTATTATTAGTTCATTGTCCATTTGAGTCTCCTTTTCTAAAAATTGTCAAAAGTAAATCCCTTCCTCACCTTTCACCCACCCTTAATCCCCTACCCCCCTTAATCCCCCCCTTGTAAAGGGGGGGACTTTTTGGAACCCCTCTTATAAAGGGGGGGACTTTAAGACATCCCCTCCTTGCTAAGGATGGGTTGGGGAGGTCCCACATTAACAAGGGGGGGTCAATCTATCTCTACCTTTATCAATTCCTGTAAATATGGTACCTTATCTTGCATCTCTTTTAATGAGCTATATCTAATAAAGACTATACCCACCTTTTGGTTTAGATGGTCGTGGATAGTGTCACCAATAGAGAGTAAATAGAGGCTATCAAAGATGTTATCCTTTATATCCTTGGCAAAGGTTATCTCTTTTATCTTACCCGGTTTACTACACATGATGCAGTGTCGGGTAATAAAACCATCTGCCTTTCTGTGGCTTATATCATTTAGACCGACCCCCGTAAAAGCCCGAATGATGTAATTGGAATATCTAACGCCAGTGGCATACTCAACAAGTTTTACATACAGGTCGCCAGGGGGGCGCCTGCATATCTCAGTAATAAAAGGGGTATTATCTTTTAAGATAAATTGGCAATGAAATATGCCGTCTTTTAAATCAAGCAGGGTGGCCATCTCTTGAAAGTTCTTACAGAGCCTTTCTATTACATCCTCTGAGACAGAGCTTGGGCATGAGGCACCTGACACTAAGTATTTATTTAAATAATAGTGCTCATCGTCGTAAAAGTAAAAGGCTACCTTTTTATTAATAATAAATGTGGAAAGTCCATGATTAGTACCCTCTATAAATTCCTCTATAACCACCTTTTTTTGTTTAGACATCTCAAATGCCTTTTGAATAAGTTTAGGGGCATCGTTGAGTTGGTCTATGCGTGCAACACCCTTACCGCCAGTTAGGTCAATTGGCTTTACAATTACAGGTAAACTGAAACTTTTGAATCCTTCTATTGCACTATCAATGTCTGTAAAAGAACGAGATTTAGGCACTGGAAAGTTGTGGCCCATACAGAACTCTCTGAACTTGTCTTTATGGTGAATGGTTTCTGTAACCTGTAAAGGGTCAAAAAAGGGTATTGATAGTTTCTCAGCCACATAGGAGCATGAAATCATTGAAAAGTCATTACAACATGGGCAAAGGTATTCTACTTTTAGCCTCTTTGCCAATTCTAAGACTGCCTCTTTGTCTGAGTAGTCGCACTCCTCATACTGATTAGCATACTTGTGGCCTAAGTCATCTGCCTTGTTGCCTGTGGTTATTACATAAAAGCCCAGCTCCCTTGCCGCCATTATGAGTGGGATATCGGAGTGACTACCACCGAGATACAGAAGCCTTTTCATAGTCTAATTTGCAGTGCTGATGATGTCTGCTAATATAAATGCCAACTCTACCGACTGCTCAGCATTAAGTCTCGGGTCGCAGGCAGTTGTGTAATTGTCATCTAATTGTTCAACCTTGATGTCTCTCAATCCACCAATACACTCTGTAACATTGTATCCCGTTATCTCAAGATGAACGCCTGCAGGTATAGTCCCATGCTCTTTGTGTATTGTCCAAAAAGATTGTAGTTCCTTCACTATGTCGTCAAACTCTCTGTATTTTTTGTTGTTATTTGAGGTCTTAGTGTTGCCATGCATAGGGTCGCACATCCATGCGATCTGAAAAGGGGTCTTTTTTATCTCCTTTATGAGCCTTGGAAGATATTTGTCAATGTCTTTTACTCCGAATCTGCAGATTAGGCAGATCTTTCCTGCCTCATTTTGGGGGTTTAGTTTTTTAATGACCGATTTAATATCGCTTATGGAGTAATCGGGACCGACCTTAATACCTATAGGATTCTTTACGCCACTTAGAAACTCTACATGGGCACTGTCTGCATATCTGGTCCTATTGCCTATCCAAAGCATATGGGCACTCGTATCATACCAATCGCCGGTGGTAGTGTCTATGCGGGTCATTGCCTCTTCGTATTCTAAGACAAGGGCCTCGTGAGAGGTGTAGAAATTTACTTCGTTAAATTGAGGATTGTTTAAGTCTAAACCAAGGGCCTTGATAAAATTGATTGCCTTTGTAATGTCCTTTGCAAGGTCGGAGTATTTCTGCATAATTGGAAGGTCGTTAAAGTAGTGTCTTTGCCAGTCTAATATCTGTGATAAGGATGCGTAACCACCTTTTGTAAATGCACGAATCAGGTTAAATGTGGCAGCTGCCTTGTAGTAAGCCGTTAAGATCCTTGTAGGGTCGTGTCTGCGGGCATCTTTAGTGGGTGTTAGTGAGTTAATCATATCGCCACGGTAATTGGGTAGATGGACACCATTGATAATCTCATAAGGGTTTGACCTTGGTTTTGCGTATTGGCCTGCTATCCTTCCAATCTTTACAACCCTTTTTTCAGTTACATAGGTCAATATTATTGACATCTGAAGTATTACCCTGATCAGATTGTGTATTATAGGGCCATGACAGTCTTCAAATGTCTCTGCACAATACCCACATTGTAGCACTACTGACTTACCCTCACTTGCCTCTTTTAATTCCTGTTTTAATGCCCTTGTCTCACCTGCAAAGACGAGGGCTGGCAATCTTGATAGCTCAGACAGGACATCTTCTAAGACCTCATTATCATACCACTCAGCACCCTGATAGAGCTTGTACTTTCTCCAGTTACTCTTTGTCCACATATTTTGTAAATGTTTCTACCTATCCCTTTATCACAGGTCTTACAGGTTGTCGTTACAAGGAACGATTAAAAAGAGATTGCACGGTTCGCATGAAGCGGCGATTGTCAGGCTTTATACATATGCCATTGCATAATTCAGGTCTATTTTTGAGAACGGATTATGCAATATCTTTTACATTTATCCACTTGTGTTCCTTAAATGATTGATGTAGTGCTGAGAGAAAGACTAAGCCCTTTAATGCATCGTTTATACCAAAGGTATATTCATTTTGGTAATCATGCCTGTGATGGTATTTATAGTGATATAAGGAGTCGTAAATGTCTGAATAAAGATTGGCAAAGGCCTCAATAAATCCAGCAGGGTGACCTGACTTAAATCTGTTATAACGAGGGTCGTTTAGGAGCAAGAGGTCATTTTGTCCTCTAATAATAACCTTCTTTTCACCTGCCCTATTGTTGAGCTTTAATTCTTCAGGATTGTGCTGTATCCATTCGGCAGAACCTTCAGTGCCAAATACCCTTATACGCAGACCGTTTCTGTAACCTAAGGCCGATTTACTAAACCAAATATTACAAACTATATGGTCTGTAAATCTTGCAATAGCATGGATGTCATCTACTATTTGCTTGAAATTTCCAAAAGAATTATTAATTGCAATGACCTCAATAGCCTCTGAGTCTGTTACAAAGCTGATGATGTTGTGGATATGAACCCCTAAGTCAAGGGATATGGTAGGGATCTCATAGTCACTTAGCCTCCAGTTTTGGGGTATTATTGGTTTGCCGTTGTTGCCAAGCCTGATGAAACCTTCCTGCGGCATCTCTATTAAGACCTGATTAATATTACCAAGGTCTCCCCTTTTGACCCTTTGCCTTAACTCCCTTAAAGTGGGATAACCCGTATAGTTGAATGTTACAGACAAGAAACTGCCCTCTTTATCTATGATGTCTTTTAATCTCTTGGCCTCCTCTACTGACTTTGTCAATGCCTTTTCTGATATTACAGGATAGCCAAGACGAAGGGCCTTTTCTATGATTGGCATGTGGTCTGGGGTGGGGGTTAATATTACCACAACGTCTAATTGCTCCCTTTCTTTTTCAAGCATGGTCTGCCAATCTCTATAGACCCTACTGGGGTCAACAGCCCAGATCTGACCTGTTTCATTATTAATTTTTATATCTCTACTAAAGCACCCCGCAACCAGCCTAAATCTACCATCCATTTGGGTCGCTATCTTGTGAGTAGTGCCTACAGCAGAATTAATAGCCCCGCCAATAAAGCCAATCTCAAAATAGGTATTTTTCATCTCATAATCTCCGTTTCGTTAAAGGTCACCGTGTCAACAATGTAAAGGGGCCTCTGTTTTACCTCATTGTATATCTTACCTACATATATACCGACCACCCCGATGCAGGTGATTATTATGCCCGAAAGGAAGTAAAGCGAGACTATCAGGCTCGTCCAGCCTGCAACGGTCCTGGAGAGATAGAAGTGCTCTATCAAAAAAAATAAGGCCAGACATAAAGATATGAAAGATATAAATATGCCAAGGTTTATAAATAGCATGAGAGGCTTTTGGGAATACGAGAGTATAGAATCCAGTGCAAGATAAAAGAGCTTTTTAAATGAATATGAAGACTTACCAGCTTTTCTCTCGGCATGTCTTACCTCTATCTCGGCCCTGTTAAAGCCGACCCATAAGGCAAAAAGCCCAAAGGACCTCGTATGCTCTCTCATCATCTTTATACTCTCTATGGCCCTTCGTGAATATATCCCAAAGTTACAGATCCTGCCGTCAATTGTCGTATCGGTCAAGAAGTTGTATGCCCTCCAAAATAACCAAGAACTTAACTTCTTGAAAAAGCCGTCTTTTCTCTTTGCCCTTAGACCAACGACTATGTCATAGCCTTCTATTGCCTTGTTATAGAGTTTTATGATCTCTTCAGGCTGGTCTTGTAAGTCGCAATCCATGACCACCACCCATTCACCCTTAGAGAAGTCAAGACCAGCGGTTATGGCAAAGTGTTGGCCAAAATTACGGGATAACCTTACACCCTTTACCCTCCTGTCCTTTTCTGAGAGCCCTCTGATTACCTCCCAATCCTCTAAGGGGCTCCTATCGTCAACGAGGATTATCTCAAAGTTCTCGTTCAAAGGCGTGACTGTATCCCTGATTCTTCTGTAGAGTTCAGGTAAGGTATTAGGGCACTTATAGACAGGGACAACAACCGATATATGGGGTCTATCCATTTAGTGAGGTGTCTTTTGTTAGATTTGGTGTTAAATGACAATACATGAATTTATCATAACGAGATAAACAAACCAGTTAATTATTGAGGCAACTATATTAACAATTAAGGGAATGAGATTGTCAAGTGAAGATTGATATTTTTCAAGGTGAGAGCAGGTAATCACAAATTACGCAAGGGTGTATGTAAAAAAAGACCACTGTCATTCTGAAGGAAGCAAGGAATCTTGTATTTTAAAGACATTAAGGATTAAGATTCCTCACCCCTTCGGGGTTTGGAATGACAAGTCTGCATAATTTGGGTCAAAAAACTACACAGGGCACAACGGGTGCCCTCTGTGGTTAATGGCATTTGGGCTTAGGAACCCTTATTTTTTCAGCCTACCGTTTTTGGCCTTAGGTCTAACATTGGTCTTTGTGGTTAGGCTTTTAACAATACTTTTTTGGTATACTACTGTTTTTTAGAGGTAAGGCAGGGTGGCAGAGTTATGCCTTTGCTCTGTTAAGGAGGATTGATAAAATGATTACTGAAGACATTAGGAAGACTATAGTTGCCGAGTTACCTAATATCCTAAAGACTGACAAGAAGGTGCAGGATGTGGCTATTAGGCTACTAAGGAGGCAGTTTGCTGACAAGAAAAGGACCGAGGACCGAATTGATAGGATCCTTGATGAGCTTGCTGCTGAGAGGGAAAGACAGGACAAGAGATGGGAAGAGCTGAGGATTGAGCGAGAAAAAAGGTGGGCTGAACAAGAGAAGAAGTGGGAAGAGCAAAAATTGAAATGGGAAGAGCAGAACAAGAAGTGGTGGGAGAATCAGAAGGCTATAAATCAGATGCTTGAGGAGATAAAGGCTCTATCTCGCAAGCATGACAGCACCCTTGGTGCCTTAGGTGCAAGGTGGGGCTTGCGTTCTGAGCAGTCCTTTAGGAATGCCCTAAAGGGGATACTAGAGGATACCTCTAACCTTGAGGTAGTCAATGTAGCGGAGTTTGATGATGAGGGCGTGGTCTTTGGAAGGCCTGACCAGGTAGAATTAGACATAATAATACGAAACGGTCTGCTGTATATATGTGAGATAAAGTCCTCAATGAGCAAGGCTGATATGATTATCTTTAAGAGGAAGGCGGATTTTTATCAAAGGAGGCACAATCGTGAAGCCACAAAGTTAATAGTCATATCTCCAATGGTTGACCCTAAGGCAATGGTCACAGCGAAGGAATATGGGATAGAGGTTTATAGTTATATAGAGGATGTTGAGTTTGAGTAACAGAAATTGTCGCCATTGATCAAGTCAGAACCCCGTCGGGGTTTGGAATGACAACTGTCAGTCTTTTTACACATGTCCTTTGCGTAATTTAGGTTTGATGAAATTTTCATAAATATGGAGGTTTTAGGCGGGGATGAGAGATAAGAGCAAGAGCCACAAGGAAGGCAAGAGCCACAAAGAAAGCAAAAGTCATATAGAAAGTAAGGGCCATATAGTTGGTGGGATAATATTTACAGCCATATATTTATTGGTCATATACTGGTTTCAGGATACAAAGATCTGGCCTGACTACTATTACCAGCCCTCCAGGTTATACATTATTTATCATCTTTTAAGGGTAGTCTTTATATTTTATCTTGGGTGTTGTTTTTATGCTATGGGGCGGGTAGTAATGGGGGTGATAAGTAGGAAGTTGAAGGAAGACTTTACATTGAGAGGGCTTGAGAGGTTTGTAATAACCTCATATACGGGCTCAGCGGTGCTGCTGGTAATGATGTTTTTTATAGGGTTAATGAAGGGGTATTACACGATAGTAGCGGTAATGATAACAGCGCCATTGGTGTATTTGTCATACCCTGATGTAAGGGGGTTAATAAGAAGTATAAAGGGATTTTACAAGGGTGAGGTAGTGCAGGGCATTAAGGCAGAGGGTAAGGTGTATGCATTTTTAGTGGCGGTTATTGGAATACTTACGCTTTTTCAGGTCTTGTATGTCTTGGTATCAAAAGGGCTGATGCCAGACCTCTTGACCAATGATACCGTCTCGCATTACCTGCCGTACTATCAAGAGGCAATAGATAGTCATACAAACTGGATCAATAGATACTGGATTCATTTCTTTTATTCTAAAGGTGCGGGGCTCTTTTTTTTGGCATCACTCCTAACGGATGTGCAGTCCACACAACTTGTGTCTTTTTATTTTTATCTCCTTGCTGGGCTAACACTTGTTATATTTATTACAAGATTTGTTGATAGCCATAAGACATTATGGGGATACATTGCCCTATTATTATTTTTCTCATTCTCAGCTTTGTTCACAATAGAGATGCGCAGCGGATTTGACCATAATCTTATTTTCATACTGGAGTTTCAAAAAAGCCACCCTGTAATAGCGTCTTACATCTTATGTGTAGCGCTGATTAGTATCTTCTCATTTCCTAAAGATGGTCCTCTTAGAGAGAAACAGGCTATATCTCTATATAGCTTAATTATACCAGCCATAATTGTAATGGCCCCTGTGTCTGCTGGTTTATTGTTACCACTTTTTATAGGTTTGTTTATTGTTGGTTATTTAAAGAGGGACAGGTTTCTGTATGGGGCATATATGGTTGTTATCTTTTTTACTACACTCTGTCTTGTGGTTATGCTGTCTTTAAACTTACTAACTTCAGGTATGGCAGAGGCGACGCCTCTACCTTTATTTTTTAAGTATAGCATCAAGGACCTGCTTGATAAGTGGGTTGGTAGTGAATACATTAACTTATTTATAGAAAACCATAAGTTGTGTTCGCATGGAATTGGTGAGTTCATATATGATTTTAAGCATCGCTTATTGATGAGGATAAGCTTATACACACTTGACGACACTATGCTACCCTTACCGGTATACATAGTGGTGTTTGTTATTTCTGCCTTGACCTTAAGGGTCTCGTTTCAAAAATTTGCTGTCATGTTGCCCCTGCTTGTTTTGCTACTTTTTTTATTTGCATTTTCATCAATTATGCAACAGAACTCAATAGATCGTTTTTTTAGCACTATTATTGTTTTTATCAAGACATTTCTATACATAATTATTTTAGCCAATTTTTGTGAGTTATTGACTGTTGTAGGAAGTAAGAGAACGGGAGTTTTAGTAGTGTCTATCACTTGTGTTTTTTTCATCTTACTTAATAATCCTGCATTTAAGGATAAAGATATTTCAGGAAACTTTGAAAGGGTTACGTACGGGACCGGTAAGTCGCTCAATGTAATAGATATGTCTAAATTTCTGATAGGAGACTTTTCCTATGCCGACCTTTACGAAAAGAGGTGGATGACCATAATGATGGGTAAAAAGATAAAAGATCTGTTGGGCGATGGATCAAGGGTGGGGGTATTAAATTTTGTATCAGGTTTACCTGTTATACCAGGGGGTCATTTTATTATTTGTAGTCATTTTGACAGTTTTGCTAAGGCAGACTTTCATGCATTATATTTTGGTTCTGTATCATCTGCGCTACATGCGTTACAGCGCAATAACATACAATATATTCTGGTTGATTATACAAATAGATGGGGGCCATTGTTTCCCATTGCTTTTTCTAAATTATTTGAGCCTGATAATGTGAGGGAATATTTCAGGCTTGTAGGGATGGGTGATGGATTTTTACTTCTGACCCTTTTGGATAAAGGGCGGCCTTTAGATGATGACATATTGGGTGTTTATAGAGCTATTTGGGAGCATTCACGACGTACCTGTTATGGTAAGGCCTATGATGCCCTGCTTGAGAAAGTTAAGAGAGAGGGGGGCCTTGAAGGGTCCATAAGTAAAAGTCCCTAAGGGGGATACTGAACGAGACCTCTAACCTTGAGGTAGTCAATTTAACCTGCCTTGAACTTGTTTCAGGATTAGGTCTCCTATTCTGACTGAACGCCACCAATGCCCCCTACTTGTTTTATGTTTATGACATATGATATTCTTCCAAATCAAAAAAATTATTCTATGGCAAAGGTACTAATCACAGGCATTACAGGTATGGTGGGTTCACACCTTGCAGACTACCTGCTTGAGCACACCGATTGGGACATCTGATTTGGCTTGGTAGTCCGAAGATGTTTAGGAAAAGAGAGTGAATCAAATTATTGCTTGTTTCCAATAGTCACATTAAATATAGAGTTTTATAAACTGTGGAAGAGGTGAAAATCACAATAATTGGTGCTGGTGTTGTTGGCTTATCAATAGCAGCTGAGTTATCATCTTCTTATGACAATATACTTGTCGTAGAAAAACACAGTACTTTTGGACAGGAAACGAGTAGTCGTAATAGCGAAGTAATTCATTCGGGAATATATTATCCGTCTGGTTCTTTAAAGGCCCAACTATGCGTAGAAGGGGCTCAGAAATTATATGAAATATGTAAAATATACTCAATTCCTCATAAAAAGATAGGGAAACTTGTGGTTGCAACAGAACAAGAAGAAATCAAAACTATAGAGGAATTCTATAAAAACGGTCGTAAAAACAATGTGCAAGGCTTGGTGATCTTGAATAAACAAGAAATAAATAGAATGGAACCCAATATTAACGCAGTTACCGCCCTCTTTAGTCCAAACACCGGCATAGTAGATTCACACTCTTTGATGAAGCATTTATACAATCTCTCGCGAAAAAATGGCGTATTGTTTGCTTTTAATTGTGAGGTCAACAGCATGCTGAAAGAAAAAAATGCATATGTTGTTGGAATCAAAGACGAAGATTACTATTTTAAGTCAAAGATAGTAATTAATTGTGCTGGTCTATCGTCTGATTATATTGCAAGTATTATTGGGATTGATGTTATGAAAAATGGATATAAGCTTAAATATTGTAAAGGTTCATATTTTTCATTTACAAAACCTTCACCTATTAAAAAACTTGTTTATCCATTACCACATAGGGAACTTGTAGGCTTAGGTATTCATACAACATTAGATTTAGGGGGGCGATTGCGATTTGGCCCAGATTCTGAATATGTTGGTGAAATAAACTATAATGTAAATCCCGGAAAGAGAGACGAATTCTACAGGGCAGTAAGTAGGTTTATTAATGGGCTTGAAAAAGATGCATTCGTGCCAGACATGGCAGGAATTAGACCCAAACTGTCAGGAGAGGGTGAGCAAGTAAGAGACTTTGTAATTAAAGATGAGACAGATAAAGGGTTTGAAGGTTTAATCAATTTAATTGGTATTGAATCACCGGGTCTTTCAGCATCACCTGCGATAGCTGAGATGGTAAAAAAAATGGTAAATATGATACTGAATTGAATTACTGGTTTTTTAAACCTAATATTTAATAATTATCGTCTATTTTAGAGGAGTTAATATGTCACTTAAAATTCTCGTAACTGGGGCTGCAGGTTATCTGGGCTCAGTACTTGTCCCTGAATTACTCAAATTAGGGTATAGTGTTATTGCATTAGATACTTTCATGTTTGGGCAAAATTCTTTATTAGATTGTTGTGTATATGAGAACTTTGAAGTACATAGAGGCGATGCAAGGGAAGAAGATATACTAAGGCCGCTTATTCAAAAGGTTGACTATATTATACCCCTTGCGGCATTAGTAGGAGCACCTTTATGCAAAAGAGATAGAGTAGGGACCATAACAACAAATAGAGATGCTATAGCATTACTTACACGACTCACCTCAAGGGAACAAAGAATAATCTATCCATGCACAAATAGTGGTTATGGTATAGGACAAAAAGGGGTATTTTGCACAGAAGAAACGCCTCTCAATCCAATATCACTATATGGTAAGGCCAAAGTAGAAGCCGAAAAGATATTGCTTGACAGAGGGAATTCCATCAGCCTGAGGTTGGCAACTGTTTTTGGCATGTCGCAAAGGATGAGAATAGATTTATTGGTAAATGATTTTACTTACAGGGCAATAAAAGATAGGTTTGTTGTGGTTTTTGAGGGCCATTTTAAGAGAAACTATCTTCATATAAGAGATGTGGCAAGGGCATTTATTCATGTGATAAATAATTTTGAAACTATGAAAAACGAGCCTTACAATGTTGGTCTCTCTGATGCAAATCTTTCAAAACTTGAATTGTGTGCTAAGATCAAAGAACAAATACCTGATTTTGTTTATCTTGAGGCCCCGATCGGTGAAGACCCTGATAAGAGAGACTATATTGTTTCTAATGAAAAGGTTGAAAAGACAGGGTTTAAGCCCATCTATTCCCTTGAAGATGGTATAAGAGAACTTATCAAGGGTTACACTATAATTACAAACAGTAAATACAGCAATGTATAAGAATTCTAAAATAAAACCCCAAGGCACAGAGGGTTATTAGGTTCTGCACTTGTTAAAGAAGTAGATGAAAGGGTTACAAGAAGTACTATCAATATCCGAAATAAGAAATGACAGAGGTTATACTATTTTTAGCTGAAACTTGAAAGAGTGGTTCCCCTGTGGCAGCCATCCACGGCAACCCAACAAAACATTTAACAAAGGAGCCACTAATGGAGGATAACACAAAAAGGGGAAAAGTCAGTCATAGGTATGCAAGAGTTATACGGCAGGCAATGGGGGTAGTAGATCGGATGTAGCGGATATTTGCAAAAGGAAAAGCAGGGATTAGATTCAGTAATGGATGAGATAGGCAGTATGGTAGCAGAGGCAATAATGTATATAGAGAGGGAGGAGATAGCAGGGCCTGACTATAGGCCACTTAAGCCTGATATATACAAATGGGCAAGAGGTGCTGGTTCAGTGCGTATAAGGGATGAGGTGGTTAAAGTAGAGCATCCACGAATTCGTGGCAGGCAAGAAAGAGGCTTCATTTAGGTAATTTTATAGGAGAGCATGTTTTCAATGGGAAGGGTTAGAGGAGGCAATATCAAGAGGTATCGTAAAAGTAGTGGTGCCAGAAGGGGCTTGCTTCTGTATTTCAGAAGAGATTCAAAAGGGTTAGAGGATATGCCTCAATACCAGATGTTATCAGGAATATGGAGGCGATAGAGAAACTGATGAAAATGTTTGTATGGCAGCATAGGAGAAAGTTTAATGAGATCTGTCCTGATAATTTCTAATCAAAGCTTGACAATCTCTCAAAGGCTTTTGGGCTTTAAACCTAAAACCAATGTGAGAGTAGGCCTTCAGAGGACGATAGACTGGTATAAATCCAATAGGACATAGCAGATGGAACTTTTTGATGAACTTAGAGAAAAGGCAGAGTGGGTTTGGAAAGAGACCCTAATGATACACAAAGTAGCACCTGGCATTAGATTGGCCTCCTCTCTTTCTTGTATTGAGATATTAACAGTATTGTATTATGGCAATATATTAAGGTTTGATCCCCAAAATCCTTACCTTGAAGAACGAGATAGGCTTATCATTAGCAAGGCTCACGGTTCAGTATCTTTATACCCAATACTTGCAGACCTTGGCTATTTTGATAAAAAATATTTATCAATGGTTGGTTTACCAGGATCAATACTGGGCGATATACCTGACTGTTCAATCCCCGGCTATGAAACTGTCAATGGTTCGCTTGGGCATGGTCCGGGTGTTGCCTGTGGCATGGCTTTGGGATTAAAAAGGAAACATAGAAAGGAAAAGGTATTTGTCTTATTGGGGGATGGCGAACTTTATGAAGGTTCCGTCTGGGAGGCAATAATGTTTGCAGGTCATCATAGGCTTGACAATCTAATATTAATAGTGGACAACAACAAGATTTGCATGCTTGATTACTGCACGAATATATTAAATTTGGAACCCATAGACAATAAGTTTAAAGTCTTTGGGTGGCAAGGTTTTATTGTTGACGGCCATAATATTGAAGACTTGCATGGTTTGTTACTAAATGTAAAAAATAATTCTGCTAATGTTCCTACAGCAATAATTGCGAATACTATAAAAGGCAGGGGAATACCAAGATTAGAGCAAGATCCGCTCTGTCATATAAAGGCATTAAGCCATGAAGAGATAGATATTTTATTAAGGAAAAGGGTTATAAATTGACATCAGGTGCCCTTAGAGATGTCTTAATCGCAAATATACATCAAAAGATGCTTGTGGATAACAGTATCTTTTTTTTGTCAGCAGACTTTGGCTCTCCTGCCCTTGATAAGTTAAGAGAGGATTGCGGTGATAGATTTGTAAATGTGGGGATTGCAGAGCAAAATCTTATAAATGTGGCTACTGGATTAGCCCTTGAGGGATTTAAGGTCTTTGCTTATGCGATTGCGCCCTTCTTGACAATGAGGGCCTATGAGCAGATTAGAACAAACATCTCTATAATGTCTCAGGCAAAGGGTGTTAACATAAATCTTATTGGGGTTGGGGCGGGGCTTAGCTATGATGTAACAGGTCCAACGCACCACTGTCTTGAAGACATTAGTATTATCAATACCCTTCCAAACATAGATATCCTATCGCCCTCAGACAGCATACTAATGCCAAAAATACTTGACTACTGTCTTAATCACAATAACCCTAAATATTTAAGGCTTGATGGCAAGACGCTACCAAGCATTTACAATCAACCAGGGGAGTTATCAATAACAGATGGTTTGTATCTATTAAAAGAAGGCAGAGATGCTTTACTTATAGGCACTGGATATATGACACATAAGGCGCTCAGGGTTGCCAATATGCTTTTGGCTGAAGGCATTGATATAGCAGTGATGGATTCGTTTTTGCTGAAACCGATGAATGTGCAGAAATTAAAGGAAGCTATAGATGGCTATAGATATGTAATAACACTTGAAGAATCCTTTGTTGGCAAGGCAGGGCTTGACGGTATGATTTCAGGAATGATCAGAAAGGAAAATTTACCTTCAAGGTTTTTAGGACTTGGATTTAGTGATAAATATGTCTTTGATGTTGGAGACAGGGAGTATTTACACAGTGTCAATGGGTTAAGCATTGAGAGTATTTCTAATACAATTAAAGACTTTCTAAGGGGTAAATCAGTATGTCAGAGCTAAACTTCAGAGGTAAAAATGTCCTGGTGACAGGCGGCACTGGTATGATTGGCAGGCAGCTTGTGTCATTACTATTGGATGAAGGGGCGAATGTCAGGATAGCATCCATAGATGATGCCTCCCTTGTTGTAAAGGGTGCCGAATTCGTCTATGCAGACCTCACTGATTTTCATAACTGTCTGGAGGTCTGTAAGGCAATGGACATAGTCTTCCACCTTGCAGGTATAAAGGGATCACCGAAGATGACCAAGGAAAGACCCGCAAGTTTTTTTGTGCCGACTATGTAGATGGGGAAAAACCCCTTGTTGTCTGGGGTGATGGCACTCAGATTAGGGATTTTATCCATGCAAGGGATGTGCAAGGGCATTTATTCTTGCAATAAATAATTTTGATACCATGAAAAACGTGCCATATAATGTTGGACTTTCTGATGCAAACCTTTCAAAACTTGAATTGTGTGCTAAAATCAAAGAGCAAGTGCCTGTTTTTGTCTATCTTGAGGCCTCTATAGGTGAAAATCCTGAGAAGAGAGACTACTTTTTTAATGAAGAGATTTAAAAAACAGGATTTATGCCTGTATATTCCCCTGAAAAGGGGATAAGAGAACTTATCAAGGGTTACACTATAATTAAAAACAGTAAATCCAGCAATGTATAACAAATACAGCAAAAACTTAAAAATGTGTGTTAGGAGACCAAAGAAATGGCAATAGATGTCTTATTTATACATCCAGGGGACCATAAAAAGACTTACCAGGACCTGTCTAAAGAGTTTAGTGCAATCGCAATGCCTGTGTGGACGCTATTACTTGCGAATTACATAAGAAAAAAAGGATACTCAACAGCAATTTACGATGTAAATATGGAAGGATGGGATGAAACTTGTGCTAGTGAATTAATAAATTCACATAATCCTAACCTTATAGTTATGATGGTCTATGGTCATCATCCATCTGCCTCAACACAGACTATGCCTGCAGCAGGCAAGATTGCAAGAGATATTAAGGCTTACAATAAAGATATTCCAATCTTATTTGGAGGTACACATCCCTCTGCACTACCTGAAAGGACTTTGCTTGAAGAGCCAATAGATTATGTGGCTCAAGGCGAGGGTTTTTATACTATAGAGGGGTTGATAAAATACCTACAGGGTAAGTCTAATATTCAAGATATAAAAGGCTTGTGGTATAAGAACAATAATTCTGTTTTTTTTACATCACCAGCACAGGTAATTGTGGATTTAGATGAAGAACTTGATGGTTATGCCTGGGATTTATTGCCTAATATTGAAAAATACAGGGCCCATAATATGCATTGTTTCCAAGACTTCTATAAGAGCCAAAAGGACGACTTTTCTGATGTGAGGTCGCCGTACGCAGTAATTTATACATCCTTAGGCTGTCCTTATTCATGCCATTATTGTTGTATAAATGCTGTGTATGGTAAATCTTTGATAAGATATTGGTCTTTGGAGAGGGTAATATCATGGATTGATACCCTTGTTACAAAATATGGAATAAGAAACATAAGATTTGATGATGAACTATTCATTTTGTCTCCCAAAAGGGTTGAAAGATTTTGTGACATGATGATAGAAAGGTCTTATGATGTAAATATCGGGGCATATGCAAGGGTAGATACCATACGAGATACTTTACTAAAAAAGTTAAAAAAGGCTGGTGTAAACTGGTTATATCTCGGGATTGAATCAGGCAACGAGAAGGTGAGGGCGGATGTGAATAAAAATATAAAGAGGGACATAAAGAGTGTTGTAGGCCTTGTACAGAATCATGATATATATGTACTTGGCAATTATATGTTTGGTTTGCCTGAAGATAATTTAGAGACTATGCAAGATACTTTAAACCTTGCAATTGAACTTAATTGCGAGTTTGCGAATTTTTACACTGTTATGCCATATCCTGGTTCAAAGTTATATGAGACAGTGCAGCAGCAAAAGGAGTACTCAGAGAATTGGCACAGTTACTCTCAACATAGTTATGAGACCCTACCTATGCCAACAAAGTATTTACAGCCCCATGAGGTGTTGAGATATAGAGACGATGCCTTTCAAATATACCATTCAAACCCTAAGTATCTGAATATGATTAAGAAAAAGTTTGGCGAGCGGGTCCAAAAACATATAGAAAAGATGCTTTCTGTCAAAATAAAGAGAAAGCTTTTAGAAATGAGATAATTGGTATTTTAAAACTAAACCTCTTTCGCAAACATTTTTAAATTTGTTTTAATTGGTTAAATAAAAAAGGATAAGGTTTTTGAGATGAGAACAACATTATTAGTTATGACCTTAAATGAGATTGATGGCATGAAGGTAATTTTGCCAAGGATAAAAAGGGATTGGTGTGAGCAGATAATTATTGTTGATGGGGGGTCTACTGATGGAACTATAGAGTGGGCAAAAGAGCAGGGATACTTTGTATACATTCA
>Ga0308419_1001257_pt1 | contig 16933 bp, 11 predicted proteins | sample HotsprSampleMS50_FD_203674 | JGI IMG/M metagenome (GOLD analysis project Ga0308419, IMG submission 203674) | Hot spring phototrophic mat microbial communities from Mushroom Spring, Yellowstone National Park, Wyoming, United States - 20090730_MS50 ... | reverse complement strand
CGCGCCCCCCCCCCCCCCACCCCCCTGCCGGGGGGGGGGGCCCCCCCCCCCCCCGCCCCCCCACCACGACACAGTCTCGTTGGAGGACGTATGGCAAAAACATGCGGAATGTTCACATCGAAACGGTATTACATGGTCGCTCGAACACAACGTTCCTTCGACTACGCTCAGGACAAGCTTTTTTCGCCTGCGGCAGAGCGAAGGCGGGCACAAGACACGGCCCCTACATCTGTTCTTCACCCCAAATTTTCGCCTAAGACAATCGTTCCCAATGCCAGATTTCGATGTGACACATCGAGTATGGAGTGACGACTTCAGTCGTTATACACCTTCACAAACGACAAAAGCTATTACGACGTGCGACACAACCGTAAAGCAGCGACGAACCTTGTCTCAGACGAAAACGTGGGGTGAAAAACGAGTTTCTTCCACACTGCCGCAGGCGAAAAAAGTGTATGCGGTTGTGAAAGACCGTCCGATTATGTCAACGTGAATGTCCTGTTTGTGAAAGGACAGACGCGGTTGTCAGGCATTGTGTTCGTGATGAACATGGTGATGCGTAGGATTGCTGTGTGGTTTGGGATCGTAATGTTGATGAGATGTATGACCCTGTCGATCGTGGCGCGAGGGAATGACGATAATGCTCTCTTTCCGTAGCGCCAGCTTTACTGCCGCGCCTGGTGGTAGCGGAAGGTTCGTATAGGTTCTCGTCGGATGGTCGATTTCGACTACATGACGGTCGGACAATGCGACCCGCAACCGATGCATATGCCGTCCGGGGCGGCGCTCCACGATAGTACCATCCAGGTAATTTTGTTGAACGACGTGGCTGACCGGACGATCAGGATAGAGTACCCGAATGTCTTCAGGACGAATGCAGGCTGTTACCTCGCTGCCTGGGGGACAATCAAGCGGCATTGACTCCAGCATTAACCCATCCCAGTCGAGCAATAGCCGGGCAGTGCTGGACTCGATCACCCGTGTGTGAATGATATTGGGAATGCCGAGAATGTCAAGCACGCGACGATTGGCGGGATGTACGAAGACATCATCGAGTGTGGCAACCTGTTCCACGTGCCCGTTGTGGATGATAGCCAGCCGATGACCGATGGCGAAGGCATCATCAAGGTTGTGGGTGACATATAGTACGATCAGTTGCTCCTCTGCCTGGAGCGTGCGAATATCTGCGTGCAGTTGATCGCGAATGACCCGATCCAGCGCCGAGAACGACTCATCAAATAAAAGGACACGCGGATTGGTTGCCAGGGCGCGTGCAATGGCCACGCGCTGTTGTTGTCCCCCGGAAAGCTGGTGTGGCATACGGTGTGCCAGGTGCGGTAGGCGTATGCGTTCGAGGAGCGTGAGCGCACGCTGGTGAGCATCCCGTTGACCGGCCATGGGATAGGCGATATTTTCGAGAACCGTTAGATGCGGGAATAGGGCATACTGCTGAAAGACGTAGCCAATACACCGCTTGCGCGCCGGTACATTGATCAACGGTAAGGCTGGTCTACGCTGAAAAAACAGCGTATCATTCAAGGCAATCGTTCCACTATCCGGGGTCATTAAACCCGCAATCGCCTGCAGGGTCTGCGTTTTGCCAGACCCGGAAGGGCCAAAGAGTACCAGGATCTCCGGTCTGACTGACAGCTCTATCTGGAGCGAAAAGGTGCCGAGCCGTTTTTCAATATCAATGTGAAGCTGCGAGTTCGTCATGAACCTCCTCCGTTCTTGTTGTAGCAGCCCGATACTGTTCGGGTGGTGGCTCAAGCCGACGTACCCAGAACAGGCCCACAAAGGCTAGACCGGTCATCACCAGCACCATCAGATGGGCATCTGCATAGCGCTGAGACTGAACCGCATCATAGATCGCCACGGGCAGCGTCTGGGTGCGACCAGGAATATTTCCCGTAACCATTAGGGTCGCGCCAAACTCACCCAGGGCGCGAGCGCCCCCCAGAATAAGGCCCGCCAGAATACCCCGGCGTGCAAGCGGGATGGTGATCCGCCATAGAATTTCTATTTCACTGGAACCGAGCGTACGCGCTGCGTTTTCCAGTACTGGATCAACGGTAGATAGTGCAGCGCGGGTACTCTGTACCATCAATGGCAATCCGGTAATTGTTGCCGCAATGACCGCCGCAGGTAAGGTGAACAGCAACCGAATATTGAACCACTCCACCAGCGGGCTGCCCCGCCCAAGCAGGAGTAACAGGTAATACCCCAGGACACTTGGTGGGAGTACCAGTGGGAGCAAAATGATGGTTTCGATCAGGATCAACCCCGGCAGACGCACACGTGTGAGGAACAGCGCGGCAGCCAGACCAACAATCAGGATGGCAATCGTGGCAATGGCAGTCACCTGCAACGAGAGCCAGAATGCCGGCCAGTTCATGGTGTAACAATCTCCCCCGGTAAAATGAAGCCATACTTCTTCATAATCTCATGTCCAGTCGGGCCATTGACAAAGTCGATAAACGCACGTGCCTCGGCTTCGCGTGGAGTTCCGGTGATGGCGGCTGCCATCTGAATCAGCGGATTTTCCGGATGCAGTTCCGCCGGAATGAGTTCCCAATTTCCTGTTCCCTGCACACTCAGCGAGAGAGCAACAATGGCAACATCAACATTGCCTGTATCGGCTATGGTCAACGTCTGGGCAATATTTTCGCCAAAGACGAGTCGCGGTTTTACCGTCTCCCAGATTCCAGCCTTTTCCAGCGCCTCTTTTGCTGCCTGACCATATGGTGCATGTTCGGGATTGGCGATGGCAATGCGGGCATATTCTGGTTGTACCAGATCTTCGATCTGCTGTGGGCGTAACGGACTGTCGGCACGTGTCCAGAGGGTGATGCGTCCCTGGGCATATACCTCCATCGTGTCGGCAATAACCAGTCCCTGCGCATCAAGATCTTCAATAAAGGACTGGTTAGCAGCGTAGAAGAGATCAAAAGGTGCGCCACGTTCGATCTGTTGGGCGAGTTGGCCCGTTGATCCCATGTTAAAATCGACCTTGATACCGGTTTGTTCCTCAAACAGTTGGCCGATCTCAAGAAAGGCTGGTGTAAGATCAGCGGCAGCAGCGATCGTCAATGCGGTAGTTTCACCAGTCGCGTCAACAGCGGTCGGTTCCGAATTCGTTGCAGGTAGGACTTCAGCGGTAGACTGCATGCCACAGGCGGTAGACAAGACGACCAGGAGCATAGCATAGATCCAGCGAATACATACTTTCATCGGAATATCCTCCTTAATAAACTATTCCACAGGACTTATGCGGTGGTATGGTCAGATCGCCTTTTCGCCTTCGGCAGAGCGGTATGTTGTTTCTGTGTGGATGCAGGCGCAAAAGACGTGGTGTTCACGCGCCCGCGTACGCTCTGTTCTATTCACCAGAACCAGATCAACGAACTTGTTGAGCGCATAGATGTTCAACGGTGAACAGTTGCGGCAGTGCAGAGGTAACCCGATTGCAGAGGCTTAATTATAACGTGACTAGGATTTTTTTGAGTATAAATGGTGATGAGTAGTTTGTCAAATCATTTTCGTCATAGTGTACGCCATAGTTTTCTCAGGAGGCCACACCCTGGCTGAACAATCGAAGGCATTCGTCAAAGGGGTTGAGGCCCCGTGTCTGCCAGATTTCGAACAGGCTGGCCAGGGCAATATGCAACTCGTCCACCGGAAAAAAAACCAGGCGTTCGTCCTCTTTTCGGTTGACGAGCAAGCTCACCATTACCTTACGCCCGCCCGCGCCCCGGAGGGACGCGCACCCAGGGGGCCTGCCCGCCCGCGCCCCGGAGGGACGCGCACCCAGGGGGCCTGCCCGCCCGCGCCCCAGAGGGACGCGCACCCAGGGGGGCGTTGCCCGTGCCCCGGAGGGGCGCGCTCCCAGGTTCACCGCCTGCCCGCTGTAGGGCACGGCTCCGACGTGCCCATGTCCGTGCCCGCCCGCGCCCCGGAGGGACGCGCACCCAGGGGGGCGTTGCCCGCGCCCCGGAGGGGCGCGCTACGGCGCCTGCCGCACCGCCCGCCGTCCGCGCCCCGGAGGGGCGCGCTACGGCGCCTGCCGCACCGCCCGCCGTCCGCGCCCCGGGGGGCGGTACAATGCCCTCCGCACGCCCGTTGGCACCCTGGCATTGTTATGCATTGCCCCACAACGCCCATACATGGCGATCATGGTAATATCCTGCATTGCCGGACGCTGCAACGCGATCCGGTTGATGTTACCTGATCGCATCTGTCTACACAGGTATGGATCCGTGTCGTGGGTGGTATCGATCAGTGTATGGCGGATAGAAAAACAGGCCTGTTACACAGTGCTGTAACAGGCCTGACTATAGCAATTATATGGCACATGAAACGTGGCGACCCCGGCGCGATTCGAACGCGCGACCTCTTCCTCCGCAGGGAAGCGCTCTAATCCACTGAGCTACGAGGTCATAATGTGTTTCAGGTTGTATAATAGCATGCATCGGCAAATTGCGCAACTCGTATCCTATCCTATCAACTGCTGCACATGGTCGTTCAGCGAGCAGGTCACAGCGCACTCATTTCAATAGTGCGCTGTGACCGCTCATTGTATGCCGGTATGTGGGGAACCTACCGGGCGATCTGGTCAATCCGTGATTGTACCCAGAACCCGGGAACGTCCTCCGAACGAGGCTGCAACAGGCCACTCGCCACAAGCGTGTATGTCCAACCAGCTTCAAAGCGCAGAGGCGGCGTAGTGAAGACGACCCTCGATGAGCCAGCAGGTGTAATGTCAAACGTGTAACTGCCTGCGGGTACATCAAGATAAGCTGCAGCCTTGAACGGTACGTTTGCCAGCACCACGGTATCTGTGTCGGCCAGCTTAATATCAACCGCTGGTGCGTCAGGCGCTGCATGCAAAATACGCACGCGGGCCTGACCAGCCGGGGGTACTTCGGTAATGTCCTCGAGCAGAAGCGGCTCGAGGCGTGCTACACGATTGACCGCCGCCACCGTATAGGCTTTACCACCATCAAGTTGTACCGTGGCATCAATCACTGCTGCCCCTGGCCCGGCTCCAGTCGGCGCAACCTGAATGCGATAGACACCACCAGGAACCGAAAGCGCACCACTGAGCGCAAAGAAGGGCACATTCTGCAGAATGAGCGTGCCGTCAACAAACACATCCACTGCGGGCGCATCGGGCGAAGCGTGCATGACTCGCACCTGCGCTGGCGCTTCTTGGGCCACGGTCGTCAACGGCAGAATTGAAACCAGCGCCAGCGCCATCCCGATCAAGAGCATCAAACGTCGCACGGAATACCTCCTTGAGATACATGTAAAACAGACCTATGAGCTATAAACAGACCTATAAAGGCATAAGCTTGCGACACATAGTGATATATGAACATGCCTTTTCTAGTATGTGTATATTATATACGATGTTTAGACTCTGCTTGGATGTATGTCTGGGGAGGCAATTGGTAAATCCAGGACAAAGCGTGCTCCACGCAGGAATTTCTCATCCAACCAGACCTGCCCGCCATGCGCTGTGGCAATTTCGCGCACAATTGCCAGGCCCAACCCGCTGCCAGTCGGTTCAGTGCCAGAGGCTGCAGGCTCGGTGCCACGTACTCCTCGCTCCCAGATGCGTTCACGCAGGTCAGGTGGCACCCCCGGGCCAGTATCGGTCACGCTCAGGCGCACACAGGCTCCGCCACCGGCATGCATAAACTGAGCCAGCATGACCTGCACTCGAATGACTCCTCCGGTTGGTGTAGCCTTAAAGGCATTGTCCAGCAAATTCAGCACCGCCTGCTTCAGCCGATCACGGTCACCTTGAATGGCGGGTAACCGGGCCTGGATTTCGCAGGTGAGCGTCAGCCCGGTACGATCGGCCCGTCCCTTCAAAAACCCGCACAGTTCGCGCACCAGATCATCGAGTTGGAGCAAACAATACTCAGCGGGCAACAAGGCCCCATCGCTGGATGACCGCAGCAGATCATCCACCATCCGGGTCAACCGTGCTGTCTCGGCTTCGAGGGTGCTAAAGGTCGGCTGTTGATCGGCGGGGGCCACATCGCGCAGATTCTCAATCACACCACGCATGATGGTCAGTGGTGTGCGCAGATCATGGGAAATACTGCGAAAGAATTGTGCCCGTGCCTTCTCCAGTTCTTTGAGCCGGGTAATATCACGCAGCACCCATACCGTAGCCGGTATCCGCGCTGTCAGTGAGCGCCCAGAACCGGCTGGCGTTGTGGATGCAATCGGGCTGATGGTAATGTGCAGTTGCCGCTGCCCTGCCCAGGCTTCGTGTTCAATCGGCGCGGCAGGATTGGGCGTAAGGTTGAGCGCCATCAGTCGATCAGTGATCTCACTCTGGTTATCTGTTCCGAGCAACGTTAATGCGGCTGGATTGGCAAACAGCAATTTGCGATTGGTATCGAGTGCGACTACCCCTTCTGAGATGGAGGTGAGCACTGCAGCCAGGCGGGCGCGCTCCCGTTCCGTCTCGGCAATGCGGGCCTGCAGCTGTTCGGCCATATAATCCAGGCTCTGGGCCAGCACAGCGATCTCGTTCCGCAATCGACCATGACCGGCCGGAGTTGTCGGTGACTCCAGGCTGGCAATGCGTCCTTCCTGTTGTGCATTCCCTGCCGTTAACTGCTCGGCGTGCCGGGTCAAGCGGATGATCGGACGAGCAATGGAACGTGCTACCAGCACGCTGACCAGCGCCATCACGAGGGCCGCAGCCAGTGCAGTCTGCACGACCATACCGCCCAATCTATTGCGGGGTCGTTCCTCCGCCATAATCACGCGAGAGAGTTCAACGACACCGATTGTCCCCTCATTGGCAATAATCGGGTATGCAGCATAGCGCCGATTAGCCGCATGGGACACTGGGATGGGCAATGGATTGGAGACATAGGGGAGGACGGCACGACTGGGAAAGGGGCCGAGACCACTGGCTTCAGTGAGCAGCGCCCCGGTAGGCGCAAAGATACGTACAGTCGTATTGCCGGGCAACACTCGCCCGGAGACCAGATCGGGAGCGAGTGAGCGTAATTCAGCGGGCGTACTGGCTAATTCAGCGACAAAACCGGCATAGAGTTCAGTTTGTGCCTGCAGTTCACGCTGCTGTTGTTGCTCGGCATAATGTTCAGCCAGCACAATCAAACCGGCGCCAGGCAGCAGCAGCCCAACCAGCGTGATCACCAGATACGTTAGTGTCAAACGCAGAGTGAGAGACATGCAGATCCAGGGGATTACAGAACTGCACTAACCAGCGGGTTCAACGCTGGTTAGTGCAGTAGCGTATACATTCCGAACCACGGTTACTCGCGTTCGCTGATCGGGACGTAAGGTACGTTCATTGGCCCAATGTACTCTGATTCGGGGCGGATGAGGCGGTTATCACTATACTGCTCATAGACGTGAGCCGTCCACCCGGCAACGCGACTAATGGCAAAAATAGGTGTAAATATGTCGATGGGAATACCAAGGGTGTAGTAGAGTGAAGCCGAGTAGAAGTCAACATTAATAGGCAAGGATGTTTCTTTCTGCACAATCTCACGAATACGCTCGCTTATCTGATACCAGCGCATATTGTTGGTACTCTCACCAATCTGCTTCGAGAGCTTCTGCAACCAGGCTGCCCGGGGATCATCGGCCTTGTATACGCGATGCCCAAAGCCCATAATCTTCTTCTTGGCCGCAAACATGCCGCGCAGATACTGCTCTACGCGATCGACATCGCCGATCTCCAGGAGCATCCGCATGACTTGCTCGTTTGCGCCACCGTGCAGTGGACCTTTGAGCGTGCCAATAGCCGAGGTAATCGAGCTATGCAGATTCGAGAGCGTACTGGCGGTGATGCGGGCGGCAAACGTACTGGCATTCAAGCCGTGATCCGCGTGCAGGATTAACGCGGTATCCAGTACCTTCGCTTCTGTCTCACTCGGTACCCTGTCCGTCAACATATACAGGAAATTCGCAGCATGGCTTAAGGTTTTGCTGGGCGTCACTGGCCATAGCCCATTGCGAATACGATTCCAGGCAGCCACAACGGTCGGCATTGAAGCGGTAAGACGAATGGATTTGTTGACGTTGGCTTCCAGGGAATTATCCCCTTCGTCCGGGTCATAGGTTGCCATGACGGAGACAGCAGTGCGCAACACGCCCATTGGCGAGGTTTTCTTGGGAAGAGAGAGTAAAATAGAAATAACATCATTCGGCACCAGACGATTATCGGCGAATTTCTGCTGAAAGCGTTCCAACTGTCCCTTTGTCGGTAGTTTCCCATACCATAACAGAGCAGTGGTCTCCTCAAATGTTGAGTTGGCAGCGAGGTCATTAATATCAATGCCACGATAAAAGAGTCGCCCGTTTATGCCGTCAATGTGACTGATACCCGTTTGTGCGGCAACAACACCTTCCAATCCTTTGCTTTTCTTCGCTGCTTCCTCGCGGCTAGGGATATTGCCATCCTTGAGTGTTATCATTCTTTTCCTTCCTTTCATTCCTTGAAAGAAATTGAACCGGGTCTACCATAAAAAATAAGCCATGAAGAGATTAACTGCATAATTATTTGGCATGCGGAACTGTTCCAGCCGAGAGGTCGGCAAGGGCCGTGCCCCTTGCCAGCGCTTCTTGTCTGGCCCATACAAGAAGGTTTTGCGGGAACCTACGGCCCCCGCGCCCCCCGTAGCGAACGTTCCCTGGAACGAGTCACAGCAGACAGTCAATGTGTAGTACCAATAGTTTCCGCATGGAACGCCTCCGGCCCGCGATCCAACTGCCAGCAACGGTGCATATGAAGCGTGACGCCAGATGTTCCGGTAGTCACCAGACAGATTCAGGCGCTCGTTCTCTTTCTTTCCAGTGATCCGTACTTTCCAATGAGCCATAGCTCAGGTATATTACCAGGACTGATGGTGCTCTCGTATAGTATAAGTATAGCGGCAAGGGTTACAAAATAAATTGAGCAAACTTTCACAACATCGTTATCCACGCAACTCACGCACGAAAGTCACAGCCTCGTCGATCAACTGTTCCGGAGGCACGCGTGCAATACGATCGATCAGCGCACTCCCGACAATCGCGCCATCGGCCACTGCCGCCACCTGCTGCACGTGTTCGGCAGTGCTAATACCAAAACCAACCGCCAGCGGCAGAGCGGTTGCGCGGCGCACACGACCGAGAAAATCAGCCAGTCCGTGGGCGAGATCCTGGCGTGCACCTGTGATACCTGTCAATGAAACACAGTACACAAACCCACTCGCCAGACGCGCAATTGCGGCCAGGCGCTCGTCTGGCGTAGTTGGCGTGGCAAACATAATCACATCAAGCCCATGCGGAACGGCCGCCTGGTGCAATTCGGTGATTTCTTCAGGCGGCACATCGGGTACAATCCAGCCATCGCCCCCCACTGCCGCGAGATCGGCACATACCCGTTTCAGACCATAGCGCAACAGCGGATTGTAGTAGCCCATCAGCAATAGCGGTGCCTGCACGCCACGTGCCCGTAGGGCGGCCACTGTCTCGAGACAAACCGAGAGCGTCACTCCATTGGCCAGTGCCTGCTCATTCGCACGCTGAATAGTGGCACCATCCGCCAGGGGATCAGAAAAGGGTATCCCAAGTTCAAACAGATCCGCACCTGCGGCTTCCAGGGCTGGTACCAGTGCCAGGGTACTATCGGGCTGGGGAAATCCAACGGTGAGATAGGGCATCAGCGCCACGCGCCTGACAGCCCTCAAATGGACAAATGTTTGTGCAATGCGGCTCATAGTCCCTCAACCAGTATGGCTGCGTGTGTCACCACACGAACACAACATTTTGTGATACTTCTATGATACCATACTGTGCCTGCTGGTGCGCCGTGATATACACATACGTTCTGGACAGATTGCTTAACATCTGTCTGAACCGTGAGTATGTGAGGGACTTCACTCTGCACGATTTGCTCTTCCTTCGTGGTGGGTAGCATGGGAGTTCCTGGAGAGTGCCCTTCACCCACACCCTCTGAATCTCTGTTACACGCCACAAACTTTTCAGGCAGTCTCCGGGGGCAGGAAATCACCGCCTGCGCCCCACCACAGTACAAAATTCATCATTCCCAACACATGTACATCGGATCTGACTGACTGCTGCTTCATGGCTCTAATAGTCACCAGACCCTATGCTATAATATGTACAATTCGTGGTTCTGTGGTAAGGAGGCATAGCAATGCTTACAGTCCGAAACCAGCTCGGACGTCTCGCTGCATTGTTGCGTCGGTATCAAGACTGGCTTGACCGACACAAGAGGCTCAAATACTGGCTTCATGTTCTGCGTCTGGGGTTATTTCAGTTTGGGATGGGACTCTCACTGGCACCGCTCACGGGTACCTTGAACCGGGTATTGATTGATGAGGCAGGTATACCTGCGGTTGCAGTAGGTTTTCTGATCTCAATTCACTATTTTGTCTCTCCCGCCCGCGTGTTGATTGGCTTTCGTTCTGATCAAGATCGGGCTGCAGGCCACTGGCGCACGCCCTACCTCGTGTTTGGGGCTATGCTCACTTATGGTGGGTTGGCCACGGCACCCTTCTCACTCATCTTGCTCGGCGGTGATGGTCATCTAAGCTTCTGGGTCGCGCTGGTGGTTTGTACGGCAATTTTTCTGGCCTATGGGATCGGGGCAAATGTAGTGGAAACGATTTATCTGGCGCTGGTGAGCGATATTACCGAACCCAGGGAACGGGGACGAACGCTGGCGGTGCTGTGGATCATGCTCATTATGGGTACCATCGTCAGTTCGGTGATCGTGGGGCTGTTCTTGATTGACTATACGCCCGTCCGCCTCATTCGTGTCATGCAAGGCTCAGCCGTGGTGTTTGTGGTGCTAACGCTGCTGTCGATGTTGGGACAGGAACGCATCCGTCCTGACGGAACGATTGACAATCCCCATGGCGAGATTCATGTGCGGATGGCGCTGGGTGAGTCGCTGCGCTTGCTGGCCAATCACCGGCTCTTACTGGGGGTGTTCATCCTGCTCTTCCTGGCGACCATATCGTTTGCGACGCATGATGTGCTGCTCGAACCGTATGGTGGTCAGGTGCTGGATATGAGTGTTGCCGCTACGACGCGCCTGACAGCGCTGTGGGGCATTGCAATGCTCGTGGCAATTGTGCTGGCGGGGTGGTGGTTGTGGCGCGGCAGTTCACCGGTACTGCTGATTGCGCTCGGCTGTGCAACAGGGGCACTGGGCTTCCTGGTGATTGGCTACGCCAGCGATGCCGAGCTGATCAACCCGTTTCGGGCGGGTGTCTGGTTTATCGGGATGGGGCGCGGCATGTTTGTCGTTGGTAGCCTCTCGCTGGTGATGTCGATTACTGACCGCCATCACGCCGGGCTGTTCCTGGGCTTGTGGGGGGTGTCGCAGGCGCTGGCGCAGGGCCTGGGCACGATTGGCGGTGGTCTCACCCGTGACATTGCGCACTATCTGACCGGCAGTGTGGTGATTGGCTATACGACAGTCTATGCGGCGTCACTGATCGGGTTGATCTTGTCACTGCTGTTGCTGGTGTTTATGCGGCTCGAACGTCACTTCAAGGAGGGTGCTGTTCGTTCACCCTGGGCCAACTTGCAGGATGTGCCGGCCGATCAGGTGTTGTTTTAGGGCCCTGGAACACCCGGAACGTAGGAGCGCCGGGAGCGTGGGAACGTTCAAGCGTGGGAGCATTCGAGGGTGGGCCAGATCTCGCCCTGGAGGAAATGTCTATCAACAACGTCACTGTCCAACAGTTAACAGTTGGCGTGATGTGAAGCGGTGGAGCGTGGGAGCGTGGGAGTGTTCAAGTTCACAAGGGAGTTGAACGACGCAACCCACGCAGCCCACGCAGGCAGAAGGTTTGATGGCTACCCCTGGCTATAACCAAGGTAGTTGAGTCGCGTGTATTTACCCTACAACGCTACCCGGTCATTGATGTTGCTCTCGTACCCAAAGAGGATGCGACTCGATGAAACGTACTCGCCCTGGAACTCCCGACGGTGCTGATTGATGAACCAGACCACCGCGGGGCGCAGCGGAATGCCTGTCTCCGCGGTGGTGAGCAACCATCTGAGATCCTCAGCCCACGATCGATCCGCCGCTACTTCCGCCAGGGTGCGGGCTTGCAGAGAACTTGCCACGCGCAACCGGAGCGCGATGTCGGCCGCAAGGGTAATGGCGAGATGGTCGAAGATCCCATGCCCACTGCTGAAGAACGACAAGTCGTAGAGCAGTTCACCAGCCAGCAGCCCTGGAAGGCCCCAAAATGACTGAACGTTGAGTCATAATGGTGTGTGGTTCTTTGGTAAAACCAGTGGATACAAGGAAAGGACAAACAAAACTGAGTTTTGCGTTATCTATGACTCACGTCTCAAATCTGTCGTATTGACAACACGTGGTGGGGCGTTACGAGTACTGCACCGTCCTCGCCAAAGTTCATGGCAGGTTGATTGCTTTCATAGATTTTTTCCAAAGAGAGTATAGCAACGTTGAAAACTACAGCGACGTACCGCACCACCCAATATCTTTCAAGCGGCCACCGATAGCACCGTGGTGGTGAGCAGTTCGCGCAAAAATTGCCCGGTAAACGAGCTATCCACCCGGGCCACCTGCTCAGGGGTACCCTGGGCCACGATCATGCCCCCGCTGTCGCCGCCTTCCGGCCCCAGGTCGATCACCCAGTCGGCGGTTTTAATCACATCCAGGTTGTGTTCGATTACGATCACCGTGTTACCCGCCGCTACCAGACGGTGAAGTACCTGGAGCAGATTCTGTATATCAGCGAAATGCAGTCCCGTGGTCGGCTCATCCAGGATGTAGAGCGTGCGCCCGGTGGCAACCCGTGCCAGTTCCTTCGCCAGCTTGACCCGCTGCGCCTCGCCGCCGCTCAAGGTGGTGGCGGGCTGACCGAGCTTGATATAATCCAGGCCAACATCGTGCAGCGTTTGCAGAATGCGCCGCACCCGGGGCACCTTGTCGAAGAACTCCAGCGCTGTTTGCACATCCATATCCAGCACATCGGCAATCGTTTTGCCACGATAGCGTACCTGCAATGTCTCGCGGTTATAGCGTTTGCCTTTGCACACATCGCAGCGCACCCAGACATCGGCCAGGAACTGCATATCAATCCGAATCTCGCCGTTGCCCTCGCAGGCCTCACAGCGCCCGCCCTTGAGATTGAACGAGAAGCGGCCCGGATCGTAGCCACGCAGTCTGGCCTCCGGGGTCTGGGCAAAGAGGTTGCGCAACAGATCGAACAGCTTGACATAGGTCGCCGGGTTGCTGCGCGGTGTGCGGCCAATTGGCTGCTGGTCAATATTGATCACTTTATCCAGATACTCAATGCCCAGAATGTTGCGATGTGGGCCTGGGCGTATCTGAGCGCGGTGCAGGCGTCCCGCCAGCGCCGGGTAGAGCGTCTCGCTGATCAGCGATGATTTACCACTGCCGCTGACACCGGTAATGGCAATAAAACAGCCGAGAGGGAAGCGCACATCAAGATCGCGCAGATTATTCATCGTTGCACCCTGGATCTCCAGCCAGGTATCCCCCGGTATGCGCCGCCAGGGAGGAGTGGTTATCTCCAGTTTTCCACTGAGATAATCGCCAGTAAGCGAGCCGCTCTGACAAACCACCTCTGGCGGGCCAGCCGCAACGACCATCCCACCCTTCACACCCGCCCCCGGCCCAAAGTCCACAATCCAGTCTGCACTCTGCATCGTCTCCAGATCATGCTCAACCACCACCAGCGTGTTGCCCAGATCGCGCAGCCGCAGGAGCGAGTTCAGCAACTTGCGGTTGTCGCGCTGATGCAGGCCAATGCTTGGCTCATCGAGAATGTAGGTGACGCCCACCAGCCCGCTGCCAATCTGCGATGCGAGCCGAATGCGCTGCGCTTCACCGCCACTAAGCGTTGGAGCCGCTCGCTCCAGCGTCAAATAGTGCAACCCGACGTTGAGCAAGAAGCCCAGCCGCTCACGGATCTCCTTCAGCACCTCACCCGCAATCTCAAGCTGCGTGGCGGTCAATTGCGGCAAGGCACTGATCATGAACGGGGTTGAGCGCGAGGGCTGGTCACTCTGCCCGGGTGGCTGTGCGTCGTCGGTGCGGTGCATAAGCGTGACTGTCCAGTCATACGCGGCGTCAATATTCAGGCGACACACATCGTGGATGCTCAGACCACCCACGGTCACAGCCAGACTCTCTGGTCGCAGGCGGGCACCATGGCAGGCCGGGCAGGGCTGATCGCTCATAAACTGGGCATAGTATTCGCGGGTATGGTCGCTGCTGGTTTGCATGAAGCGCCGCCGGATCTCGCCGGCGAGACCCTCCCAGGGTCGATAAAACTCACCATGACTGCCGTGTTCGTTATTCCAGGTAAAGCGGATTTTCTCGCCCCCGCTGCCGGCGATCAGCACCTCGCGTTGCCGCTCAGTCAGTTGCTCCCAGGGTGTGTCCAGGTCAAAACCATAGTGATCGGCAATCGCAACCAGCGAGCGATAGGCCCAGGAGTCACGCTTCTTCTGTAATTCGCCCCAATACGGTACGGCACCCTCATGCAACGACAACCGCGGGTTGGGTACCAGCAGGGTTGGATCAACTTCCATACAGGTTCCCAGACCTCCACAGATGGGACAGGCACCCTGTGGTGCGTTGAACGAAAACATCTGCGGCGATAGTTCGGGGAAAGAAATACCGCAGTGCGTACACGTATTGGCTTCGCTCATCAGCCACTCGGCTGGCAGCGCCGCATCAGGTATCGCTGCTGTCCCATCATTTGCCGCAGACTGACTGCCAATTGCGGAAGGTGAGGTGGAAGCAACCACGCTGATCAGCACCTGCCCCTCACCGATGCGCAACGCGGTCTCCATACTGTCTGTCAGGCGGGTCACAAAGCTGTGCCACTCTTCGGTAATGGGGACGCTTTCCAGAGCGGCAGCGTCCGGTTGCTGTTCGGGCATCACCAGGCGATCAACCACCACTTCAATCGTATGCTTAACCTTCTTGTTTAGCTTGATCTCGTCGTTCAGATCGTGAATTTGCCCATCCACACGCACACGGACAAAGCCCTCGGCCCGTGCTTCGGCAAATACGTCCTTATATTCGCCCTTGCGCTGCAACACCAGCGGGGCTAGAATCATAAATCGGGTACCTGGCGGCAAGGCCAGCACCCGATCCACCATCTGGTCGGCTGTTTGCGCCCCCACTTCACGCCCGCATTGATGGCAGTGTGCCGTCCCGACACGCGCAAAGAGCAAGCGCAGATAATCGTAGATTTCGGTGATGGTGCCGACCGTGCTGCGTGGATTCTTGCTGGCGCTCTTCTGCTCAATCGCAATCGTGGGCGATAGTCCCTCGATAACGTCTACCTCTGGCTTTTCCATCTGCCCCAGGAACTGGCGTGCATAGGCCGAGAGGCTCTCCACATAGCGCCGTTGCCCCTCAGCATATAACGTATCGAAGGCGAGCGAGCTTTTGCCTGATCCTGACACGCCAGTCAGGACGACCAGCTTCTCGCGTGGGATCTCGACATCAACCCCCTTGAGATTATGCTCACGTGCGCCCCTGATGACAATTTTATCTCTAGACATGCAGGCGGTACTCCTTGTTCCCCGCAGGTGGCAATGTTTATGCAACGCCTGTGTGCTTGATCGCCAACGGCAGACGACCCCATCCCGGCGTCCACTGGCTGGTCAAAAGGGGAAGCGGGTACTGCTTGATGAGCGATACGAAGCGAGCGCCACCTGGCCGCAACGGTGCGGTGTGCAGATAGCGTGGGCAGGTTAAAACAGACGTGCTATGAGTATAGCACTCATGCCAGTCTGAGTCAATTATACCGCGAATCGAGGGTGTGACGAAAAGCTCCCCCTCGCTGAAGACGAGGGGGCATCCTCCCGACCGGGGGCGTCTCCGCGAGCAGTGCACCCGGCACGGACTGAGTCAATTATACCGCGAATCGAGGGTGTGACGAAAAGCTCCCCCTCGCTGAAGACGAGGGGGCATCCTCCCGACCGGGGGCGTCTCCGCGAGCAGTGCACCCGGCACACGGACGCGGGCACGCCGGAGCCGTGCCCTACAATGCGCCCGGATGCGCGCCCCGAGGTGCGGGATGGATCTGGGTGCGCGTCCCACCGGGGCGCGGGGCGGGTCTGGGTGTGCGTCCCGCCGGGACACGGACACGGGCACGCCGGAGCCGTACCCTACAGCGGGCAGGCGGTGAACCTGGGTGCGCGACCCTCCGGGGCGCGGACACGGGCACGCCGGAGCCGTACCCTACAGCGGGCAGGCGGTGAACCTGGGTGCGCGTCCCACTGGGGCGCGGGGCGGGTCTGGGTGTGCGTCCCACCGGGGCGTGGGGCGGACGAGGGGGCATCCTCCCGACCGGGGGCGTCTCCGCGGGCGGGTGCACCCGGCACGGACGAGGGCACGCCAGAGCCGTGCCCTACAATGCGCCCGGATGCGTGCCCCGAGGTGCAGGACGGGTCTGGGTGCGCGTCCCACCGGGGCGTGGGGCGGACGAGGGGGCATCCTCCCGACCGGGGGCGTCTCCGCGGGCGGGTGTACCCGGCACACGGACGCGGGCACGCCGGAGCCGTGCCCTACAATGCGCCCGGATGCGCGCCCCGAGGTGTGGGACGGATCTGGATGCGCGTCCCACCGGGGCGTGGGGCGGACGAGGGGGCATCCTCCCGGCCGGGGGCGTCTCCGCGGGCGGGTGTACCCGGCACGGACACGGGCACGCCGGAGCCGTGCCCTACAATGCGCCCGGATGCGCGTCCCACCGGGGCGCGGGGCGGGTCTGGGTGCGCGACCCTCCGGGGCGCGGGGCGGGTCTGGGTGCGCGTCCCGCCGGGGGCGTCTCCGCGGGCGGGTGTACCCGGCACATGGACGCGGGCACGCCGGAGCCGTGCCCAACAGCGGGCAGGCGGT
>Ga0308419_1001256_pt1 | contig 16981 bp, 8 predicted proteins | sample HotsprSampleMS50_FD_203674 | JGI IMG/M metagenome (GOLD analysis project Ga0308419, IMG submission 203674) | Hot spring phototrophic mat microbial communities from Mushroom Spring, Yellowstone National Park, Wyoming, United States - 20090730_MS50 ... | reverse complement strand
ACGCTTTTACAGACCTATGTCTGGTTGTCATTTAACCAATGAAAGCCCAATTTGTATAATGACAAGAAATTTCGGAACTCAAGCTGTTGATACAATTATTTTAGGTTTTTATTTAGATAACCAAACTACTATTTACGATACTTTTGTTTATCACCTTCCACCAGGTGGATTAGCTTATTTCTGGTTCAATCATACTCTTGACTTATCAAATACAACAAAGCATCTGATGACAGTTTTTTCAGCAACACCTAATGATAACAATAAACTAAACGACACACTTCGCAAATGGATAGTTCATCCTATAAGTATAAGTTCATTTCCATATTTCGAAGATTTTGAAAACAACGATGGAGGATGGACAACAAATTGGATTTCTGATATAGAGCCAGGCACATCTTGGGAATGGGGAGTTCCACAAGGAAATGTCATAAATCATGCTGCAAGCGGAAGTAAATGCTGGGCAACTAATCTCTCCGGCAACTATCTTGAACCAGAATACTCGTATATAATGGGTCCTTGCTTTAATTTTTCACAATTAACATTACCAGTAATTGAATTAGATATTTTTTATAAAACAACAACTATAGATATAATACAATTAGAATATAGTCTCGATTCATCATTTACTTGGCATAGAATAGGAAATCCCGGCGAAGGCATTAATTGGTACAACACACCTCCTGGTTATTCCGAAAGTGGCTGGAATGGTAACAGTAATGGATGGATACACGCACAACATACGTTAGACGGATTAGGTGGTAAACCTTATGTTCTATTAAGATTTTCACTGCGAGGAGGTGTAAACGGAACAGATGAAGGTGTTGCCATAGACAATATACGTATTAGCGAATCTCCACAATTCGATCTATCAATAAAAAATATTTTATATCCTTACGATTCATGTGGTCTATCAAATAATGAAAATTTAAAATTCGTAATTCAAAATAACGGATTACAAGCAGTGAATAACTTCCCTGTTAAAATATCAATAAATAACGGTCAAACATATATTACAGAAATAGTTAACCAATCTATACCACCTATGCAATCGATTATTTACACAACACAACAACTTTTTGACTTCTCATCATACGGTCAATATAAAATAATTGTTGCAAGCAACTTAATTAATGATGAAAATCTCATAAATGATACTTTAAAAATTAATGTGATGAATTTTCCTACAATAATTAATTTTCCTTACATAGAAGACTTCGAATTAAATAATGGTTATTGGTATTCAAATGGTATGAATAACTCATGGGAATGGGGAATCCCTACAGACACATTACTAGTTCAAGCAGGTTCTGGAAGTTATTGTTGGGCGACAAATTTATCTGGTTATCATAATCTAGCAGAAGAAAGTTATGTTACTAGTCCTTGTTTTTATTTAGATAATTTACAAAAACCTATTTTTAAATCGAAAATTTGGTACGAACAAACATATCCAACATACACACAAGTACAAATTAAAAATGGAACAAATCAATTATGGAATATCTTAGGCTCTTCTGCTTCTCCCAATTGGTACAATTCTGGTTATTCTTGGACATATAGCTCAAATGGATGGATTAACGTAAAACATTCTCTAAGTCAATTTAATAACGGTAACATTAATCAACTACGATTTTACTTCAAAGGAACAATTCAAAATGCCGGTTTTTCTTTCGATAAAATAGAAATATGCGATGCTCCAACTGCCAGTTTTACTACTTATTCTCCAAATAAATCAGGTTATTATGTATATTTTCAAAACACTAGCCAACGTTTTGACTCTTGCCTGTGGGATTTTGGCGATGGACAGTTTAGTTATTCACTAAATCCAATTCATCAGTATTCCAGTTCAGATAGTATTCTCGTAAAACTTAAAGTATGGAATAAATGCGATATTGATTCGTTCGCTAAATATGTGCATCCTATTTACATATCGGTACCTGAAAATAGTATTAATTCGTGCTTAAATTTCTTTTATAATGAAGGAAAGATTTATATTTCCCGCTCTTGTAATTTTGAAGATAATGAACTTATTGTAAAAATATTTTCGCCTCAAGGAACAGAATTATTTAATTACAAAATAAATATTAGCGAACCTATTACTATTTTACCTATAAATTTTAATTCTACTGGAATATACATACTAAACATTATTTCAAATAAAGAAACATCTTATATGAAAATATTTTACAGAAAATGAATCTTAAATTTATAACTTCAATTTTATGGACAATATTTATAATAATAAGCTCATTAATTTCAGCCAAAACAGTTAACAAATTTTCGTTCTTTAACATACCTTATTCTGATAAAATTATTCATTTTATATTTTACTTTATACTATTCTTATTATGGTACAACTACACAATAAGCATTAAATACAATTACATACATATTCAAAAAAGAGTAATTTTACTTTTATTAGTAATATTATTTGGTATTTTAATGGAATTGCTTCAATTGTCATTAACACAAACCAGAACATTCGAATTTAGTGATATTATAATTAATGTTATTGGGTCAACAACTGCTTTTATTTTATTCTTCCCAGTTTACCAAAGTAAAATTTTTGGTAGGTTTTTCTAAATTTTTGCATTAAATTTGTTGTTTAAAAACATTTATAATGTCAAAAGTAAAATATCGCTTCAATCCTGAAACTCTTACTTACCAACGTATTGAAAAAAGTCTAAAAAGTAGGCTTTTTAATTTATTTTCATTTGTAATAAGTGCGTTTTTCTTTGCAGTAATTGGCATAGTTTTCTACAATCTATTTTTCGATTCGCCAAAGGAAAAAATACTTAAACGAGAAAACAAGCTTTTGCTATTTCAATATCAGGAACTCAATAAAAAAATAAAAGAAATAGAAAAAATACTTGCAGAACTTCAATATCGCGATGATAACATTTATCGAACAATATTCGAAGTTGAACCAATACCCGATAACATCAGAAAAGCCGGCATAGGAGGAACAAAAAAATACGAAGAACTCGAAGATTTACCGCATTCGGAACTAATAATTAGTACATCAAAAAAAATTGATCACTTAATGAAACAAGTTTACATACAATCAAAATCATTTGATGAAATAGTTTATCTTGCTAAAAACAAAGAAAAATGGCTTAAATCTGTTCCTGCTATACTTCCTATACTAAATAAAGACAAATTTAAAATAGTTTCACACTTCGGAATGAGATACGATCCAGTATATAGAAATGTAAAAAAAATGCACGAAGGAATAGATTTTAGTTGCGCTATTGGCACAAATGTAAGAGCAACAGGCGAAGGTATTGTTGCAGAAGTAAATTATAGCAACAGAGGATATGGTAACGAAGTTATAATTGACCACGGATTTGGGTATAAAACAAGATATGCACACTTAAATAAAATTAAAGTAAGAAAAGGACAAAAAGTTAATAGAGGTGAAGTAATCGGAAATGTTGGTAGTACTGGCAAATCAGTTGGTCCGCATTTACATTACGAAGTTTTAAAAAATAACAAACCATTAAACCCTATCAATTTCTTCTATTTAGATCTATCACCTGAAGAATACGATCAAATGATAGAAGCTTCTGCTCAAGAAGGTGGTATCGCATTAGACTAATTATGCCATATAAAAAACCAAACATAGAAAAAATACATTATTCCATAGGTGATGTCGCAAAAATGTTTGATGTTAAAGCTTCTTTACTTAGATATTGGGAAAAAGAATTTTATCAATACATTAAACCTTTTAAAAACAAAAAAGGAAATAGATATTACACAAAAAACGACATTGACATAATAACATACATCTACTACTTAGTAAAAGAAAAAGGATTAACAATAGAAGGTGCAAAAAAAATACTAAAACAAAAAAATAAAGACGAAATTGATACACAAGCTCAAGTAATAACTAAATTAATTGATGTTAAAAATGAATTGTTAAAAATTAAAGCTAGGTTAAATGAATTAAATAATGAGTAGTAAAAAGAACAAAAATAAAATAGGTATTGTATATTCAACAAATCCTGAATTTGATTACACATTTATCAATAACAATGATGAACCTGAAACTCTTGAACCATCAATGCAAAAATTGTACATATCATTAGATAAAAAAAACAGAAGTGGTAAACAAGTTACATTGATAGAAAATTTTACAGGTAAACAAGAAGATTTAAAAAAGCTTGAAAAAATTATTAAAACAAAATGTTCAACAGGAGGAACTACAAAAGATAATACTATAATATTACAAGGCGATTTTCGAGAAAAAATTGAAATAATACTTAAACAACTCGGCTATAAAATTATTAGAAAAAACTAATATCTTTAACATAAAAAGTAAACCACTATTTTCCAAAATATTTTCAAAAGTAAGCAATTTTTTTATAAAAAAGGCAGGAAATTTTCCTACCCTTTTTCATTTTTTCGGCTAAAAACATAGTAATTGAAAAATTGCCTGCGATTACACATAACGAGTTATATTGATAAATAATAAGATGGGGGAGTGCCTTTTCAAAACCTAAAAATCAAAGATTTAATCCATTGATAATCAATGATTAATTTTTTTATTAACAATTATTTTGGACAATAGTGAAAGTAAACGTAACTTTTAAAAAATCTTAATCGTATAAAAGAAAAAACTTTCTTTTATGAAAAAATGTATAATATTTTTTACTAGCATTATAATAATTAATTTTTCCAATGCTCAGGTAGGAACCGATTTTTGGTTTGCACCACCTAATGTTACAGAATATCATAATCCACCAAACTTTCCTATTTATTTACTTATAACTACTTTAGACGATCCTGCTACAGTAACTATTTCTAAACCTGCTGACGGAAGCTTTACTCCATTAGTTTATAATTTACCTGCAAATAGTTCTCAAAGAGTTGACCTATCATCTTACAGATTAAATTTAGAAACTAGACCAACAAATACAATTGTAAATACTGGTTTAAGAATACTATCAACTGCAAAAATTACAGCTTATTATGAAGTTGCTAATGCAAATAATAACGAACTTTATGCCTTAAAAGGTGAAAACGCACTTGGTACTGAATTTTATATTCCAATGCACAAAGACGCAAACTTTTATAATCATCACTTTGGAACAACTCCATTAGACCTCGCAATAGCAAGTTTTGATATTATTGCAACTGAAAACAATACAACAGTGCACATATATAGCCCTGTTCCATTAGATGGCATACCAGCAAACACTATGGTTTCATATACTTTAAATCAAGGACAAACCTTATCTTGCGGAACCACTCAAACAGGAAGCGACCCTGATGGTGGTGGTCCTATGGAACATTATTATCAACATCCCAATAATCATCCAGCTGGTGCAATTGTTATTTCAAACAAGCCTATTGCTATCACGTATAAAGACGATTCAAACCATGACGTACCTGCAGGAGGATGCTACGATTTAATAGGAGATCAAATTATACCTATTGATATTGCCGGAACAGAATACATAGCAGTAAAAGGTGGTTTAGCTAACAATGGACGAGAAAGTGTTATTATTACAGGAATATATAACAACACTCAAATTTTTTTAAATGGAAGCACAACCCCAATAAAAACAATCGTAGCAGGTGAAACATACCAAATTATAATTGATTCATTAAATACAAGTACCAACAACTCTATTTATATAAAATCTTCAAAGCCGGTAATTGCTACTCACATTACTGGTTTCGGTTGTGAGTTAGGCTCTGCAATATTACCATCTTTAAATTGTGCTGGAAGTAGAAAAGTATCTTTCGTTCGTTCTTCTACTGAAACTTTTATTCTAACATTTTTAGTAAAAACAAGTGCTATTGGAAACTTTTCTGTTACTCCAAATACTTTTACAATAAATCCTTCTGACTTTAAAGTAGTACCAGGTACAGGTGGTGTTTGGTCTGCAGCCAGATTAACTTTAAATACTGCACAAGTACCCATTAATACAGCTTATACTATAAGCAATTCTTCATCCTTATTTGCACTAGGCCTTATAAACGGAGGAGCTACAACTGGTTGCAGGTACGGATACTTCTCCGAATTTGTTGCAAAAATACAAATAAACGCCGGACCTAATCAAACAATTTGCGCCAACCAAACAGCACAACTTAATGGAAGTGTTTCGGGCGGCGCTACTAATGGAATATGGACAACTTCTGGCTCTGGAACTTTTGTTCCTAATGCAAACACATTAAATGCACAATATGTACCAAGTGCTTTAGACATTTTAAATGGCAGTGTAATTCTAACATTAACATCTGTTTCAGATTGTTATCCTGTTAGCAGTAGTTTAACTTTAACTATTTTACCTGCACCAGTAGCTAATGCTGGTCAAGACATTAGTGTTTGTGCTAATAACCCTAATGCAATATTAAATGGAACTGTTTCTCATGCAACTGGAGGTATTTGGAGCGGAGGTGCAGGCACTTTTTTACCCAATAATACTACACTAAGTGCTACTTATGTCCCTACCCCATCTGAAATTGCTAATGGTTCTGTTTCGTTAACTTTAACTACGACTGGTAACGGATCTTGCGATGCTGCTACCGATCAGGTAATAATTAATTTTACACCTGCACCTACTGCTAATGCAGGACCTGATATAAGCGTTTGTGCCAATAATGCAACAGCAATACTTAATGGTTCTGTTACTATTGCAACTGGTGGAGTATGGACAGGAGGAACTGGAACATTTAATCCAGGACCCAACTCACTTAGTACACTATACACACCATCGCTTGGTGAAATTGCAGCAGGAAGCGTTACTTTAACATTAACCACAACCGGGAATGGAGGTTGCAACCCTGTATCAGATCAAATGATAATAAATATAACACCAGCTCCTACTGCTAACGCTGGAGTTGACCAAACTAAATGTAAAAATAACGCCCATACAACACTTAACGGAAGTGTTACAGGAGCTACAGGAGGTATTTGGACTGGCGGAACGGGAATCTTTAACCCTAATAACACTACATTAAATGCAACATATACTCCATCTGCAGCAGAACTTGCCAACGGTTTCGTAAATCTAACACTTACTACTACTGGAAACGGAAATTGTAACGCTGTTTCAGACCAAATGACAATTACATTTACCGACGCACCTACTGTTAATGCAGGACCAAATGTTACCGTTTGTGCTAATAATGCATCCGTTGCGCTTAACGGCAGTGTTACGGGAGCAACAGGAGGAATATGGACTACTAGCGGAACAGGTACCTTCTCACCAAATAATACTACATTAAACGCAACATATATTCCTTCTAACGCAGATAAAACCGCAGGAACCGTTACTTTAACATTAACATCCACAGGAAATGGACTTTGTAACCCAGTTAGCGATCAAATGGTTATCACTATAACACCTGCACCCACCGCTAATGCTGGAACTGATATCAGCGTTTGTGCCAATAATGCAACTGTATCACTAAATGGTATTGTTACTGGCGCAACAGGAGGAATATGGACTGGAGGAACTGGAAGTTTTAACCCAGGACCCAATGCATTAGCAACTATCTATACACCTTCTGCAGCTGAAATAGCGTCAGGAAGTCTTACACTTACATTAACAACAACTGGTAACGGCAACTGTAATCCTGTTTCTGACGATATACTCATTACATTTACACCTGCACCTATTGCTAATGCTGGTATCGATCAAACTAAATGTAAAAATAACGCCCATACAACACTTAACGGAAGTGTTACAGGAGCTACAGGAGGTATTTGGACTGGCGGAACGGGAATCTTTAACCCTAATAACACTACATTAAATGCAACATATACTCCATCTGCAGCAGAACTTGCCAACGGTTTCGTAAATCTAACACTTACTACTACTGGAAACGGAAATTGTAACGCTGTTTCAGACCAAATGACAATTACATTTACCGACGCACCTACTGTTAATGCAGGACCAAATGTTACCGTTTGTGCTAATAATGCATCCGTTGCGCTTAACGGCAGTGTTACGGGAGCAACAGGAGGAATATGGACTACTAGCGGAACAGGTACCTTCTCACCAAATAATACTACATTAAACGCAACATATATTCCTTCTAACGCAGATAAAACCGCAGGAACCGTTACTTTAACATTAACATCCACAGGAAATGGACTTTGTAACCCAGTTAGCGATCAAATGGTTATCACTATAACACCTGCACCAATTGTAAATGCTGGTTCTGATATTTCAGTATGTAAAAATAATGCCAACGTTACTTTATACGGCTCTGTTCAGAATGCAGGAGGTGGAATTTGGTCAGGCGGACTTGGTTCATATTCGCCAAGTAATACTGCACTTAACACAACTTACACTCCATCACCTATTGAAATAGCAAACGGTAGTTTAACACTTACTTTAACATCAACAGGAAATGGAAATTGTAATGCTGTTAGCGATCAGGTGCTTATAACATTTACAGAACCACCAATAGTTAATGCCGGTAGCGACCAAGTAAAATGTGCTAACAACTCTGCAATAACCTTAAATGGAAGTATAATTGGTGCAACAGGAGGTACGTGGTCTGGCGGATTAGGAGTATATTCTCCTAATGCTAGTACATTAAATGCAACATATTATCCAACAGCTCAAGAAATATCAAATGGACTAACACTTACTTTAACAAGTACAGGCAACGGTAATTGTAATGCTGTGTCAGACCAAATGAGTGTAGTATTTACACCAGCTCCTACAGCCGATGCAGGACCAGATGGCTCCGTATGTGCAAACAATGCTACTATCACATTAAATGGTTCTGTTAATATTGCAACTGGTGGTATATGGTCAGGTGGACTTGGAACATTTACTCCAAATAATCAATCCCTAAATGCAATTTATAATCCTTCTGCTTCAGAAATTGCTGCTGGACAGGTAACTCTTACATTAACAACCACAGGAAATGGCAACTGTAATGCTGTAAGTGATCAAGTTGTATTTAATATAACACCTTCACCTATTGTAAATGCAGGTTCTAATCAATCTGCATGTTTAAATAATCCTACTGTACAATTAGCTGGTATAGTTCAAAACGCAGGTGGAGGAGTGTGGAGTGGCGGAGCTGGTGTATTTAATCCGAGCAATACAGCTTTAAACGCTACATATACTCCAACAGCACAAGAACTATCAAATGGAAGCGTAACATTAACCCTCACATCTACTCAAAACGGTAATTGTTTTCCAGTAAGTAGTAATATGACTATAAATTATACTCCCTCACCAATTGTTGATGCAGGACCAGATCAAGTAAAATGTTCAAATAATCCATCAATATCTTTAAACGGAACTGTTATAGGAGCAACAGGTGGACAATGGACAGGAGGACTTGGTCAATTTATACCTAACAATAATTCATTAAACTGTGTTTACATACCAACAGCAGGAGAAATTGCTTCTGGTAGCATAACATTAACATTAACAAGTACCGGTAATGGAACTTGTTTACCTGTTAGTGACAACATGGTTGTAACGTTCACCTCTGCACCAACAGTTGACGCAGGAGTTGATCAGGTAAAATGTGCAAATAACCCAATTGTAACCTTAGACGGTAGTTATACTGTTGCTTCTGGTGCAATATGGTCTGGTGGAGCAGGAACATTTTCACCAAATAACACAACGATGAACGCAACCTATACTCCAACTGCTGCAGAAATTGCATCCGGTAGCGTTACTCTTACACTAACAACCACAGGTAACGGAAATTGCTTAGCTGTTAGTGATCAGGTGGTAATATACTTTAATCCTGCACCTGTTGTAAATGCTGGAATAGATATTAACGCATGTGCAAACAATGCTACACGAACATTAAATGGCTATATATTAAATGCAGGTGGTGGAGTATGGAGTGGCGGTGCAGGAGTTTTTAACCCATCTCCTAATGTATTAAACGCTAGTTATACACCTACTGCATCAGAAATAGCAAATGGTTTTGTAGATTTAACTCTAACATCAACCGGAAATGGTACATGTCTTGCAGTAAGCGATATAGTAAGAATATATTATGCTCCAGCACCAATTGTCAATGCCGGACCTGATCAAACCGTATGTGCTAATAATAATTTAGTTACACTTAATGGTACTGTACAAAATGCTGGTGGTGGTTCATGGTCTAATGGAATGGGAATTTTTTCACCAAACAATAACATACTTACAGCTACATACACACCAACACAAGGAGAAATAAACAATGGTATGGTTATGTTAATTTTAACATCAACCGGTAATGGCGAATGTTTAGCAGTGAAAGATACTATGATTATTAACTACACTCCTGCTCCTACTGCAAATGCTGGTCCTGATATTACAATTTGTCAAAATAATCCATTAGTTCAATTAAATGGAAATGTTAACATTGCAACAGGTGGTATTTGGTCTGGAGGCCAAGGAACATTTACCCCCTCAAATACTTCACTTGTTGCAACATATATGCCATCGAATAACGAATTAAACGGTAATAATTTTACTCTAACTCTAACAACCACAGGAAATGGAAACTGCAACCCGGTATCGGACCAAGTTACTGTAAACATAATTGCTTCTCCAATAGTTGATGCAGGTCCAAGTCAAATAACAATATGTGTTGACAATTTATCTGTACCATTAAATGGATATGTGGCAGGTCCCACAAACACAGGCATTTGGAGTACAAGTGGAACAGGTATTTTTATACCATCACCTACATCGCTAAATGCTACATACATACCAAGCTCTGCTGATAGTATAGCCGGAGAAGTTACGCTATACTTAACTTCAACAAATAACGGATTATGTAATCCTGTTAAAGATAGTATTCAGATAACGATTCTTCCTGCAGGCATAGCAAATGCCGGACCCGATAAAACCGTTTGTGCAAATAATGCTATTGTATATTTGAATGGAACAGTAAGTGGTGGTGCAAGTACAGGCACTTGGTCAACAACTGGTAGCGGAGTGTTTTTACCAAATGCTCAAACATTAAATGCAACTTATATACCATCATCTTTAGATACGGCATTAGGAACAGTTTATTTAATCTTAACTGCCAATAGTTGTAATCTTGCCAAAGACACTCTAATTTTAACCATTACCGACGCTCCTTATGTTGATGCTGGACAAAACATTACTACTTGCGTTGATAATTTGAATATTCCTCTAAACGGTACAATATACGGTGCATCAACAACAGGATACTGGACAACAAGTGGAACTGGATATTTTACACCTAGTAATACCGATTTGAATGCAACATACCATGCTAGTGCACAAGATTCAATGAATCTTTCTGTAACACTTGTACTAACTGCTACAAACATAGGAAATTGTAACCCTGTATCAGATACCATAGTAATAAATATACTTCCTCCTGCTATTGTAAACGCAGGACAAGATCAAGTTTTATGTGCCAACAATAGCAGTGTTCCGTTAAATGGATTTGTTGGCGGAGGTGCAACTCAAGGAATGTGGCAAACATCGGGAACAGGAACATTTATTCCCAACAATACAACACTTAATGCTACTTATATACCAAGCGAAATAGACTTAAATGTTGGTCAAGTAACATTAGTTCTATTAGCTACAAATTCCTGTAATTTTGCATTTGATGTATTGCAAGTTAACTTTACACCAGCTCCAACAGCAAATGCAGGAAGTGATCAAACAGTATGTGCAAACAATTCAACTGTAAACTTGTCAGGAAACTATACTATTTCAACTGGTGCAATATGGTCTACTTCAGGAACCGGCAATTTTATTCCTGACAATGTAAGTATGAACGCTCAATATATACCATCTTTTACGGATATACAAAATGGTAATGTTAATATAATCTTAACTACAACAGGTAACGGAAACTGCTTACCAGCAGTAGATACAATGAAAGTTAATATTACTCCTGCTCCAAACGTTAATGCAGGAATAAATCAATTTGTTTGCATAACGGGTGAATATACAAATTTATACGGAATAGTTTCTGGTGGTGCTACACAAGGTGTATGGACAACATTAGGTGATGGTTTATTTGAGGACCCTAATGACTTATCTACTAAATACTACTTTGGTGATGCAGATACTACAAACGGCTCTGTTCAAATTATTTTAACATCAACAAATCATGGTAATTGTTTAGCTGTAAGCGACACAATGACAATAACATTTACCAATAGTTCATTTGTAAATGCTGGTAACGACAGAGAAATTTGTGTAATTAATCCTAATGTGCCGATTCAGGCTATCATAACAGGAGGAAGTTCTACAGGAATATGGACTACAACAGGAACAGGTACTTTTTCGCCTTCTAATACTTCATTAAACGTAACATATACAATTAGTTCTGAAGATTCATTAAATGGTTATGTTAGCTTAATATTAACTTCAACTAATAACGGAACTTGTCAACCAGGAAAAGATACTGTTAATATTACAATACACAAATTACCACAAGCAAATGCTGGTAACGATATATACATTTGTTTAGGAACACAACAAGTACCATTAAACGGTAACATAAATAATGCTAATAGTTGTAAATGGACTACCTTAGGAAGTGGCACATTTATACCAAATGATACTACATTAAACGCTATTTATGTGCCAAGTGCTTTTGATGAAACTAATGGAAGTGTTAAAATAGTACTAGAAACAACAGGAAACAGTATTTGCCCACACGATAAAGACACTCTAACCATATTCTTCTATGTTCCTATAAACCCAGCATTTTCATATTCAACACCTTGTTTAAATACACAAGTTCAATTTACAGACAATTCAATAGTAAATATTGGCACAATTACAAACTGGCAATGGGTATTTGATGGAAATTATACAGATTACAATCCTAACCCTATTTTTACATTTAATACTATTGGCAATCATACTATTGAATTAACTGTAACATCAAGTTTAGGTTGCTCATATACAATTTCAAAAAATATTTATGTAAATCCTTTACCAAATCCAAATTTTACTTCATCTGCATCTTGTTTTTTAGATCCCGTTCAATTTAATGATTTAAGTACAATACAAAGTGGAATTATTAATAACTGGCAATGGAATTTTGGAGATTCAAGTCAAATAATTACAATTCAAAATCCATCACATTTATTTAATCAACCTGGTATATATAATGTTCAATTAACCGTTACATCTGATTCTGGCTGTGTTTCATCAATAACTATTCCAATTGACGTTTATAATAAACCCGAAGCAATGTTTAATTTTAATGATAATTGTTACAATTATACAATAACTTTCAACGATCAATCAACTGTTACTTCTGAACTTATTATTAATTCCTGGAATTGGAATTTTGGCGATGGAAATACTTCAAATACACAAAATCCAATTCATACTTATCAACAAGCTGGTTCGTATCAAGTTCAACTAATTGTAGGCGTTTCTGCTAACTGTACAGATACAATAGTTCAAACTGTTAATACAAGTAATGTAATAGCCAATTTTAATTATACGCTTAATTGCAATTCTAATCTAATATCACTAACCGACAGTTCTATAGCAAATGGTTCTGTTATTACGTCTTGGAATTGGGATTTTGGCGATGGCAACACAAGTGTTTCACAAAATCCAAATTACTTATATCTAAATCCTGGAAGCTACAATGTTCAACTAATTGTTACATCTGAATACTGTAGTGATACTATATTACAACAAATTAGTTTGCAGTATTTAGATGCACAATTTTCTTACATATACAACTGTCAAAACTACACTACTTCATTCACAGACAATTCAACATATTCAGGTATAGCACCAAATAATTGGCTGTGGAATTTTGGCGATGGAAATACAAGCACTCTCCAAAATCCTGTTCATGTTTATAGCGATACGGGCACTTATCAAGTTCAGCTTATTATTTCCAATTCATCAATATGTGTAGATACTATATCAACAAACATTTCCATTTATAACGTATCTGCTAACTTTATAGCAAATAATACTTGTTTATATGACAGTGTTAAATTTACTGACATAACAAACTTCCCATTTGGAACAATTACTTCATGGACATGGAACTTTGGCGATGGAAACACATCTAATGCTCAAAACCCTTCGCATTTATACAATATACCAAAAAATTATGATGTAAGTCTTATAATTCAAACAAGTCAAGGATGTATTGATACTATAATTAAACAAATAACTGTATATCCTTCACCACTTGCACAATTTAATATTTCAACAACCGAATTCGAAGTTAATAAACCCATTTATTTTGTTGACGCATCAACAGGAGCAAGTTCATGGTTATGGAATTTTGGTGATAATTTTGGAACTTCTACAAATCAAAATCCAACATACACTTACATATATCCTGGAAATTATATAATTATAGAAATAGTACGAAATGAATTTGGCTGCAAAGATACAGCAATACAAACTATTTACGTAAAGAAATCCGATGAAATTTATCCTCCAGCTTTACCAACAGCCTTTACTCCAAACAACGATAATAATAACGACACTTTATTTGTAAGAGGAGGACCATTTAAAGAGTTATTATTTAAAGTTTATAACGAATGGGGGCAAATGATTTTTGAAAGCAACGATGCTTCTATAGGATGGGATGGAACGTATAAAGGAAATCCTCAACCTATTGGAGTTTACATTTGTACTGTTGAAGCAATAACTATTAATAATAAACAATATAAGTTTTCACAAGAAGTAACTTTAATACGTTAATATCATGAAAAAGAATAAATATTTTATTGCAATAACTTTCGTAACAGCTTTAATTATGAAAGTATCTTATGGGCAAGATGTTCAATTAACACAATATGATGCTTCACCTTTATTATTAAATCCTGCATTAACAGGCATGAAAAACAACTTAAAATATAGGTTTGTACAGCAATATCGAAATCAGTGGGATGCAGTTGCAAGAAAATCTTTTGTAAGCACATCTCTTGCCTATGATATGAATTTACAACAAAAATGGGGTGCTGGTGCTTACATAATAAATGACAATAGTAGCAGAGTGTTTAATTCTTTTTCATTTGTTTTGTCAGGAGCACATGATATTACAATAGGTAATCAGGATAAACATCATTTGATGGTAGGATTACAGTCTGGATTTATCTTAAAAACACTAAAACTTAATCAATATTCTTTCGATAAGCAATACCATAACGGCATTTTTGATACTGACCTCCCAAGTGGCGAAACTTTTGAAAAAAGTAAAAGGTTTATGCCTGAAGTTAACTTTGGTTTTGCATACATAAACACCGACGATGCTACATCTTATCATCCTTACGGAGGAATAGCTGTATGGCATATTACTAATCCTAAAAGTAACTTTTTATCTGAAGGAGAAGAAAGTCGTTTACCTTTAAGATACGTTATACATGTTGGAAGTTTATTCGAATTAAATGAACAATGGATTATAGATCCAAAATTTTTAGTTATGAAACAAAAGAACATATGGCAATTTACACCTGGTATTATAACTCATTATATTTCAGAACAAAACGACATTCACATAATTGGTGGTTTATCTTATCGTGTTAAAGATGCAATTATTGCACAAGTAGGCTTATATTACAAAAACTTCATTTACAGAATAAGCTACGATTTTAATATATCTCCATTAAAAACCTTTAGCCAATACAAAGGTGGTGTAGAATTTACAATCACTTTTTATAAAACAAGCGGTAGTGGAAGTCGTATGAAGTTTGATTAAGAAAAAATCAATCTGTTTTTTATTGAGCGAGCTAAAGTAAGTTCATCAGTATATTCCAGTTCGTTTCCAACAGAAATGCCTTTTGCAATAGTTGTAAATTTAATATTATTGTTTATTGCATATAATTTTTTGTATATATAATAAGCAGTTGTATCGGCTTCTACAGTAGCACTTAATGCAAATATTATTTCCTGTATGTTTTCTTTTTTTATTCTATCTTCCAGAACTGATATTGTTAGCTGAGATGGTGATATCCCTTCTATTGGTGAAATAAGGCCATTTAATACATGATAAAGTCCATTATATTGTTTAGTTCTTTCAATAGCAAAAAGATCATTAACATCTTCAACTACGCAAATTATAGAAGTATCGCGACTAGTATTACTACATATATTACAAACATTATTATCAGAAATACTACAACATATTTTACAGTATTTAATATTTTCGGCTAAGTCTTTCAAAGAATTAGATAAAATAATTATTTGCTCTTTATTTTGTCTAAGTATATGCATTAACAAACGAAAAGCTGTTTTAGCTCCAATTCCAGGTAATTTCGAAAACTCTTTAATAGCAATTTCCAACCACTTTGATGGATAATCTGGGTAACTCATTCTTCGGTATTCTTCTTTTTACGAGAAGTTCTTTTGGGTTTTGTTTCTTTAATAGATGATTCTTCCTCTGTTTTTTCTACTTTCTGTTCATTTTGATGTTGTTCGCTCTGAGTATTATTACCCTCTTCTGCTTTCTCTTCCTCTGCTAAATCTATTAAATTATGTTTTAACAAAATGTTATACCAAGTAAAAATTTTCTTTATATCAGATGCATATACTTTTGTTTTGTCGTATTCAGGAATAATTTTTTCAAACAACAAAAGCATTTCTTTTTGATTTTTCTTAAAATCAATTTTAACCTCCTTTTGCTCTTGAAACTTATATATTCTTTGCAAAACTTCGGACAAAGGAATTTCTTCGCCTGTTGTAAATAAAGCTATATTAGCCAAGGAGTTAGCTTTATCGGTGGCAAAAACAGGCATACGTTTTCCGTCAACTAATGATTCTACTATTAAATTATTTTTTCCTTTTGCTACTTTCTTAAATAAACCAGAATATCCTGAAACTGTAATAATTTCATTTAACTTCATTTTCCTTTATTTTTTCTGCAAACCTAATGTTTTTTTTTATTTTTTACAACACTAAAAAAAAGTAAAAAGCTGCCAAAAATGACAGCTTTTTACTTTATAAACATTATGGTTTACTTAATGACTTTAAATTTCCAAGTTTTATTACTATCAAAAATAGATAAAATATAAACACCTTCGGAT
>Ga0308419_1001250_pt1 | contig 17006 bp, 20 predicted proteins | sample HotsprSampleMS50_FD_203674 | JGI IMG/M metagenome (GOLD analysis project Ga0308419, IMG submission 203674) | Hot spring phototrophic mat microbial communities from Mushroom Spring, Yellowstone National Park, Wyoming, United States - 20090730_MS50 ... | reverse complement strand
AACGGGGATAAGCCTATCGAAAATGTCACCTTGGCTCTCACGAGGGACGGGGAAAAGAAGTACGTTATACCGGCCGAATTAAAACCACATCAACAGTGCACGGTAAGGTATTATGTGCCCCCGGACGCCAAGGGGGTATATGTCACCATTCCCCAACCGCATGAGGGGGATGGGATAGCGTTACTTTTTGATTGTTATCTACCACTGAAGAAGGGGTGATGTTTTTTTTGAGAAGATTTATGTCGATTTTGCTGGCGATAGGATTTTTAGTGGGGTTTATCGGTAGTGCCTGTCTGCCGGTGCTGGCAGACACAATTGAGATACCGATTACGGGGGAGTGGAGGGTGCCGGCTCCGCCTCCTTCGCCGGAGATAAATTTTGCCGCGGTCGCAACGCCAGTGGACTTAAGCATGGATATAGGCGTCACTGATATATCGGTATCTCGTACAATTACAAATTATTCTGTGTCATCTAAACTGATTTTTTCTATAGCGTCTGCCGAGGATACCCTGTTAAGGGTTAACGATGCCACAGGTTTTGATAACAATAGTTGGATTCACGTAATTTTTAATACACCGTCGACCAACGGCGGGTATTACACAAATTTATTAGGGGTGTGGAACCGGTTACTCTGGTACGGGGGCGTATTACAAAACAACACTATGAATTTAATACAGTATCCACCTAATCTACCTTACGGTGCTGTAACAGGAGACTTAGGGGCAATTGGTGCGGCTAATAATATGATTATAATCTTTGAGGCCCATCGTAAAGCAGATTGTAAAGCTTCGCTTTCCGGTACTCTCCGTTTTACCGTTAGAGGAGAACTTTATATTCAACCTTAATTAAAAGGAGGTTTAAAAAGAAATGAAAAAACTGTTAGCTGTAATACTTGCGATTGGCTTTTTAGCCGGTTTTATTAACACAGGTCTGCTGGTGCTGGCCGAGGATATAACCATACCTGTAGCCGGCGGGTACAACCCGCAAGGCGGAGGAGGCGGGGCACCACAGCCTGAAATATGGTTCACTAGCGGTATACCCGCCAGTGGTATAAACATGTACATCAGCTCAGGTAGTAATAGTGCTACTGCCTCCTGCAGTATAAGTAACACATCTTCGACATCCAGATTAATTTTAAGTGCTACATCGGATGACCTGGCTCTCACCGTTACCAGCGGCGAGTTTCGGTCTAATGACGAGGTGTCATGTGTTTTAGACACACCAGCGTCGAACGGGGGTTATGCTTGGGTAGCCGGCCCTATTCTGCGCTGGACTACTACAGACCCCGTATCTACGGGCGGCACTATAACGTGCCGCGACAATGTGGCCGCTGTGGTAAATGGTCAGGTTATGGCCGTCGGTGCGGGGAATACTATGGCATGGCACTTTTCAGCCACGTCTCCAAAAGACCATCCCTGTACTTGGTCGGGAACGCTGAGATTTTCGCTTTCGGCTGAGCTGATATAACGAGAACGAAAACAAGTAAATAGTACAGGGCGTAAGGAGGCGGGTTATGCGTCAGTATCCTATACCCTATCAGACAGGCGGCGAAGACCCCGTTATTGGGGGGCTTCTTACTCTACGCCAGTTGATTTATGTAGTCCTGGGCGTGGCCGTGGGCGGCGGCCTGGCCGCTGCCCTGCCCGCTCCTTGGTGGGCGAGGCTTGCCGTGATAATCCCTTTCGCCTTGGCAGGGGCGGGATTTGCTTTTATCCAAGTCAAAGGAGACCGGCTGGACGTATACCTTTGGAGGCTGTGGCGGTTTAAACGGAAAAAGAAGGTATGGGTTTGGAAAGGAGAGATGATGAGTGCGGAAATCGAGGGCGAGGTGGAAAGAGGATGATATTAGGTGGCGTATTTTTGGCCCTTGCCGTTGTGGTGGCGTTAGGAACATGGGTTTACCTGCGGCGGGCAGAAGGAAAAGGAAATGGCCGGCAAGTAAAAAGGGAAAGCGGAAACTCAACAGGGAAGGGAGGCAGGAAGGCTAAAAAGCCGGAAAGACACTCCCTTCCCCCGTTTTTGAAGGCGGTCAAAGACGTTAAGGAGGGCGTCCTAATCCTCGAACACGAGAGGTATAGAATGATATGCCGGCTGGAGGCTCCTGACTACTACCTTCTGGGCGTGGAGGGCCAGGACTTGCTGGAAAGGGCAGTAGCGGGGGCCTTGCGGCAGTTGAGTTACCCTATTCAGACCATTGCCACGGGGACTCCGGCAGACACGGGGACAGAGATAGAGGCCCTGCGAGAGCGGGCTAAGACCCTCCCTCCGGTCTTGGCGGAAATGGCCCTCACCCGTGCGGCCTATCTTGAGGCCCTGGGCCGAGGCAACGAGGCGGTGGCCTGGCAGGCGTACCTGGTTATCCCATACAACGCGCAGGCGGGAGCGGAGTGGGATACCGTGAAAGGGGAGTTGCTGGCCAGGACAGCCCAGTTGCAGGCGGCGTTGGCCGGAGAAAAAATACGGCTGACCCCGCTGAGCTCGGCGGGGGTGTTAGAGCTTCTTAGGCATTTTCTGCGGCGGGGAGACTCTATGCGGCCCGAAGAAGTGGTGCGGGCGGGGGTCCGGGAACTGTATTCGATTTGGGAAAAGGAGGCGGTGTAATGCTGAACGGTGTTCGGTTGATTTTGACCGTGCTTATCGCGTTGTTTAACGGCGGCATAGCGTATCTTTTAGCTCTGGGGCTTACTGGGAGTCAGTGGTGGGGCCTTTTCTGGACTGTGCTGGTCATAGCGGGGCTGTTTGCGCTGGCCCGCTCCAAATACGGCGAGCGGTATCTGCGCGCGATGTATCGGATGAGACATCCGGTGGGTGACGAAAAAAGCATACTAAATGCCGCGTGGCGGGAGGTGTGTAAGAAAGCGGGGGTCTTTCCTGACGACTATGACCTTTTCCTACTTCCTGCGGCGCAGGACAATTTAAACGCCGTAGCTGTCGGCCGGCGGACCATTGCCGTGACTCCTGGGATGCTCACGGTGCCGCAAGAGGAGCTTGAGGCTGTATTGGCCCACGAACTGGCGCACTTACTCAACAAAGACTCGGAGTATTTGCTGTTTATCTCAATTGTTAACGCTGTAGGTGCGGCGGCGGTGTGGGCGCTGACTTCTTTGGTGGTGTTTTACGGACTTGTGACTTCGGTCTTTTCCGGATTTAGCGGGATGGGAGAAGGGCGGATGGCTGGCGGTATCGGTATCTTGTTCGCCCTCCTTGGGTGGCTTCTGAAGCTGTGTGCATGGATATGTACTAAAATATTCCAAATCGCCTATCTTGGCCTGAGCCGGCAAGCGGAGTACCGGTGCGATAATTTCGCTGTGCGGTTAGGGTTTGGGCCAGGACTGGCGAATTTCCTGCACAAAATATGGCCTCTGGAGGCCGGGCGAGAAGCCGGAATGACGGCTATGCTTTTTGCTTCACATCCTCCCACTAAAGAGCGGATTAAGCGGGTGGTGGAGGCTATTGAAAAGGAGGAATGTAAATATGCTGGTTAAGCGGATAATGGCGGCTGTCCTGTGTGTCTGTGTCGTGGTTGGGATTATAGGGGGTTGGAGTGCGGCATGGGCTTGGCCTGCCGATGAACTAGAGGGTTTTGGGTGTCATGACAATAATAGTAAGATTGATACGCCTTATGCTCCTGATAATGTAGAAGTATATGTATCGGATGGATATGCCGCAATATGGATTAGGGGTGGTACTGCGGAAAACGTTAGACCGCCGTTAATACCTTCAACTGAGATACGTATCGAGGTCGAGGGGGCAGAAATATATTGGACAAAAATATATGACACTTACACCAGCAATATAAAGCATGAGAATAGTTTATATCCGATAGACCATACCAGTTTCAGATGTGTGTCCCGTCATGCTTATAATGAGAGCTATATACCTATACTCCTGTCTCTTAGTGATAATCAATGTATAGATATACTCTTGCCTGATGGCGGGGCGATATATTTGTATGGTCACAAGATAGATGTTCCTTCTAAAAAACATGGAAGTCGTGTTGTAAAATGGGTAGGATATTGGGAGTTTGTTGAAATAGCTAACAATCATATGAATACAATACACACAACGGGTAATATACAAATAACTTCAAAGGTAATAGAAGCCTCACAAGACACCACTGATAAAGGCGAACCACTTGAAGTGGTTAATTATAAATTCTCGGTAAAAGAAGGTTTATTACCAAACGGCACAATAGATATATATCAGTACGATAGGGGTTGGGAAAATTTTGACCCTAAACTTAACGGTTTTGCGTATGATTTTGGGCTTGGTTATGCGGTACATGACAATACTAATACTATTATGTCCATGCCATCCTTTTTCGTTAAAGCCCGTAATATCTTAGGTTTGCCTAACGCCGACCCCGACCCGTCTGCTGGACAAAGCCAGTCGCAAACAAGACCAGCCGCTTTGACACGGGTTAAGGCCGTTGTGACAACAGGAGTAGCAACAGCGGCTATAGCTGGTGCGGTTATCTATTTTACGCCTTTTAGAAGGCGGAAAAAAGAAGAAGGTAAGGAGGCGGTGAATAATGAGGATGATGCGTAATATATCGGCCGTCTTGACTGCGATAGCACTCCTAATAGGAGTGCTTTTTTACCCCGTTTATGCCAGTGGCTCGAGTGACCCCTGCGGCCCCACCAAGTGGGTGCAGGTGGCCGATGGCGGGGTGTACGGGTATTGGGCGCGGGGATGGGGGCTCGGAAAGGAAGGACAAACACCAAAGCCTCTTACCGTGACCTTATCCGGCAGGGATGTTCACGGCTGGCTTCTTCGGACTTTTTGGGTGGATGAAGGAGATAACGATTTAATGGCAAGAACCGTGGTTACCCCTGTTTCGGCCGGCACTTATACCTTAGGAACAGAAGGCGAGTGGTTTTCTCTAGTTATCGCCGCGGTGTCAGACGGAGTCGTAACAACCGAAGGGAAAACGTACACGATAGAGGGCAGGCACTCCCTGCACGTGGACTGGCCGGATTTCGAGGTGAGATATTCTAAATCCGGGCCGGCCCCGTGGGTTGCGGCAAGCGGCGGGATGTCTTTGACGCTTACAGGACACGAAGGTTGCGAGTGGGACCGTCCGGCGGACACCGCTCCTGATGCTAAACCCGTAAAAGTTGTCGGGTGGGAGGATGTTTACAAGCTTTCGATTGCAGGGCAGGGAGAGGGCAAATTATACAGCAAAGCGCGGGAAATGTCCTGGACATTTCCGTTTTGTTGTGGCTCTGCGAAATCCTGGCTCTCCCAGGAGATAGAAAAGGCTAAAAAACGGGAACAAATAAAACCAATCCCTCCCGTCCCATCGAAGGAGCGGGGGAGCAACTTAATCATGTTGGCGGCGGCACTCGGCGCTGTTGCTCTGCTGGTGTCACTCTTAATACTCTTGGCGATAAGGAGGCGACGCCGTGTTTCGGAAGAAGAAAAAGAAGAGTAAAGAACACCAGAACTCAGAAACCCTAGGTCTTAGAGGAGACCTGAGTATATTAGACTTGGTGGCTCCGGGCGGAACATACACCGGATTTGACGCAATAAATGTCGACGGGAAACTGGTAAGGGTGTATGCTCTTGTTGGCCTCCCCCGCCTTGTTACCCCCGGCTTTTTAGACGAACTCCTAGCCCTTGGTGATGTCGATATATCGGTGCAGTATTACCCCGCACGAGATGAATTAGTCATACGAGAATTAATACAGCGAGAGACCAAAGCCCGAGCTTTGTATGAGATAGACTTGCGCGCGGGAGCAATAGGCCGGCTCCCTGAGCTTGAGCAGGAAATAGCCGATTACCGAGCTCTCAGGGAAGCCGTGCAGCTCGGGCAGGACAGGCTTTACCACGTCTCTATTTTTGTTGGGGTTTGGGGAGATGACGAGCAGACCTTGCGGAAGAAGTGCGGCGCTATCGAGGCCGCATGTGCCCGTAAGGGTATGGTATTAAAACTCCTATACGCTAGGCAGGAGGAGGGGTTTGTGTCAGCCATGCCCACGGCCACCCTGACTGTCCAGGACACGGCAAGGAATATGACCACGGGGGCGGCGATGTGCTGTGTGCCGTTTACGGCGGCAGGGGCCGGCTCTGCGGTAGGTACTACGGTAGGATGGAACTATTACACCGGTTCCCCTGTACGGCTCCCCCGATTCGAGGGTGAGCATATTGTGAGCAACCCCCATCTTTTTGTAGCCGGCGAGACCGGCGCGGGTAAATCCGTGACCCTCCGTTATATTGCCTTGGTTGAGGCCCTCACGAAAGGAGTGCGGACTGCCTTTTTAGACCCTGAAGGCGAGTACGAAGCTTTCGTGGCGGAGCTTGGGGGCCAGGTGGTGCGCCTGCGTTCCGGCACGCCGAGTGGGATAAACCCGCTCGATGTGGACATTGAAACGGAGGACGATGGGACGAGACACGTCCCTATCGCTTCTAAGGTTGAAGACGTATCCGCTCTTCTGCGGGCGGTGTATATCTACCACACGGGCCGGGCCTTTTCTGCGGAAGAAGCAGGCTTGTTAGAGCGGGCGGTAATACGGGCTTATGCCGCGCGCGGCATAACGTCCAACCCGGAAAGCTTGTATGAAGGCGGAATTAAAAAACAGATGCCGACTATATCAGACGTATATACTGAACTGCATATAAGCGGAGCCGACAGTCTCTGCGCGGCTATGCAACCGCTTTTAGCTGATGGCTCCCTGGGGTTTTTCGACTGCCAGACGACCATCTCTATACAGGATACCCCGTTTCTCTGCGTCTCCCTGCGCGGTCTTGAAGGAGACTATCCTAGGTTCATCGGGGTTCTAGGGGCCTTGGCCTGGCTGTGGCAGACGTGGGCTATACCAGGTGGTAAAAGCCGGCCTAAGGCTGTTGCCGTGGATGAAGCTTGGATGTTTCTTCGCTATGGGGATGTCGCGAAGCATCTCGAAATTCTGGCTCGGCGGGGAAGAAAACACGGTTGCGGTCTGACCATCGCAACTCAAAGATTCGAGGAATTCACCAACAGCGAGGCGGGCCGAGCCGTGGTAGACTCCTGTGCGTCGGTTTTGGTTCTCAGGCAGGAGGAACACGCCGTAGACGCGGTAATTACCTACCTGAAGCTGGCGGAAGGGTCTAGGGACGTGCTGGCAGGGGCGGCCCCCGGCAGGGGGATACTGCGTACGGCGGGGACAACGGTGGCCGTGCAGATAGCCCCTGCGCCTCACGAAATGGGACTGGTCGAGACCCGGATAGGCATGACGGGAGGGGTGGAAAATGCGTAGAGCAGCCGCCGCTATCCTGTGTTTGGCGATGGTGCTGGCTTTGGCCGCTCCGGTTCTTGCTAACGATGCTGAGCCGTGGGGGAAGGACGATAAAGGGACTACGATAGAAAAAATTCTAGCGTGGCCCTTTTCCTTCCCGCTTCGCATAGCGGATGCAATCAGCGAATATGCGGGGTTTCAAACCTTTGATAAGTTGGTGTTTCTGCATGGAGTCTCGGAGGCCGACAGAAAAAACCTGCCGTGGACGAGTGCAACGGAAAAAGCAAACGTGATGGCCTGGTACTGGATATTGGCTATAGTCACCGCTCCTTTTTATGCGCTGGCGTTTGTCTCGGCAGGATTGAGGTTAATAAAATCAGGGGTCTCCGGCAATCCAGGGGAGCGGCAAGAAGCCCAAGAGGACTTATACCGTTGGGTATTGGGAATTGTCTTAGTTGGAGTAATGCCTGTATTAGTCACGGCCTTAATGGCGGTAACTCATATTCTGCTAGATGCCATATCCCTTGGTTTTGGAGCAGTGATGACCGACAGGAGTGTGGCGGATTGGGGACGGGTTCCGCTGTCCCAGATGGACTTTTCAACGGGGAGCGTGCTAGGCACAGCCCTGCTTAGAACATTTTTCGCTATAGCTTGGTTTTACTTGAACTGCCTTTATATAGTGCGGCGGGTGTGCTTGACCGGGATGCTGGCTTTTACCCCGCTGGCGGCCTTGATTTGGACTGTAAACCGCAAGACTCCGGCTATATCTATATGGCTCGGGGAAATAGCGTCAAACGCCTTCATGCCCGTGGCTCACGCGCTGGTTCTCTGCACAATTTTGGTGTTCTGCGACGTCAAGGACACACAGAACACCTGGGTGACGCTGTTCATCGCCTTATTTACCTTCGTCCCGCTGTCGGAGGCCATCCGCAACAGCATGATGAGCCTTATCGCTCGCCTAGGCGGGGTATCTGAGGTTGGCACTGCTGTAAGCGCTGGAGCGGCCCTGCTCGGCCTGGGCAGTGTTGTGGGACTTGGGCGGGCCGGCAAGGCCCTGCTAAGTAGTGGTGGCAAAGTGTTGGGAAGACTGAAAGGCGGGGAGACTTCCGGTGAGGGCAAAACGAGCGGCGGGGGTCTCGGGGGTTCAGCTGAATCCAGCGGCGCTTCTGTAACTAACGGAACCCCCGTGCCTCCGGTGCCGCACCCCACATTTAACAAAGCGCCGACTTCAGCAGGAAGCGGGGCCTCTGGTAAGCCTGCCGGGTCTGTGTTAGGCAGAGTAGCCCAGACGGGGGCTAAGGTAGGCTCGACGGTAGGTAGGGTTGCCGGAGGCTTAGTAGGAGCGGTTGGGAGTGCTATACCTGGAGGCGAGAAGGTAGGAGAAGCTTTCGGCTCTGTTGTCGGCGGCGTGACCGGCGCTGTAGCCGGCGGGGCGGCAGGGACCTTGAAGTATGCGTGGGAACTTGGGAGAAACCCGGCCGAGACGTGGGCCGAGACGAAGCAGTTGGGCCAGAATCTAAAGGAAAAAGCTAAGTCCGGAGTCCAGTCGGTGCAAAATGTCGGCCGGGACGTGGCGACCGTGGGCAAAAACATAGGTAAAGCCGGCGTGTGGACAGGCCAGCAGGTTGCGGCAGGGGCCTCACGGGTGGCCCAAGCTGGCCGGTATGCCTTGCAGACAGCAAGGAGTTGGCTGGTATAAGACTTATGTGGTATAATATCAATACCAACATTTTTCTTCAGCCTCCTAAATTTTTACCAGGTTAACCCCGTGGGGCTTGTCCCCACGGGGGCTTTTCTTTTTAGGAGGTGATGAACGTGGAAAGTTTGTGTTGGTCTTGCCGTCACGCGTATGCGGACGGCTGTTTTTCGGTTTCTGTAGAGGACCGCGTGTGGATACAGAAAATAGAACTACTAGAGCGAAAGGACAAGTCTAAAAAATCTCCTGTAGTCATTCGCAAGGTACTGAAGTGTGCGCGGTACGAAGCGGGCAGAAAGGAGGCGGGATGATGCTTTTAGCGGCTTTTGCGGCAGGATGTTTTATTGGCGGGTTTTTCGGTATTTTGATTATGGCTTTGTGCATGATGGCTAAGATAGGGGATGTAGAAGAATGACCCGTAGACAAGATGTGGCTAAGGCTTTAGCAAAATATGCGGCGCGCAAGGCGGCTAAGGCGGCGGTAAAGCTGGGGGTGAAGGCTGTGGCCGCCGCCGTCGCCGCCTTCGGCTGGCCCCTGGCTTTGGTACTGCTCGTGGCGGTTTTAATAGTAACTGTCTTTGGGGGCCTGTACGCGGCTATGCCGGGGAGCGGGCTTCTGACGGGGGCCACTCCGTCGGAACTCGATAAAGAGTACCGCGACTACGCCGCCGAAACGGTTCAGCGGTGGAATGTGGAGGAGACGTGGTTGGTGCCGGGTGAAGGAAGTTATTACCCCAATACGGGAGGGGCCCGCCTGGGCCGCTTTGTCGACCGCTTCGGTCGTGATGCGGCCCTGGCTAATACCTGGGCCGATGCTTATGCTCCCGTGTTGCTGAAGAGCTCACGGGACGAGCAAAATGACAAGATGCAGGACAAAGACTGGGTAAAAGACGAGATAGATGACGCGGCGAAAAAACAGCGGCCCTGGTTCTATTACAAAGAATCGAAGGTGATATATTCAGGCCCCGACGGTTCGGACGAGGAGACCGTCTACCTACTGGTCGAGGCTTATACTTTGCGTGGACACCGGCAGTATGAATACGAATGGGTTACGGAATCGTCGGGTAATGGGAGCGTGACATATGAGAAGCTAAAGCGTGAAACCATCCTTAACGACGGTACAGAATATCTCCGACAATTCACAGCCGAGTTTTATAGGGACATGGATAATGATAGTGATATAGAATTAGCCGTCAGCATGACCAGGCAGGCACAGCAGGCGTTTAATGAGCGTAAGGAATGGCTTGACTGGCTTTTAGCTGAGGGTAAGACATATTACCGCTCCCTTTCCACGGCGGCCATACCGCCTGAGTATTTCGGTTTTTTGCAGGAAGCCGAAGAAAAAACCGGAATTCCTGTCTGGTTTTTAGCAGGGATAATAACCACGGAATCTAGCTGGAACCCCTTGGCCGTAAACGAAAGGACGGGGTGTTTCGGTTTAACACAGTTACACCCCGACTACTGGCCGCAGTGGACTCAAAGATACGGATTTGACCCAGACAAAGATATGCTAAATCCCCGAGCCCAGATTTTAGTGGGGGCCTACGTGCTAAGGGATTATATAGGCGGCTCGGTGGACTGGGAAAACTGGAAGGGCGACAGCAGGGTAAAGGCGGGCCTGGCCCGTTACGGCGGCTACGGGGAGGACGTGCAAGCGGCGGAGAAATACATTTCCCGTGTAGTAAGAGCGGCCGCCGCTTTTGCTCTGCGAGATGTTATATGGCCCGTGCCAAGATACACCGCAATAACCAGTAGGTATGGGATGCGTTTACACCCAGTGTTTGGAGTCTGGAGAATCCACACCGGCATAGATATACCCGCTCCCGAGGGCACAGATGTAGTCTCGGTCTCCGGCGGCGTGGTGGTGCAGGCTGGCGAAAACGGGGCGTGGGGTAACGAGGTGCGGGTGCAGGATATATCGCACATCTACCAATATGCCCATTTGAGCCAGATAGATGTCCAGGTGGGCCAGATGGTCACTCCTGGGCAAAAAATTGGAGAGGTAGGGTCGACCGGGGCCTCAACAGGCCCACACCTGCATTTTGGAGTGAAGGTTATAGGGAGCGGCGAGGATGTCGGCTGGATTGACCCTGAGCTTATCTTACGGAGGTGGTGAAAGTGTGCGAATTATGGTAGTGGGCCGAAACCCAGACGGGATGTGCTCGTATTTAGCAGAGGCGGGTTTAGATGCGGTAGGGTGGCAGTCAAATGACATGGTGGATGTAGGTATAGACCGGTATATCCCTGATACAGTGCTTTATCTTGCCGAAGACGTGGACGTTTTGACGCCCCATGTTGAAGCGATTCGGGCCTGCGTGCGGGCAGGGGTGCGGGTGGTATATGTGGGACGGCGAGATGGGGAAGTGGCTTCGCTGGCGGCTTTAGGGGTACGTGATTTTGTGTTTATACCGGCGGATTTGGCGCAGATACTGCACCGCATACAGAACCCCGCGTCCCCGGAAGAAGCGGCGGGGCTTTTGGCTGGTATAACTGTACCTACCAGCCAGACTCCGGCCCTTGTCGCAAAAAACAAAAAAGAGACAAAGGAAACGACGGTGCCAGGAAGTCCGCGGCAGGTGGCTTTAGACGATATAGACATGGACTTAGGGTTAATGGAGCCGGAATACTTAGAATCGATTAACGAGGATAATGAATACATTATTGAATCACCGGTTCCGGAACTGATTTGCTCTCTTACAACCCCTGTCCCCGCTCCTGTCCCTGTCTTTATCCCTACCCCTGTCCCTACCCCTGTCCCTACAGGAGTACGGGGGTTCATCTTAAAAATACGGGGTATTCTTGCCGCCACGTGGACTTTTTTGTTTATTACCCTAGATATACTTAGATACCTTATTGGCATAAGTTTTATAGTATTTATACTGCTTTTAGTCTGTGATATGTTAAAGGATGTGTTTTTGGTGCCTTTTCCTCAGCCTTTTAGTGATATTTGTGACACTGCAGGCCGAGGATTGATATTTGTATTAAAACGCTTAGGGTGGGGGTGATGGGACTAACCTGACGGCGGATATTTTGCAAGACTATTAATAGCGGTTTACTAAACTCCAAAAATTTTCATGAAAGGAGGGAGCACAGAAACCCGTTTGTTCGCGGGGTTCTGTGGCAAAGAATGGTGGAACGAATAAAACAAATACAAGGGGATTTTGTGGAGCGTATTAAAGGAGATGTTCGCTACGGCTTAGGTTTATTCGCCGTGATAGCGGCGGCGGCAGTAATGCTAGCAAAGCCTATTCTAGGCTTTGCTTTGCTAGTGGGTGTTCTTCCTGCCCTGCGTTTTCGAGACGACCCGACTAAACTGGCGGTAACGGCGATTTTACCCTTAATTGTGGGGTTTATCGTGGCCTTTGTCTGTGCAGAAAGTTACCGCTCTTACCAACAGATGGCCTTAGCCTTAAAACACCTACCCTCACCCCCGCCGACCGAATGGCGTATGTGGGTTAACCGCGGGCCTGCGGCTCCGGCGGACGCCTTTGGTCGGTACGGCTTTATCGCGGGGGCCGTCCTGGGGGCGGCGGTGGCGGCAGTAGGTGGGCAAAGGCTTAAACACGGTCCGGGGGTGGTCCGGTGGGCCCCGGTTAAGCGCGGGGGTTGGGCCGGGCCGAAAGATGTAGAAGATAGGTGTGAGTTTGGGTGGCCCAGTAAGGCCCAGGGTGGGATACCTTTAGGCAAACTGCCTGACACACGCCAGTTAATAAGGGTGATGCCGAATAAAGGTAAGGTGCACGTGGCCGGTCACGCATTTGTGACCGGGGCAACGGGCACAGGAAAATCATACTCAATAATTCGTCCGTGGATAATATCGGCAGTCGAAGACGGGCACTCGATAGTTATAACCGACCCGAAGGGCGAACTCTATGCCGATATGGGCGCGTGGCTAAAGACCCGAGGATACGAAGTCCGGGCCTTTAACGTAGTAGACCCTCGTTATAGCGATTGGTGGAATATTTTAGCTGAGTGTAAAGATTATGACGAGATTAAAACACTTGCCGCATGGATGATTACCGCCGCTGGTGACGACCATGCCTTTTTCGCCGGCGGCGAGAAAAACCTGTTGGATTCAGTTATGGCTTACGCCAAATACGCCTTACCCCCTGAGCAGGCACATTTCCGCTCGGCCTTGTCCCTGCTTTCGTGGCCTCAGGATAAACTGGGCGGGGCTTTTGAGGCCGCTTTCAGGACGGGAAAAATACCCCAGGATGTGCTGGAGACCTGGCGGGCGGCTCAGGGGCACTTCACGAACTACGTCGAAGGCGTGAGGAACAAACTTCGTGAGATGACCCGAGGGCCGCTGGCGGCACTGACAAGCAGGACTGATATAGAAATGGACGCCATAGGACGGCAGAAAACCGCTCTATTTCTTATCTTGCCGACCGAGGGCGGGGATTTACGGGCCCTGCTTGTTTCCATGTACGGCATGATGTTTACGAGGCTTGCCGACCTAGCGGCGAAATCGCCGGGTGGTAGGCTTCCCGTACCGGTGCGCTTTATCTTGGACGAGTTTCCAAACATCGGCAGAATCCCCGACATTGAAACACAGCTGGCGGTAGGCCGAGGTAGGGGTATTATGATACAAATAGCCCTACAGAACGTAGGGCAAATCAAAGGGCTGTACAGCGCAAAGCGCGCCTGGGAGACAATCCTAGGTAACTGCCCAATAAAGATATGCCTCGGCGTAGACGACTTGGGCTCAGCAGGGTTTTTCACCGCGTACGCAGGAAAAGCCGAAGTATATGCGGAGAGCGAAAGCCGCGAAGTGACTATGCCTTGGCAAAAGTTAGGATTGAGGAAAAAAAGAGAGAGCACCAAAGAGGTATCTATTATCCAGGACTTTGAACTACTACAGCTCCCAGACGAAGCTATGATAGCCACTATCCGGGGTAAGGCTCCGCTGTATCTACAGAAATGCGCCTGGACAGAATACCCCCAGGCAAAGGAAATCATCCGGGCCGGGTCATACAGCATCTATGATGTCTATGAACCAAAAGATTTAACTGTGGCGGTTCCTCCGTATCCTCTAGAGGACGAAGACGCTACCCCTAAAACCAGCAAAAAGGGTAGAAAAGGTAAAAACGACAACCCAGATGAAGGTCTTGCCGACAGCGGCAAGCCTCCCGCACCTGGAAGTCTAGAAGACCTTGGTTTGTAAAAATGCCGAAATTTAGGCATTTTTACAGGCTATATACAGCCTCGACAAGAGGCTTAATAAGAAAGGAGGTGTATATATGACCTGACGCCACTGTTTTGCCCCTTTACGGGGACGGTAGAATTGGTAGTAGTGACAAAAAATGTTATTAGGAGGTCGTAAAATGAGAGAGTCAGATAAGCCTAAGACTCTGTGGGCGTATATTGCTAGGCGTGATGGGGGCACAATGGTATGGGATGGCGCTGAGATTAGGCTTGTAATTAGGCCATACCCTGATGTCATGTTTATCTCAGATAATGGCTATACCCGGAATTATTTGTTGAATCTTGAGCACCCAATAGACATTTACAAGGCCCCGGATTGGGTGCGCTCACGTATGCAGGCGATATTCGCTGAACATGGAACAACCCTTTTTGCGGGGAATAGTATTGTCGCTCTTGTTGCAGACGATAACGACGAAAGCATATTCCGCGCAGGGGTAGCTGTATGCAAGACAATATGTGACTTAATCACACATTTAGGCTGATTCACTAATCATATAATATAATACACCAAGGCCGCCGGCTGAGGCGGCCTTTTTGTTTTTATAGAGACTTTCACAGGGAGGTGGTTGCATGGACGACTCTAATTTCACAATGATGCTCGGTATTGCGCTGGCGAGCATGGGGATTATCAGTGCCTACAACTATTTCATCCCTCCACCTAGCTTGCTGGCGGGGGTTATCCTTGCGGCAATCGGCGTTGCGCTGGTATTTACGGGAGCGAGGAGGCGAGAGAGACAATGATGGGAACAACACACGCTCTAGGCGGGGCGGTGGTGGGAGCGGCGGTGGGAGCGGCTTTTGGTGACCCTTTGGCTGGATTGGCGGCAGGGATTTTAGGTGGGCTTCTGCCTGACATAGACACGCCTGGGAGCATAATGGGGCGTAAAATACCTATCATCCCCACGGTGCTGTCAGCGGTCTTTGGGCATAGAAGTATTACTCATACTCTATACTTCGCTTTGCTCGTTGGAGCCCTTTTTTCCGCATTAGGGCCTCTGCTGCACTTGCCGGCGGCCCTTTTGGCCCTGGCGGGCGGGGCAGGAGCGGTGTCACATCTGGCTTTAGACTCTCTTACCCGCTCCGGAATTACTCCACTGCCACCCCTGCCTAAACATTTCGCCGGCCCCTTGGTGACAGGGGACGTTATCTCAGAGTCTTTTGTGTCGCTGTTGCTTTTGGCGTTACTGTTTCTCGTTTTTTAGCCGGAGAGGGGGCTGGTTGGCCCCAGATTAATCTTTTTGTGCCCCGAGAGGGGAATTATATTCCCCCAAGCCAAAAACCGCCTTATAAGCGGCGGTAGAATTAACAATTCTAACAAAAATTAACAAAGGAGAGTGAGAGGTCATGTTGAGGCCGGAGTTTGGGCGTATTTCTGATGTGTGTGAAGACCTTTACCAACTAGGACAGAGGGGTATCCCCGTAGAGGCTACTATTGCGGCGGTGGAGTACCCTAATGGTGAGCCGGCGTGGGCGCTTCTCTTGGAAGGGGAGGTTAAGGGGGTATGTCCCTTAACCGAGACGGGCGTCGAGGCCAAGGCCATGCCCCGCATGGTCGGCCAGACCGTGCACGTGGTCGTAAAAGGCATAGACCGAGACCTGCGGCTGGCGGCCTGCTCACGCCGTGAAGCCGTGGCTAAAGCTTGGGAGCGGCTGAAGGGTACACTCAAGGTAGGCCAGGTAGTAGATGCCGGCGTGCGGTGCATACTGCCGCCGGCAGAAAAGGGACAATCTTCGTCCCTTTTAGTTGATATTGGCGGCGGTGTGCTGGCGGAAGTGCCGAAAAAAGAAGCGGCGATATATCATTCTAAATCGTTGCTGGAACAATTCCGGCCGGGGCAAATAGTTAAGGCCAAAATCATGTCGGTAGAGCCGCTCGAGGTATCTATACGGCAGGCCAGGCCCGACTCCTTTGCCTGCACAGTCTTTCACCGCGGCCAGTCTATTGCCTGTACGGTGGCCCATATATGGACTACCCCGAAAGGCGAAAGGATAGTGCTGGTCGAACCGGATGCCGCCCCTGGGATGCTCGGCATAGCCCCGTATCCCTACCTGGGCGAAGTGAGCCGCGGGGATAGGTTGGTCTGTGTGGTAGCTTCGTATCGGCCTGACCGTAAGCAGTTGCGGTGCCGCATACGGGGGTGGGCGTAATGTCGCTTAAAAAGACTCGAGATATTTGGGCCGCCAGAGCCCGCCGAGTTTGGGCAATAGCCTGGGGTCTGTTTTTAGACCTGCTTTGGCTGGTGGCGGTGGCTGTGGTGGTCGGGGCGGCGATATGGACTACGGCGCGGTGGGCAGAGTCAACAGGGCGGGCCATACCCTGGCTTTCTGCCGCCGCCGATTATATCCAGGCGGTGGTGGCCCGAATAGCCGGAGGAGGTCGGTAATATGCGAGGACTGATTACATCGGAGAGGGCGGCGAAGATATACCGGTACTTAGATGAATCCGGCCCGGCCCCCGTCGAGGCCCTTGAGGCCCTGTGGGGGAGGAATAAGGCGGAGCGGGCCTTGAAGAGCCTGCGGGGAGCGGGGTATGTACGAACGACGAGGATTCGGGGTGTAGAGATGGTCTATCTAAGGGGGTGCTCTCCGGTGGCCGAGGACATAGCGCGGGGGTGGTTTGCCGCGCGGCTGGCCGAGGCCGGCGGGTGGTACTCGGCCAGCGAGGGAAAGGCGTATTTCCCGCGGGGGCAGGCGTACCCTGTTATCGCGCGGCTGGATAGGGTAGAATTCGGCAAGTTTTTTGCGACGGTAGAGGACTTAAAAGCCAAGCCGCTGAAAGATGCGCTGAGGGTCAAACAACACGGCAATTTTTCGTAAATCCCTCTTCACAAAACGAGAAGAGAAGATATAATAACATTAGGGTCGTGTAGTCCCTGCATTATCCCGCGT
>Ga0308419_1001245_pt1 | contig 17085 bp, 11 predicted proteins | sample HotsprSampleMS50_FD_203674 | JGI IMG/M metagenome (GOLD analysis project Ga0308419, IMG submission 203674) | Hot spring phototrophic mat microbial communities from Mushroom Spring, Yellowstone National Park, Wyoming, United States - 20090730_MS50 ... | reverse complement strand
GGACTGGCCCAACAACTTCGCGCCGCCGCCCGCGCCGAGATCGCCGCACTGACCGAAGAGCTTGGGCGCGCCCCGTGTCTGGCGGTGATCCAGGTCGAGGGCGACGCGGCCTCCAGTCGCTATGTGCGGAGTATCGGGCGCCTGTGCGAGGGCGCCGGGGCGGCGTTTCGCCTCGAACTGCTGCCCGCCGATACGACCCTCGCCACCCTGGTGGCAACCATTGGCATGCTGAATACTGATCCGAATGTGGACGGGATTCTGCTGCAACTGCCTTTACCGCCGCACCTCGACGCCCACGCCGCGGTCATGGCCCTCGACTACCGCAAGGACATTGACGGCGTGCACCCGATCAATGCCGGGCTGCTGGCCCAGGGACGCCCGGCCATGGTGCCCAATACCCCCGCCGGGGGTATGGCCCTGCTCCAGCACTACGGCGTGGAACTGCGGGGCCGGCGCGCCGCCGTGGTGGGTCGCAGCGCCATCGTCGGGCGCCCGATGGCCCACCTGCTCACCACGGCCGATGCCACGGTGACCCTGTGCCACTCGCGCACGGCAGACCTGGGGGCCGTGCTGCGCGAGTGCGAGATCGTCTGTGTGGCCGTGGGTCGCCCGGGGTTGATCACCGCCGAGATGATCCGCCCGGGCGCCGTGGTGGTTGATTTTGGCACCAACGTGCAGGAAGACGGCAGTCTGGTCGGCGATGTGGACTTCGCTGCCGTGGTTGAGGTGGCGGGGATGCTCACCCCGGTGCCAGGCGGCGCCGGTCCGGTCACCAACGCGGTGCTGCTGAAGAACCTGATCGCCGCCACCCGCGGCCGTTTCACCCATCCGGGCTGAAACTCCGGCCCGCCGGGAGGCGCCTACGCGGCTACGCCGCCCACCAACGGGATGAACATCCTGGGAGGGCTGCGCCCTCCCACACCCTCCCGCGGGCGGGGGTGCGGTAGATCTGCTACGAACCTTGCCTTAGCCTATGAAAATCCTGGTGCTTGGCGCAGACGGCCGGACCCATGCGCTGGTCTGGAAATTGTTCAGTCACTCGACGGCTGAGGTACTGGTGGCCCCGGGCAATGGCGGGGCGGTGCAACTGGCGGCGCAGGTCGATCTCGACCCGACGAACGTGGTCGAGGTGGCCCGCTGGGCGTTTGCCGAACAGGTGGACCTGATTGTGCCCGCCGGTAGCGGCCCTCTGCGCGCCGGGCTGGTGGATGAAGTGGTCGCGATGCACATCGGCGTGTGCGGCCCGGCGCAGCGAACCACGCTGATCGAGGGGAGCCGCTGTTTCGCGCGGGCCTTTCTGGAGCGCCACGGCCTGCCCCTGCCTCGTGGACGGGTGTGCCAGAATCTCGCCACGGCTGAGAAGTACCTCGCCAGCCAGGCGTTGCCGGTGGTCATCAAGAGCGACGACCCCGATGGCGGCGCGACGATCTTCACCGACCGCTACGCGGCGTTGGAGGCCCTGCGGGCCGTCTTCGCCGCCACGGCCGGCGATGGGCGTGGGGGCGTGGTGATTGAGGAGCATCCCGCCGGGCCGCGGGTCGGCTTCTCGGTGCTCACCGATGGAACGACGGCCCTGCCGTTGCTGCCGGTGCGTCTCTACGCGCAGCCAGGCGCCGAACTGCACGGTCCGGTTGCTCCAGAGATAGGGGCAGTGACAGGGAACTCGCTGTACACCCGCAAACTGGGGGCCTACCTGTACGAGCGGGTCGCTCTGCCGATCATCGGCGCGCTGCGCAAGGAGGGCCTGCCCTACTGGGGGTTTCTGGGCATTGACTGCGTGATCGCCGATCACGGCCCCCTCCTGACGGGCCTGCGCTGCAGCCTGCGCGACATGGAGGCCCAGGCGGTGCTGCCGCGGCTGGAGAGCGACCTGCTGCCGTTGATTGAAGCGGCTCTCGCGCGCCGGCTCGACCGCGAACCGCCCCTGGTCTGGCGCGATGAGGCCAGCGTGGCCCTGGCGCTGGTCTCGCAGGGGTATCCGCATCACTACCCCCTGGGGGCCACCATCGACGGGCTGAATGAAGTTGAGGAGGGCGTGCTGGTCTTTCACGGCCAGACCCACAACCCCGCCGGTCTGCGCTACGCGCCCGCGAGTCGGGGCGGACTGGCCTTCCTGCTCCGCGGCGCCGCTCCCACCGGCGGCATCACGCTCACGGGCGGGCACGCGGTAACGGTGGTGGCGCTTGGGGCCACCCTGGCCGGGGCGCGGGGGCGGGCACTGCTCAATGCCGAGCGTATCCGCTTCCCCGGACGCACCTATTGCGAGGACGTGGGCGCGCGCGAGTCCGGGTGGGTGTGATTGACACCGATAACGCAGCGTGTTATACTCTGAAGGGATAACGCACCGCGTTATACACTGCCGTGGCGAACACGCTGTGGTATCATGCGAAGGCCATGGCAGGGTACAGCACATAGACGTGAGGAGAACCACCATGTCGTCCGGCGAAGAGATCGAAGTCAACGTCCGGCAGATCGAAGAGCCTGCGCCCCCGCCCGAGCAGCCCATGATGGTGTTCGATGTGATGCGGAAGCTGTTGCTGGCCGGCGTCGGGGCCGTCGCGCTCACCCGCGACGAGGTTGAGGCGTTCCTGAACCGGCTGGTCGAGCGCGGCGAGATCGCCCAGAAGGACGCGCAGCGCCTGCTGGAGGAGACGATGTCCAAGTTCCGCAACGTGGGCCAGTCGCGGGTCGCGCAGGCCGAGAGCCAGGTGAGCAGCATTTCCGTGCAGGTGGAGAACAACCTGGAGCAGTTCTTGAACCGGCTCAACATCCCCTCGAAGCGCGACATTGACGAACTGAGCGCCAAGATCGCCGAACTGGCCGCGCGGGTCGAGGAACTGCGCCTGGTGCAGGAGCAGTCGTCCAGGGGGGCTGCTCGGAAAAATGCCGAGGTGAAGGCTGAGGGCTAGCCCGTGGCGCAGGTTGCGGGCCAGAAGACGCGCCGGGCGCGGGGGGTTGCCTCTGTGCACCGGCGCGTCGGTCTTCAGGCAGTCGTGGGGAAGGGGGCAGACGGTGCGCCTGCCCGACCGGTTGCCTCTGCGCGCCGGCGCGTCGGTCTTCGGGCAGGCACGGAGTCAGCCGGGCGTGTTATAATAGACATACCGCACTGCCGAGACACCAAAGCCTATGCACATCATAAAGAAGTACGCCAACCGCAAACTGTACCATACTAATAAGAAGCAGTACATTACCCTCGATGGAATTGCAAAACTGGTGCAGGAAGGCGAGGCGGTTCAGGTGCTCGATAATGAGACGGGCGAGGATATTACCTCAAGCATCCTGGCCCAGGTGGTCCTGCACGCGCGTGGACGGTCCGGTCCCCCATTGCCGACCCATATGTTGACGGGGTTGATACAGATCGGCGGCGATACCCTGGCCGGGGTGCGGCGGGCCTTGTTCGCTTCCTTCGGCGGCGATGATCTGGTGACGTCGGAGATTGAACGCCGCATCACCTACCTGGTGGAAGCGGGCGAACTCACCGCCGATGAAGGGGAACGGCTCTGCAGGCTCCTGCTGCGCAGGGAGTTTAGCCAGAGCGCCGACCAGAAGGAGGTTGAGCCCGTTGCCGAGGTGCCCTCGCGCAACGATGTCGCCCGGCTCCATGCTCAGGTCGACGCGTTGACCCAGGCGATCGATCAGTTGCTCCGCGAGCAGCGTCAGGAGTGAGCCCCGGTTCGGTGGGCCAGACACGCTCCCGGCAGGAATAGGACGGCAGGATGTGTCCCATGGAAGGTTGTTTCTCTGTACCCGGGCGATGAGGCTTGTATGCAACGTAGCAAAACGGCGCTTGTACTCGCTGGAGGAGGGATTGCCGGCGCGGCCTATGAGATCGGCGCCCTCTGCGCGATAGACCAGTTGCTCGAACAACTCTCGGTCAACGAGTTTGATATCTATGTCGGCACCAGCGCCGGAAGTCTCATCGGGGCCTGTCTGGCCAATAATATTTCCCCCCGCACCCTGCTCTCGGTCCTCGAGAGTCCCATGCTGGGGATCGAGCAACTGGAGCCGCACCACCTCTACTCGCTCAACCTGCCTGACCTGCTCGCGCGGCTCCGCCGCTTGCCGGGGGCGTTCGTGGAAATGGCGCGCCGGGTGGCTGGCGAGGGTGGGGCGATCTCCTTGCTTGATCTCGTTGAGGCGCTGGCGGCCGGCCTGCCGACCGGGATCTACGACTCGCTGGCCCTCGAAGGCTACATCCGCGCGGCCCTCTCCCTTCCCGGACGCTCGAACCGCTTCGCCGATCTGCACCGCGAACTGGCCATCATCGCCACCGATCTCGATACCGGCGAACGGGCCGTGTTTGGCCATCCGCCCCTCGATGAGGTGCCGATCTCGATGGCCGTCTGCGCCTCGGCGGCCCTGCCCCTCTTCTATCGCCCGGTGCGCATCGGTGATCGGGATTATATTGACGGAGGCATCCGCGGCACCGCCAGCCTCGATGTGGCCATTGAGTGCGGCGCCGAGCTGATCGTCTGCGTCAATCCCCTCGTTCCCTTTGATAATCGCGACCATTTTGAGGGAAGATCCTTTAGCGATGAGGGCATGACCCGCATTGGCAATCAGGTCTTCCGCACCTTTATCCACGCCGGTTTGCATTACCATCTCAAGCAGGTGCGCCGCCGCCATCCCGATGTGGATATTATCCTGATCGAGCCGAATCGCCGCGATCATGTCATGTTCAATGATAATACCATGCGCTACAGGACGCGCATGTTGCTGGCTCGCCATGGTTTTGAAACAGTCGCCTCGCATCTGAATCAACATTACTATTACTATCGCGATATGATGGCCCGGCATGGGGTCAGGATCAATAATGAGCGGCTCAACCACGATCTGCAGAATCTGCGCGCCGCCGGTGACGATTTCCACGCCGTGAAGGCCGCGCTGGTCTCAAATGGCTCGCTCCATACCGCGCCCGCCGGTCTCGCGCTGACCCTCGCCGAGCTTGATCGCCTGCTGACACGCCTCGAAGAACGCTGCGTCAGGCGTGTAGCCTAGGGCCAATACGTTTCAAATAACAGCACGTACGCGGTGGAGGGGTATGCGGGGAGGCTTCGCCTCCCCGCATACCCCTTTTCCCGCCTGCGGCGGCCAGGCGGCCTGGCAAAACACCCACGGCCCTCCCGCCGCGGGCGGCTAACAACTGGTTGGTGGAGGGCCTGCGGCCCTCCGCTCCTCCCCGCCGGAAGGCGACCGCGTACGTCCTGTCACATAAGCGCATGCGGCGCCACAGCCCCCCTCCCAACCTCCCCCCGCTGGGGGGAGGAGCCACACTCTCGCCTCCAGCGAGGGAGGGTGTGGTCAGCTTCTTGGAAACGTTTTGAGCCTACAGCGCTTCTCACGTACGTTGACCATCGTTCGCGCCCGCCGTGCTGCTCCACCCTCCCGCAGGCTGCGAGCCTGCGGGAGGGTCATTGTGCAACCTTGCCCAGAAGGTTCAACCTCTCTGAGAACTGCTATAATGATCAAAACTCGTACGCGCTCCATCCGCGCCAGGTCGTGGGCCTCGCGCGGCCCTGTCTCGACACGGGCAATACCGCGCTGCTGCCCGTGAGACGACGTCTGGTCGGCTCCTCTACTTCCCCCTACCCCTCTACACACCCATGCTCATATCCCGCCGCGCGCCATTCTTGCTGTTCCTCCTCCTCGTGGTGCTGTTTCCCGCGCTCCCCGCCGTGCCACCGCCTGTCACCGCCCAATCCGGCGGGCCAGTTCTGGCTGCTTCCCCCGCCGCACTGACGGCGACGGTCGCCCTGGGCGCGACGGCCAGCCTGCAACTGGTTGTGCGGAACGACGGCGACGCGCCCGTGGTTCCACGGCTCTACGAGGCCCTCCCCGCGCCTGCCCGGCCCGCCGCCGCTCCGCTTCCCGAGGCGCGCGCCACCCTGCCCATGCAGGCCGCGCGGGTCGATCCGCAGATCGCCCGCGAACAGGCCGCCGCCCCTGATGGTCAGACCGAGTTCCTGGTGGTCCTGACCGATCAGGCCGACCTCTCCGCCGCCTATGCCATCGCCGACTGGGCCGAGCGTGGCGCGTATGTCTATCGCACCCTCCGCGATCACGCCGAGCGCACCCAGCGCGACCTGCGCGCCATGCTCGATGCCCGGGGCCTCGCCTATCAGCCTCTGTGGATCGTGAACGCCCTCGCCGTCCGGGGCGCCGCCGCCGATGTGGCCGCCATCGCCGCCCGCGCCGAGGTGGCCGCGGTGCGCGCCAACCGCCTGCTGACCCTCGAAAGCCGGCCCGCCAGCGTTCCCGCCCAGAACGGCGCGTCTCCCTGCAATGCCGGCAGCGATGGGGCCTGCTGGCACCTCAACCTGGTGGGCGCCAACCGCGTCTGGAACGAGTTCGGGGTGCGCGGGGAGGGGATTACGGTGGCGAATATTGACAGCGGCGTGCGCTATGACCATCCCGCCCTGATCGGGCAGTACCGCGGTTCGACCGGCGCCGGCGTGGATCACAACTACAACTGGTACGACCTGTTCGGCACCTCGCCCGTGCCGGTGGACTCGGGCGATCACGGCACCCACACGATGGGCCTCATGGCTGCCCGGGGACTCTCGCCCACCCAGCCCGCGGTGGGCATGGCCCCCGGCGCCCGCTGGATAGCAGTGCGCGCCTGCTCGGCTCGCGAGTGCGGGGAAGTGGAGCTGATCCGCGCCGCCGAGTGGCTACTCGCGCCAACCGACCTGGCCGGCGCCAACCCCCGGCCGGAGTTGCGCCCGCATGTGGTCAATAACTCGTGGACCGCCGGGCGACATGCGAACTGGTATGCCGGCTACGTGGCGGCATGGCGCGCGGCGGGCATCTACCCGGTCTTCGCGGCGGGCAATAGCGGCAATGGCACCTGCGGCACGGTGCAGTCGCCTGGCGATTATGCCACGGTCACGGCCGTCGGCGCGGTCGACGCCACTGGTGCCCTCACCGGTTTCAGCAGCATCGGGCCGACCGCCGATGGGCGCATCAAGCCCGATCTGACCGCGCCGGGCAGCGGCGTCTACTCGACCATGGCTGCTCCGGGGCGGCTCTATGGCTTCAGCAGCGGCACCTCGATGGCCACGCCCCACGTCGCCGGCGCAGTGGCCCTGCTCTGGTCGGCCCGCCCCGACCTGATTGGCGATTATGACGCGACCTACACCATGCTCACCGCTTCGGCCGCGCCTCGCACCGACGACTCGCGCTACCGGGGACCGGCCTACGCCGACTGCCAGCCCCTGAACGTCCCCAACAACATCTACGGCTACGGGCGTCTCGACGCCTACGCCGCCGTGGCCCAGGCCCGGGTCGATGTCCCCTGGTTGGAAGTGCCTGCCGGGCCGCTGGCGCCCCTCGGCGCGGGCGAAGGGTTGACCCTGCAACTCCGGATTGACGCCAGGCGCGTGCCGCAGCCCGGGCGCTACGAGGCCCGGGTGCTGGTGCACGGGCCCGACCTGAGCCGCGCCCCGCTGATCGTCCCGGTCACCCTTGAGGTGCCCCCCGATGCCAGCCATGCCACCATTACCGGCCGCGTCACCCGCAGTAGTGATGGGCAAGCGCTTCAGGCGATGGTGACGGTGGTTGATGGTCCCGATGTAAGCACCGATGCCGAGGGGCGCTACCGTCTCGTGCTGCCGCCGGCGAGCATGCCCTATAGCGTGCAGGCCTGGGCGCGCGATTACACCCGGCGCAGCCAGACGGTCACGCCTGGCCCCGGCGCGCAGATCAGCCTCGACTTCAGCCTCGACCGCGATGTGCCGCGCCTGGTGGCCGAGACGACCCCGCGCAGCCTCACGCTGGGGTTCGCCGAAACGGCGCTGGAGACCTTCACCATGCGCAACGAAGGCACGCGCGCGTTGACCTACACGGTCAGGATTCCCGACGAACCTTACGGGGTCTGGCGCAGTGACGAGACGGATGGTCCGGCGCCGGCGTGGACGGCGCCGCCGCCGGATGCGGTGCAACTCAACCTCAGCGATGACGGGGTCAGCCCGGCGGTGCCCATCGGCTTCGCGTTCCCGTACCGCGATGGCATCTACGAGACGGTCGCCATCGGGGCGAACGGCTTTCTCAGCCTGGCGCCGATCACCTGGGAAACGCCCTTTGTGCCTGCCTGCCTGCCTCTGACCGAGACTGGCGCCGCGGCGATCGCGCCCCTGCGGGTTGACCTCGACCCGTCGCGTGATGGCGCCATGGTAAGCTATGCCCGCCTGGCCGAGGGATTCCTGGTCAACTGGGTGAACGTGCCGCTCTACAGCGATCCGACGACGCGCCTGAGCTTCCAGGCATTGTTGATGCCCGATGGGCGCATCAGCCTGCGCTACCGCCAGGTGGGCCGGCTGCCCGCGTCTGCATCGGCGAGCGCCGGGGTGCAATATCATGTCCGTCAGGCTCAGACGCTCGGCTGCGGCAGCGACCTGAGGATCGATAACGGGCTGACGATAGAACTGCGTCCGCAGATGTCAGCCCTGGCCTGGTTGGAGGTAGAAGCGACGGGCGAAAGCCTGCCCCCGGGGATGGTGGGGAACGTGCCGGTGCGGGTGCGCTGGACCGCGCCGACAGGCGCGTGGCCGGCCAGCGGGGCGATCGAGGTGCGGACCAACGATCCGGCGCAGCCGCGGGTGCGCTTTACCGTGCGTCTCAGCACCGGCGAAGCGCCGCACCGGACGCTCTTGCCATGGGTTTCCGGGCGGCGGTAGCGCCGGGTTTGAAGGGACTCCTTGATGCCAGGGTACACCGATGCCGTCTTTGCGCCGCTGGATGCCGACCATGTCCTGGAGCGAGTGGCGGGGGGCAACGAAACCGAAGTTTACCGGAGCGACTCAGGGCATCTGGCGGTGAAGCTAAAAGCCGAGTCGGGCGGTAGTCTATCCAAGGCCCTGGCCCATGCCCGCGAGTTGCGCGCCGCAGCCGAAGCCTTCGCCGCCTGTCTTGGCCCGCGCTACAGCATCGTCAGCCACGTGCTCCTTGCCCGCGACAGCCAGGGGCGCGTGCAGACGCTGGTTGTGCAACCCTATCTGGCCCACGCGCGCCCGCTCGCTCACCTCGACTACCGGGCGCTGTCGCGTCATGAGCGACAGGCGCTGGCGGGGGCCCTGCGCGACATCATCGCCCGGGCGCAACGGGCCTACTGGCGCACCGGGGCGATGCCCGACCTGTACGGGCGCGCCAGCCTCAACCCGGAGGAGCGGCGGCGCAATCGCTCGCTCACGCGCCTGCCGCAGCGCCTCTGGAGCTTCCTGGTGCAGCGCACCTTGTTGCGCTCGCACAACCTGCTCTGGACCGGCGACACGGAACGGCCCGTCGTGCTGGTGGACTACGACCCCGTGCGGCGCAGCCGGCTCTACCGGCGGATCTACTACGCGGCGCGACAGGCGCTCTTTCTCCGGGATCGGCTGGTGATCCGGTTGATTCTGAGGTGACCATCGTTCGCCGCGTTCAGCCCCCCTCCCAGCCTCCCCCCGCTGGGGGGAGGAGCCGGGTGCCCGCCCCCAGTGGGGGCGGGTCAGGGCGGGGGCCAGCGCCGTGCCCGCGGAGACGCGACGCGGGCGGGCCGCCCGCGCTCCCAGGCGATGTTCATCGGGCGTTGTGCGGCGCAGCCGCATGGACGGCTGCGGTGACCATCGTGCGCCGCGTTCAGCCCCCCTCCCAGCCTCCCCCCGCCGGGGGGAGGCGCCGGGTGCCCGCCCCCAGTGGGGGCGGGTCAGGGCGGGGGCCGTCACCGTGCCCGCGGCGCCGTGGCGCGGGCGGGCCGCCCGCGCTCCCAGGTCATGGTCATCGCGGCGTGGTGCGCCATGCGCATGACCGTCTACCGTGAACATAGGCCCTCGGAGAGGGGGTATGGGGAAACCGGGTTTCCCCACACCCCTGCCCGCGTGGAGGGTGTGGGAGAGCCACGCCCTGCGGGAACAACCTCTTTTCCTCCCGTCAATGTGCGGCGTAGCCGCATGGACGGCTGCGGTGAAGCCGGGAGAGCCGCGCCTGGCAGCGAGGCGTGGGCAGGCAAAACTGCCTGATCGGGTGGCTTCCCCGGCGCCGAAAATTCGGTATAATTCCCGCCACATCCGTGACCAATCCCGGCTGATACAACGCATACACGCGGGCATGCACCGTTGAACGGGCAGCGCATGGCCATGTTCGCCCATGCGGCGGGCATGGGTGCGTTGTTTACCATTTTAGAGTTCAGATTGCGGATGGTAGATTGCCGCTCCATCGTCCGTGCGGCTACGCCGCGCACCACCGGATGAAAAAGGTGGTTCCTGGGAGGGCTGCGCCCTCCCAGACCCTCCCACCAGGTGGGGGAATGGGGAAACCTGGTTTCCCCATCCCCCTGCTCAAGGGCCGCGCCCTCCCAGACCCTCCGGCGGGCGGAGGCGTGAGCTTCGGAGCGCTTCCTGATGCGGAAAAAGCTCCCAGACCCTTCCGCGGGCGGGGGTATGGGAAAACCAGGTTTCCCCATACCCCTGCTCCAGGAGACTATGTTCACGTGAGCAGCAGGAAGAGGAGGAACCAATGCTGAGCTTCGATCCGATGAACCCGGAAGAGAACGCCAACACGATCACCCATGGCGTCGGGGCGGTGGCGAGCGTGATTGCGGGGGCCATGCTGGTGGGCATGGCGGCGGGGAGCGGCGACCCGTGGCGCATCACCGGCGCGGCGATCTTCAGCGTTGCCCTGGCGCTGTTGTACACTGCCTCGACGCTGTTCCACTGGGAACGGGATCATCGGCTGAAGCGACGCTACGAGATCATTGACCACTGCGCGATCTTCGTGCTGATCGCCGGAACCTATACCCCCTTTACCCTGATAACCCTGCGCAACAGCGTCGGCTGGCCCCTCTTCGCGGTGATCTGGGGCCTGGCCGTCGCGGGGATCGTCTTCAAGCTCATCTTTGCCACGCGCTTCCGGCTGATCTCAACCCTGATCTACATTGCGATGGGCTGGCTGATCATCGTTGCCGCCGAGCCTATGCTGCAGGCCCTGCCGCTCCCCACGGCCATCCTGCTGGCTATCGGAGGCATTGCCTACACGGGTGGCACATACTTTTTTTATCACGAGCGCATTGTCTACGGGCATGCGATCTGGCACCTGTTCGTGCTGGTGGGGAGCATCTGCCACTTCCTGGCCGTGGCCAGCCAGGTGGTGCGCTGAGCGCCTATGCGGAGACGCAGGGTAGCCGGCTCTGTTCCGCGAGGGCTGCGCCCTCCTGGCCCCGCCCGGCAGGCCAGGGCGGTGGGGCAACGCGAGTGCCCTACCCCGTCTCCAGGCGCGACGATTGGTTAATAGCTTACTACTGGCGTGTGACGTTTGTTACCAGAAACTATCTCCTGGCGGTGCTAGAGTAGAGGCCGATCCCAGAACAAACCAGCGGGAAGGACTCTCCTGTGAAGCACGTGCTCGTTATTCACGACGATAGCGGTGATGAGACCGCGACCATCCAGATGCTCGGCGCGCCCGTGCAGGTGCGCCGGATCGGTTGTGGCGGCGATCTGGAGCTTGCGCGGCGGTTGATCGCCGAACACGATGGGCGGGTGAGCGCCATTGCCCTGGAGAACATGCCGGCCAGCCTGCGGCTTGGCCCGGCGCGGCAATCCCACGCCCTGGGCAGCGCCCTGGCCGCCGCCGCCAGGCAGACGCCGGTGGTGGATGGCAGTGGCGTGCGTCCGATGCTGGAACGCTGGGGCGTGATCCTCGCCGATCGGGCCCAGCCGGGCATTTTCAGTCGGAAGCGGGTGCTGATGGTGCCCGGTCTGAACCATGACGGGCTGGCCCACGCCCTGTCGCGCCGGGGTTGCACCGTGCGCTACGCCGATCCGGTGGTCTTTTTCGGCATGCCCGACCTGCCGGGGGTTGGCAGCCCCGCCACCTTGCCGCGAGTGGCCGCGCCCACGCTGGAGTGGCTCAAGACGGCCCCCTTCCACCGGGTCGTCCCGCGCCCTGGCACGCCACGCAACCCGCGCCCGGCGGCGCCCTTTGCCTGGGCCGATCTGCTGGCCGGGGAAATTGGGGCCATCCGGCGCTACGCGCCTGCCTCGCTCCAACGCAAGACGATCGTCGTCGAGTGGGCCAGCGCGGAGGACCGCGCCGACCTGCAGGCGCGGGGCGCTTCGATCGTGGTCTCGCTGCTCGACGGGCTGATCCCCGTGGATGGCCTGCGCCACTGGTCGGCGGCGACGGTCGAAGGGTTGCTGGCGGCCCTGCGCGCCAACCCCGAGGCCCCTCTTACCGAGGATACCTACCTGGACCTCCTGGCCGAGATCGAGTGGTCGCCGGCGATTACGTATTTGCAGCCGGAGGACGCCGGGATCAACAAGTTCGCCTTTGTGATCCACCCGCTGAACGTCAGTTTCATCCACGCCCACCCCTGGTTCGGCTGGACGCGCTACCTCCCGGACGAGCTGGTAGAGGCCGTGGCGGCCTACTTCCCGCCGATCTACGTGGGGAAGGTGAGCGGCGTGCGTTCGACAGCCACCGGCCAGCGGGTTGAGGGCTACCTGATCTCCCTGGGCGCCACCCCACGCCAGATGATGCGCCACGGAGAACGCTTCACCTACACGCGCCTGAACCAGGCCGCGCGCATGGCCGAACGTATGGGCGCCCGGATCATGGGGCTGGGCGCCTTTACCAGCGTGGTGGGCGATGCCGGGGCCACCGTGGCCCACGAGGCCGATATCGCCATCACCAGCGGCAATAGTCTGACGGTGGCTGCCACGCTCGAGGCGGCCAAACAGGCCGTCCGCAAGATGGGCGCCAGCGACCTGACCCATGGCCGGGCCATGGTCATCGGCGCGACCGGCTCGATCGGCTCGGTATGCTCGCGCCTCCTGGCCCAGGCCATCCGCGATGTGGTGCTGGTCTCGATCGAGCCGGAGAAACTGATCGCCCTGAAGCGCACCATCGAGGAAGAGACGCCCGGGGCGCGGGTGATCATCGCCACGCGCTCGGATGAACTCGCCGGCGAGTGTGATCTGATCGTCACCGCCACCTCGGCCTTCGGCCAGCGCGTGCTCGACATTACCCGCTGCAAGCCCGGGGCGGTGATCTGCGACGTGGCCCGGCCGCCTGATATCAGCGAAGCCGAAGCCGCCCTGCGCCCGGATGTGCTGGTGATTGAAAGCGGTGAGGTGCTGCTGCCGGGCGACGTAGCCATCAGCTACAACATCGGCCTGCCGCCGGGCACGGTCTACGCCTGTCTGGCGGAGACCGCGCTGCTGGCGATGGATGGACGCTTCGAGGATTACACCATCGGCCGCAACATCACCATGGAGCGGGTCAAGGAGATCTATCGCCTGTTCAAGAAGCACGGCCTGCAACTGGCCGGCCTGCGCTCCCTTGGCGTCTATGTTACCGATGAGGATGTGCTGGCCAGACGCGCCCTTGCTGACAAGTTGCGCGCCGACCCCGCGCTGTTCGCCCGCACCCGCGCCGAGGCCGCCGAGCAGTTGGCCCGCATCCCCGCCGCGTCCAAAGGGGTGCGCGCCCGGCATCCCGCGCGGATGCGCTGGGCCTGGGCCGCGGTTGGCGTGGTCCTCGCCGGGATCGGGCTGCGACGGCGCATGGCGCGATCCACCGCCACAGCCGCCGCCTATGAGGAGGTGACCCGATGAGCGACCGGTCCGCGCGAACACCGTTCTCCAACATCGACGCCTACTGGCTCCACATTGACGAGCCAGTCAATCCCATGGTGATCACCACCCTCTGGGGCTTCGACCAGCCGATCGCCTTCGACGACCTGCGCAGGATTGTCCGCGAGCGGCTGCTAGTCTTCGAGCGCTTCCGCCAGCGCATGGTCGAGCCGCGAGGCGACGGTCGCCCCTACTGGGAACTGGCCCCCGATTTTGAACTGAGCGCCCATCTGCACCATATCGCCCTCCCCGGCGAGGGCACCCAGGCCGACCTGCGTGATCTGGTCAGCGACTTGCTGAGCGCTACCCTCGACCGGGCGCGCCCGCTCTGGCAGATGTACCTGGTTGACCGGTGCGGCACGGGCTGCGCCCTGATTATGCGCCTGCACCATTGCCTGGCCGACGGGATGGCGCTGAGCCACATGCTGCTCGGCATGACCGACGAGGGCGCCGCGCGGGCCGCCGCCAGACAGCACGAGAACCATCATGCCCCTCGCTCGCCCCTGGCGCTGATCAGCGATGTGGCCCGCGCGGCCGACCATGCGCTCCATGAGGGTTGGGAGTTGATCAGCCATCCCGACCAGTTGCTGAAGCTGGGCCTCAATAGCGCCGGCGCCGCCGGGAAGCTGGTGCTCATGGGCCCCGATCCACAGACCCCGCTCAAAGGGCCCCTCAGCGTCGCCAAACGCGCCGCCTGGACCGGGCCGGTGCCCCTGGCCGACGTGAAGGCAGCCGGAAAGGTCACCGGCGCGACCATCAACGATGTGTTGCTCGCCGCGGTCAGTGGGGCCCTGGGCCGGTACCTGCGCGGGCGGGGGGTGAACGTGAGCGATATGACCATCCGCGCGGTCGTGCCGGTGAACCTGTTGCCACCCGGCGCCCTCCCTGATGGCGGGAACCACTTCGGGCTGATTTTCGTTTCTTTGCCGATCGGGGTGACCGACGTCGTGGAGCGGGTCGCGCGTATTCATGCCGAGACCAGTGCGATCAAACGCTCGCCCGAAGCCGTGATCGCCTTCGGGTTGATGGAGGCGATGGGCGCGGCCCCGGTGGAGGTGGAACGGTTCGGGGTGGATATCTTCGCCGCCAAGGCCAGCGTGGTGATCACCAATGTGCCCGGACCGCGTGAGCCGTACTCCCTGGCCGGACAGACCATTCGCCGCGCCATGTTCTGGGTGCCGACGGCCCGCCTGGGCCTGGGGATCAGCATCCTGAGTTATAATGGCGAGGTGCAACTCGGCATCCTCGCCGACGCGGGCCTGGCGCCCGACCCGGAGCGCATCGCCATTGCCTTCCATCAGGAAATGGACGAGTACATCGCGCTCGCGCGGCAGGTCGGCGCCGCCTGAGCGCGGCGCCATCTGGAAGGACGCAACGCTCTCGGGGTCGCCCCCGCCTGCAAGCGGTGTATGTTCACAGCAGCCGTTCATGCGGCTCCCCCGCACCCCAACGGGATGCACACAGGTTGTTCCTGGGAGGGCTGCGCCCTCCCAAACCCTCCCGCGGGCAGGGGTATGGGGAAACCGGGTTTCCCCATACCCCTGCGCACGGGCTGCGCCCTCACCTTCCCGGGGGCGGGGGCGCGGGGAAACCCGGTTTCCCCACCCCCCTGCGCACGGGCTGCGCCCTCCCAAACCCTCCCGCGGGCGGGGGTAAAGGGCAACCCGGTTGCCCCCTACTCTGCTTGAGGGCCAGGCCCTCCCGCGGGCGGGGGGTGGGGAAACCGGGTTTCCCCACCCCCCAGCTCCAGCAGCCAATGTTCACGTTAGAAACCGGGCAAACAGCCTATGCACATCGATCCCGATCACATCGAAGTGCGCCACAACCCGACGGCGCAACGCTTCGAGACCCTGGCCGGGGGCCAGCTCTCGGTCGCCGAGTATCGGCGTGACGGCCAGCGGATCCTTTTCACCCACACCGAAGTGCCGCCGGCGCTGCGGGGTCAGGGCATCGCCGCGCAGCTCGTGCGCGCGGCCCTCGACTATGCCCGCGAGTCCGGTCTCACGGTCGTGCCGCTCTGCTGGTACGTGGATGCCTTTATTCGCCGCCACCCCGAGTACCAGGACCTGCTAACGTGAACATAGGCTCTCGAAGAGGGGCATGGGGAAACCCGGTTTCCCCATGCCCCCGCCCGCGGGAGGGTCTGGGAGGGCTGCGCCCTCCCAGGAAGAACCTTTTTTCATCCTGTCCGTGTGTGGCGCGAGCCGCATGGATGGCTGGTGTGAACGTGGGCCGACCGGAGAGATGGCGGGAAAGCGGGTTTCCCCCCACCCCTGCTTGATACGACCTGTTAACACTCCTGAGGTAATATACGTTCCTGAGAGCGAGGACGTCCCGCCCTCGTCGCGTCTACGAGAGCAAGATCGCTCCCAGGAGAAGAGTGAACACCTACCTTAGGCATGTTTCAAAACCTGCGGTTTGCGCCTGACAGTTTGACGGGGAGGTGTGGAGGGGCCAGGCCCCTCCGTGGCCACCCCCGTGGTCCGGGAGCGAGGCGAACGGTCAAGCTCGCTTGAAGCATGCCTTAGATACAGGAACGCCGTAATGAGCATGCCTTCTTCCTCCGACCCGACAGCGCTGATGCTTGAGTGCGAGCGTTTACGCGAGCGAGTAGCGCTCCTCGAAGGCGAGCTGACCCGCTTCCGTTCAATCGTCGAAGGCACCGATCTGCTGATTACTGAAGTGGATGCAAACGGTGTCTTCACCTATGTCAACCCGGCTGCGCGCCGGGTTTTCGGGTATGCGCCGGAAGAGTGCATTGGCAGAGTATCACTCGAATTCGTGCATCCAGATGACCTCGCGCAGGCCCAGCAAACCTTTGTTGACTGGGTGCAGCGTGGTGAGCGCGGCGGCGTGATTGAAAATCGCACCGCGCATCGCGACGGCTCGTTCGCGCATACCCTCTGGTCAATTACGCTGCACTACGATGACCAGGGGGCGGTGCAGCGCGCCACGTCGATCGCCTATGACATCGGCGCCCTGCATCAATTGCGCAGCGAACTGCGCGAGAGTCGCGCGATGTTGCAACTGGTGATTGATAATCTGCCGCAGGCGGTCTTCTGGAAAGACCGCGAGTCGCGCTTCCTGGGAGCGAACCAGCGCCTGCTTACGGATGCAGGGCTTTCCGGGCTTGATGAGATCGTCGGCAAAACGGATTTCGATATGCCGTGGAAGGAGCAAGCGGCAGCCTATCAGGCTGATGACCGCGCCGTGCTCGCCCACGGTCCCCGTCTCAATACCGAGGAGTCATCCATCGGACCCGATGGTTCGAGAATCTGGCTTCGCACCAGCAAGGTGCCCCTGCGCCGGGATGGTGAAATCATTGGCCTCCTGGGCATGTATGAGGATATCACCGAACTGAAGCGGCAGGAAGATGAACTGCGCACCTTCAAGTTGCTGGTGGAAAATGCCCCCGATGGGATCGGCATCGCCGACACCAATCTGGTTTTGACATACGCCAATCCCGCCTTTGTCGCGATGCTGG
>Ga0308419_1001240_pt1 | contig 17116 bp, 14 predicted proteins | sample HotsprSampleMS50_FD_203674 | JGI IMG/M metagenome (GOLD analysis project Ga0308419, IMG submission 203674) | Hot spring phototrophic mat microbial communities from Mushroom Spring, Yellowstone National Park, Wyoming, United States - 20090730_MS50 ... | reverse complement strand
AAACTCAAGGGGGAGATGTATTTAAAAGAATCACAAATGTACGCAGGCAGTTAGCTTTAGAATTAGGAATTATTTTACCACCTGTTAGAGTAAGAGATAATCTACAATTAGAGCCCGAAGAGTATGTAATTAAAATTCGTGGGATAGAGATTGCACGCAATATTCTTCACCCTAATATGTTGCTTGCTATGAATCCAGGTACTGCTGAAGGAGAAATTTCGGGAATTAAAGTTACAGAGCCTGTTTTTGGGCTTCCTGCTACTTGGATACCTATTAATGAGCGAGAGAATGCCGAAATTATGGGCTACACTGTAGTAGAATCTGCTACAGTGCTAACAACACATTTAACAGAATTATTACGTAAAAATGCTGATAAATTGCTTACTCGTCAAGATGTAAAACAATTATTAGAAAATTTAAAATCAGATTATCCCGCTTTAGTAGAAGAAGTTACTCCCGATAACCTACCTTTATCAATTCTACAGAAAGTATTACAGAGATTGTTAGGCGAAGGAATACCAATTAGAGATTTAGCTCTGATTATAGAAGCTTTATTAGAATATGTTAAAGTAACAAAAAATATAGATGTTCTAACCGAATATGTTAGACATAGCCTATCAGAAACTATTAAGAAACTTTATCAAGATGATAAAGGTGTCATTCACGCTATTGCTTTAGACGGTATGATAGAAGATATTATGACTAATGCTTTACAAAGTAATAATCAAAATGCTTTGGTACCATCTTTAGGATTACCACCTGATACAATTAGAAATATTAATGATAGCGTATCGCAAGCTATCGAAGAAGCTACTATGCAAGGATATATGCCTATTGTAATATGCTCTGCACAGGTAAGACCGTATTTTTATAGAATGATACACTCTCAATTTCCTATGGTATCGGTAATTAGTTATACAGAATTGCCTGCTGATACTGATATTGAATTAATTTCTAGAATTTATCTAAGCTAATTTATTTTGGGCTTTTACGTCTAAAAATAATTATACTTTTATTTATGATGCGTTACATTCTTATAACAGCTATATTTTTTCTTGTCATTACTATTGATACTTTTTCTGATATTTTTTGGGCTAATAAGGTAATTGGTTTTTCTTCACAAACTTCTAACAAAGAATATTCAGCAAATCAAATATTAGGCGAACCAAATGTAATTCCTGGCTTCGGTAATTCTGCTTGTGCTTGGATGCCGAAATATCCTACGCAAAAAATAGAATGGATAAGATTGGCTTTTCCCGAAAGAATTTATTTAAAACAAATTGCTATAAACGAAAATTTATACTCGGGAGCTATTTCTAAAGTAATTGTTTATGATTCATTAGGTAATGGAATTAATGTATATGCTAATAACGAAATTTTAAAAAAAGAATCTAAAGATATATTGCGAATATTTCCCGAAAATTTAAAATTTAGAACTAATGAATTAAGAATTGAGATTAATACCGCTTCATTTATTGATTATTATCAAATTGATGCAGTTGCAATATCTAATTCTTCCAATCCTATCTCAATACAAATTAATGAAAATGTTGATGAAAATATTCGTGCTGTTAAAGAAAATTTAGGAACTAATATTAATTCTCAATTCCGCGAGTTAGCTCCTATCATATCTGCTGACGGACGGACATTATATTTTACACGAGAGGGGCATCCGCAAAATATTGGAATCTTTCGTAGACAAGATGTATGGTATAGTCAAATGGACGAAAATGGAAATTTTAAAGAAGCAATAAACCTTGGCCCGCCAATCAACAATGAAAATGTTAATTTTGCAATATCATTAAGCACAGATGGAAATAGATTATTATTAGGCAATATTTATCTTCCTAATGGCGAAATTAAAAATGGATTTTCTTTTTCTACTTTCGATGGAGAAAAATGGTCTTTTCCCGAAGGTATTAAAATAGAAAATTATTATAATTTGTATGAGCGAGGTAGCTTTCACCTATCAGCAAATGGAAAAGTCTTTTTAATGGCTGTAAAAAGAGAAGATAGCTACGGAAATACCGATATCTACGTAAGTTTTCTAAAAGACAACGGAGAATGGACCGAGCCAAAAAATTTAGGTCCGATTATAAATACTGCAGATGAAGAAATATCTCCATTTTTAGCTTCGGACAATGTTACTTTGTATTTTTCTACATCGGGATATCCAGGCTATGGACAATCGGATATGTTTATGTCTAAAAGATTAGACGATACCTGGCTAAATTGGTCTAAACCTGTTAATTTAGGTAAATCAATTAATACAAGTGGTTGGGATGCTTATTATAGTATTACTGCTCTTGGAGATTATGCGTATTTTGTATCGTCAGAAAATTCTTATGGTTTCGAAGATATTTTTAGAGTAAAATTGCCTGAAAAAGTAAAGCCCGAATCAATAGTTTTAGTTAAAGGTAAAGTAATTAATGGTAAGACAGGTAAACCATTACAAGCAAATATCAAATTTGCTATTTTACCCGATGGAAGAGAGATTGGTACAGCTATATCTAACAAACTCAACGGTGATTATAGCATTGCATTGCCAGGTGGTAAAAAATACGAATTTAGAGCCGAATCCGATGGATATATAGCAATTAGTGAGTTTATAGATTTGCAAAATTTAGAAGAATCTGCTACCAAGAATGTTAATCTTACATTATATCCTATAGAAACAGGTATCCAATATAGAATTAATAATATTTTTTTTGAAACAGGTAAATGGGAACTCTTAGAAGATTCTTTTGTTGAATTAAGACGCCTTGTAGATTTCCTTAAAAATAATCAAAATTACAAAATAAAAATTTATGGGCATACCGATGATGTAGGTACAAATCAATTTAATTTAAATTTAAGCATCAAACGTGCTGAATCAGTAAAAAATTTTTTAATAGAAAATGGTATTGAAAATAATAGAATTTTTATTAAAGGCTACGGAAAAACTAAACCAATAGTATCAAATAATACAGAAGAAGGTAGACAAAAAAATCGTCGTGTAGAATTTGAATTAATCAATCGGTAACGATTTTCTTGCCTAATTTTTGGCTTGCTTGGTTATATCCACCGTAATTTTCTACATTTTTATAACCTAACTCTCTTAATTGACTAGTTGCAATACCCGAACGCCTTCCACTTCGACAATAAAGAGCAATAGGAGTGTTTTTATCCTTTACTTTGTTTTCGATTTCGCTTGCAATTATATCTAATGGTATATGAATAGCTCCTTCTAAATGACCTTGTTGCCATTCGTATGTGGTTCTTACATCTATAATTACAATATTCTGATGGATTTTATTCAGATTTGAAGTTTTATTTGAATTATCATTGCCGCAGGCAATTAATGTATAAATAAAAAACATAAATAATATGGTTAAAGTTTTCATAAGCATACTAAAATAATAATATGAATAGACGGTAATATAAATTAACTTATTTTAAATTAAAAATTATAGTAAATTAACATATCCTCGAAAGTTTCTCTTCTTCTTATTAGCGTAGATTTATCGTTATCTATTAGTACTTCTGCAGGTCTTGGTCTATTATTATAATTTGATGACATAACAAATCCATAAGCACCAGCATCGCGAATTGTAATTATATCACCTTCTTCGATATCCGGCAGAAAAACATTACGAGACATAATATCAGAATTTTCGCAAATCTGACCGCAAATATTGTAGGCTATATTCATTCCATTTTTATTATAAACTGATACTCTGTGCTTTGCTCCATATAGTGCAGGTCTGATAAGTGTACTCATCCCTGCATCTATTCCCGCAAAATTTCTGTAGCTTTTTTTAACGCCTGTTACACGGGTAATTAAGTATCCCGCATTTGCTACGAGATATCTTCCAGGCTCTAAAATTAATTCGGGCATACCAAAGCCGAATTTATTACATTTTTCTAAATATATCTCACTAATCAATTTAGCTGTTAATTCTATATCCAAAGGTTGCTCTTCTTCTTCGTAAGGGATACCAAATCCTCCACCTATATCTATATATTCGGGTTTAATTCCTAGTTTAGAAAATATATTATTCGAAATTAATAGTAATTTTTCGACAACTTCAGCAAAATAATAAGGTTCTAAATTATTAGAACCTGTCATCATATGTATACCAAAACGATTAATTCCATAGTCTTTAGCCAATTGATATGCAGATTGAGCTTTCTCGTATGGAACACCAAATTTAGCATCGCTTCCAGCTGTAGTAATTCCTTCGTATCCACCACGTCCTATTCCAGGATTAATTCTAAATGAAATACGTTCTGGACGAAAAACTTTAATTAATCTATTAAATGAAGTTATATCATCTAAGTTAATTTTAATTTCAGTTGTTTTAATTTCGCTAAAATCGTCTAAACTTTCATAATTTCCTGTATAAAGTATTCTATTATCCTCGAATCCTGCTAATCTACTTAATTTTAATTCAAAAGGAGATGAGCAATCTGCACCTGCACCCAATAGATTAAATAACTTTAAAATATGTAAATTGCTATTAGCTTTAACAGAAAAATGAACTGAAGTTTTTGGATAAAATTTAGTAAATGTATTTTTTAAATTATTATAGTTTTCTATTATTTGTTGTTTATTATATACATATAGTGGTGTTCCATATTGGTTAACTAATTCTTTAATATCTATATTTCCAATAGTATTCATTTAATTCTCGCTAAATAATTCATTATCATTAATATTATTGAAAAAATCTGAGTGCAAAAGCTCTACTGCTTTATTTAAAAATTCACTTTTAATAACAATACTTAAGTTAACTTCAGATGCTCCAAAAGTAATCATATAAATATTTATTCCTTTTAGGCAATTCATAAATCGTGATACAATTCCCGATGTATCTCTAATACCTTCTCCAATTGCCGAAATAATAGACATATTAGAATATACTTCTACGGTGGCAAATTCTTGTAATTCGTTAATTAAATTACTTAGATTTTCTTCATTTTCTATAGTTAATGATACGCTGACTTCTGAAGTTGATACTAAATCAACTGAAGTCTTATTCTTATTAAATACATCAAATACTTTTGCAAGGAAACCATATGCTCCCAGCATACGATTAGAAATAATATTAATTAATGTAATATCTTTTCTAAATGTTATTGATTTAATTATATTAGTATAAGGAGTTTTACTTGTAATTTTAGTGCCCGAGCAATCAGGATTAAAAGTGTTAAGTACATAAACAGGAATATCTGATTCTATTGCCGGGAAAATGGTTTTCGGATGAAGCACTTTAGCTCCGAAATAAGCTAATTCTGCAGCTTCTTGATAGGATATATGTTTTAAGATTTTAGCATTAGGCACAATTCTTGGGTCTGTAGTCATTATTCCGCTAACATCAGTCCATATTTCTAATTTTTCCGATTTTAATGCCCAAGAAATAATTGCTGCACTATAGTCTGATCCGCCACGACCTAATGTAGTAGTATTATTATTAGTATCGCTACCAATATAACCACCACAAATAATGTAGTCAAAATCTAAATTATTATTTAATACATTTAAAATATTGATTTTAGTAATTTCAAAATTGACTTCTGCAGCATTAAAATTAGAATCAGTTTTTATTATTTCTCTTGAATCAATAAGCGTAGAATTCAATCCTATACTTTTTGCATAATCATTTATTATGTACGATGATAGAATTTCGCCCGTAGATAAAATTAAATCAATAGACTTTGGGCTTACTTCTCCAATAATATTTAATGCATAAATTATATTCTTTAAATTTTCGATTGTATTTAATAAAAAAGTTTTACTATTAGATAAATTTAATTTAGAAATTGTATCTAAATGTATGTTCTTTATTTCTTCTAATAAATTAAATGACTTATCTAAATTACCTATAGATATTGATTCTGTAATATTTACTAACTTATTGGTAATACCTGATAGGGCTGATACAACTATCCAGGCTTTAGAGTAACGATTTTTTACAATATTAATAGCATTTATTATTGCAGTGGCATCCTTTACCGAAGTACCACCAAATTTCATTACAATCATAAAAAAATTAAATTATCGTTAATATAATTTTTAAGAAACGGAAATAAATTGAAAAAATTTGTTATTTTGTTGTTATTTACTGTGGGATCTATTGCTTCTTGCAATGATAATAAAGATTCAATTCTTCCCGATCAACCAGAAAGAACTGCTTTAGGAACTATAAAAGATAAAAGATTAACCGAGATATCGGGATTAGTCGTAAGTAAAAAAAATGAAGGAATTTTTTGGGTACATAATGATTCTGGAAATGAATCAGAAATTTACGGTATAAATCAATATGGTGAAATTATTGGTATTATACGTTTCCCAGAAAAAGAAAATCTAGATTGGGAAGATATTGCAATCGGTAATGGTCCTGAAGATAATATTGATTATATCTATATAGCTAATACAGGCGATAATTTACAAGTAAGAAAAATTTATAATATTATTAGATTAAAAGAGCCTGCTATTAATCTAAATTCTAAAGAACAAGTAATAGAAAATATAGATTATGATACAATAAATTTTAAATATCCCGATGGTTCTCACGATTGCGAAGCTTTATTTGTAGATAACAAGTCTAAAGATATATATATCATTACTAAACGTGATACATTGGTAAATTTATATCTTATATCATATCCACAACTTACGGGATTAAATAATATAAATACCGCAAAATTTGTTACTCAAACTAAATTAGGGTTCAATCGTACTAAAAAAACATCTTCTTGGATTTGTTCTGCTGATTTGTCGCGTGATGGTAACCACTTAATAGTAAAAAGTTATGACTCTATTTATTATTATAAAATTGATAGTAATTTAAAATATAAATTACAAGAGCAACCCCAAAGTCTACATTATATACCCGAACCTCAAGGTGAAGCAGTAGCTTTTTCGCCTGACGGAAAGTACTATTACACAATTAGCGAAGCTGGACCGATGAATATTGCACCTGTAATATATAGGTATAATTTCGTTGAACCAAATAAATGATAAGTTCCTTATGCAAATTAATTTTTATTTTATTTTATTATTAATATCATTTAATTTATTTAGTCAGCCGAAAGATACTCTTAAAGTTAGAACAAAAGAAATCGAAGTCTATGATAATTACATAAATAGTAATAATATAATAAAATACATACCTAATTTAATTATAAATAATAAATTAATAGAAAAAGTTAGTCCAATTGAAATTAATAGTATAATTAGTTTATCCCCAGGAGTGTTTTTAAGAGACTACGGAGGAGCAGGAGGATTGAAAACAGTTTCAATCAGAGGGGCAAGTTCTTCAGAAACTAAACTTCATATAAATGGCATAGAATTAAATTCTCGTATTAATGGTAGTTTTGATCTTAGCCTTCTACCAATTTCTTTGATAGAAAATGTAGAAATTATTCGTGGTGGTAGTGCTATTTTTTATGGATCTAATTCATCTGCAGGAGTAATTAATTTTGTAAATGATTATAGTAAATTTAACGGATTAAATTTTAGTATAAATAACATTAAAGAATTTAATATAAATCCATATCTAACAATAAAAAATGACAATAACTTATTATCATTACATTTAGATTATAGAGATAATAATGGTAAATATCCTATAAGTATTAACAATTTAGGGAATAAACAAATCGTAGAACGACAAAATGCTAATTCTAAACAATTATCTATTGCTCTTAATTATTTATATCAATTTGATAAATTAAATTTTGAAACATTCCTTTTAGGTATTTATAATGATAGAGGTATTCCTGGAGCAGTTTTAAATGGTAAAATTGAAAATATCAATGCTAAAATGAACGAAAGAAAAATTTATGGTATTATAAAATCAAATAACTTAATAAATAATATATTATCACAGTCTTCTATTTCATTTAGTATAGGAAATATGAATTATTTTGATTCAGAGCAAATTGGATTAGATGGGAAACCACTCGAAAGTAAATTTGATAATATTGATGTTAAATTATCAAACAAATTTAAATATTTTTATTTTTTAAATCACAATATAGAATTTTCTATTTCTTATTCAAATCTAATGGGTAATATGCTTCAGCCCGAATTAGGAAATAAAGTAGATGATTTCTTGATTAGTTTATCTTATTTAGCAGAATTAAATAATACTATAAACAAAACTACAAGTTTCTCTATTTTAGGTGGAATTAGATTAGATAAATATAGAGAACGAGAAGCCAATTTGTCATCATCAATTGGTTTTATCCTTAATCATAGTAATTTAAGTATATTATCTAATTTATCTTCAAATTTTAGAGTACCAAGTTTTAATGAAATGTATTATCTAAATTACGGTAATATTAATTTGAAAACCGAAAACAACATTAATATGAATTTAGGAATTAATTATAATAAAGATTTTGGTTCTGCGGGTGTCAATTTTTTTTACAATTTTACTTACGATCAAATTCAATCTATACCTATATCGCCTGTTAGATGGAGTGCTACTAATATAGGTAAAATCGAAAGTTATGGAATTGAATTTAATAGTAATTTAAATTTATTCCAAGATTGGCTAACTTTGATTTTTAACTATACATTAATGAGCGTAAAAGATAAGACTCCCTATTCATTTTTCCATAATTTAGTACCTGTATATACACCCTTAGAATTACTGAATTTATTTACTTCGACTAAATACAAGGATTTAGAACTTTTATTAAGTGGAAACTATTCAAGCTATAGGTATGCACTTAGAAATAATTCAATTAGTTCAATTTTGAAAGAATATTTGCTGATAAATTTGTCTTTAAAGTATAATTTTTATATTTTTACAAACCAAATTAAACTAATTTTTTGTATAAATAATTTATTTGATACTGAATATCAAATTATAAAAAATTATCCTATGCCAGGTAGAATTTATTCATTAACAATTAAGTATGAACTAAAATGATAAAAAAAATAGTGTTGTTATTTATTTTATTACTAAATGTAAAATTATATGCCGAACGAGGTTCTATAGATACAGTTTATTATTTAAAATTAGGAGATTTAAAACAACAAGATTCTATCAACCCATATTTCCCACAAAATATATTTGGATTGCCATCGAGAAAAGCAACAAGAACTGTTCCGGAAAGTTCCCAATCAGAAATTTTTTCTATCGGTATAGGTGGCGAAATAATAGTAGGTTTTAAAAATAAAATTCTAAGAAATGGTGATGGAATAGATTTCATAATTTTCGAGAATGCTTTTGTAAATAGTATAAATAATGGAATATTTGCCGAACCAGCAATAGTTTCGGTTAGCAAAGATGGGATTAATTTTATAGAATTCCCCTTCGATAAAGATAGCTTAATTGGACTTGCCGGAATTACCCCTACAAATGGTTCGGTAGATGCCTATAAATATCCACAAAGTGGTGGAGATGGTTTTGATTTATCAGGAATCGGATTGGATTATATTAAATATATTAAAATTAAAGATACTACACTTCATATTTCTACATTAGAAAAAAATAATAAATTTTACAATCCTGAATTTTTACTTAGTGGTTTCGATCTCGATGCTGTGCTTGGTTTATATCTTGAAGATGAAACTGTAAATGTAGAAGATGAAAATAAATATTTTGAAATTATTTATAATGAACAAAGTAAAACATTATTTATTAAAAATTTTTATAATGAGTTAATTAATTTAAAAATTATTAATTTAAACGGACAAGTAATATATAACAATAAAATTTTAAATGATATTACAATTAATATTGATTATTTGGATAGTGGTATTTATTTTATTAATTCTTATAATCAAAATCATTCTTCAATAAAAAAAATCTTCATAACTAATTAATTTAATAAAGATTTAATATATTCTTATCTAAATTTTAAATAATAATAATACTTTTTAAGAAACGTAAGGTATTATATGTAAAATGTTTTCGATGTTTAGTATGTGTGATTATTCATTTCTTTATAAACCGCGTAATTTTAAATCAATAGAAATTTGGAGAGATGTTACTAACGAAGAATGGAGTAATCCAAAATGGCAAAGGAAAAATGTAATTAAAGATGTAGAAACTCTCTCAAAAGTAATCAAGCTAACAGATAATCAAAAAAAAGAAATAAATACAGTTGTAACAAAACTTAAACAAGAAGGTAAAGATAGTTTAAGAATTACTCCCTATTATGCTACATTAATTAGCGAAGATCCATTTAAGCCTAATTTATTAGCACCTGAAAAAATTACTAATCGTATAGATCCGATTTTTTGGCAAAGTGTACCTACTCCTGCAAATTTGCTTTTTCCCAATACTGGAATAGAATGTGCAATGAACGAAGGTAATCGAAGCTTTGGTGCAGCATATCAAAGATATCCAAATAGAGTTGCCTTGTTTGTTGCAGAAAATACAAGTTGTGCTTCTTATTGCATTCATTGCCAAAGGAGTAAATCACTAGATTCGACTGTAGAAGTTGGAATGGAAGAAATAAATAAAGGAATTTTTTATATAAATTACAATGAAAATATCAATGAAGTATTAATTACTGGTGGCGATGCCTTAATGGTAAAAGAAAGCACTTTAAAATATATCTTAGAAGAATTAAGTAAAATTAATCACCTTAGAGCTATACGTATTGCTACAAGAGTACCTGTTGTATTACCTATGGCAATTACTGATGATTTATTAGAACTGATAAACATTTCAGCAAATAAATATAATAGAGGCTTTCCTAAGTATGTTTATTTTATGACACATATAAATCATTATAATGAAATTACCGAAGAATTAGCAAGTGCTGTATTTAAAATTAGAAAACACGTTTTTACTATAAGAAACCAAACTGTATTGTTAAATCATATAAATAATAACTTTACAACTATAGCAGAAACAAGCCGAAGGATGTTTTGGATAGGTATTCATCCTTATTATTTATTACAATGCCACAAAGAAAAAGGCTTAGTTCACTTTATTACACCAATTCAGTTGGGTAAATCATTTATTAAGCATTTGCAGGGTTGGATTTCGGGAATTACATTACCACGATATGCAGCAAATATAGAAGGTGGTGCAGGTAAAGTACTTTTGATGCCTTCGGGACATAGTTCTTATGAAATAAACGAAGATATCGAAGAAAATCGTGTGGAAAGATCGGCAATTATTTATACTTGGGACGGCAAAAAAGTATATAACTACGAAGCCTTAGGAAGAGCTACCCCTGATGAGTACTATGAAAGTCTCAAAATAATGAATAATTTCATAGGTAGAGAAGGAGTTTTCAGACCTAAGCTAATACTAATTGATGAAAAAGGGAATCATATTGGAACTACATATATTACTAAAAGCCATAAAATTGATTCATTAAAAAAGTCGGAGTATCTAAAATATAAAATATACAAAGATGATATGCCTTTGACTAATCCTTTCGAAATAAGAAATCGGCTCGAAGAAGAATTCAAAAAATCTATCTATTCTAATTTTTAATTAACTTAATCAGGAATCTTATTGGTTTATATTTTATTAAATTGCTTAATTTGTCAAATATTCTCCATATTTTAAATGGTAAAAATCCAAGTACTATATAGCTGCGTATTCTACCTAAATATTTATTACCAAAAATTAAATATTCATAATTAGTTTTTGGTGGTATAATCTCTTTAATATTGTTTTCGTTAAAAGAATGTAGATGTCCGTGCTTTGGAGTTAATTTATTACAATGAACACATAATTGGTATTCAATTTTTTCATTATAAGGTGTAGTAATAATAAGACAACCATTTTTTTTAAGTAATTTTAATAATGTTTCAATAAATAATTTTGGATTTGTAGTATGCTCTATTATTTCACTTGCAATAATCACATCGAATGATTCATCCCTAAAAGGTAATGAATATACATCTGCCACTATTCCTGAATGATTAGGATTATTATATAGTTCTAAAGCTGTTTTAACATTTCTTAAAGAAATATCTACAGATACTACTTGTTTATTATTAGAATATTCCTTTGCTACCCATCCGGAACCACATCCAATATCGAGAATATTATCAAATTCTTTGGGTAGCAATAAATCAATTGCTTGATGGATGCGACGGAATTCATCATTTGTAGCTTCACATTCATAGGGAATGAAATAGTCGAAATAATCACCGTCTAATTTATAATGATCTATATAATTAAAATTACTATTGTATTGATTATGAATCGAAGATTGGTTTTGCTCTATGGGATTTTGCAAAAAAATCGGTATATCATTAATAATTGGATATTTGCCATTTTTCCCAATTAAGAAATTTCCTTCTAATTTAAGCGAATCTTTGGTAGCTGGTTCGCATAAAATAGAATTTAAAAATTTATTCATTATAAAGAATTATTTTTAATAAAATTAAAATTAATTGAGTTAAATAAATCTCTATAATATTCTGCTCTTTGCCTTGCTAACTCTGCAAAATTCTCAGTTTTATCATAATAAATTATATCTCTTGAAACATTTATTATTATATTTCTGTTTTTATTTGCCTGTAAAACTTTTTCGGGAGATCCACCCTGAGCACCTATACCAGGAACTAATAGATAATTAAAAGGTGCTACTTCTCTTACTTTATAAATATCATTAGGATGTGTAGCTCCTACAACAAAACCAAGATTTTCATCTGTAGAGATTTCATTCATTTTTCTTATAACTTTTAAGTATAATGGCTCTCCATCTATTATTAAGTTTTGGAAATCATTAGAACTTGGGTTGGAGGTAAGAGCAAGCACAAACACCATTTTATCGTTAAATTCTAAAAATGGAAGAATGGTATCAACTCCTATATAAGGACATAATGTAACTGAATCAAATTCCATTTCTTTGAAAATAGAAGCAGCATATGCACGTGAAGTATTCCCTATATCGCTACGTTTGGCATCTGCTATTGTAAAAATATGCGAAGGTATATAATTTTTTGTTTTTTGGAGAATTTCTATGCCTCTCCAACCATATTGTTCATAAAATGCAAAATTGATTTTATAAGCACTTACTATATCAGAAGTAGCTTCGATAATTGAGCAATTAAAACTATAAATACCATTTAAATCATCTCTAAGAAACTCAGGTATTTTCATTAAATCTGTATCGAGCCCAATTGATAATATTGAATTATTATTTGATTGGATATGTTCCAATTTTTCAAATGCTTTCATTAGTTTAGTGTTCCTTTAAATTGTGTATATCTTTGTTGAAATAAATTTGCTTCTGTAGGTGCGGATAAGTTAGTATCTTTAATTAATTTATTGAGAGCATCTATACGTTTCTGATCTAAAGGATGTGTAGAAAATAGCTCTTTAAATTCTGATTGCTCACTTTTATCTTTAATTTTTTCGAAGAAAAAAATACCAGCTCCAGGATACCAAATCGTAGATTTTAGATAGCGAAATGAATACTCGTCTGCTTCGTACTCGTCTTCTCGAGAATTATACAATAAAGCAAGTCCTGAAAACAAATTAGCAGCTATAGCTTCTACGGTAGATGGATTCTGTCCAAGCACAACGCCTAGCAATACTTGAAGACCATATGCCTTTGTCATTCTTTTGGTAGCGTGCCTGCGTTCGGCGTGGGCAACTTCGTGAGCAAGAATTGCTGCAAGTGTTGCTTCATTATCTAAATATTTTAATAATCCTTTATAAACATATATATAACCACCTGGCGTAGCAAAAGCATTTATTGTATTAGCATTTATTATTGTTACTTTGTAAGAAAATTCCTGACGATATTTAATTTCGGGTGATTGAATTATTTGATTTAAAATATTCTGAACATATGATGTAGCATTAGTATTATTGTAAATTGGATAGTTATTTGGATCTTTGCGAATTTCATTATCTAATTGCTGTCCTAAATTTTTGTCATCTTCTATACTGAATAGATTAATATCGCCTATACCAGTGCCGTTGCTACAGCCATTAATTAGAATAGTAAAATTTATTAATATAAGTATTATAATATTTTTAAATAATATTTGCTTGCTCATATATTACCTAAAAGAAATGATAACAAAAATAATATAACGAAATATATTTTTAAAAGTTTATTTTTTCGGGATAACAAATATTTTCTAAAATCAAACCTTTTGCTGGTGCAAGAGGTGAAATATATTTTCTATCTCTTTTTAAAAGTGATAATTCAATTTCATTAATAGTTCTTTTACCACGTGCTACATCTAACATTGCTCCTACTAAAGCTCTTACCATTCCATAAAGAAAATGATTGCTTCTTATTCTGTATGTAATTTTTTTTGGGCTAATTTGCCGAAAATAACTATGACTAACATAGCAAATTGGGTTAATATTTTCATCACTTGCCTTAGAGAATGTAGTAAAATCAGCAATAGTTCTAAATATCCTAGCACAATCCCACAATAAATCTAAATCTAAATCATATCGAATATATGTGCTAAATCTATCATCGAATACATCTTCTTCTAATATAATATTATATGAATATTCTCTATAAATGGCATCGAAGCGAGCGTTAAAGTCTATGTCGTATATTCTTGCATCTTTAATTCTAATACTATTTGGTAAAGTAGAGTTAATTGCGTCCTTGATTTTTTGTTCAGTAATTGGAAATTTTTCATTTAATTGAATAGTAGCTACTTGATTGCGTGCGTGAACACCAGCGTCGGTTCTACCTGCTCCAATAATGTTATATTTTACATTTGTTATTTTGTAAATAGCTTCGGTTAATTCTCCTTGAATTGTTTGTGCATTATTTTGGATTTGCCATCCCGAATAATTTGTTCCATCATATTGAATTTTCAGAGCAAGTGTCATTATTTTTATTATATTTAATTTTTTAAATAATAAAAATAATAATAAAAAATAAATGAAATATGAAATTTTAAAAAGCAAACTAAACTTTAAATTAGGTTTCGATAGAACAATTTTTTTTAGCGATTCGGTATTTGCTATAGCAATTACACTTATGGCAATGGATTTAAAAATAAATGGAGCCAATAGAGGATTATCAAATGAAGAACTATTGCAAAGTTTATCTAATATAAGTAGTAATATTTTAAGTTTTTTGCTTAGTTTTTTAGTTATTGGATATTATTGGTATATACATCATAAAATGTTTAGATTTATCAATCAAATTGATGTAAAAGTAATTCTTTTAAATTTTTTGCTTTTATTAATGATAATTATCATTCCATTTACTACAAGTTTAATAGGAACTCATCCAAATGAAATTTCTACATTAATTTATTCAGTAAACATTTTTTTAATTTCTATTTTGCACTATTTGATATGGATTTATTCTATCAAAAATAAATACTTTCCTATTTACAACGAAGATGAAAAAATTGAAATAGAGAATTATATTAAAAAAGTTTCTAAGAAAAGTCTTATTAATTCTCTCATTTTATTACTTATATCTTTTATTATTATAATTGATTTTTCTTATTTACAATATTTATGGTTTTTTATAATTATTATTAATTGGATATTTGATTATAGTTATAATCAAAAAATTTTTTTAGAATATAAGTAATATTTTGCTTTATTCAATAATCATAAATATAATTAGTAAAGGTTTTAAATTATGTCGAGCCAGTTAAAAGAAGCAGAAGTATGGGTAGAGCGTGGGGATGAGTTTCTAAAACAACAGGATACCGAAAAAGCAATTGAGTGCTATACCAGAGCCATTAATCTAAATCCAAGATTAGCACATGCTTTTTTCAAAAGGGGGAACATATTCTTCGATAACGATATGATGAAAGAAGCATTATCTGATTATAATAATGCTATAATTCTAAACGATAGTTTTTCTTTTGCATATTTTAAACGTGGGAGTGTTTATTTCAACTTAAAATATTATAATCAAGCAATAAGCGATTTTAATACTGCAATAGCGATTAATCCTAATTTCTCTTTTGCTTACTTTAAGCGTGGAATGTGTTATCTAATGACAAGGCAATACGAAGATGCAATGGATGATTTTAATAGAACTTTGGAATTAAATCCTACATATATGCCTGCTTTTTTAAACAAGGGTAATATATACTTCGAACAAAAAAAATTCGAAGAAGCTATCAAAGAGTATTCTCGTGCTTTAGAACTAGAACCAAATCAAGAAAAAACATATATAATGCGTGGTCTTGCTTTAATTCAATTAAAAAAATTAAAAAATGCTATTCAAGATTTTACTAAAGCTATAGAATTAAACAATAATTCGCTACTTGCATATAATTATAGAGGTCTTACATACAGTAAAATTAAAGATTATGATAATGCAATAGAAGATTTCAACAAAGTATTACAGATAAAGCCCGATTTTGCCGATGCTTATAACAATCGTGGTATTGCATATTCGGCAAAAAAAGAATATATAGCAGCAATAGAAGATTATACTAAAGGTTTGTCTTATCATCCTAATTCTTACGTCTTATATTTAAATAGAGGGAATGCTTTTTATTATTTAAGAAAATTTTCTGATGCTATACTCGATTTCGATAAAGCAATCGAAATAGAAAAAACTAATGCTGCGGTTTACTACGCTCGTGGCAACGCAAAAATGAAGTTAAATCAAGTAAAAGAAGCAATCAAAGACTTTAGCAAAGCTATTACAATCAATCCTAAGTATATAGCTGCTTTTATAGCCCGTGGTAATGCATATGTAAAGATTAATTATTTTAAAAAAGCATTAGAAGATTTTACTATTGCTATCGAATTAAAACCTGATTCGCCTACTCCATATCTTAATAGAGCCTTGGCTTTCAAAGCAGATAGAAAATTAGAAAAAGCTGCACGCGATCTAAACGAATTCTTAAAATATGTAAATCCAAATTCAAAGTTAGCATATCAAGTACGTAGTTGGTTAGAAAAAATTAATAGATAAATTATTTAAGATTACGTAATAATTGCTGAACTTTACCTATTATTTTAAAATTATCATCTAAATTAATCGGATAGTCAAGATAATTTGAATTTTCTGACCTTAGTATTATTCTCCCGTCAATTATTAAAAATCTTTTAATATACATTCTATCATTTATAGAACAAATAATTATATCATTATTATTTACAAATTTGGTTTTTTGATAAATTACAAAATCACCATCTAAAATATTTGCCCCGGTCATCGAATCTCCTTCTACACGGCATAA
>Ga0308419_1001231_pt1 | contig 17173 bp, 13 predicted proteins | sample HotsprSampleMS50_FD_203674 | JGI IMG/M metagenome (GOLD analysis project Ga0308419, IMG submission 203674) | Hot spring phototrophic mat microbial communities from Mushroom Spring, Yellowstone National Park, Wyoming, United States - 20090730_MS50 ... | reverse complement strand
AGACGGGTTGCGAACGGCCGGGCTGTCCGGGCCGATGACGCGCGCCGCCTCGCGCATGACTGACACTGCCTCGCTGACAGCCGCGCCGGGGTCCGGGATCAGCCACAGTTCGCTGAGGATGCCAAGCAGCAGGAAGATCTGCCACAGGCCGGTCTGATGCGCCGGCGTTGTGAAAGCCGGCCAGTAGCGCGGCGCGCCGGCCTGTGATGCGCGCAGGGCCATGTCTCCACCAGGGCAGAGAACGAGCGCGCTGCACTGGCGGCGGACGGCTTCGTCCAGCGCGCTGAGCGGCTCGTCGTCGGCGCCGCTGGCCGATGATGCGATGACCAGGGTGTCCGGCCCGCTGGCAAAAGCCGGCAAATCGTAGTCCCGCCACACGCTGAGGTGCAGGGGCGATTCACGCGCATAGAGCGCGCGAACCACATCACCGGCGATGGCGGCGTGCCCCATGCCGGCGAACACCACCCGCCCTGCGCGCCGGAAGGCGTCGGGCAGGGCCAGTGAGCGGCCGGCCGCATACGCGACCTCGCACCAGTCTGGGGACTGGCGTATGGCGTCGCGGATGCGCGACGGATCGAAGCTGTCGTAGGATGCAGGGGTGTCGAGATTGCTCACAGTTCAGATGTCCTCCGGGCGCTCGGCTGGATCGGCTGAAGCGTGCAGCAGGGCAACCACATCGCGCTTGCTCCAGCCGGCTTGCTCGGCCACGTCCCTGGCGGCGTCGCGGCGGGTCGCGCCGGCGGCAAGTCGAGCGTTCAGCGCGCTGAGCACCTGCGCTTCGGACCACGTGTCCGCCGGCTGGGGCGCAGCCCCTTCCAGCACGAGCACATACTCGCCGCGCGGCGGGTGGTGGCGCAGATACTCGCCCGCCGTCTCGCACGTCCCGCGCCAGACCGATTCGAACATTTTTGTCAGCTCGCAGGCGATCACCAGCTGGCGCGCCGGGAACGCGGCGGCCAGAGCCTCGACCGTTTTCACCAGGCGATGGGGCGCTTCGTACAGCACGATGGTGCGCCGTTCATGGCGCAGCTCCTCGATCCAGCGCGCCAGCGCCGCAGCCTTGCGCGGCGCAAAGCCCTCGAACACAAAAGCATGGGTGGGCAGGCCGGACACGGCGAGCGCGCTGATGGCCGCGCACGCGCCGGGGATGGAAGTCACGGTGTGTCCGCGCGCGATGGCTGCAACCACCAGTTCATAGCCGGGGTCGGAAATGCCGGGCGTGCCGGCGTCGCTTACCAGCGCCACGTCGCCGGAGTCCAGCGCCGCCAGGATCGCGTCCAGCTTGACCAGCTTGTTGTGCTCGTGATAACTGGTCATCGGCGTGCTGATCTGATAGCGGTCGAGCAGCACGCGCGTCGTGCGCGTGTCCTCGGCGGCAATCAGCGGCGCCTCGCGCAGCACGCGGATCGCGCGCAGTGTCATGTCTTCCAGATTACCGATGGGCGTGGCAACGAGGTACAGCGTGGACATGACGATTGACGATTGACGATTGGGGATTGATGATTAAAGATGGATGATCGAGCGGGGGCATGAACTGCCGCAGCCCTGCCGTGGCAGCCCTGCCGTGGCAGCCCTGCCGTGGCAGCCCTGCCGTGGCAGCCCTGCCATGAACGCGGTCTATGGCAGGAATTTCTCGATCGTGGCTTTGGCTTTTAATGAGTCGATCCAGCGATCCAGCGCGAGTTGCTGGAAGTAAGCCGTGTCTTCGGCGGTCAAAGCGCGCGTTTGTCGCTCAGTCACCCACACCAGATGAAAGCCGATCGGGCTTTGCACGATCGGGCTGACTTCGTTGGGATTGAGCGCGAAGGCGGCGTCTTCGACTTCGGTCCACAGCACTGCGCCGGCGCCGCGGGTGAACCAGCCCAGGTCTCCGCCATCGGGCCGGGTGCTGTCGTCGATGGACAGCGACTGGGCCAGGGCCGTGAATTTGGCGCCACTGGCCAGCCGGGTCTGCACCGCCCGCGCTTCCACTTCGGTGGCGACGACGATGTGATACGCATGCACATACTCGGCGGTGCGCGGCAACTGGGCGAGCACCCGATCGCGCAGCGCATGCGCCATCAACTCCTGGCGCACCAGATCGCGCGCCTCGGCTTCGGTCTGTTTATTGGCTGCCAGCCAGGCTTCGAATTGAGCGCGACCGCCCCGTATCCTGATGAGCGTCTCGATCTCCTGGTCGATCATTTGCTCTGTGGTGGCGATGTTGTTCGCTCTCGCCTCCTGTTCGATGAGCGCCTGTTCGATCAATGCATCCAGCACTTCATCCCTGAGTTGCGCGGCCAGCGCAAGTCCCTCTGGGGTGTCAGGCGCGGGGCCGGCGGGATCCGACGCGAGATAGCGGCTCAGTTCGCGTTCGAACTGCTCGCGGGTGATCTCCTGTCCGTTGACCCGCGCCGCAAGATGATCGGTTGGCGGTTCAGTGGGGGGTTGTGTGGCGGTTGGCGCTGCCTCGGAAGCCAGGATGATGATCGTGGGCGCGGGCGGCGGCGTGACTGTGGACATCTGCAGCGGCGTCGGGGTGACGTTCAGGACAACGTTGATCGTGACGGTGGACATGGCGCTGGCCGGGCCGGCGGATTGCGCGCTGCCGTCGGCGCAGGACACCAGCAGGACTGCAAGAGGCAGCAACATCGCTGCAATCCTCGCGCGCTGCCGGCCTGGCGCGGAGTGCGCTGTTCGAGTGCGAATCGGGTTCATTGTCCGTTGAACTATACCAAAGCCCGTATACTTAATCTCCGACATGATTGCCCGGCGCGCGCACCTGATCGTCCCCACTTCCATCCTGCTGGCCCTGCTCGGTCTGTTGGCGGCCCATGCCGCGCGGGCGGCCTGGCTGGGCGATCAGGATTTGTGGTGGGATGAGGCGCTGGCGGTATGGGCAGTGCGGCAGCCCCTCGCGCAAACGACGCTGTGGACGGCCGGCGATGTTCACCCTCCGCTCTACTTCTGGCTGTTGTGGGGATGGAGCCGGCTGGGGGGCGACACGCCTTTTGCCATGCGCTATCTCACCCTTGCATTAGGCGTGCTAACTGTCGCCGTCAGCTATACCCTGGCGCGGCGATTGGGGGGCGAGTGGGCCGGCGCGCTGGCGGTCTGGATCACAGGCATGTCGCGCTTCATGGTGTGGTGGTCGCAGGAAATGCGCATGTACATGCTGGCGGCCCTGATGAGCCTTGTCGCGTTGCACTTCACACTTCGATTCGTGGATGCAGCCCGGCGCGGCCTGTGGGGATGGCGCGTCTGGCGCAATCTGGCGCTGTACGCGCTGGCGGCTGCCGGCGCCATGTACACCATCTATCTCTCGGCGGCCAACCTATTGCTGCTCAGTCTAGTCGTGGCGCTGTCCGGCCTGACATGCGCCCTGGCGCGACACTGGCGACATGCGCTGGTGACGCTTGGCGGCTGGTTCCTCGCCAATCTGGCGGTCATTGCGCTGGTCATCCCGTGGCTGACACTGGCATTCAGCAACATGCGGAGCTGGTCGGTGGCTACATCGACCTCGCTCGCATTTCCCTTTCAGTTGTACGGTGTGCTGCTGGCCACTGGCATCTCCACCCATCTCGATGCGGTGACCTGGGCGGTGGCGCCGGTTGGCGGGATATTGGCGATGGGGATGGCAGCCGCGCTGGCGCTGCGCCGGCGCGCCACCCCGAAGCAGCCGGCCTGGCTGGTGGTTGCGCTGCTCGCGCTGACGCTGGCGCTGCCCCCGCTCATTCTGTATATCCTCACCCAACCCGGCCGGACGTTGTTCTATGTCCCGCGCCTGGAAGCGCGCTATTTTGTGCCGTTTGCGCCGTATCTGCTGGCCGGCCTGGCCTGGGCGATTGTGTGGATTGGGCGCGCGCGGCGCTGGGCCGGCGCAGCCGCGCTGCTGGCTGTAGCCGGCCTGTTTGCCTGGAGCCTGTCCCAATACTATGCTGGCCGCCATCTCAGCGACAACTACCCGTCCCTGGTGCGCACCATTCGCGCTCACGCTCAACCCGGCGACGGCGTGGCGCTCATTTCTGGCAGTCGCTATCCCCTGTTCCTGTATGAGTATGATCGTGAGGGGCTGAGTGGCCATCGCGCGCCGGTGGCGCAAATCCCACGCGGACATCCGGTGCTGACGCCGGACAACATCGACGCTGAGCTTGCGCCGCTGTTGGCGGAGTTCAGCCGGCTATGGGTGGCGCTGGCCGATGCGCACATGGAAGACCCCGATGCGCTGGCGCTGCCGTGGTTGCAGGCGCGGCGCGAGACGGCCTTCGACCAGCGTTTTAACGACAACCGTCTGGTGTTGCTGACCAACACGCCATCAAAGTTGACTGTCCCTCTGTCCGACGCGCGCCCACAATTTCGTCTTGCAACGGGTGGTGAAGAGCGCGCGGCAGGCCGCGCGGCCTGCCGCGCGGCCTGCCGCGTGTTGGGCTATGACCTGCCGGTGCAGCGCGGCGTGCCCGGTGAAAGCGTGTATCAGGCAGTCTATGTTCAGCTGCCGGGCGAACAAAGCGCGCAGGTGTCCTGGCGCCACGAGAGCGGGCGCGAGGTGATGCCCCGATCCATCGCGCTGAGCGCAGCGCCCGATGGCGTGGCGCGGTTTATCGTGGAACTGCCCGTCTATCCGGCCACGCTGGCGGGGCAATATCAACTGGTGTTGCGCTGGGCGGATGGCGGCGACGTGGTGTTGCCGGGGCCACGCGTGGACGGCACGCGCCAGCTGCCTGCGCCGAATGGGCGCGTGGAACAGCCGGCGCAAGTTGGGCCGTTTGAGTTCATCGGCTTTGCCATCGAACCGGCCAGCAGTATCCTGGCGCCGGGAGATACGCTGACCGTGCGTCTGGACTGGCGGATTCAACAGCCGGTCGGCGCGGACGCAATCCACCAACGCTACACCTTCTTTGTTCACCTGCTCGGCGACGCCTTCAACCCGGCCACCAACGGGCCGGTGTGGGCCGGCCGCGACAGCGAACCGCTGGACGGCGGACTCCCCACGATCCAGTGGTGGATGGGGGACGTGATTCGAGATGAGATCACGTTGACGCTGCCCGACGACACGCCGCACGGCAATTACCAGATCGAGATTGGCGCCTATCCAACAGGCGGTTCGGAGCGAGTGGAGGTGGCGGGTGAAGGGGCTGACCCTGCCAGCCGGCGCGTGTTGCTGCGCGCGGTGGTGCAGGTTCGGTAACCCGGCTCACAACGCGAGTGGAGACCTCTCCATCATACCATCCTGAGATGGCCTCTCCTGCTGACCAGGCCTGAGCGGCGGCGCAGTCGCCGGCGACGACACGACTGCGCGCCCCCTTGACTGCCTGCCCCCCGCAGCGTATCATCGTCGTTGATAATGATTGACCCAGTTGCAGAAAACCGTCAACCCATCACTCCGCTTTCAACGGCGCGCCTGCTCCTCGAGCACGACCTGTTCGCCTTCGAGACCCGCACGCTGGCGGCGCTGCTCAGCCTGGACGTCGGCCGCGCCTCCCGCCTGCTGGCGCGCATGGAGCGCGATGGCCTGGTCGCCTGCCTGGAGCGCGGCAAGTACGTCCTGCTCGGCCTGAACCCGGAGCAGACCCTCTCCAACCCGCTCTTCCTCGCCGGCCAGTTCGTCACCCCCTCCTACGTCTCCTTCTGGTCGGCGCTGCACTTCCACGGCTTCACCGAGCAGGCCCCGCGGCAGGTCTTCGTCGCCGTGACGCGCGCCAAGCGTCCGCTCACCTGGCGCGGCCTCGCCTTTCGCTTTGTCCGCCTGCAACCGCGTGCCTTATTCGGCTATCGCCGCGAGACCCTGGGCGGGCTGCCCATCACCGTGGCCGACGAGGCCAAGGCGATTGTGGATAGCCTCTTCCTGCCGCAGTATGCCGGCGGCGTGAGTGAAGTGGCCAAAGCCCTGCGGAACGCCCTGCAGGACGGGCGGGTGAGCGCCGCCGACCTGATCGAATACGCTCGCCAATTGGAGAACGCCAGTCTGGAAGCGCGCCTGGGTTACCTGCTCGAAGCCTTGAACCAGCCCACCGACGGCCTCACCCCGCCGACGGGTCCCGTGCGCCTCGACCTGCGCCGTCCGCGCCGGGGGGATTACACCTCTCGCTGGCGGCTCTACCTCAATGTCCCGCGCGAGGCGCTCTTCCCGCAAGGAGTCGGCTGAGATGTTGACCCGCGCCCAGCTCCAGCGTCTGGCGCAGCGCAGCGGCATCGGTCTGCAGGCACAGGAACGGGATTACATCCAGCACCTGCTCCTGTTCCTGCTCTATGGCCGTTCGCAGGCGTTGATCTTCAAGGGCGGCACGGCGCTGCGCGTGGCCTATCGCGGCAACCGCTACTCCGAAGACCTGGACTTCAACGGCCCGCCCAACATCTCCTTCCTGCAAGACTTGTGGGAGAGGATGGTGAGCGGCCTGGGCGATTTTGGCCTGAGCGCCGGGGTGCGCAACGCCTGGCAGTCGGAGGTCGGCTACAGTTTCGACGTCAGTTACCAGGGGCCGCTCTACGACGGCCGCGACCGAACCAAGGGCAAAGTGCGGGTGGACATCAACCTGCGTCCGGAACCGGTGGAAAGCCGCGCCGTGCTGGTGGCGTCGGAATATGACGACCTGCGTCCGTTCGTGGTGCAGGCGCTCACCCTGGAACACCTGCTGGCCGAGAAAGTACGCGCCTTCCTGGTGCGCGGCAAACCGCGCGACCTCTACGACCTCTGGCTGCTGACCGGTCAGGGCGTCCCGCTCGATCCCGACCTGGCGCGCGCCAAACTGGCGCTCTACGACCTGACGCCCTCCGCCGCGCTGCTGGAGGAGGCCTTCCGCCAGGCGGCCGCGGACTGGGAAGCCGATCTACGCCCGCTCCTGCCGCGCTTCGCGCCCTGGGAGACCGTCGCGCCCCTGCGCGAGCAACTCTCCCGCTTGCTTCTCTGATGAGGTGACCCATGTCCTTCCGCCCCAACGTCAACGACGTGACTATCAACGGCGCGACCTACCGCATCGCCGAGCACCCGGCCGCGCCCGGCATCCCTTACGGCCAGGAAGGCCGCGCCGGCATCGTGTATTGTCTGGACCTCACCCCATCCCCCCGACGCCCTTCCCCTCTCCTACGGGGAGAAGGGAAAGGGGGGCCGTACCCTGAGCGGGCATACGGATTGAGTGTGGAGCGTGGCCTTCTCGCCGGATCGCTTATTTCACTTCGTCCCAGTTCGGGCCGCTCGCCACATCAGCCTTCAGCCGGACGCTGAGCGGAAAGGCATTCTCCATCTCGTGGTCGACCAGTTCCCTGACGGCGTCCAGTTCGCTGGCCGGGCATTCGAACACCAGTTCGTCGTGCACTTGCAGCAGCATCCTGGCCTGGTAGTGACCCTGGTTCAGCGCGCGGTGAACGCGGATCATGGCGATCTTCATGATGTCGGCAGCCGAGCCTTGCACGGGATGGTTGATCGCTTCGCGCTCGGCCCGGCGTCGGGCCTGATCGGTGGCTGCTGATTGTGGAGACAACTCCGGGAAATAGCGCCGCCGGCCCAGCACTGTTTCCACGTATCCCTGCCCGGCGGCGGTGCGCTTGGTGGCGTCGAGCCAGGCGCGCACGCGCGGGAAGCGCTCGAAATACTTGCGGATGAACTCCTGCGCATCGGCCTGGCTCATGCCGGTGTTCTGCGCCAGCGCAAACGCGCCCATGCCGTATGCAATGCCGAAGTTGATGCGCTTGGCGTAGCTGCGCTGCATGGCATTGACCGAACTCAAGGGCACGTCGTAGATCGCTGCCGCCGTGGTGGCGTGAATGTCCTCGCCGCGCTCGAAGGCTGCCTTCAGCATCGGGTCGTCGGCCAGATGCGCCAGGATGCGCAACTCGACCTGCGAGTAATCTGCGCTGATGAGCTGCCAGCCGCGCCGCGCGACGAACGCCTTGCGCACGCGCCGGCCCATCTCCGTTTTGATCGGGATGTTTTGCAAGTTGGGGTTGGAGGATGACAATCGCCCCGTCACCGCGCCGGCCTGGTTATAGTCGGTGTGGATGCGCCCCGTCCTGGGGTTAATCAGCGCCGGCAGCGCATCGACGTAAGTGCCCTTTAGTTTGCTCAGTTCGCGGTGTTCCAGAATGAGCGGGATAATCTCGTGCCTGTCCTTGAGCGAGTCGAGCACGTCGGCGGCGGTGGAGAATGATCCGCCGGCGGTGCGCGGCACGCCCTGGGTCGGCAGCCCCAGTTTGCCGAACAGCACGTCGGCCAGTTGCTGCGTCGAGTTGACATTGAAGGCCACGCCGGCGGTGTTGTAGATGCCTTTCTCCAGCTCGCGCAGGCGCGCGCCGATCTCGACCGACAACTGGCCCAGATATTTGACGTCCACAGTGACGCCGGTCAGTTCCATGTCGAGCAGCACCGGGATGAGCGGGACCTCGACTTCGTAGAACAACCTTTCAAGGTTGAGTTTCTTCAACTGCGGCGCCAGGACGCCGGCCAGCTTGAAGGTGGCGACTGCGTCGGCCGCCGCATAGGGCGCGATCTGCTCCAGCGGCACATCGGCCATTGACAACTGGTTCTTGCCCTTGCCGATCAATTCGTTGATCTCGGTCATTTGCCAGCCGAAGTGCGCAAAGGCCATCGACTTGAGGCCCAGTCCGCGCCCGCCCGGATCGCACAGGAACTGAGCCAGCATGGTGTCGAACACCGGCTTGTCGAACGACACGCCCGCCTGTCGCAACACGCCCAGATCGAACTTCGCGTTGTGCGCGATCAGTTGCGCCTCGCCCCAGCCCATCGCCCGCGCGATCGGCTCGAACTTGGGCGAGGCCGGGTCGATGTGATAGCCCGCGTGCTGTCCGGCCTGCGGCCGGCACGGCACGTACCAGCCCTCTGTGTCGTTGACCGCCAGCGACACGCCGACGAGCTCGGCTTGCAGCATGTTCAGGTCGGTGGTTTCGGTGTCAAAGGCGATCTGCGTCGCAGCGTTGAGCTGCGCCAGCAACGCGCGATAGGCATCGTCGCTGTCAACAATGCGCAGGGTGAATGGCAACTGCGCGGCGCCCACAGCCGGCAGCGATACGGCGGGTTGGGCCTGCGATGGTTGCAGGTCGCGGGCGCCGAACATGCTCAACTGCCCCTGCGCGTCAGCGTCGCTTTGCGCTGTGGCGCCGCTGTTTCCCGGCGCCGCCGCCGGAATGCGCTTGATCAGGCTGGCGAATTCCAGCTCGCGGAACAGGGCCAGTGCGCGCGGATAGTCCACCTGCGCGCGGCAGGCTTCCCAGTCCACTTCAACCGGCGCATCGGTGCGGATCGTGACCAGCGTGCGGCTGAGATACGCCGCTTCCCTGCCGGCTTCCAGCGCCGCGCGCGCGCGCCTGGGCGCTTCGTCCAGATGCGCGTACACGCCGTCGAGGGTTTGGTGCTGTTCGAGCAGCGCCTGCGCGGTTTTCTCACCGACGCCGCGCACGCCCGGCACATTGTCCGACGCGTCGCCCACCAGCGCCTTGAAGTCAATCAACTGGTCGGGGCGCAGTTTGAAGCGCTCCCTGACCTTCGCCTCGTCATAGACGATGGTCTGATCGAAGAAGCGGCCCGATGTCAGCACTTTCACCGCCGGATTGACGAGTTGCAGGGCGTCGCGGTCGCCGGTGACGATGAGCACCTCCATGCCTTCGCCGGCTGCCCGCCGCGCCAGCGTGCCCAGCACATCGTCCGCCTCGAACCCTTCGGCGCTGAAGGTGGCGATGCCCAGCGCGTTGACCACCTGGGTGATGCGCTTCATCTGTTGGGCCAGTTCGTCCGGCATCTTCTGGCGCGTGCCCTTGTATTCGGGGTAGATGTCATCGCGGAAGGTTTTGCCCACGTCGAAGGCCACGGCAATGTAATCGGGCTTCTCGTCGTTCCACACCTTCAGCAGCATGTTGGTGAAGGCATAGACGGCATTGGTCAGCTCTTTCTGGCCGTCCGCGCGCGTGATGGACAGGGGTGTGTCCTGCATGGCGAAATACGCGCGATAGGCCAGCGAGTGGCCGTCGATCAGCATCAGCCTGCGGCGGGCAGAGGGGTTTGACATGCCGGTATCTTAACTCAGCCGGCGCTCTCCAGTTGCTAATCGTCAATCGTCATCAGTACGCCTTGCCCACCAGCGCCCGCTCGCGCACCGGCCTGCCGGTGACGACGCATTTCCATTCGCCCTCCGGCTGGTCGAACGGGAAGTTGCGGTTGGTGACCTGCAATTCGTCTTTGAGCTGCGCGTCCACGGCTGGGTCGTCGTAGAGCGGGGCCAGCGCCCAGCCGTCCTGGGTGGCTTCCTTCAACTCGTCGTAGGTGTTGACTTCGCGGATGTTGGCGCGTTGGAAATTTTCGGCCTGTTGATAGAGCGAAGCGTGAATCTCGTCGAACAGCGCGCGCAGCCGTTCGGCCAGGCCGTCCTGGGGCACAAAGGACTTGCCGGCCTTGCCGGGCATGTCACGCCGCGCCAGGGCCACGGTGTTGCTGGCCACATCCTTCGGGCCGACCTCGAGGCGCGCCGGCACGCCGCGCATCTCCCAGTCGTTGAACTTGAAGCCGGGCGTCTCGTCGCGGTCGTCCAGTTTGACCCGGATGCCGGCTGCCTTGAGCGCCTGAAACAGCCGGTCGCACACAGCCATCACGCTGCCTTTCTCGGCGTCGTTCTTGAAGATGGGCACGATCACCGCCTGGATCGGCGCAACTTTTGGCGGCAGGCGCAGGCCCTGATCGTCGCCGTGCATCATAATCAGCGCGCCCATGAAGCGCCAGCTCAAGCCCCATGACGTCGTCCAGCAATACTTCTCTGTGTTGTCGCGGTCCAGGTACTTGATCTCGAAGGCGCGGGCAAAGTTCTGGCCCAGGTCGTGGCTGGTGGCGGCCTGGAGCGCGCGTTTGTCGCCCATCATGGCTTCGATCGAGGTGGTGTTGACGGCGCCGGCAAATCGCTCGTTGACGCTCTTGCGCCCCTTGATCGTGGGCATGGCGCAGTCCTCCACGCCGTGCCGGTGATAGACATTCAGCATCTGCATCACCTCGGCCCACGATTCCTCATGCGTGGCGTGCGCCGTGTGCCCTTCCTGCCAGTAGAACTCCATCGTGCGGAGAAACGGCTTGGTGCGCTTTTCCCATCGCACCACGCTGTTCCACAGGTTGATCAGCACCGGCAGGTCGCGGTAGCTCTTGATCCATTGCGCGTACATGTGGCCGATGATGGTCTCGCTCGTGGGGCGCACCACCAGCGGCTCTTCCAGCGTCTCGCCGCCGCCAATGGTCACCACCGCCAGTTCCGGGCTGAATCCTTCCACGTGTTTGGCTTCCTTTTGCAGGAAGCTCATGGGAATGAACATGGGGAAAGCGGCGTTGACGTGACCGGTGTCCTTGAATCGCCGGTCCAGGTGGTCGCGCATGTTCTCGTACAGCGACCAGCCATACGGTTTGACCACAATGCAGCCGCGCACTGGGGCGTAGTCGGCCAGGTCGGCCTCGCGGATCACGTCAAGATACCACTGCGAGAAGTCCTGCGAGCGGGGAGTAATCTTTGCCATTGTCGCTATCTTTTCCAGTCGGGGAAGTATTCGTCGCTGGGGGAGTCGAGATCAATCGGCGACCGCGATCGGCCGTCGGCGGTGGTGATGTAGAGCCGGAAACCTTTGGCGGTGTTCACGGTGTAGGCCAGCAAGCTGTCGTCCGGCGACCAGGCCGGCTGCGTGGATGGGACTTCGTCTTTGGTGAGCGGCGTGACGCTGCCGCTGCGCGTGTCCAGTTTGTACAACTCGTACACGCCAGTCGAGTCAGCGGCAAAGGCGAGGTAGCGGCCGTCGTGCGACCAGGCCGGGAACTGATAATTGGCCTGATCGTTCCTGCTGATGCGCTCCACAGCGCCGTCGAGCGTCATCACATACAACTGATATGTGCCGCTCTCATTGGAGATGTAAGCGATGCGCCGGCCGTCCGGCGCCCAGGCCGGCTGCAAGTGATTGCCCTTTGTCTGTGTCAGCCTGCGCAGTTGTGTGCCGTCGGGGCGGATAACGTAGATGTCCTGCTGGCCGGCTTCGCCCGACGAAAACGCCAGCGCCCGGCCATCGGGCGACCAGGCCGGGTGGACAACCGATCGCATGTTGGTCAACTGGCGCATGTTTTTGCCCTCGGCGTCCATGATGAACAGGTGCGCCACGCCGTTCTGCTCGATGCTGGCGACAATCTGCGAGCCGTCGGGCGACCATTTCCCGCCCAGCACATCGCCCTTCAGATTGGTCAACTGCCGGCGGTTGTAGCCGTCGGCGTCCATCACAAACAGGTTGAAGCTGCCGTTGTCGGAGACGCTGGAAAACAACAGTGTGCCCTGCGGTTTCACCCGTGTGACGGCAACGGTAGGACTGGCCGGCGCGGCGCAGGCTGACGACAACAACACGGCGCAGCACGCGGCCACAGCGACAAGGAAGCGCGACTTCATGCGAGCGGTTTCAAACTCCAAGGCTGCAAGCCCTGTGATTATACTTACCCGGCGCAGACCAGGCGCGCCTCTGCCATGATCGAATCGACTGAACTCAACTGGACCGCAATCGCAGACGAGACCATCCGGCTGTTGCAGGGCCTGATCCGTCTCGATACCTCGAACCCTCCCGGCAATGAGATGCTGGCTGCGCGGCACATCGCCGGCATTCTGCGCGACAACGGCATCGAGCCGGTGGTGATCGAAACTGCGCCCAATCGCGGCAACGTGATCGCCCGGCTGAAGGGGGATGGCGCCGCCAAGCCCCTGCTGCTCTACGCGCACACCGATGTCGTGCCGGTCGAGCCGGCGCATTGGACGGTTGACCCGTTTGGCGGCCTGCTGCGTGATGGCTACGTGTATGGCCGGGGCGCGCTGGACATGAAGGGCATTCTGGCGATGCAACTGGCCGTCTTCCTCACGCTGGCCCGTCAGATGCGCGCCGGCAGCCTCTCATTGCATCGCGATGTGATTCTGGCCGCCACCGCTGATGAGGAAAGCGACTCCAATCAGGGCATCGGCATTCTGGTCGAGCAACATCCCGACCTGCTGCGCGCCGAATACGCCCTGAGCGAGTTTGGCGGCTACTCGCTGCACCTGGCCGGCAAGTGTTTCTACCCCATTCAGACCGCTGAGAAAGGGAATGTGTGGATGCGCCTGCGGGCCACCGGCCGGCCGGGACATGCCAGCGTGCCCCATGACGACAACGCCGTCGTCCACCTGGCGCGGGCCGTTGATCGCATCGCGCGGCTCAAACTGCCCATGCGCATGACGGATACGGCGCGCGCCTTCGTGGCCGGCCTGGCCGACGGGCTGGGCGGCGCGCAGGGCGTCGGTTTGCGGGCGCTGCTCTCCGCCGGCGGTCAGATGGGATCGGCGCTCATCGACCACGCCGTGCGCGACCCCGGCATGGCCGCCGAGTTGCGCGCCGTCACCCACAACACGGTAACGCCCACCGGCCTGCGCGCCGGGCTGAAAATCAACGTCATTCCCACTGTCGCCGAAGCCACACTCGACTGTCGCACCCTGCCCGGCGTCACTCAGGCAGACCTGATCGACGAGCTGCGCAGCGCGCTGGGAGACGATGCCGGCCGGCTGTCCTTTGAAGTGGACAGCGCCGCGCCAGGGCTGGAATTCGAGATCGACACGCCGTTGTTTCGGCTGATCGGCGACACGCTGAAACGACACGACCCCGCCGGCGCGCCCGTGCCGTTCATGTTGACCGGCGCGACCGACGCCAAGCATATGGCCCGGTTGGGGGCGATCTGCTATGGATTCTCTCCCATGAAGTTCAGCCCCGGCGAGCGATTCAGCGAACTGGTTCACGGGCACGATGAGCGCGTCGCCATCGACTCACTGGCCTGGGGCGTGCGCGTGCTGCATGACGTAGTGAGCGAGTTCTGCCGAATGCAATAGGGCAAGTTGCTTGCCACCCGCGTCCTGACCGTTGAGACGCCCATGAGCGCGCAGCCGGCGCAGGCCCGAGCGCGGATGCAGAGACATGTCATAGTATGATTGCCCCGTTTTTTATGGGGCATTGCAGACCATGCAAGAGACGTTCAGACCGCTCGCATCCCGCGACAAGCGCGTTGAGTTGTTCGCCATCGGCAATGAGTTGCTGGTGGGCCAGGTGCTCGACACCAACACACACTGGCTGATTCGCTCGTTGACGGCGCTGGGCGCGCACGTGCGGCGCGCGCACATCCTGCGCGACGAGTATGACGAGATTGCCGACGGCATTGGCGCGGCCATTCGCCGCGCGCCGCGCCTGATCCTGACCACCGGCGGACTTGGCCCGACCGACGACGATCTGACCTTTCGCGCTATTGCCCGCATGCTGGGCGTGCCGCTGGTTGAAGATCCGATCGCGCTCGACATGGTTCGCCGGCGCTACGAGCATCTCGCCGCCATCCGCCCCAATTTCAGCGCCGAGATCAACGAAGCGCGCCGCAAGATGGCCCTCTTTCCGCAGGGCGGGCGTCCCCTCGCCAATCCCAGCGGCGCTGCGCCGGGCCTGGCGCTCGACATCAACAGCCAGACCACCCTCGTGTGCCTGCCCGGCGTGCCGGCGGAGATGAAAGACATTTTCAACACATCGCTCCAGCCGATTTTGGAAAGCGCCATTGGCGCCGGCAGCTATCTCGAGCACACCATTGTGCTCGACCGGGGCGACGAGTCCCGCATCGCCGAAATGCTCCAGAGAATCCAGGCGTCGCATCCCACCGTCTACGTCAAGTCGCGCGGCCAGACGCTGGAGGATGGGCCGCACCTGACGGTGGTGCTGTCGCACGCCGGCAGCGACCCCCAGTTCATTCGCCAGGAGCTGGCGCTCACTGAGCAGGACGCTATTCGCGCCCTGTCCGGCCTGGGCTACAGCGTGCTGCGCATTATCGAAAGCTGAGCAGATGCGGCGGCTATGCTATAGTCACTGCGTTGTTCGTTGTTCAAAGAGAGGCGAGCGCAGGCCATGGCAATAGCATCCCCTACCGTTGTTGCGCCGGGCGAAAGCGGAACCCTTGACCCCTTCCGCTATGGCTGGCGCTATGTGCGCCGCGAGCTGCCCGGCGGCGAAGAAGTGTTCGAGCAGGTTCCTCTGACCCTTCACGATGTCCATTACCCGCAGGAGGAAGACTTCATCGTGCACAACGACGACCATGAACGAATTCGCTGGTATCTCTATGGCGCGTTGAGCGCCAGGTTCGTCGATGATCCTGCGACCGTGGTGTTGACCGAGATGCGTGTGGCCTGGGCGACGCCGGCGGTCAAACCGCTGGGGCCGGATGTGATTGTGATGACCGGCGTGCGCGCGCGCCGAACCTGGACGACCTTCGATGTTGCGCAGGAAGGCGCGCAGCCGGCCCTGGTGATCGAGATCACTTCGCCGGAGACGCGCCGAATCGACGTAATCGACAAAGTGGACGAATACGAAACAGCCGGCGTAGCGCAGTACATCATCGTCGAATGCGCGCTACGCGCGGACTGGGTGCGGCATACCGTGCGCGGCTTCCGCATGTCCGAGTCGGGCTATGCGCCGGCGCCCACCAATGAACGAGGCTGGATCTGGCTCGACGCGCCGCGACTGTGGATCGGCGTGCAGGATAACCAGGTATTGCTGTTCGACGCAAGCGGCCAGCCCATCGGCGACTATGTTCAGATCGACGCCCAACGCCGCGAGGCCGAAGCGCGGGCGCGCCTGGAATCCGAGGCGCGGGCGGCGGCCGAAGCGCGGGTGCGCGAACTGGAACAAGAACTGGCCCGCCTGCGCGCGCTGCTGGGCGCGCAGCAAAACGATCCGTCGGCGGCTGACTGATCCCGGCGCGCCGGTGTTTAAGCTCCAGACCATGAAACTTCACGAGTATCAATCAAAACGCATCTTTGGTCAGCATGGTGTTCCTGTGCCGCAAGGGATTGTGGCCGAGACACCCCAGGCAGCCCGCATGGCCGCCGGGCAGATCGGCCTGCCGGTCGTCATCAAGGCGCAGGTGCTGGTCGGCGGGCGCGGGAAGGCCGGCGGCGTCAAAGTCGCCAAAACGCTCGATGAGGCCGAAGCCAAAGCGCGCGACATCCTGAATCTGAGCATCAAGGGCCTGCCGGTGCGGCGAGTGCTTGTCGATCCGGCCGCCGACATTCGCGGCGAGATCTACCTGGGAATCGTCATCGACCGCGTGTCGCGGCGCGCGGTGATGATGACCAGCGCCGCCGGCGGCGTGGACATCGAGGAAGTGGCGGCGACAACGCCGGAGAAAATCGTGCGCACGCCGATCGATCCGTTTGTGGGACTGCCGGATTACCTGGCGCGAGATGTGGCAGCGCAGATCGATCTGCCGCGCGCGTTGTGGCCCGACTTCGTGAAGATCGCGCGCGGCCTGGCCGCCGCCTTCGCCGCCAATGACGCCTCGCTGGCCGAGATCAACCCGCTGGCGATTGTGGGACAGGCCGGCGGCGCGCCTGCCTTGATGGCGCTTGACGGCAAGATGGTCATCGACGACAACGCCCTCTTCCGCCATCCCGACCTGGCCGCCATGCGCGACCCCGATGAGGACTCTGAGGCCGAGAAGAAGGCGCGCGAGTCTGATCTGAGCTATATCTCGCTGGACGGCGAGATCGGTTGCATGGTCAACGGGGCCGGCCTGGCCATGGCGACGATGGACATCATTCAGTATTACGGCGGCCAGCCGGCCAACTTCCTCGACGTCGGCGGGGGCGCCAGGGCGGACAAGGTTGCGGCGGCGCTGCGCATCATTCTGGCTGATCCCAAAGTCAAGGCGGTGTTGTTCAACATCTTCGGCGGAATCACCCGCTGCGACGAAGTGGCGCGCGGCATTGTGACCGCCCTGCAGGAAGTCAAGCCGAATGTGCCGATGGTGGCCCGCCTGGTTGGCACCAACCAGGAAGAGGGGAATCGCATCCTGGCCGAGGCCCAACTGGTCACAGCCAACACCCTCGCCGAGGCGGCTCAGAAGGCCGTTGCGTTGAGCCATTGAAGCATTGAGAGATTGAGCGATTGAGAGATTGAGCCATTGACAGATTGGGAGATTGAGCGATTGAGCCAATGGCCCAATCACCCAATGACTCAATGACCCGATCACCCAATCACCCGATCACCCGATCACCCGATCACTCGATGACCCGAACAGACATCCGACTGGCGATTCCCTCGAAGGGCCGGCTGCAAATCTCGACGCTGGAGTTTCTGGCGCGCTGCGGCTTCGATATCAGGCAGTCCGTCACCCGCAGCTACGTTGGCT
>Ga0308419_1001227_pt1 | contig 17202 bp, 14 predicted proteins | sample HotsprSampleMS50_FD_203674 | JGI IMG/M metagenome (GOLD analysis project Ga0308419, IMG submission 203674) | Hot spring phototrophic mat microbial communities from Mushroom Spring, Yellowstone National Park, Wyoming, United States - 20090730_MS50 ... | reverse complement strand
GTCGGCAAGCCCGGCGGCTTGCCCAACCTCATTGGCACGGCGAGCCGGCGGCGTCGGCAAGCCCGGCGGCTTGCCCAACCTCATCGGCACGGCGAGCCGGCGGTTTGTCCAACGGTTACACGTCGCACACGCGATATGCGGCGCGCAAAGCCGCCACCGGGTCGCCTTTAGGCACGAACTCCTGACCAACGTAGCCGTCATAAGGCGTGGCCGCAAGGGCGCGCATGATGCCGGCGTAATTCAGTTCCTGCTCATCGTCCAGATCATGCCGGCCCGGATTGCCGGCGGTGTGAATGTGGCCGATCAGGCCGATGTGATCGCGCAGCGCGCGGATGACATCGCCCTCCATGATCTGCATGTGATAGATATCGTAGAGCAGCCTGACCCTGGGCGAGTTGACCGCGCGGATGACCTGCGCGCCCCAGGCTGTGTGGTCGCACTGGTAATCCTTGTGATCGACTTTGGAGTTCAGCAACTCCAACACCAGCGTGACCCCTTTGGCCTCGGCAGCCGGCGCAACGCGGCGCAGCCCTTCGGCGGTGGTGGTCGCGCCGGTCTCATCGTCCAGGCCGTTGCGATTGCCGGAGAAGCAGATCAGGTTCGGAATCTGGTAGCGAACCGCCAGGTCCAACATCTGATGGATCTCATCTTCGATGCGACTGTGATTCTCGCGCCGGTTGAGGCCGTCTTCCAGCGAGGCGTGGCCGCCATGGCTGGCAATGACCAGACCCACGTCGCGCGCCGTGTCCCACAGATCGCGCGGCAACAACTCAACCGCCGCGTAGCCGATGGATTTGGCCGCCTGCATCAACTGGCGCGCATCCTGGCCCTGCCGGTGAAAACTCCACCACGAGAAGGATTGTTTGATTTTGCCCATGCCGATCAAGTGTAGTGCTTTTTCGGCCTTTAGCGTCTGCGGAGGCCCCATCATCCATCCATGATGGGCGTTGACCGCATCACGCCTTCCACTTGATGCTGCATCCGACGCTGGGCTTCTGAATGGGATTCACGGGCTGACAACTCAAAATCGCGTCCAGCGCAGCGCGCGCATCGGCGGCGGTGGCCGGGCGGCCGCTGTTCGGGCGCGTGTCATCCAACTGGCCGCGATAAGCCAGTTTCATGTCGCCGTCGAAGATGAACGTGTCGGGGGTGCAGACGGCGCCGTAAGCGCGCGCCACTTGCTGCGTCTCGTCGAAGAGATACGGGAATGGATACCCCACGCGCTGCGCCTCGGCGCGCATTTTGTCCGGGGCGTCCTCTGGGTATTGGACCGGATCGTTGGCGCTGATGGCGACAAATGAAACGCCTCTGGGCATGTAGTCGTTGGCCAGATCGACCAGCGCGCGGTCCACATGCTTGACATACGGGCAATGGTTGCAAATGAACACAATGACCGTCGCGCGATTCGAGCGTAAGTCGGCCAGGCGCATCGTCTTGCCCGACACTGCATCGGTCAGCGTAAAATCGGGCGCCGGCGCGCCCAGCGGCAATACCGCAGAAACAGGATCAGAAACAGTCGGCATCTCAACACCTCGCGTTAGAAATGACTGAATCGCATGATACCAACCCGTCAGGCCAACGCGCCGGCCCAGCCGAGCGCAAGATCAGCGTCGTCGGCGTCCGCCTGAATGAGGCCGTGCGCCAGCCAGTCTTGATAGCGCCGCCACGCCGCGACCGCCTCATCCTCCAGCGCCGGCGCCAAACGCAACGCGTCCCCCGGCAACAGTTGCGCCGCCAGCGGCAGGTCGGCGCGAATGACCACGCCGACAATGGGATAGCCGCCGGTGGTCTGGGCGTCGGCCATGAGCAGAATGGGCCGGCCATCGGGCGGGACTTGCAGCGCGCCCATGAGCGCGCCAAGTGATGCCAGGTTGAAAGACTGCGCTTGAACCAGTCGCAGCCCATCCAGGCGATAACCGATGCGGTTGGATTGCTGACCAACGCGCCAGGGCGCGCCATACAACGCAGCGATTGACTCCGGCGTGAAGCGATCGGCATGCGGCCCCGGCAACACGCGCAGGGCCGGCCGCGAACCATAGGCCGGTCGCATGTCCTCGCGCCACACCTGGCCGGCTATGGAGCCCGAAGCAGCGGTCGATGCGCGCACCACATCACCGGCTTGCAGCGCGCGTCCCTCGAAACCGCCAAAGCCTCCAGCCAGGTCGGTGCTGCGCGATCCCAGCACGAGCGGCGCATCGACACCGCCGGCCACTGCAAGATAGGCCCGCGCGCCCCAGTCATGCCGGCGGTCCATAAACGCCAACTGCGCGCCGGGGCGCAGCGCAAACGACATCCACAGCGGCGCTGGGCGATGATCGAGCTGCAAGCCGAGGTCGGCGCCGGCAATGGCAACGACCAGCGAGGCTAAGGCGACAAAGATCGCGCCGCCGGCGGTGATTTCGAGGGCGGCGGCACCGGGCGGATTACCGACCAGCCGGTTGGCGGCCTGGAGCGCAAAGGCATCCATCGCGCCGCCGGCCGGCACGCCGTGCCGCATCGCATGAGGCCGGCCCAAATCTTGAACAGTGGTTAGCAGGCCGGGGCTGACAACTTCGAGCGCGGGCAAACTCACGCACAGGATTGTACTGCGGGGCGCGCGAACTCCGCTGGACTATCACAAACTCTCATCGCCCGCCGAAACCTGCGCAATTGTGTCAACCTCTGGCAGATCGACCGTCCGACACAACACCGCCATCACCGGCGCGCATTTGGCAGACTGATCTTGCTATAGAACTGCCCAAAGCCTTGCCAGACGCAAGGGGAAAAAGAGGAGGCGCTTATGCCCGCACAGTTGCGTGTCAAAATGATCCTGCCGGCCCTGACCGAGGCAACCAGCCCATTCTGGCGGCCCATCAAGTATTCGCTGTTCCCGCCACTGGGCCTGGCCACACTGGCCGGCTATCTGGATGACAGCGATGAGGTCAGCATCCAGGATGAACACGTGGAGACACTCGACCTGAACGATCAGCCAGACGTGGTCGTGATCCAGACGTACATCACCTCGGCCTATCGCGCCTATGCGCTGGCCGATCATTATCGGGCGCGCGGGGCACATGTGTGCCTGGGCGGACTGCACGCCACCGCGCTGCCCGACGAGGCTGCCCGGCATGCCGACAGCGTCTTCATCGGGCCGGGCGAAGACACCTGGCCGGCATTCCTGGCCGACTTCCGCGCCGGCCGCCCAAAGTCGCGCTATACGTCCACCACCCGAACGCTCGATCACTTGCCCCCCATCCGACGCGACCTCATCAAGCGGCATCTTTACCTTGTGCCGAACTCCGTTGTTGTCTCGCGCGGTTGTCCGCACACATGCGACTTCTGCTACAAGGAAGCCTTCTTCAAGGGCGGCAGATCTTTCTACACCCGGCGCGTGGATCAGGCGCTGGGCGAGATTGCCGCATTACCCGGCCGGCATCTGTATTTTCTGGACGACCATTTGTTCGGCAATCCCCGTTTTGCGCTGGCGCTGTTCGACGGTATGCGAGGCATGGGCCGGCTGTGGCAGGCCGCCGGGACTGTGCAATCTGTGCTGGCGCCGGGATTGATCGAGCGCGCCGCAGCCTGCGGTCTGCGCAGTCTATTCGTGGGCTTTGAAACGCTCAACCCAAACAACCTGGTTGCCCAGCACAAAGCGCAGAACCTGCGCCATGACTATGCCGCCGCCATTCGCAGACTGCATGATCTGGGCGTCATGGTCAACGCGAGCTTTGTGTTCGGCATGGACGAAGATGAGCCGGACGTATTCGACCGCACCGTTGAGTGGGCGGTTGGCATGGGGATCGAGACCGCCACATTCCACATCCTCACGCCCTACCCCGGCACGGCACTGCACGCGCGCATGAGCCGGCAGAAGCGCATCCTGCATTCGAACTGGGATTTGTACGACACGCGCCACGCTGTGTTCCAACCGGCGCGCATGACGCCGGAGGCGCTGGAGGCCGGGTACTGGCGGGCCTATCGCCAGTTCTATAGCTGGCGCAACATTCTGGCCGGCGCATCGCTCAAGCCCGGCCTAGCGCGCAGGCTGCGCCATGTCGCTTACGCCGGCGGCTGGAAAAAGTTCGAGCCGCTGTGGGACATCGTCATTCGCGCCCGGCAGGTGACGCGCATGTTGCCAATACTCGAGCGCATTCTGGCCGGGCCGGCGCAGACACCTCCGAACAGCGCGCGAACGGAGAACGCCCGGCTATCGGACAGCATCGCGGCGCAGGAGTAATATCACTATCGCATGGCGAATCAGTCTGCATCAGAAGCAACTCAAACAGCCGCAAACAGCAATCTGACCAGCGCCGGCGCAGCCATGCGCCGGGGAAAAGTCGCCGACAAAGTCGCCGAGACACTGGCGATGTTGAGCGGCCTGTATGGACTGGGAACCACGCTCTTTCTGGCGCTCGGCCTTGCCCCTGGCGAAGAGTTGCCGATTGTGGGTCTGTTCAACACCCTGCTACCGGCGCTCTTATTTCCGGCAGTCGCGCTTGCCATCGGTTGGCTGGCAGCGCGGCGCTGGAAGCTGGCCGCGCTCATGGCGCCGGCCATCCTGGCATTGGTGTCAGGATATGCGGCGCTGTTCCTGCCCCGGCCGCTTCCGCCTGCTTCAGCGCCGCAACTGTCCGTGTTGACCTTCAACTTGCACGCCGAGCGTGTTGCGCTGGCCCCGATGGTCGAAGTGATCCGCGCAGCCGGCGCGGATATCGTCGCGCTGCAGGAGCTCAGCCCGGAGGCCGCGCGCATGTTCAGCGCCGAACTGGGCGATGTCTATCCCTATCGCGCGCTGCACCTGCATCCAAGCAACCCGGTGATGGGACAGGGCGTGTTGAGCAAATATCCGTTGCGCGACAGCGTGTACTGGCAGGTGGAGATGTGGCACCAGCGCGTGACCGTGACGATGCGCGAGAGGGACATTGCGTTGTACAACGTCCACCCCAACATTCCGTTCGTCCTCACAGCGAGCGGCCTGGCGTTCGACGCCGGCAAGCGCGGCCGAGACATCGCCGACATTCTCGAACGGGCCGGGCGCGAACGAACCGCGGTCATTCTGGCCGGCGACTTCAACATGACCGACCGCTGCGCACATTACCGCCGGGTGACGGCAAACTACCGCGACGCTTTTCACGACGCCGGCTGGGGATTTGGATTCACCTTCCCCGACTTCAGCAGTCCGAACGCTTTGCCGCGTGGATTGCCCCGCGTGGCCTTGCCGTTGCCGCTGCTCACGCGCATCGACTATGTGTTTTACAGCGAGCATTTCCAGGCCGCCGAAGCGTTGGTGTGGCCGTCGGCCGGCGGCTCTGACCATCGGCCTGTGCTGGCGCGGCTGGCCATCGTTCGCCAATGAACTATGATTGCCGGCGAAACAGGAGCAATGATCCCCATGACCAATCCATCAACCCAATCCGACCCGTCTGCGCCTCTGACAGCGGGCGCGCACACGCGCCGCGAGATCTTCAGTCAGCCCGAAAGCTGGCAAGGCGCGGTGAACGCCGTCATGGCCAGCCGCGCATTGTTGAGCGAGGGCTACTACCAGAATTCTGCCCGGCCCCTGCTCTTCGTTGCGTGCGGCTCGCCGTATTATCTGGGCCTGAGCGCCGCGTCGGTGTATCGCGCGCTCACCGGCAAGGTTGCCTCTGCGGCGCCGGCGTCGGAGGTGTTGTTCAACTACAACAGCGTCGTGGCGCGCGGCGCGGCCCCGCTCGTCGTCGCCGTCAGCCGGAGCGGTGAGACCAGCGAGTTGCTGGCTGCGTGCCGCAAATTGCGCGCGGCCGGCAGCCCCATCCTGGCCATCACAGTCGCGCTGCAATCGTCATTGCATCGTCTGGCCGATCTGGCTGTGACCATTCCCAATGCGGACGAAAAGAGCGTGGCCCAGACACGCTCGTTCAGCGCGATGTTGATCGCCGCGCTGGGCGCCATCGCCGTGGCCGGGCGCGACGAAGCCGCGCTGGCCGGCTTGCAGCAGGCTGCGCGACAGGCCGGAGACTATCTGGCGCGCGTCGATCAACCAATGCGCGATCTGATCGCGCGCGGGATTCAGCAGGTGTACTTCCTCGGCTCGGGGGCGCGCTACGGCCTGGCCAGCGAAGGCGCGCTGAAGATGAAGGAGATGTCGCTGACCAATGCCGAGCCGTTCCATTTCCTGGAGTTCCGGCATGGGCCGCAGTCGATGGTGGACGAGCGCACATTGGTGGTTGGGCTGGTGTCGAAACACGCCGCGCAGGAGGAACTGCAAGTGCTGCGCGAAATGCGCGCATTGGGCGGGCACGTGTTGGCGATTCAACCTGCCGCCGCCACACAGGACGGAACAGAATCGGCAGGCATTGCGGTGATGGAGATCGACCCGGCGCTGCCGGAGATCGCGGCGCTGCCGTTCTATATGCCGCCGATGCACTTGCTGGCGCACTACCAGGCCATGAGCAAAGGGCTGGATTGCGACAGCCCGCGCAACCTCAAGCACTTCATCAGCCTGCCGAACCTGTGAAGAACGCGCGCGCTCCAACCACGAGCCGGGAGCGTGACAACCTGAGAACTTGAGAACCCGCGCCCCCGCGCCCCGCGCCCGCCCACCGCCGCGCTTGACAGGGCCAAAAAGCGGTGATAGGATCAAATTATCCGATTCATCGGATTAATTCGACAAATACAGCTCGGACCGAAAGCCATGTTGCTTGACAAGCTCGACTCTGATCTCGTGCGCTATATCGTCGAACGCGAGTTCCGGCCAGGAGACCGGCTCCCTCCGTTGGAGGATATCAGCAAAGAGCTGGAGATCAGCATCGGCAAGCTGCGCGAACAACTGGAGGCGGCGCGCAGCATGGGTCTGGTGGATGTCAAGCCCCGCATTGGCATCCGTTTGTCGGAATACAGTTTTCTGGCCGCCGTCCGTTTCAGCCTGCTCTACGCCCTCGCCTCAGATGCGAACCAGTTCGAAGCCTTCAGCGCGCTGCGCAACCACATCGAGTCTGCGTTTTGGCGCGAGGCCGTGCAACGATTGACCGCCGAAGACCACCAGCGACTGCAAGCCATCATCGCCCAGGCGTGGGCGAAACTCGACGGGCATCCGATCCGCATTCCGCACGCCGAACACCGCCAGTTGCACATGACCATCTTCAGCCGGCTCAACAACCCGTTCGTCACCGGCCTGCTGGAGGCGTACTGGGAGGGGTATGAGGCGGTGGGGTTGAATGTGTTCTCGGACTATCAATATCTGCGCGAGGTATGGACGTATCACGAAGGGATGGTCAACGCGATTGTGGAGGGAGATCTGGACAAAGGACATCAGTTGTTGATTGAGCATACTGAGCTGTTGCAGCAACGAGAAGCGCGCCGAACGCCTGCGCGCCGGGCTGCTCAAGCGCGAGGCGGCAACGGGACAGGCAACAGCTCAGCCGGCCCCAATGGGAGGCGCAAAAACACTTGAGTTGGAGACAGGCCGACAAGGCGCGATGGCGCCGCGCCGGCCGCATTTTCTGTTGTGAATGTGTCAAGGCAAGGAGAACAGAAGGAGATTTGAGATGATTGCTTCAGCACGGCCCGACCAACAAGCCGGCCTCCATGAAGAGGCGTTGGCCAGTCGTCCGCCTGTCATCAATGACTTTTCGATCAGCGTGGCGACCAAAAACGGCTCCGGCAGCCAAACCGCCAATACCACATTGTTGCGCGCGCTGTTCAAGATGGGCATCCCGGTCAGCGGCAAGAATTTGTTTCCGTCGAACATCCAGGGCATGCCCACCTGGTACACCATCCGGGCCAGCAAAGACGGCTTCGTTGCGCGCAGACCGCACGCAGAAATCGTGGTCACGCTCAACCCGGCCACAGCGATTGAAGATTATCAATCGGTGCAGCCGGGCGGATTCTTCATGTACGCCGACGACATCAAAGTGCAATTGAATCGAAGCGACATCTCGCACTACCCCATCCCGGTCAAAAGGCTGGCCACCGAGAACGAGAAGGAACCCAAACTGCGCACGTATGTGGCAAACATGGTCTACGTCGGCGCGCTGGCGCAACTGCTGGGCATCGACCTGGCCGATATCGAAAGCGCCCTGCTCTTCCACTTCAAGGGCAAGCGCAAGCCGGTGGACTCGAACATGAAAGTCGTGCGCCTGGCCCACCAGTGGGCAGCCGACAACCTGATCAAGACCGATCCGTTCCGGGTGGAGAAGATGAACGCCACGGACGGATTGATCATGATTGACGGCAACACCGCCGGCGCGCTGGGCGCGATCTACGGCGGCGTCACGTTCGCGGCCTGGTACCCGATCACGCCGGCCACCGGTGTGGCCGACGCGTTGAACTATTTCCTGCCAAAACTGCGCACAGACCCCGACACCGGCCTGCCCACCTACGCCATCGTGCAAGCGGAGGACGAACTGGCGGCGCTGGGCATGGTGGTGGGGGCGGGCTGGGCCGGCGCGCGCGCCATGACCTCCACCTCCGGGCCGGGCATTTCACTGATGACCGAGTTCACCGGCCTGGCCTACTTCGCCGAGACGCCGGCGGTGATCTGGGACGTGCAGCGCATGGGGCCGAGCACCGGCATGCCCACGCGCGTGTCGCAAGGCGATGTGCTGAAAGTGTATTTCCTCGGCCACGGCGACGCCAAACATCCCTGTTACCTGCCCGGCAACGTCAAGGAGTGCTTTGAGTTCGGTTGGCGCGCGTTCGATCTGGCCGAGCATTTGCAGACGCCCGTGTTCGTGCTGAGCGACCTGGACCTGGGCATGAACCAGTGGATGAGCGAGCCGTTCGAGTATCCCGATCAGCCCATCGAGCGCGGCAAGGTGCTCACCGCCGAGGACGTGAAGCGGCTGGGCGGGTTCGCCCGCTACCGCGATGTGGACGGCGACGGCATCGGGTATCGCACCCTGCCGGGCACGGATCATCCCCTGGCGGCATACTTCACGCGCGGCACCGGCCACAATGAGCGCGCCCATCTCTCGGAGCGGCCCGAGGACTGGGAGAACAACATGGCCCGTCTGGGCCGCAAGTTCGAGACCGCGCGCAAACTGATGCCGAAGCCCATCGCTGAGTATGTCGAAGGGGCCGAGATCGGCGTCATCAGCTACGGCTCGGCAGACCCGGCGGTCGAAGAGGCGCGCGCGCTGCTGGCGCGGGCCGGAATCAAGACCTCGTATCTAAGATTGCGCGCGCTGCCGCTCGAACAAACCACCACCGACTTCATTGCGGCGCACCGGCGCTGCTACGTTGTGGAACTGAACACCGACGCGCAGATGCTCCAGTTGCTTCGCTTGCACGCGCCGGAATTTGCGACGCGCCTGGCTGCCGCCAACCATTCGGATGGTTTGCCGCTGACCGCAGAGTGGATCAGCGCGGCGATCCGCTCGGGCGAAGGCGCGGCGATTTAAGGCGATTTAAGGAGACTGTGAGATGGGAACGGCATCACTCCAAAAAGCAAACGTGATCGGTTTGCAGAAAGTCGACTACAAGGGCAATGACTCGACGCTGTGCGCCGGCTGCGGCCACGACTCGATCGCCTCGCAGATCATCACCGCCTGCTACGAGATGGGCGTCAAGCCGGAGAACGTCATCAAGCTGAGCGGGATTGGCTGCTCCAGCAAAAGCCCGGCCTACTTCATGAACCGGGCCTGGGGCTTCAACACGCTGCACGGGCGGATGGCCGCCGTCGCCACCGGCGCGCTGACGGCCAACCACAAGCTGATCGGCATCGGCGTGAGCGGCGACGGCGACACCGGCAGCATCGGCCTGGGCAACTTCAAGCACATGGTGCGCCGCAACGTGCGCATGGTGTACATCATCGAGAACAACGGCGTGTACGGGCTGACGAAAGGGCAGTTTTCGGCCACCGCCGATGTGGGACAGGAACTGAAACACGCCGGCAAGAACGAGCTGCCGCCGATTGACTTGTGCATGGAAGCCCTCCTCGCCGAATGCGGCTTCGTGGCGCGCTCGTTCGCCGGCGATCCCCGCCAGGTCGTCACACTGCTCAAGGCGGCCCTCAGCCATCGCGGGACAGCCGTGCTGGACATCATCAGCCCGTGCGTCACCTTCAACAACCACGACGACTCCACCAAGAGCTACATGTGGGGCAAGGCCAACGACGACCGGATCAACGACTTCACCTACGTGCCGCACGAGGAAGAGATTACGGTGGAATACGAAGAAGGCGAGATCAAGGAAGTCACGCTGCACGACGGGTCGCACATTTTGCTGAAGAAGCTGGACAGCAAACACGATCCGACGGATCGGGCGGCCGCAATTCGCCTGCTGGAAGAGGCGCGCGAGAAGCAGCATTTCATCACCGGCCTGTTGTATGTGGACAACCGGCGCCAGAGCCTGTCCGAACATTTGCGGCTTGGCGACACGCCCCTGGCGCTCATGCCCCTGGAGCGCCTGCGGCCCTCGCGCGAGTCGCTCGACAAGGTGCTGGAGTCGATGACGTAAGGGCGCCGCGCCAACGCTGGCAGCCGGATAAGCCAACGCCCGAAACAGATTGTTTCGGGCGTTTGTGTTTGAACGTTTGAACCGGGCAGGCGCTATTTCCTGGCGGCACCATTGGGTGAGGGGCCGATGCCTGTGAGCGACAGTTGTTCAGCGAGGTGGCACTTCACCAACTGACCATCCAGTTGGCGCAACTCAGGCTCCTCGACCTTGCAACGATCCACGGCATATTTGCAGCGCGGATGGAACACACAGCCGGCGGGCAGGTTGGCCAGATCCGGCACCTCGCCGACCGATACCGTGCGCTTGACATTGCGCCCGCTGGTGGTGCGGGGCACTGCAGACAGCAGCGCCTCGGTGTAGGGATGGCGCGGGCGGGTGAGCAGCGACTCTTTGCCGGCCACCTCGACCAACTTGCCGGCGTACATCACCGCGATGCGGTCGGCCATGTAGCGCACCACGCTCATGGCGTGGGTGATGAAGATGTAGGTCAACCGGTACTCGGCCTGCAAGTCCTTCAGCAAGTTCAGAATCTGGGCCTGGATGGACACGTCGAGCGCTGACACCGGTTCGTCAGCGACCACCAGTTTGGGCCGAACGACGAGCGCGCGGGCAATACCAATGCGCTGGCGCTGGCCGCCGCTGAAGCTGTGCGGGAAGCGGCGCAGATGTTCCACCCGCAAACCCACTTGCAGGATCACCTCGGTAACGCGATCCTCCAACTCCTTGCCTTTGGCGACATTATTCACCAACAACGGCTCGCCGACAGTTTCGAGCACGTTCATGCGCGGGTTGAGCGAGGAATATGGATCCTGGAAGATCATCTGCGCATTGCGGCGAAAAGCATGCAATTCCTTGCCTTCCAACTGATGAACCGGCAGCACACGGTCGCCGTCGCGCAACAGGATCTCGCCGGCGGTAGGCTCATAGAGGCGCAGCACGCAGCGGCCCAGGGTCGTCTTGCCGCTGCCGCTTTCGCCCACCACGCCCAGGGTCTCGCCGGGCTGAATCGCCAGATTGACGCCATCCACCGCCTTGACGTAGCCGACCGTGCGCTTCAGGAATCCCTTCTGAATGGGGAACCACTTTCTGAGGCTCTTGACCTCAAGCAGCGCAGTCTCGGAAATGCCGGCGCTCGGGCTGGACGGCTCGCTTGTTGGTACACTCGTTTGCACGCTGTATTCTCCTCGGAATCCTGGCAGGATGTTGACGCCCGCCGGCGTCAGGGCTCGCTCTTGTACAGGAAGCAACTCACCTTGTGGTTTGGGCTGACCTCGATCATGGGCGGGCGCACGGCGTCGCAAATGCCCGGCATGCGGTGCTCGCATCGGCTGTAGAACGGACATCCTTTCGGCAGATTGTATGGGCTGGGCAGCGTGCCGCTGATCGGCATCAGCCGCTCCTGGCCGCCCTCGACCCGCGGGATCGAGCGCCACAACGCCTGCGTGTAGGGATGCAGGGGGTTGTCGAAAATCTCGCCGGTCTCCGCGTGCTCCATCACCAGACCGAGGTACATCACCATGATCTCATCGGACATCTCGCTCACCACAGCCAGGTCATGACTGATGTACATGAGCGCCATGTTGAATTCCTGTTGCAGCGCAGCGATCAATTCGAGAATCTGGGCTTCGATGGTCACATCGAGGGCGGTGGTCGGCTCGTCAGCAATCAGCAGCCTGGGGTTGCACGACAAGGCCATGGCGATCATGGCGCGCTGCCGCATACCGCCGCTCAATTGGTGCGGGTAAGAATCAATGAGCCGTTTGGGCTGGGGAATACCGACTTTACCGAGCAAGTCAATCGTGCGCTCGCGCACTTGTCTTTTCGACAGCTCAGGCATGTGAAGTTGGATGGCCTCGCCGATCTGGTTGCCAATGGTGAACAAGGGGCTGAAGGACGTCATCGGCTCCTGGAAGATCATGCTGATCTCTTTCCAGCGCAACGCGCGTATGCGCTGGCCTTTGGGATCGAGTTTGAGCATGTCCACCACCTCTGAACTGCCATTGTTGTTCAGATGCAGCAGAATTTCGCCGCCGACATGCCTGGCCGGCGGCTCAGGGGCGATGCGCATGATTGACTGGGCGGTCACGGATTTGCCGCAGCCGCTTTCACCGATGACGCCGAGCGAGCGGCCCTGCCGGATTTCAAAGCTGACGCCGTCGACCGCCTTGACGATGCCTTCATACAGATAGAAGTACGTGCGCAGATCACGCACCTCGATCAGCTTGTCATTCGTTGAAGTTGATGTCATGTTCCGTCTACTTGATCCACCCGGGCGCGTCCGGCCAGCCCGGAGGCAGGCTGAAAACCTATCTGGTGTACGGGTCTGCGGCGTCGCGCAAGCCATCGCCCACAAAGTTAAAGAGCAGCACCGCGACGATGACGAACAGCGCCGGGATCAACAGCCAGGACTGCTGCGCCACGGCGACGATGTTTTGCGCGTCCTGCAACAAGACGCCCCAACTGACAGCGGGGGGCTGCATGCCCAGGCCGATGAAGCTCAGCGCCGTCTCGCCGAGAATCACGCCGGGAATGGAGGTGGTGATAGACACGATGAGATGGCTGGTGAAGCCGGGGAGCAGGTGGCGCATGATGATGCGGCCGCGACTGGCGCCGGCAGCTTGGGCAGCCAGAGCATAGTCCTCCTCGCGCAATTGCAAGAGCTTGCCGCGCACGACGCGCGCCAGGCCGGCCCACCCAATCACCGACAAGATCAGGGTGATGGCAAAGTACGTCTGCACCGTCGGCCAGTTGCGCGGGAGCGCAGCCGACAGCGCAATCCACAAGGGCAGCGTCGGAATCGACAAGAGGAAGTCGATGATGCGCTGGATAATGTCGTCGGTCAGGCCGCCGAAATAACCGGAGATGCCGCCGAGCGTCACGCCCAGCAGGAAGCTGACCATCACGCCAAGCAACCCGATTGACAGCGAAATGCGCGCGCCAAAGAGGGTGCGCGAGAACAGGTCGCGCCCCAGGCGGTCGGTGCCGAACAGGTTGATGGGAGGGTTGCCGGGTCCGGTGCCAAACAGGCGCAGATCTGTTTCGATCAGGCCGGCAAACTTGTAAGGCTCGCCTTTGGTAAAGAACTGAATCGGGATCGGCTGGGTTGTATCCGGCTCAAAGATGAAACGGAAGGTCTTGGGATCGACCCTGCGCTTTTCGGGGTAGATGAACGGGCCGGTCAGGCCGACGCCTTCGCGGCTGAAATAGATGGGCGTTGGCGGCTTCTGTTGCAGCCCCTCGAAGCGTGTCAACGGCCCATAGGGAGCGACAAAGTCGGCGAAAATAGCGGCCAGGTAGAGCAGGATCAGCAGGACGCCGGACAACACGGCAACCTTGTGCTTGCGGAAGCGCCACCAGATCAGTTGGCGCTGAGTGGCGTAATAAAATCGCTCGTCCTGCGGGCGGGTCTGTTCTTCGGTCGGTTCCGGGCCGAAAACTTCGCCGGCCGGCGCGGCAGAAGTCAGTGGGGACTTGGCGCTCACTTCTTCACTCCTCCGTACCGAATGCGGGGATCCATGGCCGCAAGCAGGATGTCCGAAAGCAGGGTGCCGATCACGGTCAGCGTGCTCAGGATCATGACGATGCTGCCGGCAAGATACATGTCCTGGGCCAGCACCGCGCGCAACAGCAAGGGGCCGGTGGTCTGAATGCTGAGCACGATCGACACCAGCACTTCGCCCGACACCAGGCCGGGCAGCACCCACCCCACCGTGCTGATGATGGGATTGAGCGCCATGCGCACCGGATACTTCAAAAGCAGTTTCAGTTCCGAGAGACCCTTGGCGCGCGCAGTAATGACGTATTGCTTCTTCAACTCATCCAGCAGATTGGCGCGCATCACGCGGATCGTTGTGCCGGTGCTGCTGAGGCCGATGATGAACAGCGGCAGGATGAGATGCTTCAGCATGTCAAGCAACTTCTCCATTGACCATGGTGCGTCAACATACTCGCTGGAAAAGAGACCCAGCGGAGAGAAGCCTGTCGTGGTGAAAATGAGCCAGGCAAGCACCAGGGCCACGAGAAATCCGGGGGTTGCAAGACCGATAAAACCGACAAATGTGAAAATGTAGTCCCAGACAGAATATTGATGGGTCGCCGAGTAGATGCCAATCGGAATTGCTATGGCCCACGACAGCAGCAGCGAGGCAATCGATATAGCCATCGTGAGCGGAACGCGCTCTGAGAGCAGATCATTCACGGGACGATTCCACTGAAAGGACCAGCCCAGATTGCCGTGGATGATCATGTTCTCCATCCAGCGCAGGTAACGCTCGTGCGGCGGCTTGTCCAGGCCATACTGCCGCGTGAGGCGGTCCGCCTCGTCCTGCCCCAACTCGATGCCGGACATGCGCAAGCTTTCAATCTGGAAGCTGACCCAGTCGCCCGGCGGCAGTTCGATCACCACAAACGAGACGACGGAAATGAGAAACAGGATGGGGATTAAGGTCACGATACGACGGGCAATATACGCTAGCACTTGGCGTTTCCTCCTGGAGGATGATCCTCAGCCCTGCCGGCGGAGTCAGACATCTGGCTGAGATGACTGGATCACTGCCGGGACGAACCCGGCAGTGATCCACACTGGCGGCAAGCCGGCTTGAAACGGCTTACCGGTCGAACCACAGTTGTTCGCCCGCGAAATTGCACGCGATGGCGAAGCCGGCGCTTGCCACGTTGCGCAGATCCTTGTTGGCGATCATCGGGTACTTGACCTGCTCGACGAAGTTGATGTACGGCAGGTTCTCGCGCTCCCAGGCCCGGCCTTCTTCCCACAGGCGGTTGTATTCCTCCGAGCCGGGCACGGTGCCCCAGCGGGTTTCGTCAAGCTCCCAGGCTTTCTTGACCCAGGCTGGCGGCTCCACGCCTTCCTTGCCCCGCGTGTTGTACCAGACAGCCCACAGGCGGCCGGCGCGATCGACGTTGCCGCTCGTGCCGTCGTTGGCCCAACCCTGGTCGTGGCTCCACATCACCGTCGCCTGGATTTCATTGTTGTTCCATCGCTGGCCCCACAGCGATGAGTCGATCTGCTTGACCTGCATATCGATGCCGACGTCGCGCAGGTTGGTCTGCACAATCTCGGCCACCGGCGCCAGGTCGGGCGCGTGCGCGCCGTGCTCGAGCAGAATGGTCAGCGGCGCGCCGTCGGGGCGCAGGCGGATGCCATTGGCGTCCTTCTTGTCCAGGCCCATCTCATCCAGCAACTTGTTGGCCAGATTGACGTCATAGGTGGCGTTCTCTTCGCCCACTGTTGTCAGCGGCAGAGAGGCATAGCCAAAGTAGATGCTGTCGATGATTTCCTGGCGGTTGATGGCGTGGCTGACGGCCTTGCGGAAGCGCACATCGCCGGCAATCTGTTGCCACACTGTGTCCGAATAGGTCTGGTTCAGGCGCAGACCGCTCGAGTCCACGTGCATGTCCAGCAGGACCACGCGGATGTTGGCCTTGTCCTCGTTCTCCTTGTACAGCGGCACCTTGACCAGCGCCGTGCTCTCGCGCAGGAAGTCCACATCGCCGGTCACGACCTTGACGTTGACCATCTCCACGTTTTCCATCTGGGTGGAGATGATCGTGTCGATGTACGGCAGTTGCTTGCCCTCGGTGTCAACCTTGTAGTAATAGGGGTTGCGCTCAAACTTGAGAACGCCCTGGTCAGCCGGCGCGCCAATCCACGGATTCAGCGCGGGGTAGTTCACGCACTGCGGGTTAGTCATTTCCCAGTTGGTGCAGTCCTTCAGGTTGAACAGGTTCCACCATTCATCGGTCAGCTTCTGCTCCTCCATGAGGGGCTTGAGCTTTTCCATGTCCGTGTAGGTGGGATGGAACTGCTTGAGATAGTGGCTGGGGCGCAACAGCTCAGTGTAACCGCGCCACCCTTCGATAGTCAGGTTGCGCAGGAAGCCGCCATAGGGCGCCGGGAAGGTCACCTTGAAGGTGAAATCATCGATGATCTCCAGCTTGCCCGGCTCGCCGGTTGGCGCGTAGCCGGTGCGGAAGATGTTCGGCACGCCATTGGGGTAAAGCTTCTCGTTGCCGTAGATGTCTTCCCACACGAAGCGCACGTCTTCGGTGGTCACCGGCGTGCCGTCGGACCACTTCAGGCCCTTGCGCAGGTAGAACGTGATCTCCTTGTTGTCATTCTCAACCTTGAAATCCTTGACCACGTTGCCCCGGATGCCCTGCACGCCGATGCCGGGCGCGCTCAACAGTGGCTCGTTCATCATGACGAAAATGTCGGGCGCCCAGTTGGCCACCGCATGCGCCGAGCGCAGCGTGCCGCCATACTTGCCCGGCTGCCAATCCGGCAAGTCCGTCTCGGGCAGGAGAACGCCAGGGCCAACGATGAATGGGTCTTCAGGCAACCGCTCGTCTACAGGCGGCAACTCGCCGGCCTTCACTTTGGCAGCCAGCACCGGCGATTCCTGATACTTGCCGGCAGGGGCGGCCGGCTGTTCGGCCGGGGCTGCGGGTTGCTCAGCGGGGGCGGCCGGCTGTTCGGGGGGAGCGGTCGTCGGCGCGGGAGCCTGGGCACAAGCTGCAAATAGCATCGAGGTAGCGGCGAGCAATATTACGGACTTAAAAAGGCGACTTGGCTTTTTCATTCGTAACTTCCTCCTCGTTTACTCAGACGATAGGGAACAGGCATTGCCCATTCGGGTAAGTGTGGTTTACGACAGTCTGGCTATCTCTTTCTGCTCAACCTCCTCGTATAAATAGTGCGTGAAATGCCAACCCACTTCACGCATGAGCGAAAATCCCTGGGGTCAGAGGTTGGTCTGACGGGAAGAA
>Ga0308419_1001226_pt1 | contig 17205 bp, 14 predicted proteins | sample HotsprSampleMS50_FD_203674 | JGI IMG/M metagenome (GOLD analysis project Ga0308419, IMG submission 203674) | Hot spring phototrophic mat microbial communities from Mushroom Spring, Yellowstone National Park, Wyoming, United States - 20090730_MS50 ... | reverse complement strand
AGTGAAAGCGTGTCTTTTTGTCCTTCGCGCTCGTAGAGGTAATAAACACGCCCGATGAGCGGATTAAATCGTATTTCAGCCTGATAAATGCGCTCCGAAATTTGAATACGCTCCTGAATTTCTTTTGCCTGTTTAGCCAGTGTTTGCATTTGCTCATAGAGCTGCTTCATTTGCATATCTGTCTGTTGGCGCATGGCTTCCAGCGCATTGGCTTTAATGCTGCCTTCGTCTTCGGGCTTGATGACCGCGCTGCCTACCCTGTGCGCATAGGGCAATAGACCAGGGTTTGCGGTTACTTTTTCCCGCATTTTTTCCAAGTCTATGCCTTCTACATCAATAGCTTTTCCCATATGTTCGCTTTCCGGTTCGGGCATGCTGACAATTTATAGTTAACATATTCTTATGCGTGTGCCAATTATGCGTGTGCCAATAGTTGTTTTAAGGTAAAACAAGACTGCACATGCCAAGCATAAATTATGTTATCAACAAACAAAGTCTACATTTGTTCAAACAGCCACAGGGGCTTTAATCGCCGGATGTGGGTTGTAGTTAAGCAGTTGAAAATCCTCGTATTTAAACGCAAAAATATCTTTTATTGTTGGATTAAGTCTCATAGTAGGCAACGGGCGCGGCTCTCGGCTCAATTGAAGATAGACTTGCTCTAAATGATTAAGGTAGATATGCGCATCTCCAAACGTATGGATAAACTCACCCGGCTGCAAGTCGCAAACCTGCGCTATCATCATTGTCAGCAGCGCGTAAGATGCAATATTGAAAGGCACCCCCAGAAAAACATCAGCGCTGCGTTGATACAACTGACAGGACAGCTTGCCGTCAGCCACATAAAACTGAAACAGCACATGACAGGGCGGTAGTGCCATCTGCTCAATATCGGCTACATTCCAAGCACTGACTATCAGGCGGCGCGAGTTAGGATTGTGCTTGATTTGGTCAATTAGTTGTTTGATTTGGTCAATTGTACGCCCATCGTGGGTTTGCCAGCTTCGCCACTGCTTGCCGTAAATAGGTCCTAGTTCGCCGTTTTCGTCCGCCCACTCGTCCCAAATGCTTACGCCGTTTTCTTTCAGATAGGCAATGTTGGTGCTGCCTTGCAAGAACCACAACAACTCGTGAATAATGGACTTGATGTGAACTTTTTTTGTTGTAATCAGAGGAAATCCTCTGGCAAGGTCAAAGCGCATCTGATACCCAAAAACGCTGATAGTTCCTGTGCCGGTGCGGTCGGCTTTGCGCACCCCGCTTGTGAGAATATGGTAAATTAAGTCATGATATTGCTGCATAGTTACAAAAGTAGCAAGCATGACTTCTTATAACCAAATCTGACTGAAAAGTAATCTGCTTGCCTGAACTTAAAGAAAAACAGTTTACTGTTAACGACCCTACCAGAAATTCTTGGTATCAAAATACTTTCTACACTATGATTGAAGTGATTTTTAAGATTTTCCTGACTGATTATATTGATTTTCAGGGGTTTATAACTAAAAGAAAAAAAACCGCTTTTGATTGAGTATAAGAGAAGCACGGTGATAAATTAGGCTTTGTTTTCTTGGTTCACCCCCTCAAAAAATTCCAGCCAGCAGCCGTCTGGAGAGCGCACGGCGAAGGCTTCCACTTCACCATAGGGGGCAATGTGTGTACGTGTAACAGGAATTTGCAGCACGGCGCCGTTTTGCTGCACAAAGTCGGCATAAGTGCGCAGCCCCCGCACCGGAAAGCGGAACATCAACACTCCTCGATTGGGAGGCACGCCTCTGTCGGAAAAATCTTCACCGGTTACGTTGTCAATTTTGATGATGTCCAGCATATGGTCGCGAGAGCCATCGGGCGAAACAATGGCTAAATGTGCAGGCGCATGGGGAGCAATGTTATGAGGAAAACCAAAAATCGTAGGACCAGGCGTATCGCGGCAAATGGTCATTTGATTAAGCAGTTGAAAGCCTAACTGATGGACGAAGAAGTACTTTGCGCGTTGTAAATCTTTTACAATCATTGCCGAAAGATAAACGTTGCTGACAATGTGGCGACCTCCTGCCATTACAGGTTGCGGTGGGTCTATGCGGTTTACAAAGGCAATCATAATTTCGTCATGACCTTTCATGAGCAGTTCTTCCAACAGAAAAGGACCCATCTGCATTTGCACAGGGTTGCTAATGCCGTGCCAACCCATTTCGCGCAGGTCGTTATATACCTGTCGCATATTGTCCACGCGTAAGTCAATGTCCAAATAACCGCCTGTATCCCATGTCTGAGCGCTAGGGCGAATGTAATCTTGCGCCACGCCTTTAAATTGCATCAGGCGGATTCGTCCTTTGTCTGTACCGGGCAACTGCAACAGCATTTCATCGGCAGTGCATGGTTCGGTCAGTCGCCAAAACGCAGGCTGATGGCGGTCGTTTGTGGCTTGGTGAATTACTTGCCAGCCCATGTAATCGCGATAGATAGCGGCGGCTTTTTCAATATTGCCCACGCTGAAAACCACTTCTGAATAAGGAAAGAGTTGGAAAGACATAAGCGCTTTCGGTTGTGAATCCATCAGAGCAATTTATGCAATTTGGCTAACAAAGCGCAACAAAGCGATGATTTTTCGCATAGCCGAAAACTATGCGCGATAAAGGCTTGTTACAAAATAAACGTCATACCCGTTATGTGCAATCGCGCTTGCGTTTTTATGAAACTTCGCCTTTTTATTTTTCTCTTAGCCTTGTTAATCATTGCCTGCAACAAAGGTAACTTGCAAGAAGACTTTCAAAGCGATTTAAATGCTCCTCTTCGCCCGTACAATTTGCAAATTCCGAACTACTTCAGCCGCAACTTTCAACTACCGACAGATAATCCTTTGACCGAACAAGGAGTAGAATTGGGGCGCATGCTGTTTTACGACAAGCGCCTTTCATCAGATAACAGCGTTTCCTGCGCCTCTTGTCATAAGCAAGAATTTGCTTTTTCTGACAATAACCGATTTAGCCGCGGGGTGCAAGGGCGCATAGGTACACGCAACACCATGTCGCTTGCCAATCTGATGTGGGTCAATCGCCTGTTTTGGGATGGGCGCGCCACTACATTGGAGCAACAAGCATTAGTTCCTATTGGGCATCCCGATGAGATGAACCTTCCGCCCGAGCAGGCAGCAGCTAAGCTGCAAACGATTCCCGAATACCCGCCACGATTCAAGCAGGTATTTGGTTCTGAGCAAATCAGACCGATGGATATAGCTAAGGCATTGGCACAGTTTCAGCGTACACTCATCAGCGCGAACTCGCGTTATGACCGCTATTTGCGCGGCGAATACCGCCCTACCTCATTGGAGTTACAAGGCATTCAGTTGTTTTTCACTCATCCGATTCCCGAAATAGGGCTGCGCGGCGGCAATTGCGGCGATTGCCACGTCGGTCCGCTTGTGCAAGGCGACCAGTCAGCTTTCAGAGGATTTCATAACAATGGTTTAGATACAGATGCGACACTTGCGCCCGGTTTGCAGGTAGTAACCAACAATCCTAACGACCGCGGCAAGTTTCGTGCAGTATCCTTGCGCAACATCGCCCTGACAGCCCCCTACATGCATGACGGCAGATTTCAAACATTAGAAGAGGTATTAGAGCATTACGACCAGCACATACAAATGAGCCGTACCTTAGACCCACTTATTATTGAAGCCAGTAATGAAATTCGCACTGATAATGATGCACCTGTAAAACTGCATCTGACCGCACAGGAGAAACGCGCCATTTTAGCATTTCTTCATATGCTAACCGACAGTGCCTTTATTCAGGACAGGCGTTTTAGTAATCCTTTTATAGGGCGATAGCCAAAAACTGTTCACTATTTATCATCATTAGGCTATCTTTTTGTTACCTTTATTTAGAATAAGTCTTAATTAGGTTTATATTTGCAGGCTTATTTACACATAATATGTTAAAGCCACAGCAAGTTTCTCCGCAGGCACTTTCTGCTGATGTATTTTGTACGTTCAGTTGTCATGAAAGCTTATGTCAGGGCAAAAGCAAGTGCTGCAAAAAGTATAAGAAAGGAAAGCGATGCAAAAAATGTCCTGATGCGTAAGCCTCTCTTCAAATTATCCTTCAAAGGTTTGTAATTTTTTTTCCCTATTTTTACTATATTGCAAAATCTAATAATTTAGACATCGACATCCTTACAGAAAAATAGTTAACAAGATTAACTATTTTTCGCTTACTGGATATTTTGTCTATTGCAAAAACTGATATGAAGCCACGTACTTTATTTGACAAAATATGGGAGAGCCATGTTGTAGACAGTCGTCCTGGATATCCCGATGTATTGTATATTGACCAACATTTTATCCACGAAGTAACCAGTCCGCAGGCATTTGCCAGTTTGCGCAAGCGAGGGCTGCCCGTGTTTAGAACTAATCGCACGGTTGCTACTGCCGACCACAACGTTCCTACCAAAGACCAGCACCTGCCCATCAAAGATGCCCTTTCGCGTATGCAAGTGGAAACCCTAACGAAAAACTGCGCCGATTTTGGCATAGAGCTTTACGGTTTGGGGCATCCTTATCAAGGCATTGTACATGTTATCGGTCCGGAATTGGGCATTACACAACCTGGCATGACCATCGTTTGCGGCGATAGCCACACAAGCACACACGGTGCTTTTGGAACAATTGCCTTTGGTATCGGTACAAGTGAAGTAGAACAGGTGTTGGCAACGCAATGTATCCTGCAATACAAACCTAAGCGCATGAAAATAGAAGTCAATGGCACATTGGGTAAAGGTGTAACTTCTAAAGACCTTATTCTTTACATTATATCTAAAATTTCGGCAAGTGGCGGCACGGGCTATTTCGTGGAATACGCCGGTAGCACGATTCGCTCACTTAGCATGGAAGCGCGCATGACCATTTGCAACATGAGCATTGAAATGGGCGCGCGCGGCGGACTGATTGCCCCCGACCAAACCACCTTTGACTACCTCAAAGGTAGGGCGTTTGCCCCCAAAGGAGAGGCATGGGATAAGGCGCTTGCCTATTGGCAAACGCTCTACTCCGACCAAGAAGCCGAGTTTGACCGCGTACTGACTTTTGATGCTGCCGACATAGAACCAATGATTACCTACGGAACTAATCCGGGCATGGGTATCAAAGTAACCGACCGCATCCCCACCGCCGAAGAGCTAACAGATATTTCTGAAATTCCTTCTTTCCGTAAGTCGTTGGAATATATGGGCTTGCGCGAAGGAAACCCAATGAAGGGACAGCCTGTAGACTATGTGTTTATCGGCTCTTGTACCAATTCGCGCATAGAAGACTTGCGACAAGTGGCCAACTTTGTCAAAGGCAAAAAGAAAGCCAATGGTGTTGAAGTATGGGTAATTCCCGGCTCACAGCAGGTGAGCCGGCAGGCTCATGCAGAAGGATTAGATAAAATATTCACCGAAGCTGGCTTTGAGTGGCGCGGAGCTGGCTGTTCGGCATGTCTGGGCATGAACGAAGACAAGATTCCCGCAGGCAAGTACTGCATTTCTACCTCTAACCGCAACTTTGAAGGCAGGCAAGGACCAGGTGCAAGAACATTTTTGGCAAGTCCGCTTTCTGCCGCCGCAGCCGCTATTACCGGCAGCATAACCGATGTGCGGGAAATGTTATAAATTGTAAGATAAACCATTAGCTAAGCGCAATAAGATATGACTGAGGCCATCACATTGTCGTTCAAATCAAAGGGCGGTCTTTCGCAAGATGAGTTCATGGAACTCTGCAAAGACAATCCCGAACTGAAATTTGAGCGCACATCCAACGGACAAATCATTATTATACCAAATACAGGAGGAAGAACGGGCGACTTAAATTCCGAAATCAACATGCAATTACGCATTTGGAACAAGTCGGTTCATTTGGGAAAAGTGTTTGATTCATCCACTTCTTTCTGTTTGCCCAATGGCGCAGTGCGTTCGCCAGATGCAGCATGGGTGGCAAAAGCCCGTTGGGAAAGTTTATCGGAACGTGAACAGCGACAATTTCCGCCGCTTTGTCCCGACTTTGTCATTGAATTGCGTTCCGAATCGGACTTGCTCAAAGAATTGCACCAAAAAATCACAGATGATTGGATAGGTAATGGTTGCCGCTTAGCATGGCTAATTGATGCAGATGCTGAAACGGTTTATGTGTATCGCCCTGATGCCGAGATGCAAATCGTGCAGGGGTTTCAGCAACGGCTAAGCGCAGCAGATGTGCTGCCTGGCTTTGAGTTAGACCTTTCGCAATTGCAATGAAACGACTTTTTTGCACATATCAATCTATCTTCTGCTGTGGTTCGCATTCAGGCAAAAGCAAAAAAACTATCGGTATGGATGGCAAATCTCTAATGTTTTTTTGTGAACAATTTAAAGTAACGGCTATATAACCTTTGAAAAATTAAGATGCAAAAATTCACCACCCTGATAAGTACTGCTGTACCTTTGGCAGTGGAAAACATAGATACCGACCAGATTATTCCGGCACGGTTTCTGAAAGCGACCAGCCGCGAAGGCTTCGGCGAAAATCTGTTCCGCGATTGGCGCTACCATGCAGACGGCAGCCCCAAAGCTGACTTTGTATTGAACAATCCGCAGTACAAAGGTGAAATTTTGGTCGTAGGCAAAAACTTTGGTTGTGGCAGCAGCCGCGAACATGCCGCCTGGGCTATTGCTGACTATGGCTTCCGCGTGGTCATATCCAGTTTCTTTGCCGATATTTTCAAAAATAATGCGCTGAACAACGGCATTTTGCCCGTTGTCGTTTCGGATACTTTCCTGAAAAAACTGTTTGCCGCCATTCAAGCCAATCCGCAAACGGAAATTGAGGTCAATCTAGAACAGCAAACCATTACACTGTTAGCTGACGGTTCGCAGGAATCATTTGATATCAATCCCTATAAAAAAACCTGCCTTATCAATGGCTATGACGACATAGATTATTTGCTTTCGCTCAAAGAAGAAATTGAGGCATTTGAGCGGCAACGAGCAGAGATGGTAGGATGATTAGATATATTACAATGAATCATGAATCAAACAGCTTGTAAAGCTACCTTAGAGGGGTTGCATATTGGTAGCAAGGTAATCCCCTCACGTTCTTCTGTCTCATTGGGGACTGCATATTACCTTGCACAGCCCATAAGAGGGCAGAATAAGGATAATAAAGACATTTTGCTGCCTTCACATAGCCCCGATAGAGTATTTGACATATACGTTCAAATTCATAATGATGAAATTAAGGACCGAATGATGTGGCAACAAAAAACCATCGCCAAAAATTCACATCATCCGCATTCCGAAACAACACATTTAATAAGTAACTATAACACATAGCTCACCTTCACTTTTTCCGATGTATTCAAAAAGAGATATACCTGATTTCATGTCTCAACAAATTCTGATTATCCCCGGTGATGGCATTGGGGCGGAAGTAACCGAATGGGGCAGGCAAGTCCTACAAACCATTGGTGAAATTTTTGGTCATCGTTTCACCTTTGACTGCGCCCTGCTGGGTCATGCAGCAATAGAGGCAACAGGTTCGCCACTGCCTGAGGAAACGCTTGTCAAAGCCCGACGGTCGGCAGCGATTTTGTTTGGTGCTATCGGTCATCCAAAGTACGACAACGACCCATCTGCCAAAGTGCGCCCCGAACAAGGTTTGCTTGGTTTGCGAAAAGCGCTAGGACTTTACTGCAACATCCGCCCGATTCAGTTGTTTGACGAACTTATCGGCGCTTCTAGCCTGAAACCCGAAGTGCTGCGCGGCGCAGACATCCTGTTTTTCCGCGAACTCACGGGCGATGTCTATTTCGGACAGCCTCGTGGACGCACCCAAGACAGGCTAACGGGCTTTGACACCATGATTTATAGCAAATACGAAGTAGAACGTATTGCCCGCAAGGCGTTTGAAGCTGCCCGCTTGCGTCGCAAAAAAGTACATTCGATAGATAAAGCCAACGTGCTGGAAAGTAGCCGCCTCTGGCGCGAAACTGTCAATGAAGTTGCCAAAGACTATCCTGACGTAGCTCTGCACCACATGTTTATTGATACTGCTGCAATGGCGCTCATCAAAGACCCACGACAGTTTGATGTAGTGCTTACGGGCAACCTTTTCGGTGATATCCTTACCGATGAGGCTTCGCAAATTGCAGGCTCTATGGGTATGCTGGCTTCCGCTTCCATCGGCGATAGCACAGGCTTCTATGAGCCTATTCACGGTTCTGCGCCTGACATTGCAGGCAAAGGCATTGCTAACCCAATGGCAAGTATTCTCTCCGCAGGCATGTTGCTTTCCTATGCTTTTGGGCTTCACACAGAAGCGCAAGCTGTTCACAAAGCAGTGGCGCTGACGCTCAAACAGGGCTGGCGCACAGCCGATATTGCCGACGAACACACGCTCGCCGAGCAAAAGTTGGGTACAGCTGACATGGGCAAAAAAATCATTGAGAACCTCATACAGGTAACACAGGCGGTTGCTGCATAGCTCGCCGACTTTCAAATTGGTCATCTATCTATCTAAAAAATAAGAAAATGAGTAACCGAGTCTATGTGTTTGATACCACCTTGCGCGATGGCGAACAGGTGCCGGGATGTCAATTGAACACACAAGAAAAAATTATGGTTGCCCGCGAACTGGAAGCGCTGGGTGTGGACATCATTGAAGCAGGGTTTCCGATTTCCAGTCCCGAAGATTTTCGTTCGGTGCAGGAAATTTCCAAAGCCGTTAGTGAGCCTATCATTTGCGGGCTCAGTCGTGCTGTAGAAAAAGACATCAAAGCAGCAGCCGAAGCTTTGCAATACGCCAAACGCAAGCGCATTCACACAGGGCTGGGTGCTTCTGACTTTCACATTGAACACAAGTTCCGCTCTACCCGCGAGGAGATGTTAGAACGTGCTGTTCGTGCGGTCAAATACGCCAAGTCATTTGTAGAAGACGTAGAATTTTTTGCCGAAGATGCCGGACGTGCTGACCCTGTTTTTCTGGCGAAAATGATTGAAATGGTTATCGCTGTCGGAGCTACTGTGGTAAATATCCCCGATACGACAGGCTATTGCTTACCGCATGAATACGGAGAAAAAATTAAATACTTGGTAGAAAATGTTAAAGGGATTGACAAAGTAACAATTTCTGTTCATTGCCACAACGATTTGGGTTTGGCTACCGCTAACTCAATTTACGGTCTGATGAACGGTGCGCGGCAAGTAGAATGCACCATAAACGGTATTGGGGAACGTGCAGGTAATACATCACTGGAAGAAGTGGTGATGATTCTGCAAACACACAAATACCTTGGGCTACAAACCAACATCAAAACGCAGCAGCTTTGCCCGTTGAGCAAGCTCGTTTCCCGCCTGATGCGGATGCCTGTACAGCCCAACAAGGCAATTGTGGGAGCTAATGCTTTTGCGCACTCTTCGGGCATTCATCAAGACGGTGTACTGAAAAAACGCGAAAATTACGAAATCATAGACCCTGCTGATGTAGGTGCGGGCAGCAGCATCATCGTGCTTACTGCCCGTAGCGGACGCGCTGCACTCAACTACCGATTAGAAAATCTGGGTTACAAACTAGACCGGGCCGAATTGGATTTAGCATACGAGCATTTCCTTGTGATGGCGGACCAGTACAAAAACATCAATGATGAGCATTTACAACAGTTAATGGAAAAAATGCAGTTAAAAACCGAAGTTTAAAATTTCTCAAAAAAACATAAGTAAGGCATTGGAATTTTCAATAGTAATGCTTAGTTTTGACAAATTTGTTAATCTCATGCTATTCAACATAGTGCTCGTGTTAGTCATTATCCTTCTGCCGACTGTCGGATGAGAAGTAGCACGTTGCACGCATAAATCACAAGCCTTTTCATCCGACTGATGGAAAGGCTTTTTTGTAAATATCAGTTAGCAACCTTATCAAAGCCATATAACCATGTATTACAACGACAAGACTATATCTTTTTTTGACGGCAAATTCCAAAAAAGTAGGGAAGTGATTATCAGTCCTTTCTCACAAAGTCTGCACTACGGTCTGGGCGTTTTTGAAGGGCTAAAGGCCTATCAGACACAGCACGGCGTGCGCATTTTCAAGCCGATGGAGCATTTCGTCCGCATGAAAAAAACAGCAGAAGCACTGCATATAAGGTTTGACTACGACATTTCCGAACTGGAAAAAATTGCGTATGAATTGCTGGAACGAAACAAGTTGAAAAATGCCTACATCCGACCTATACTAATTGCTGCTGATAACATGGGACTCATGGCGGGCAGCGATGCCAAATTGTTCATGGCAGCTTGGAAGTGGCCGCGCTATCTTGGAGACCGCCTGCTGAATACCTGTATCAGTCCTTACACGCGCATCAGCCCTAAGACAATACCCATTATAGGAAAAATCACAGGCTGCTACGTTCCAAACATCATGGCAAGTACCGATGCCAAGCAGCGCGGATTTGATGAGGCAATTATGCTAGATGAAAACGGCTGCGTAGCCCAAGCGCCCGGCTCTAATATTTTCATTGAAAAAGATGGGATGCTGATTACTCCTCCTCTGGGACAAATTATGCCGGGCATTACACGCGCAACAGTGATGGATTTGGCAAAAGCCCTGAAAATAGAAGTCCGCGAGCGGATTATCACCGTAGAGGAACTACTGGAAGCCGACGCTGCCATTTTCACGGGAACAGCTACTGAAATTGCAGGTATCGCCTCTGTCGAAGGGCAACTGTTGAAACTGCCTTATAATAAGTCGCAATGCGCCCGCATTGCCGAGGCCTATGACGAGTTAGTGCATTCCGTTCACGAACCTGCCTATACAATTATCTGATGGAACTTAATAAATTCAGCCGCACTTTTACGCAAGATGAAAGTCTGCCTGCTGCCAAAGCCATGCTCTATGGCATAGGGCTAACCGATGAGGACATGAACAAAGCCCAAATCGGTATTGCCAGCACAGGCTATGAGGGAAACACCTGCAATATGCACCTTAATGCACTTGCCATGCGCGTCAAAGCAAGTTTAAACGCGACCAATCGGCTCATCGGGCTTACATTTAACACTATTGGCGTATCGGACGGCATGACCAACGGTACTGACTGGATGCGCTACTCGCTGCCCAGCCGCGATGTAATTGCTGATTCTATAGAAACCATTGTAGGCGGACAATGTTACGATGGCATAGTCGCGCTTGTAGGCTGCGATAAAAACATGCCCGGTGCAATGATTGCCATCGGCAGGTTAAACCGCCCTGCTATCGTGATTTACGGCGGCACGATTAACTCTGGACGCTATGACTATGGGCAGTACAAAGGCAAAAAATTAGACATTATATCTGTTTTTGAGGCTTACGGCAAAAAAGTAGCAGGAACAATTACCGATGAAGAGTATAAAGGCGTTATTAAAAATGCGATTCCCGGCGCGGGTGCTTGCGGCGGCATGTATACTGCTAATACAATGGCTACTGCAATTGAAGCATTAGGAATGAGCTTGCCTAACAGCAGTTCATTCCCCGCCATTAGCCCGATGAAACATGCCGAATGCGACCAAATCGGTGAAGCAATGTATCGCGCCTTGCAATTAGATTTGAAGCCCCGCGACATTATGACTTTTGAAGCATTTGAAAATGCAATTACAATGGTTATGGCGTTGGGTGGCTCTACCAATGCTGTGCTGCATTTGCTAGCAATGGCAAAGGCGGTCGGCATAAAACTCACCCTTGCCGATTTTCAGCGCATCAGCGACCGCACACCTTACATCGCCGATTTGAAACCAAGTGGCAAGTATTTCATGGAAGACCTCTGCAACATCGGTGGGGTACAGGCGGTGATGAAAATGCTTCATGACGAAGGACTCATTCACGGCGACTGCATAACTATTACAGGTAGAACTGTTGCTGAAAATCTGGCTAACTCATCCGGTTTGCAGCAAGGACAAGAAATCATCCGCCCACTCAATAACCCCATCAAAGCAAGCGGGCACATTCAGATTCTTTATGGAAACCTTGCTCCTGAAGGTGCAGTTGCCAAAATTACAGGCAAAGAAGGCGAAAGATTTGAAGGCAAAGCCCGCGTTTATGATTCAGAACAAGCGCTCAATGAAGGCATCGCTAAACAAGAAATTCAGCCCGGCGACGTGGTGGTCATTCGCTACTGCGGACCGAAGGGTGCGCCTGGTATGCCCGAAATGCTCAAACCGACTTCGGCAATTATGGGGGCTGGGCTGGGCGATAAAGTAGCGCTCATTACTGACGGACGTTTTTCAGGTGGCACGCATGGCTTTGTAGTAGGACACATTACCCCCGAAGCACAGGTAGGAGGACCTATCGCGCTTGTTCGCAACGGCGACACTATTCTGATAGATGCTGTTAATCGCCGTTTAGAAGTATTGTTGAGCGATGAAGAGCTGGCGCAACGTCGCAGCGAGTGGCAAATGCCCCTCTATAAAATCCAAAGCGGCGTACTCTGGAAATACATCAAAAGTGTAAGTTCTGCTTCCGAAGGCTGCGTTACCGACACATAACCCAAGACGATAATTTTTCAAGCAAATTTTCAAGGAATAAAATAGTTAATGAGGTTAATCAATTTTTGGTAGTAATTCTATGGAAGTGCTTTTGCAAGAAGAGGCTGAGTTATCTACAGCCATCCATTCACAAACTCTCATGAGTGAGTGCATTATGGAGAAAAAAGGAATTAGCGGGGCAGAGGCAGTAGTGCTATCGCTGCTGGCTGAAGGAGTTGAGTGTGTGTTTGGCTATCCGGGAGGAGCCATTATGCCTGTTTATGATTCGCTATACAGATACCGCGACCGTTTGCAGCATTTTTTGGTGCGCCACGAGCAAGGGGCTATCCACGCGGCACAAGGTTATGCACGGGTAAAACGCCGCGCAGGAGTCTGCATGGCAACCTCCGGGCCAGGAGCTACCAATCTCATCACAGGCATTGCCGATGCAATGATTGACTCCACACCCATTGTCTGCATTACAGGGCAAGTCGGAAAACATTTGCTGGGGACAGATGCCTTTCAAGAAACCGATGTAATCGGTATTTCCATGCCAATTACTAAATGGAACTACCAGGTTACATGTGCCGAGGAAATTCCCGAAGCTATTGCCAAAGCGTTTTATATCGCCCAAAGCGGCCGCCTCGGTCCGGTACTGGTGGATATTACCAAAAATGCACAAATCGAGATTTTTGATTTTCAATATCGCAAATGCACCAAAATCCGAAGCTATTTCCCCAAGCGCAAGGTAGATTTGAGTGCTATAAAACGCGCCGCCGATTTGATTAATCATGCGCAGCGTCCCTTTATGCTAATTGGGCAAGGCGTGGTGTTGTCTGGTGCGCAGGAAGAAATCAAGGAAATGGCAGAAAAAGCGGGAATTCCTGTAGCAAGCACACTGCTGGGGCTTTCTGCCATGAGCGTTCATCATCCGCAATATGTAGGCTATCTGGGCATGCATGGTAACTATGGACCCAACGTGCTTACTAACCAATGCGACGTGCTAATTGCGGTCGGGATGCGCTTTGACGACCGCGTAACAGGGCGCTTGGACAGCTATGCCAAACAAGCAAAAGTAATTCACATAGAAATTGACCCCGCTGAGATTGATAAAAACGTAAAAACAGAGGTCGCAATTGTAGCTGACGCCAAAGAGGCGTTGCAAGCGCTCTTGCCGCTGTTGGAAGTCAAACGCTACCCTGATTGGATGGCGCGCTTTAAAGAATGTAATGCTACTGAATATGAAAAAGTCATTGCCAAAGATTTTGCGCCTACTACGCCGCTGCCCAAAATGGCCGAGGTTATTCGCTTGCTTTCGCAAAAAACAAAAGGCAAAGCTATTATCGCTACCGATGTAGGGCAACATCAAATGATGGCCACGCGCTATTATGAGTTTGATGAGCCATACAGCAACATCACCTCCGGAGGTCTGGGAACGATGGGCTTCTGCCTGCCTGCTGCGATTGGCGCAAAAATAGGTCGCCCCGATAGGGAGGTTATCGCTATCATTGGCGATGGCGGCTTCCAAATGACCATGCAGGAGTTAGGTGTAATAATGCAGTATAATATCTCTGTTAAAGTGCTAATTCTCAATAATAATTTTCTGGGAATGGTGCGACAATGGCAGCAATTGTTTTTTGAGGGCCGTTATTCAAGCGTAGATATCCAAAACCCCGACTTTGTGAAGCTGGCAGAGGCATATCGCATCCCTGCCCGCCGCGTGGAGAAACGCGAAGAACTGAATGAAGCTATAGACGAAATGCTGAACAGCACATCTGCCTATTTTTTGGAGGTAATGGTAGAAAAAGAAGACAATGTGTTCCCAATGGTTCCAGCAGGTGCTGCTGTCGCTGAAATCCTTTTGGAGTAAGTGTTCCAATTACACTCAATGGGGAAATAGCACACGTCTTATTCCTACATGACAAGAAGTTTTTAGTTCCAACAAAATAACAACTGGTTTATGCAAGCCTTAGAAGAAAATCAGCAACGATATACCATTTCTATTTTCACCGAAGACAAAGTTGGTCTTTTGAGTCGTATTACGGCAGTTTTTACGCGCCGAAAAATCAATGTAGACAGCCTCACGGTTTCCGAAACGGAAAATAAGGGCATTAGCCGCTTTACTGTCGTTATCCGCACATCGCCCGACCGCATCGCTGTCATTGTACGGCAGATTGAAAAGCAAGTAGAAGTGCTGAAAGCGTTTTACTACAACGATGACCAGATTGTTTACCAAGAACTGGCGCTTTACAAGATGCCAACAGAGGCTTTTGCAGGCAGTCAGGTGGTAGAAAAAATCCTCCGCGACAACTACGCCCGCGTCATCACGATTGAACCAGAGTTTATCGTCATTGAAAAAACAGGACACGAGGAGGAAACCACCAAACTTTTTGAGGAACTAAAGCCTTATGGCGTGCTAAGTTTTGTTCGCTCTGGCAGAATTGCTATTGCCAAACCAATGAAATTATTAAAGGTACATCTGGAAGAATTGGAAAGTATTTCGGCATTTTAATATCATGTTACGGCTTGCCAGTACGCCAGCAAGAGTCTGAACTCTGCCTCACAAACTTTCGTTGTGGCGCTCTTCTGTCCCGAATAGCGACGTAGAGGCAGCTGTGGGAGCAATGTATGCTTCTCAGCGCCTCATGGATGCGGTGCAAAGTGGCTGCTATATAGCACTTATATAGCACTTTCGGTGCGGCTTCCCACAACATACCAACGTATAGGCATTTGCTCGCGCTATGTTGTCGCTCCACCAATTGTGGATTGAACCAAAGTGCAGGCAAGAAGATGGCGATATTGCCACAGGTTTCGGCAAAAGCCACACTCGCATAAAGCGACAATAAGCTGCCTATAAAACCGCCACCCATTGCCGTGTGTCCTGTTTGGGCAATGTGCGATAATTGCTCCACAAAAGGCTTGACAAATGCCTGATGTGTAAGAATTTGCGCACTAGTCCGTCGCACATGCCTTGCTGCTCAAAAGGCACATATTCGTTGAGTCGTTCAAAGCCACCGTTTTCAATGCCCACCTATATTAACTGCGTTTGGTTTGCTGGCTGTGACAGGCAAGAATTTTATCCGCTAGCCATGCTTTGGTGTAAGCTCTTGCCTCAATTAAACAGGCTTTGCCTATTGTACGTGTACATGACAGGATAGCGACAAGATGAATGTTGGTGGTCAGGAGGCAGGCATATGTGCAGGTGCGCTTCCGTTCGAAGCTAAGGCAGGTAAAATCGGGGAGCGTGATGATTTGGTTTAATAACGTTTTGTTTATGTTTTCATTACGGGGACACTAAGTTTACAAGCAGTTTTTGGCTTACAGTCTTCGTAGGCTACGGTTTAAGAATCTTGTTAAACCTTTCGCAGCGCAGTCTGCCTAATTTCATCTACATTTTTGCAGCCTGCCAGCCCCATGTTAAGTTCAAAATCGGCAAGGAAATGTTGTAATACTTCTTTTACACCCGCCTCACCGCCGAGAGCTAACCCGAAAGCATAAGGTCTGCCAATGCCAACGGCGGTTGCACCCAATGCCAATGCTTTGAATGTGTCTGCACCAGAGCGGATACCGCTATCCATCAATACGGGGATTTTGCCACCGACCGCCTGTATCACGTCGGGCAGTACATCAATTGCACCAACTGCGCCGTCTACTTGCCTGCCGCCATGGTTGGAAACCATAATGCCGTTCATACCTTCATCTACTGCACGGCGAGCATCATCAGGGTGCAGAATACCTTTCAGCACAATAGGCAGACGCGTATGTTCACGCAAGAATCGGAGATTTTCCCAAGTCAGCGAAGGGCGCGAGTAGATATTGACAAAGAGTCGCACGGCAGCACGCGGCAGAGGCGAAAACAAATTGGCAAAGGGATTACCCGGAAATGCATTTGCCATTTTCCACAAGCCTGCAATAGCCCGCAAAGTCGGTTTGGGTTTGATTTCCAGCGTTTGCGGTTGGTTGAGTTGTTCCTCTACCAATCGCATAAAAACGGGGTCAGACGTGTATTGTGCAATGCCCTTGCCTTCCATGAATGGCAGATAGCCCAAATTCAGGTCACGAGGTCGCCATCCAAGCATGGTTGTATCAAGTGTTACGACGATAGCATCGCATCCGCTGCGTTCCGCACGCTGCACAAGGCTTGCCACTAACTCATCGGACTTGCTCCAGTAAAGCTGAAACCAGCGAGGACTGTCGCCCATCGCAGCGGCTGCCCGCTCCATCGGAACAGATGCCTGATTAGAGAAAATAAAAGGAATATTAAAAGCCGCCGCTGCCCGCGCTACGGCTAAATCTGCCTCCGCATGTATCATTTCCAGCACTCCTATCGGGCTGAGGATAAATGGTGAAGGCAATTTTTTACCGAAAATTGTAATACTCGTATCGCGCTGTTCCACATTTTTAAGCATATATGGCACAATTTGCCAACGGTCAAAGCCGCGCCGGTTAGCTTCCATTGTTTTTTCTAGCCCTGCTCCTCCAGCAATATAGGCAAAAGCCTTTTCCGACATGGCTTCTTTGCCTGCTCGATAAAGCTCGTTCCATTGTGCAGGAATTATTGGGCGTCGCCCTGCAAAGCCATTTACATAGATGGTGCGCTGCCAGTTAAGCGCTGAAAAAAGAGAATGAGCCATAATCAAAAGAGTATTTAGGGAGTCAAAATATGGAATGCACATCAACTCTGCAACCTTGTTGGTGAATCGGGTG
>Ga0308419_1001225_pt1 | contig 17230 bp, 12 predicted proteins | sample HotsprSampleMS50_FD_203674 | JGI IMG/M metagenome (GOLD analysis project Ga0308419, IMG submission 203674) | Hot spring phototrophic mat microbial communities from Mushroom Spring, Yellowstone National Park, Wyoming, United States - 20090730_MS50 ... | reverse complement strand
TCACGCAGTTGACCGCCCAATCTATGTCGGAAAAGCCGTGCCGCCCGGCTGGCGAACTGCCAGAGCCAAAGATAGCGAGACACCGGACATCATGAGGCGCCTGCAGGAACACACCCGAAGCATCCAGCAGACTGAAAACCTGAGAATCGAGGATTTTCAGTGTCGGTTCATGATACTGTCCGGCCTGGAGGGCGACCTGATCGTTCCAATCGAAGCCGGACTTATCAGACGCTTCAAACCCATTTGGAACTCGGTTGTGGACGGCTTTGGCAATCATGATCCTGGCTCTGGTCGTTACGATCAAGCCAAATCCGCCTGGGATGTGCTGCACCCGGGCAGGCCATGGGCCGCGAAATTAAAAGGCCGCGCACCAGATCAGCAAGCTGTGATCGAGAGCGTGAAGGCGGCGCTGACCGATCTGAATTAATTCTTCCTCAGATGGACCACTGCTTCATACAGTTGATGCGCTTCAGACGCTCTGGCAACGCGCACATCTGAATGGATGATGCTGCTGCCAACCCGCTTGCTGCGCGGCACTTCGATTCCCGCAACCTGAAGACCAATGGAGTCGGCAATCTCAGCAAGCAAACGATCGGTTGGGATAAGAATTCCCTGGATGATGCTATTGCCGATCACAACATACGCGTCGGCGCCGCGCCGCAGCAGCGACTGAAGCGTGACGAGAAAACGGCGACAATCGTTAAAGTAGGCCGTCACGTAATTCGCCCAGCCCGCGCCGCCGTACACGCCGCGCTCAGCATTGAGGCCGCGCAGTGACTGCAAAATGCCGGCCAGCTGGCTATTGTCCAGGCGAAAGTTCAACTCCAGAGCAGCCAGATCGCGCACCGTCTGCCAGAACTTGCCAAAGTTCATCTCTTCAAGCGGCTTCATATCCTGCGGAGACTTCACCAGATCAAGCCAGTAGAGCTGAGGCCGAGTGTTGCGATTGTAGTGGTAGTTGTTCAGGTAAGGAGGTGAAGTGACGACCAGATCGATTGAGTCCGGCGCAACATACTTGCGGGCTTCAAAGAACGAGTCATTGAAGACCCGGACGCGAGGGCGACGGCCGCCCAAGGCGCAAGCAGCCCACTCGACATCTTCCGCAATCTCCCGGAGTTTGCTGACAATGGCTTCATCCACCGGATAATCAAGAATGTCGTTTTTGCCCGCCCCCCGCCGCGTGCCCAGGCTGGGCTCGTACGAATAGTTCGAATACCTCACCATAGTTGAAGCAAACGCCAGGCGGAACAGATCGCGCACATTTGTGTCACGGATGGTGTCAATGAAATCCAAGACGATGAGGACTTTCTTCAGGACGAGCGGGCTGAAGAAAGGGACGCGGGTTCTGAACCCTTCCGGCGGCTTGCGAAGCGGTGTGTAGTTCGATGACACCCGGCCAGAATAGAAATCCTGAAAAGCGGACATCGCCCGGTCAAGGGCCATTGGATTCGTCATGGCCGCGTTCAACTTCACTCGGCAAACCATGGCTGCGTAGGGGTTGACCTCAAAACCAATCGTGTCATGCCCAAGCAGCATTGCTTCAACCAGCGTTGTGCCGACGCCTGCAAACGGGTCCATCACCAGGCCAGCCAGCGGCAAATTCTGTCTGATCACCTCCCTGACAAAGTCGCTGGCGAACCCGGCAATCCAGGGGGCCCACCTGTGAATGGGCCGGGTTTTATTGACGGCAAAAGCCGGGTCATAGAAGCCTGCCCCATTCGCCGGCTTTGGTTCCCCGACAAATGGAGCAAGCAACGGCTGACCGACTGCGCGATGAGAGGCTCTCGCAGCGCGAGTCATGGGCGCTCCCGCGACGGTCTACGGTTCGTGTTCGGAGCCGGCGCCTGTATGACGCGCCCGATGCTGTGCTCCGGCATCATCTGGCGGATGATGCGGAGCATTGCCCGGCGTTCTTCGGCGTTCTGCAGGATTCGCGCAAAATCCTGACAACTGATGAGAATCGCCTGTGGAGCGCCGCGCCGCTCGATGATGTAACAGGCGTGGTTTCGCGTCGCATCATCGAGAACCTGCCCGAAGTTATTCTGCGCCTCAGTGGAGCCTACGCTTCTGGTGACCGTGCATTTATCCATTTTAGCTAATGTCATCGTACCAATGCTGGCGACACAAGTCAAGGCCGGCAGAAGCGAAGCGGCGAGGGGGACACGCAACCCGCCCCTGACCTGAATTGAATGCAGGCTGCCTAGTGCGATGCCTGCGTCTGTTCAACATAGATCAGCGCAGAGCGGAAGAAATCATCGAGATCGACAAGCAGCCCGTCGGCCAGCTCGGCGCCGGCATACTCAGTCGTCCATCCCTCCGGCGTGCGCAGACGATAGCGCGCCTCGCGATTCAACCCCGGCAGCGGCAACAAACGATGCGCGTCTGCGCCGGCCAGCCTGAACGCGAACAAGACGCCGCGCTCGCCATTTTTGGCCGCATACCACACCGCCGCCCAGTCGCCATTTCCATCCAGCGGCGGCGGTTCGGTCAGGAAATACTGATCGCCGTTGAGCACGATGGGCTGAATAATCTGCTTGTACCAGTCCACATGGGTTTTGACGGTTGCTCGATCTTCCTCGCTCCACTGCTCCACCGGCGCGCTGATGCCAAACGACCCCAGCATGGCTACGCGCGCGCGAAAGGCCAGATCGCCGCGCGGGTCGTCCTGCGCGCCGATGGCGCTGCGCGGGGGCCACTCCACCAGCCAGTCGTTGCACTCGAAGGCGCAATGGGCAAGCTGGCTGCCGAAGTGAATCGCCAGATTCATCAACGGATTGGTCTGGTCGCTCATCCAGTTCACATGCGCATTGGCCAGGATGGCGGGATCGAATCGCCCGCCGCCTCCGGCGCACATCTCCAGCGTCAGATTCGGAATCGCGTCTCGAATCTCACGCTGCAATTGATACAGCCCCCGGTAGTGCGCGATGAGCGGGTCCTGATGGGTCAACTCGGCGGGCAAGCCCGGCGCCCACCCACCCTGCCGCAGGTCGGTGTTGAAATCCCATTTCATCCACTCGGCCCGCGTCGCGCGCAGCACGCGCAGGATGCGCTCGCGGATGAATGCGCGCGCTTCCGGCACGCCGAGGTTGAGAATGGCGCGCTGATCGGGCAGCGCGGGCCTGCCGCCAATCGCGTGCAGCCACTCTGGATGTTGGCGACGCGCGACGGCGCTCGCGCCTACCGCCTCCGGCTCGAACCAGATGCCAAAGTCCAGACCATGCGAGTGGCAGTAGTCGCTCAACTCCTCCAGACCGTTCGGGAACCAGTGCGGGTTGACAATCCAGTCGCCTGCGCGCGCCCACCAGCCTTCGCCAGGCTGCTCGACTTCAGTGGTGTACCAGCCCGCGTCGAGGACAAACACCTCGCATCCCAACCCGGCCGCGACGTCGGCGGCAGCCTTCATCTGGCGCACTGGCACCCGCTCATTGAAGAGATACCAGGTGTTGAACTGCACCGGCACCGGGTGTTGATTGTCCGGGCCGGGGAAGCGCCGGCGATAATCATGCAGCCGCTGTGTGGCCGCGTTCAAATCTCCTTTGACGCACAACGCGAACACATCGGGCAGCGCCAGCGTCTGGCCGGGGCGCAACGCATGCCGCAGCCCCCAGTCGTTCAGGCCGGCGCTCACCGTCACCCGGCCATCGGCCAGCCGGCGCACCGGCATCTGCCAGTTCCCCGACCACGCCAGCTCGAACACAAAGGCGTAGTCCGGCGCCAGCAGCGCGACATAGGGCAGGTGCTCAAAACCAGTCTTGCCGGAGCGGCTTTCGAGCATGAGTTGAGTGGCGGGCAGCGCCAGGCGCTGGACTTGCGCTTCGGCGCCCCAGCGCCCGCTGAGATGGACGATCTCCCTGATCTGCGCCGGCAGGCACAGGCCGGCGCTGACGGCGTGGTTCAGGCGCAACACATCGGCGGCGCTTTCGTTGGTCAGGGTGGTGTGAATGACCAGCAGGCCGGTGTCCTTGTCCTGGCATAGATGCAATTCGGCGGCCAGTGGTGCGCAGTCCGCGCGCAGCCGGATGGTGACGGATAACGGCGAAGGTTGTGACCAGTCAACCAGCTGCCAGCGCGCCGGGGCTGTGTCGGGCGCAAGACCAACACTGGCCATACAGTGCGTCTCCCAGATGGCGTCGCCGATCGCCGGTTGCGCGGCAGCCGGATCCACCCAGGCAGCCGGCCCGAAGTAATCGGCGTGCAGCGCGCCTTCGACCAGGCGAAGCCGGAGCAGCGCCTCCTTCCACGTCAGGGTCCACACACTTTGGGTCGCCTCGTAATGCGCTTGCATACGTTGTCCTCCGATCTGAATTATCTGACAAATCGCGCTGCTGAAGAGAGAGCCAGTGCTAAAATGCGTCCGCGCCCGCTCTCGCGCGCGCAGTTCACCCAATTGAGGAACCGATCCATGAATTCCGAATCACCACAACAACCGCAGGCAGGACGCGAGTTCACCTACACGATCACCGGCTGCGGCGGTGTCATCGCTCCAACGCACATTAACGCGCTGAAGCGGATTCCGACCGCCCACATTGCCGCCCTGTGCGACATCAACGCAGCAACCGGCCAGCCGCGCGCAGACGAACTGGGCGTTCCATTCTTCACCGACTACCGCGAGATGCTGGCGGCGATCAGGCCGGACATATCGGTGATCTGCGCACCACATCCACTGCACGCTCAGATGACGGTGGACAGCCTGGAAGCCGGCGCGCACGTTGTGGTCGAGAAGCCAATGTCGATCGAGGTGGCTGAGGGCGATCGCATGATTGCCGCCGCTACGCGAACAGGCAAACTGCTGGCGATCAATTTCCAGCAGCGCTTCAAGCCGTCCATCGAACGGGCCAAATGGCTGATTGATTCGGGCGCCATTGGCCCGCTGGTGCGCGTGCTGGTGGTCGAACCCTGGCTGCGCACAAAGGCGTACTACAGGCTGTCGAACTGGCGCGGCACCTGGGCTGGCGAGGGCGGCGCCGTGCTGCTCAACCAGTCGCCCCACACGCTGGACCTGCTGTGCTACCTGGCCGGCCCGCCGAAAAAAGTATGGGGTTGGATTCGCACGCTGCACCACGACATCGAATGCGAAGACACCTTTCAGGCCATGCTGGAATATCCCAATGGCGCGCCCGGCTACATCGCCGCCAGCACCGGCGAGGCCGGCGTGCAACGCAGCATCCAGATCATCGGCCAGAATGGCGCGCTGGAACTGGTGGGTGAAACACTGACCACGCTGCGATTCACCCCTTCGCTGAAAGAGCACATCGCCAGCAATCCGGGGCCGTTCGCCGCGCCCGACGTCACCAGCGAGACGCAGACCATCCCCGGCGACGCAGGCGGTCATTACGCGGTGCACATAGACATGCAAGCCGCCATTGTCGAGGGCCGGCAGCCGCGCGCCAACGGGCCATCGGCGCTGATGTCGCTCGAACTGGCCAACGCCATCACGCTGTCCAGCTTCGAGGAGCGCGCGGTGACGCTGCCGGTCGATCGCGCCGCGTATCACCGGTTGCTGAGCGATTTGCAGGCCGGCAGGCGCAAGCTTCAAGGATGAAACCAGACACGAAGCGCACGAAGACGATGAAAAGGATTTGACGCGATGCGATATGGATGTTGCGTGTCTACGCGAGAGCAGATCGACGTGATCGCGCAGGCCGGCTTCGACTTTTGCGAGCTGCCGGCCAAAGTCGTGCAGCCGTTCGACGACGACGACGCCGCACTGCCGGCCTTGCGTGAGTTCGGCGCAGCGCCCCTGCGCGCCGAGGCGTTCAACGTGCTCGTGCCGCCGCAGTTGCCATTGGTCGGCCCCAAACGCGACCTGGACGCATTGCGCGCCTACGCGCAGCGCGCTTTCAGCCGGATGGCGCAACTGGGCGCGGCAGTGGTCGTGCTGGGCAGCGGCGGCGCGCGACGCATTCCCGAGGACATGCCGCGCCAGGCTGCGCTCAACGAACTGGCCGAGGCGATCAATCTGCTGGCAGACCAGGCAGACCGCGCCGGCTTGCAGATCGCGCTCGAACATCTGAATCGCAATGAGTGCAACGTGTTCAACACGCTGGCAGAGAGCCAGGCGTTTCTGGACGAGCACGGCCTGCCCGGCGTGCGACTGCTGGCCGATCTGTTCCATCTGGAGGTGGAGCAGGAGCCTGTCGCGCATGTGGCGGCAGCTGGCCCGCTGTTGGCGCACGCGCATGTGGCCGGCGGCGGCCGGCGCGCGCCCAACGTGCCGGGATACGACTACGCCGGCTTCATAGCCGCGTTGCGCGAGGCCGGCTACGACGCCCGCATCTCGGCGGAGTGTTCCTGGGAAGACCTGCCGGCGCAGGCTTCCGGCGCGCTGGCATTCATGAAGTCATTTTAGGATTGAGCCATTGAGTGATTGGGCCATTGAGTCATTGAGTCATTGAGTCATTGAGTCATTGGCACCCTGCGACACTCCCCACCCAGCACGCAGTACTCGACACTCACCACTCAGCACTCACCACTCAGCACTCACCACTCAGCACTCACCACTCAGCACTCACCACTCAGCACTCACCACTGGAATTCCACATGTCACTCTTCATTCTGAGCGCCTTTGGCGACGAAATCGACGAAGACCTGGCAACCCAGCTCGACGTGCTGGCGGCCAACAACATTCACCATCTGGAGTTGCGCGCCGCGTGGGGCCTTAACGTGCTGGACCTGGACGCGGCGCAACTGGCGCGCGCAAAGGAAATGCTCGACGCGCGCGGATTCAACGTCTCTGCCATCGGCAGTCCGATCGGCAAGTCGCCGATCGACCAGCCGCGCGAATACGAGATGGCGCGCATGGAACAGGCCATCCGCGCCGCCCACACGCTGGACACATCGCTGGTGCGCGTGTTCTCTTTCTACAAGCCGGAGAAAGCGCACTCACCGGGCCGGTGGCAGGACAACTACCGCGAGGAAATCATGGAGCGCATGAGCGCGCTGACGGCGCGCGCCGCGCAGGCCGGCCTGACGCTGCTCCACGAAAATGAAAGCGACATCTACGGCGACGTGCCGGAACGGTGCCTGGACATCCATCGCACAGTGAACTCGCCGGCGCTGCGCAACGCCTTTGACCCGGCCAACTATGTGCTGTGCGGCGTCAGGCCCATGCTCGATGCCTGGCCGCTGCTGGGCGAGTTGACCGCTCACGTGCACATCAAAGACGCCACGTTCGCAGAGCGCGTGGTGCGGCCGGCGGGCGAAGGCGACGGGGATGTGCCGGGGTTGCTGGCGGCGCTGGCCGAACGCGGCTACCGTGGCTTTCTGACGCTGGAACCACACTTGCTGTTCGCCGGGCAGTATGGGGGGCTGAGCGGGCCGGACGGGATGCAGGTGGCCGCCAACGCCCTGCGCAAGGTGATTGCGCAATTGCCGGTGAAAGTGGACGTGATGTAGCGGCGCTCGGAGCATCGCATCACGGCTCCTGGAGAATGGCAAACCGCAGGTACGACCGGCTGATATTGCGCCGCAGGTCGCGCCAGAGATCGCGCGACAGCGCGCCGGCAAGGAGGGGCGCCGTTGCCTTCGACAAGCAGCCTTCGACAAGCTGCCTTCGACAAGCTGCCTTCGACAAGCTGCCTTCGACAAGCTCAGGCAGCGGCGCAGCCCTGACTAAACCTCGAAACAGACGATCTCATGCACCGGCGCGCGCGCGATGGTCACCTGAACACTGTCCCCTGATGAGACCACCGGCAGATCGGCGCCGGCCACTACCGCGCGCGCCGACTTCACCGCCAGCGGCAGGTTCAGGCGCACCTGCACATCGGTCAGCGCAATCGGGTCGTCATGAAAATCGGGGTGTTTGGGCGTGTGCCGCAACGCCGAGAAGTTGACCACATGCGCCATCCACCGCTCGCCATGCGACGCATCGGCATCCTGGTGGGTAACGGTGACTTCGCTGCTCATCGGCGCGTTCGTTTCCACCAGCGGGGCCGGCAACAGCCGGCGCAGCGCCTCCTGGAACGCGGCGCGATAAACCCAGTAGCCCTGGTCGTAGTAGCTCTGGCCGAGCGGGAACGCGAACAGCGCCAGCCGGCCGGACAGCGCCACCGCCGCGTAGTCGGTCAAATGATCGAAGGGCGTTTGGGCGTGGCTGGTGTAGTGCTGCGGCGCGCGCTGGAACAACGGCTCGCCCAGCATGGCCAGCGCCGTCGCCGGCGCTTCGGCCTGCCAGTAACTTGCGCCGTTGTACAGGGCGTAGGCGTAGGGCGGGATGTCACCGGTGAAGGGGACCTGAGGCATGAGATAGGCCGGCTGATAGGGCGAGCGGCCAGCGTAGCGCAACCCATACGCCTCGGCCCAACTCGCGTCGCGCCCGGCCAGCAGCCCGCTGCGATCGCTGGCGATCACCGCGCCGCCGGCGTCGAGATAGCGCCGCAGCCGGCCGGCCAGGTCGTCATCGACACTCAGCGTGTCCGACAGCACCAGCAAGCGGTAGCGGTCGAAATCCACCTCCGGCTCGCTCACATCGAACTGGATATGCGATTCCATCAACAGCTTGACCAGCCCCTTGTTGGCCTCGCTGGCCGGCTCGCCCAAAGGCAGGCCGTTGGTAATCAACGCCGCTTCGGTCACCGGCGCGGCGCCTTCGAGGTACGGCTCCAGCGCCCGGATGCGGCCATAGCTCTTGCCGATCACATGATAGACAGCCGGATCGAGCCGGCCATCGGGCGGGAGCTGATCGCCGATGTCGCAGCGCGCGCCGTTGGCGACGATGCTGGCCAGTTCCACATCCAACTGCGCCGGCTGCTTCAACCCGCCGAAGTCCGCCCACGACTGATGGAAGCGCCCGGTCATGCCATAGGTGGTGACGCCAAACGTGCGGGCGTAGCGGGTGATGGTGGGAAAGTAGTAATAGCCCCAGAACGCGGTGGGCAGCGCCTCGATGTCCACGTTGTCCATGTGAGGAATGCGCTGGCCGAGGCCATACACGCCCTGGCCGTTGTAATCGACCTGGCAGCCGGGACGAATGCCCTTGACCAGCGCCGTCATACGTTGAATGAACGAGAGATGTAGTTCGTGCTTGTGCGCGTGTTGGACAGCGGGATCGAACGGATCAAGGCCGCGCGCGCGCAACTGGGCGAGGCACTTCGGGCAGAAGCACTCGCCGGCAATGGGCACCGGCATATCGAACCAGGCGCCGTCGATCTCATAGCGCGAGACAAACTCGGCGGCGTGGTCGAGCATGAGTTGCACAAAATCCTCGTTGACCAGGCACAGCGCCGTCCAGCGCGGGGTTTCGTCGAATCTTGGCAGGTAAGTAGTGCGGTCGCGCTTCCAGACCAGCCATTCGGGATGCTGCTCGGCCAGATAATTCTCCCAGGTGGTGCAGTAGTAGGCATACACCTTGATGTCGCGCTTGCGACACGCCTCGACCTGAGCGCCGAGCAGGTCGAACTTCAGCGCAGGATGCACGGGGCCGTAACGGCTGGGGTAGTAGAAGTAGCCGTGCATGTCTTTGGCGAAGACGACGACGCTATCGACGTTGCCGGCCAGCAGCCGGTCGCCGAACTCATCGGCGTCGAACGCGCCGCCAATGGCCGGCATGTGCTGCGAGTTGTGAAAGTCAAGGTGAATCTTGCGCCAGGGCCGGCGCGGGAGCGTCTTCAGTCGCGGGTCGATCCAGTAGTGATTTGGCATGGGCTATTCTAAACACCCTCACCCTCTCACCCTCATCCTCCCGCAGATTCGAAACCTGCGGGAGTGTCAATTGCGCGATGGACACATGAACGCGCCAGGCACGAATGGGAAGAGATACAATCTGACTGACGGCAAGTCTGGTCTTGTTAAGCGGGTTGGCTTTGCCGGCGCAGCAGCCCATCTGGAAAAACTGAACAGACAGGCTCACAAGTTGCAGACGCGAGTGGTGGAGCAGATGAAGTGTCTGCTCGGGCAGGAATAGCAGATATGGAAGCAGTGCGACGGGAAGCAGTAATCACAAAGGATGGTCAGATCCAACTGATCGACCTGCCGTACAAGCGAGGCGAGCGAGTGGAGATCATCGTCTTGCCAGCAGCGCGCCAGGTCGAGCCACATCCAAAGCTGACCGCCGGCCAGTTGCGCCAATCGGGACTGATTGGCATGTGGAAGGGCCGTTCGGACATCAGCGATAGCAGCGTCTACGCTCGGCGCTTGCGCGAGCAAGCGCAGCGCCCGAGGGAGACAAGATGATCCTCCTGGATTCGGATGTGATGATTGATCTCTTGCGAGGGTATCCCCCTGCCGTCGCCTGGTTCGACGGCCTGCCCGAAGAGGAAGAGATCATCCTGCCCGGATTCGTGGTGATGGAACTGATGCAGGGATGCAGGAACAGAGATGAACTGGAGCGGTTGCAGCGAGCCGTGTCGCCATATGGCATTTTCTGGCCAAAGCCAGCAGACTGTGACCGCGCCCTGAAGTCTTTCGCACAATATCACCTGAGCCAGAACGCTGGGTTACTCGATGTACTGATTGCCCATACCGCGCTGGCTCTGGACATTCCCCTGCACACGTTCAATCAGAAACACTACCAGTTCGTGGCCGACCTGCAAACCGTGCAACCCTATGGGCGCTCGTAATGCCTGATCCTCCCGCAGGTTTTGAACCTGCGGGAAGCTCAATTGCAGGTCAATTGCTATCCAGGCAAGCCTGAATTCTGGCGTCGGCGGCCTTGAGCGCGTCCTCCACGCTCTGCGCGCCGGTGAGCGCCGCGCGGAAGGCCTGCGTGATGGCCTCCTGCACCGGCCCGACGTACAGACTGCCGCACTGCACCGGATAGCTGCGCGGCGGAATGCCATACTGCGCCCCGTCGATGAACGCGCGCATGTTTTCGGGCGGCGGGGGCAGTTGGGTCAGGCTGGGATCGCCGGCCAGCGACTTCAGCATGGGGATGCCCAGCCGCTGGCTCGCCATCAGCCGCTGCGCCTCCGGCGTCGCCAGTTGCTTGACGAAATCCCACGCCGCTTCGGGGTAGCGCGTGGCTTTGCCGATACCGAACCCATACACCGCTGCCCCGGTGAAGCGGCCCTGCGGATGCGAGGGGATCATCTGCACGTCCCAGTTGAATTTCGCGCCAATGTCGTCGCGCAGCGACTTGATGCCGATGGAGGCAAAGAACATCACGGCGCAACGCTGCTCCACAAAGCAGTCGCCGCCGCGCGCATTCAGGCCGCGCGCCACTTTGTGCCGGGTCCACAGATCGATGTAGGCCTGAAAGCCGGCCAGCGATTCGGGGCTGCTGAGGGTGGATTTGCGGCCGTCTGCGCTCAGCAGATCACCGCCATAGCCGCGCACGAACGGCGCCCAATAGGCCCACCAGTCCGGCCCCGGCGTGTTGGCGTTGAAGAAGCTGAGGCAGTCCACGCCGGGTTGAGCCGCCTGCACGAACTGGCAGGCGTCGATGAGATCGTTCCACGTCCAGTCCGGCTGCGGCAGCGGCGCGCCGGCCGCCTCGAACAAGTCCTTGTTGTAGAACATCTGGATCGTTTCGAGCGAGGCCGGGATCATGTACAGGCCGGGTTCGCTGGTCATGCGGCCGTTGCCGATGGCGAGCACGTTGGGGTCGATGTCATCGAGGTTGAAGGACGTGTCGGCGCGGGCAAACTCGCGCATGTCGAGCAACACGCCGGCGGCCACCATCGCCTGCGTCATGTTGTCGATCGTCCAGATGATGTCGGGCTGCTGGCCGGCGGCCGCCAGCGCCGCCAACTCCTGGGCCGGGTTGCCCTGAATGTTGACCACCCGCACGGTGTAGTTCGGATTGCGCTCGCGGAATCCCTTGATCAGAATATCGAGCACCTGGCTGAGGGCCGGACTCTCGAGCATGTAGACCTTGAGTTCGCGCGGCTCCGGCGGCGTCGGTGTCGGTTCGGGCGCGCCGCCCAGGCCGCAGGCAATCAGCACAGCACCAACGGCAAACCAGATCACAGGATGCGACAGGCGCCGGTAGCATTGAGTGGTCATGGCAGTCTCCTCGCCAACCGTTGTACTACCGGCTCGTTTTTCCGGCAAGGTGCGCCTGTTACAACTGGCGCATCCAGATCAGCCCTCAATCCCCAATCACCCGCATCCGATTCTCCAACGCCCCAATCTTCTCGATTTCCACCACCACCACATCGCCATCCTTCAACCACAGCTTCGGCTCGCGGCTCATGCCAACGCCGAAGGGCGTGCCGGTGCTGATCAAGTCGCCGGGCTGCAAGGTCATGAAGCGGCTGAGATGGGCGATCAACGTGGCGCAACTGAAGATCATTTCTTTGGTGTTCGAGTCCTGCACCGACTGCCCGTTGAGGATGCAACGAATCGCCAGCGTCTGTGGATCGGGAATGTCGTCGGCGGTGACCAGAGCCGGGCCAATTGGGCAGAAGCCATCGAGCGTCTTGCCCAGCGTCCACTGTTTGCCGCCATCGGTCAACTGCACGTCGCGCGCGCTGATATCGTTGACACAGGTGTAGCCGCCGACGTATTGCAGCGCCTCAGCCTCGCTCACACGGTAGCAGGGCTTGCCGATGATGACGCCCAGCTCGGCCTCATAGTCCACTTCGCGGCTGGCGTCGGCGTGCCAGGCGATGGTGTCGCCGGGGTTGGCCAGGGCGTTGGCAAACTTGGCGAAGATGACCGGCCGCGTGGGCACAGCGGCGCCGGTCTCGCGGCAGTGATCCATGTAGTTCAGACCGATGCAGATCAGGCTGCGCGGGGTGATCGGCGCGCGCAGGCGCAGGCCGCTGAGCGGCATCCGTTTGGCGCCGGGATTGGCCGCAATGCCGGCCGCGTGCTGGCGAGCGGTCGGCTCACTCATGATGCGCAACACATCGCCGGCCCCGCTCACGTCTACCACGGCGTCGCCATTCACCACCGCGCCGGCGCGCAAGTTGCCGTTCTGCTCATACGTCACCAGTTTCATGCGTGTCTCCTTGTGCGAGTAATCCCCTACAATTCGGTGTGCAGATTGTAGCCGCACGCGGGCTTTGGCTGAACAACGCGCAAGACAGCGCGCACCGAGGCCGCGCGGCAATACGCAATACGAGATACCCAACACCCTGTGAGGAGCAAAAATGGTGATTCCCCCCGACTACGAAGCGCGCGTGTACGCCGGCGTCCTGGGCAAGATTATCGGCGTGTACCTGGGCCGGCCTTTCGAGGGCTGGAGCTACCAGCGCATCATGCGCGAACTCGGCGACGTGGACTACTACGTGAATGACCGCATCGCGCATCACCCGCCGCTCGTCGTCACCGACGACGACATCAGCGGCACGTTCACGTTCGTGCGCGCGCTGGCTGACTACGCCGACGTGTTGCGCGGCAACCTGCGCGACATCACGCCGGCCATGATCGGCCAGACCTGGTTGAACTACCTCATCGAGCGGCAGACCATTCTATGGTGGGGCGGCATGGGCAATTCCACCGAACACACGGCCTATATGCGCTTGAAACAGGGCATACCGGCCCCGCGCAGCGGCTCGATAGAGATGAACGGCAAAGTCGTCGCCGAGCAGATCGGCGCGCAGATTTTCATCGACGGCTGGGCCATGGTCGCGCCGGGCGACCCCGGCCTGGCGGTGGACCTGGCGCGCAAAGCGGCCAGTGTCAGCCACGACGGCGAGGCCATCTACGGGGCGCAGGTTCTGGCGGCGATGGAGGCGCTGGCGTTCGTCGAGCCGGACATGGACAGATTGTTCGACGCCGGCATGTCCTTCATCCCCCACGATTCGGTCATATATCGGCTGCTCGCCGACATCCGCAACTGGCGCGCCAAAGACAACGACTGGCGCGCCACGCGCCAGCGCATCGAAGATCATTACGGGTATGACAAATACGGCGGCAACTGTCACATGGTGCCCAACCATGCTGTAATTGCGCTGGCGCTGGCCTATGCCCCGGACGATTTTCAGCAGGCCCTGCTGATCGCCAACACATCCGGCTGGGACACCGACTGCAACGCCGGCAACGTCGGATGTCTGATGGGCATCAAGCTCGGCCTGGCCGGCATCGACAATAGCCCGGTCGATTGGCGCGGGCCGGTGGCCGACCGCCTGTACCTGCCCACTGCCGACGGCGGACGCACTATCACAGACGCAGTTCAGGAAGCACTGCGGATCAGCCGGCTGGGCCGCGCGCTGGCGGGACAGACTGCGGGTCCAGCCTACATCAACCCCGCCCAGCGGTTCTGCTTTGAATTTCCCGGCTCAGTGCAGGGCTTCCAGGTCGAAGGGAACCACACAACGCTTCAGAATGTCGCGCGGCCCAGCGCCACCGGCCAGCGCAGCCTGGCGATCCAGCTGGCCGCAGCCACCCCACCCGCAGGCGTGGCCGTTCACACAGCCACGTTCATCCCCCCTGACGCGCTGAATATGCCCAGCTACCGTCTGATCGCCTGTCCCACGCTGTACCCGGGCCAGATAGTGCAGGCCAGTGTCTCTTCGGACATTGCCGCGTCGGTCAACTTGTTTGTGCGCGTGTATGGGGCCGGCGACGCGCTGGAGACGATCGACAGTCAGGAGGTGGAATTGCGCGCCTACGAATCGACCTCGCTCGACTGGCACTTGCGCGAGATTCCTGGTGGATCGCCGATTGCTGAGGTGGGGCTGCGCATCCGATCGGCCAACGCCGGCACCGTCTACCTGGACAATCTGACCTGGAGCGGCGCGCCGGATGTGACGTTCACCCGCCCGCCGCACAATGGCACGATGTGGCAGCGCGCCTGGGTGAAGGCGTGCAACGATGCCCTGTTTGGATGGGACAGCGCCATCCGGCTGTGCCAGGATGCCGGGGCCGGCATGGGTCTGCTGATTCAGGGCGAGCGAGAATGGGCCGGCTACACCGTGCAAGCGCGCATCACCCCGCATCTGGCGGCGTCCGCCGGCGTCGCCGCGTGCGTGCAAGGGTTGCAACGCTACTATGCGCTGGTGTTGTGCGACGACCAGAAGATCCGCCTGGTGAAGCGGCTGGAGGGGCTGCACCTGCTGAGCGAAACGCCTTTCACCTGGCAACTCGACGAGGAATATGAACTGAGCCTGACCACGCAGGGCGACCGGCTGATCGGCAAGGTGAACGGGCAGACGGTGGTGGATATGCGCGACACCATCCGGCCATTCCTGTGCGGCGCGGCAGGGCTGGTGATCGAAAGCGGCCGGCTGGATTGCGACGCGGTGGCTGTGACGCCGGCTTATGTGTGAGTTCGCGCTGAGCATTTTCAACGGGAAAACGATGTCAATGAACACCGCCTTATCCTCAAACAATACGGTCATTTCGGTGGCCAATCTGGCCAAGTCATTCGGCGCTGCGAAGGCCGTTCAGGACGTGAGTTTCGACGTGCGCGCCGGCGAGATATTTGGCCTGCTCGGCCCGAACGGCGCCGGCAAGACCACCACCATCCGCATGATCCTGGATATCTTCAAGCCGGACAAGGGCGCGATCAGCGTGCTGGGCGGACCGATGAGCGAGGAAAAGAAAGCGCGCATCGGCTATCTGCCGGAGGAGCGCGGTCTGTACAAGGACTTGACTGTCGAGCAATGCGTGACGTACCTGGCCGAACTGAAGGGCGTCTCGCGGCCCGACATCAAAACTCGGGCAGCGCGATTCTTCGAGCAATTCGACCTGACCGAGCACCGGCGCAAGAAAGTCAACGAGCTGAGCAAAGGCATGCAGCAGAAAGTGCAGATCATCAGCACCCTGATCCACAAGCCGGCGCTCGTCATCATCGACGAGCCATTCAGCGGGCTGGACCCGGTCAACACGCGGCTGGTGCAGGACTTGCTGCTCGATCAGCGCGCGCAGGGCGCCACGATCGTCATGTCCACTCACCTGATGTACCAGGTGGAGGAGATGTGCGACCGGCTGGTGCTCATCGACCACGGCAAGACCGTGCTGTACGGCGGCGTGGACGAAATCCGCCGCAGCCATGCGGATCGCGCCGTGCGCGTGGTGGCCAAAGGCGAGTTGCCGGCCATTCCCGGCGTGATCGAAACCTCGCGCAAGGGCAACGAGCGCACGCTGGCCCTGTCACACGGGATGGAGTCGCAGCACGTGTTGGAGCAACTCGTGGCCGCCGGTGTGCCCATCGAGCAGTTCGAACTGGCCCTGCCCACCATGGACGACATCTTCGTCAAAGTGGTAGCCGGCGGAAAGTAGGGCAATACGCAATACGCAATACGCAATACGTATTTCGTATTTCGTATTGCGTGCCGAGTGCGAAACAGTTGAGCAAACATGAAGAAGATTCTCCTCATCGCCCTGCGCGAGTATGAGCGCCAGGTGGCGCGCAAGGCGTTCATTGGCGTGCTGTTGTTTCCGCTTTTCATCATCGCCATTGCCGTCGTGGTGGGGTTTGTCTCGGCATCCAGCACCATGCACAGCGACCGGGGTGTGGTGGGCTACGTTGACCCTGGCAACGCGCTGTCCAATGCGGCGCACCCGCCGGCCGACGCTGACAACATCTTTCAGAAATTCGACACGGCCGAGGCGGCGCAGGCAGCGCTGGAACAGAAGCAGATCATCGCCTATTACGTGCTGGCGTCCGATTTCGCCACCACGCGCCAGGCCGAGTTCCGCTACTGGCAGAACGAGCCGGGCAATCGCGTCCGGCGCGCCTTCGACACATTTGCGCGCTCGGCGCTGCTGGCCGACGCGCCGCCAGCAGTTCGCGCGCGCCTGATCGAAGGCGCCACCTTCACCCAGACAACCCTCGACGGATCGCGCACCTTCGACGAGGACAACATCATGTCGTTCGTCCTGCCGTTCATCGCGGCGATCCTGTTCATCATCGCCCTGTTCAGCGGGGCGTCCTATCTGTTGCAGGCGGTGGTGGATGAAAAGGAAAACCGCACCATCGAGATTGTGGTGTCGTCGGTCACGCCCATGCAATTGATGTCGGGCAAGGTGATCGGGCTGGCCGGCGTGGGCCTGACCCAGATTCTGGTCTGGCTGATCGGCGCAAGCGCAGCCGTGTTCCTGCTGCGCGACCGGCTGGAGTTTCTGCAAGGCATCGCCATCGACGCCGGCTTCGTGGCGCTGGCATTCGTGCTGTTCGTGTTGCAGTACCTGATCTATGGCGCGATCATGGCCGGCATAGGCTCCATCGTAGTTGACGCCAGGCAGGGGCAGTCCTATTCCACACCGTTCACGCTGGCCGCCATGATCCCCTGGTTCTTCCTGACCGCCATCCTCTTCGACCCGAACGGAGTCGTTGCCATCGCGCTGAGCCTGTTCCCGCTGACCGCGCCGCTGACCTTGCTGGTGCGCTATAGCATGACCA
>Ga0308419_1001219_pt1 | contig 17259 bp, 17 predicted proteins | sample HotsprSampleMS50_FD_203674 | JGI IMG/M metagenome (GOLD analysis project Ga0308419, IMG submission 203674) | Hot spring phototrophic mat microbial communities from Mushroom Spring, Yellowstone National Park, Wyoming, United States - 20090730_MS50 ... | reverse complement strand
TCATCAGATGTCAAAGTGACAATCCATTTTTTGTGTGACATGGCTTGCCTCCGCGGGCATTGTCGCCGATCACGGCAAACCGGTCAACAAAACACTGTTGGACTACTAGGTGACACCTGGGTTGGATGGGGTGTGTTGGTGTTGCTGGCAGCCGGCCCGACCGTGGCCGGCTTCGGTTTGTACAACGTCAGCCTGAGTCTGTTGCCCTCCAGCGTGGCCAACCTCATTTTGACGACGGAGCCGGCCTTTACAGCCATGACAGCCTACGCGCTGCTCGGTGAGCGGCTGGACGGCATGCAGATTGCCGGCAGCCTGTTGATCCTGTCCGGCGTGGTCTTCCTGAGGGTCTACGAGGGGCGCGCAGCCAGCCAGCCTGCGCCGGCCATGCAAGCCGCCGACGCCGAAGCGTGACGCGCGGCTGATGTGCGCAATGGTGCGTGTTGGGTAGTGCGTAGTGCGTAGTGCGTATGGGCACTGCCTGCCGCCCTGTTACTGCTTCACCCCCGCTCCGGTCGCTGAGCCTGTCGAAGCGGAGCATGTCAATCCGCCACCGCATACAGCGCAGCCTTGCGATTTTCGGAGCCGCTGCCGGCGAAGTAGTACGGCACATCCAGCCGCGCAATCTCGCGCAGAGTGAACTGCGCGCGCAAGGCTTGTATCGCACCGGCCATTTCCGCGCCATCGTCCAGGAGATACACTGGCGCGCCCTCAGCGCGCAATGCGCGCACAAATGTGGTCATCTGATCGGGCGTCCAGTTGGCGGGACGAAAAGTCAGCCGACCGGCGTACAGATCGACCGGGCCGCTGTTGAGCGAGCAGCCGATCACCGCGTTTGGCGGCGTCAGCCGGCCAATCTGCGTGAAAGACGCGCGCTGCTCGCGCACCAGATAGCCGAACGCGCTGAACCCGCGCGTGACCGGCAAGGCCAGCGTGTCCATCGAGCGCAGCACGGCGGCGAAGGAGAGACACACCAGCAGGCCGGCCAGCCCGGCCATCTTCCAGCGCGCCGGCGCTTGGTGATTGGCCTCGATCAAGCGTTGAACCAGCCACACGACCCCGATCGCCGCCAGAATGCTGAACACGGGAAACAGCGACAGGATGTCGCGCAGGCGCAACGGCCAGTACGCCGCGTGGAAGATGAAAAGTGGGGCGAAGTATGCCAGCAGCGCCCATAACCCGCGTCGCGAACCGCGCCACAGCGCCCCTGCGCCGAGGACAACGAACGGTGAAAGCAATCCGAACTCGCGGTAAGCCAGCATCTCATTGACGGTGCGCCAGGCCGTTTCGGGCAGGCGCGTCAATGAGAAGTTGGCCCATTCTTCCGAGCCGGTGTGAAGCGGGCTGCCGAATGCCAGCGTGTGATAGATCAGCGCCGGCAGCGCCGCGAGCAGGGCGAACCCCGCGCACACCGCGACGCAGGGCAACCGCGCAACGATGGAGCGCCAGCGCGATTGGCCGCTCGCCCCGGCGGGTTGTGCGCCGCTGATGGGCATCAGCAGCGCCAGCGCGAGGGCTGGCGCAATCAACACCTGCGTGTAGCGGATGTCGAACGCAACGCCGAGGCACACGCCGCTCAGCGCCGCGCGCGCGAAAGCGGACCTCGCGCACGATGCCGGCCCTGGCTGGCCGGCCAGTGGGAGTATGCTGGCCGGCAGGCGCGGACTCTGTCCGAGCTGACTGCCGTACGCCAACACGAGCGCCAGCACGGAGAACAACTGCGCGGCCACATCGGCCATGGGGATCATTTGCCATTCGACCTGCTGGTACGAGGTGGCGGTCATGAAGACGGCGAGCGCGGCGACGGCCATCCGGCTGCCGCGCCCGCGCAATGGGCCGGGGGGATGCGTGAAGGCGCGGGCCATCCAGGCAATGGCGAGCAGCGAGATCAGCGACAGCAGCGGGGTGATGAGATACAGCCCTTGTTCGCCGGCGATCGTGTATGCCGCGCCGGTGAATACGGCATAGCCCGGCGGCCACACGGTCGTGGCCATGCGCGACACGTCCTGGGGCAGCTTGTAGCCTACATGCACAATCGGCTCGGTGGGGATGCCGAGCGCGTAGGTCAGGCGCGCCAACGGGAAATGATGAAACACCGTGCCGCGCTCGGCGAGATCGACACCCATCTGCGCGTAGGCGTAGGGGTCGCTGCCGCTGACGCCGTGTGTGCGCAGGGTGAGCGCAGTCCAGCCGGCCCAGACGACCACGCCGGCCATGAGCGTCAGCGCGCCCCAGTTGACAAATTGCGCGTTGCGGATTGCGTATCGCGTATTGGGTATTGGGTATTGGAGGGCGCGGTAGATCGAGGCGAGCAGGGCATAGGCCGACATCACGATCAGCGCCAGGGGCAGGTTAAGCAACGCGCCAAAGGGTTCGATCACACGAAACTCACCGGTGACAACGCGCGCGACGAATCCAATCAACACGCGCAGCGCCAGCGCACCATAGACCAGCAGCAGGGGTGTAAGCGCAGCGAGGCCTTGTGTGATGATCTGGCGGGCCGGCGCCGGCGCGCTTTTGCCCTGCATGCGACGCAACGCCGAGAGCGCGGCCGGCGTCAACAGCAAAGCAAACAGGGCCGGCGCCAGCGCCAGCGGCAGCCGCGCCACGGCGCACACGGCCATCAGGCCGAAGAGGTGCAGGCCGGCCCATGCCAGCATCATTGTCAGACGCCACGACGATTGCGCGTTGCGTGGCCCTGCGGTGAAGGTCACTGCGCGCAGACACAGGTCGAACAAGCCGTCGCGCCGGGCTTGCGCTGTGACGCGCAACGCGATAGGCGCGCCGGCAATCAGCGCGGCCAGCAACCAGCCGGCGCGCAAACCGAGGACGGGGATGCTGCACAGCCGGCCAATCGCTACGGCGGCAACCAGCGCGCCGCCAATCGCCTGAGCCAGCATCACATCACGCGACGCTTGACGCGCGCGCCACAGGACGATCGCGCCCAGCGCCCACAGCGCGCCGAGGGCAACGAGCAACCACACGAGCGGGCCGGCGGGTCGCTCCAACACGGCGGGGTCAAGCCAGTAGGAGAAGCTGAAGAGATTGCCGAATTGCATTGGGGGCAAATGTAAGGGAGCCAGGAAGGCGGTCTTGTGTGTGTCGGTCGCATATCCGCGAGTTCTTTGGATGGCCGGCTGAGGATGATCCCGATACGCTTTGAGCGCCGGGCAACCTCGGTCATGTTGTCGCCGGAGTTGACTGCTGGCCGGCGCGCACCCCGATCGCGCCATCGAGTCGTCGGACGCGCAGGACATGCTGTCCTCGCTGGCGATGTCAAAGCAGGATAAGATCAGCGTGCCAACCTTCGCGCCGGGCGTGCCGGTCATCGACATCCCAACAGGCGCAGGGCACTGGGCCAGTAGCAACCAGGTTCAGGAAGGGGACTATTGCTTGCTTTTGCCGTAAAGATAGCCGCCCGCAACCATGTGCGGCGCGCAACTACCTGGGGCGAATGAACATCGATTTGGCGGCCGCGATCATCCTCGGACACGACGTTGCATTCGCATGAGCTGGCGCGATACGCGCCCATCGCCCCGGCTCAGCGCATCACCATGCCGGCTGCGCTGAGCAGGCTGTTCACGCTGGCGCTCATGGCGCTGAAAAATGGCAGCGAGTAGAGGCCGATCACAAAGCACAGCGCGATGAGCGGCGCCACCGCCAGCGCCTCGCGCCAGTCGATGTCCGTCAGTTTGTCGTTGGCCGGGTCGCGGCTCTCGCCCAGGAAGATCTTTTGATAGAAGGTCAGCAGATACACGGCGCTGAGCACCATGCCTAATACCGCAAACGCCGTCCAGATCTGGTTCGCCTGGAATGCGCCCTGCAAAATGACGAACTCGCCGACGAAACCATTGAGCGCCGGCAGGCCCACCGAACTGAGCACCAGGATCAACGCCAGCGCGCCATACACAGGCATCTTCGCCCACACACCGCCGAAGCGGGCCATTTCGCGCGTGTGCCGGCGCTCGTACAGGTAGCCAATAACCATGAACAGACCGCCGGTGCTCAGGCCGTGGTTGATCATCTGCAACAACGCGCCCTGCACACCGAGCTGGTTGAGGCTGAAAATGCCCAGCACGATGTAGCCCATGTGGCTGACCGACGAGTAGGCGATCAGCCGTTTGGCGTCGCTCTGGGCAAAGGCCACGATCGCGCCGTACAGGATGCCGATCACGGCCAGCGCAATCATCAGCGGGGCAAGTTGCCGGCTGGCTTCGGGGAACAACGACAGGTTGAAGCGGATCAGGCCATACGCGCCCATCTTCAACAGCACGGCCGCCAGAATCACCGAGCCGGGCGTCGGCGCCTCAGTGTGGGCGTCGGGCAGCCACGAGTGGAACGGAAACAGCGGCACCTTGATGACAAAGGCGATGGCAAAGGCCAGGAACAGCAACGTGTTGGCCGACCACAGGCTGTTCTGCGCCGCCAACCGCTCCAGGTCGAACGTGCCGGCGTTAACGCCCATGAACAGAATGGCGACCAGCATCAGCGCGCTGCCGGCCATCGTGTAGAGGAAGAACTTGACCGAGGCGTACACACGCCTTTCGCCGCCCCACACCCCGATGATGAAATACATCGGCGCCAGCGTGAACTCCCAGAAGACGTAGAACAGGAACATATCCAGCGCCAGGAACACGCCCAGCGTGGCCGTTTCCATGAGCAACATCAGCGCGTAGTATTCCTTCTCACGCTCGCGGATTGCGCCGGGGGAGACAGCGATGACGATGGGGAACAGGAACGTGGTCAGCATTACCAGCCAGATGCTGATGCCATCCACGCCCAGCTTGTAGCCAATGCCGTATTGCGGGATCCATTCCTGCGCCTCAACGAGCTGATAGCCGGCCTGCGCCATGTCGAAGCCGGCCAGCGCCGACAGCGACGCCACAAACGACGCCAGCGATGCGAGCGCCGCCACGATGCGAATGGCGCGGCCGGCAGTGCGCGGCAGGACAGCGACGATCAGCGCGCCGATCAGGGGGAGAAAAGTGATGGTCGATAGCATGGCTAGTTGGCAGATTCAGCCCATTTCCGGCGCATCTCTTCGCTGGTGATGCCGCCTTCTTTTTTGTGACGCGCCCGTGATTGCTCGATCAACGCAACGAACAGAGGGTTCGTGCCCAGCGCAAACGACTCCAGATCAGCCTTGTCCACTGCCACAAGCGCCGCAACCGGCTCGCCATTCACTGTGAGCACAATCGGCTCGCCGGCCAGACTCTTTGCATATTGCGCCAGCGGCGCCGTTGCATCAACCAGTTCCATCGTTTTCATAGTTCAAACACCTCGCCCCCGATTCTCACCTGATCGCGTTCTTTGACACCCACTGCCCGAATCTTCACGACCGGCTCCGATTCCTCTTCCACATCGTAGTATATGCGCAGGTCACCCACCCTGAGCTCCCAAAGCGCCAATGCGTTGGCGCGCATCGGTTTCCGGTTGCGGGTTTCAACCAGAGGTTCATGAGCCAACTGCGCATCGACAGCATCAAACACCATTGCGCGTTGTCGGGCAGTAAGCGCCCGTAGGTGGTCGTCCGTCTCTGGCGAGTATTCGATGGAGTACGGCACTGCAACCAGCCTCCGGATCAGGCGCTATCGCGCATTCGCGCCGGCAATCAAAAAGTACGTCACCAGAACGACCACGCCGACGAGCATCAGCAGCCCATAGGAGCGCACGAAGCCCGTCTGCGCCTGGCGCAACCAGCCCGCCACACCGCGCGCCATCCGGCCCACACCGTTCACAATTCCGTCGATGCCGCCCAGGTCGAGCACCGAGGCCAGGAAACTGCTGAGTGTGTAAAAACCCTTGACCACGACGGCCTGATAGATCGCATCGATGTGCCAGGCGTTTTTGGACAGCCGGTAGAGCGGCCCCAGCCGGCTCAGCGGGTCGGTCAGATCCGGCGTGGTGAAGGCGTTGCGATAGACCAGCCAGCCGGCTGCCAGTCCGCCCAGCGCGATCAGCGTGAACAGGCCTGCCACGCTGACATCGAGCGGATGGGTCTTGAATTCGCCCACCGCCGGCGACAGCCAATAGCCCAGCGCGCCGACGCCGGGCAGATTGAGCGCGCCGCCCAGCGCGGCCAGCGCCGCCAGCGCAACCAGCGGTGCCGTCATGATGGCCGGCGACTCATGGGCGTGGCGCGCCATGTCGCTGCGCGGCTGGCCGAAGAACACCATCACAAGTTGCCGGCCCACGTAGAACGCGGTGAAGATGGCTGAAACCGTGAGCAATACAAAGACCGGCAGATTGTGCTTCAGCGCGTCAAGCACGATCTCATCTTTGGAGAAAAAGCCGGCCAGCGGCGGCACGCCGGCCAGCGCCAGCCCGCCAATGACAAACACGATGAAGGTGAGCGGCAGCTTCGCCCGCAAGCCGCCCATGTTGCGCATGTCCTGCGGATCGGCGGGATGATGATGCCCGTGATGCTCCATGGCGTGAATGACCGAGCCGGCCGCCAGGAACAACAGGGCCTTGAAGAAGGCGTGCGTGACGAGGTGGAACATGCCGGCCACATACGCCCCCAGGCCGGCCGCGGCCACCATGAAGCCAAGCTGGCTGATGGTCGAGTAGGCCAGCACGCGCTTGATGTCGAACTGGGTCAGCGCGGTGTAGCCGGCCACGAACGCCGTCAGCGCGCCGACGACAGCCACGATCGCCTGTGTTGAAGGCGCAGCCTCGAACATCACGTGCGCGCGCGCCATCATGTAGATGCCGGCGGTCACCATGGTCGCGGCATGGATCAGCGCCGAGACGGGCGTGGGGCCGGCCATGGCGTCGGGCAGCCACACGTGCAGCGGAATCTGCGCGCTCTTGCCGGTGGCGCCGATGAACAGCAGCAGGGTGATAGCTGCCACGGCCGCCTGAACAGATTCGCCCCCGCGCGCGACGCCGGCGAACACTTCGGAGAACGTCAGCGCGCCAAACGTGACGAACGTGAGCAGGATGCCCAGAATGAAGGCCACATCGCCGATGCGATTGACCACAAACGCCTTGCGGCCGGCTTCGGCGTTTTTAATGTTCGTGAACCAGAAGCCGATCAACAAATAGGAGCACAGGCCCACCAGCTCCCAGCCGACGAACATGAGCAGGAAACTGTCGGCCATCACCAGCACCAGCATCGACGCGACGAACAGATTCATGTAAACGAAGAAACGCGCAAAGCGCGGATCGCCGTGCATGTAGCCAATGCTGTAGATATGGATCAACGCGCCGACGCCGGTGACCACCAGCATCATGGTCGCGCTGAGCGGGTCGATCAGAAAGCCGAAGGGCACGGTCAGCGCGCCGGCCTGAATCCAGGGGATGCCGAGATTGATGGCGCCCCATGTCAGGCGCTCCTCTTCCGGCGCGCCGCCCAGTTGCGCGAACAGAATCAGCGACACCACGAAAGAGGCGACCACCAGCAACGACGCCAGCCAGCCGACGGCCTTCTCGTTCATGCGTTTGCCGAGCGTGGCGTTGATCAACACGCCCAACAGCGGAAAAAGAATGGGGGAAATGAACAGGAGTTGATTCATTGGGCAAGTGTGCGATTAGCTCAATGACCAGATAACCGAATGACTCAATGACTCAATCACTTAATCACTCAATCACTCAATGATCCAATAACTTCAGCCCTTGAGTTGCGCCAGGTCATCGACATTGGTGCTGCGCCGGGCGCGGAAGATCGTCACGATGAGCGCCAGGCCGACGGCGACTTCGGCGGCCGCGACCGTCATGATGAAAAACACGAACATCTGGCCGTCGAGTTGGCCCCATTGCCGGGCGAAAGCGACCAAAGCCAGGTTGGCCGAGTTGAGCATCAACTCGATCGACATGAAGATCATCAGGGCGTTGCGGCGGGCCAGCACACCGATCACGCCCAGCGCGAACAGGATGGCGGACAGAAGCACGTAGGGTGTTACAGAGTCCATCATTTCATTCTCCGCTCATTGCAGCGCGAGGCGCCATGTCGGCGCCCCTACTTGTCCCGGGTGAGCACGACTGCGCCGATCATGGCCGCCAGCAGAACGATGGCGATGACTTCAAAAGGCAGCAGGTAGCTGTTGATCAACGTTTTGCCGATGCTGAGCGGGCCGGCGTCAACGGCCTCGGCGACCGCCGGCGCGGCGCTCGCGCGCGTGGCAAACACATAGACTGCCTGGACAATCAGCGCAACCGCCAGCGTAATCGTCAGTGGGCGCTGCCAGCGCATCGTGGCCGTCTCCGGGTCGCGGCCCAGACGCTCGGCGCCCAGCAGCATGATGACGAAGAGAAAGAGCACCATGATCGCGCCGGCATACACGCTCACCTGCACCACCGCCAGAAACGGCGCGTTCAGCAGCAGATACAGCACGGCCACGGCCCCGAAGTTTGTGATGAGAAACAGGGCAGCGTACAGGGCGCTGCGGCTGAACAACATGCCCAACGCCGCCGCGACAGCAACCAGCGCAATGATGAGAAAAAGCAAAAAGTCCGGTGACATGTCGATTTTGGATTTGGGATTTTGGATTTTAGATTGAGCAGTTCGACGACTGCCGCGCTCGCCAAATGGCTCAATGACTTAATGACTCAATGACTCGATGACTCAATCACTCTGATGACCCAATCCTGAAATGTCTCAATCGGTGATGGGCGGGAACGGCAGAATGGCGCGGTCGTACTTGCCGGGGGGCGTTTGCTGCGGCGTGGCCGGCGCGCCGGGCGGCGGCGCTTCCAACAACATGTCCTTGACGTAGATCATGCCGTCGCGCGTATATCCGGTTGGGAACTCGATCGGCTCCAGCACGATGGCGTTGGTCGGGCAGGCGTCTTCGCAGTAGCCGCAGAAGATGCAGCGCAGCATGTTGATCTCGTAGGTCTTCGCGTAGCGCTCGCCGGGTGAATAACGCTCCTCGTTGGTGTTTTCGGCGGCTTCGACGTAGATGGCGTCGGCCGGGCAGGCAGCGGCGCACAGGGCGCAGCCAATGCACTTTTCCAGGCCGTCGTCGTAACGCTTGAGGTGATGGCGCCCGCGAAAGCGCGCTGACATCGGCTTCGTCTGCTCAGGATACTCAATGGTGACCGGCTTGCGAAACAGCGTCTTCAGCACCGTGGCAAAGCCGACCGGTATTTTCGTCACAACTGCGACAACCTTATCCGTAATCGACATACCCAATCACCCAATGGCCAAATGGCTCAATTGCTCAATTCACTTATAGCCGGGAACGCCGGCCACAATCAACAGCGCCGTGACCACCACGTTCAACAGGCCCACAGGCAGCAGCACTTTCCAGCCAAATCCCATGAGCTTGTCATATCGGAAGCGCGGCAGCGTGGCGCGCACCCACACCATGACCAGCAAACAGGCCAGCACCTTGATGGCAAAGTACACCAGCGAGAGCGCCGGCGCTTCGTTCACAAACGGCCCGGACCAACCGCCCAGGAAGAACGTGACGAACAAGGCGCTCATGCCGATCATCTTGACGTATTCGGACATGTAGAACAGGGCGAACTTCATGCCGCCATATTCGGTCATGAAGCCGGCGGTCAGCTCCTGCTCCGCCTCCACCAGGTCGAACGGCGCGCGGGCCAGTTCTGCCAGGGCCGTGATGGCAAAGATGGCCGCCGCAACCGGCTGACGGAAGATCAGCCAACCCAGGATGTTGCCGGGCTGCTGGTATTGCACGATGTCGTTCAGGCTGGCGCTCGAAGCCATCAGAATCACAGACAGCACCGCCAGGCCGAGACCCAGTTCATAGGAGATGACCTGAGCGGAGGCGCGCAATCCGCCCAGCAGCGCATACTTGTTGTTCGACGACCAGCCGGCCAGAATCATCCCATAGATGCCGACGCCGAGCACGGCCATCACATACAGCGCGCCGACATTGATGTTCGAGGCCAGTTGGAACGCCGGGTCACTGCCGAAGGGAATCACAGCAAACAGCACCAGCGCCGGCACGACCGCCACAATGGGCGCCAGAAAGTACACCAGCACATCCACATTGGCCGGCGTGATGCTCTCTTTGAAAATCAGCTTGATGCCGTCTGCCATCGGCTGGAGCAACCCGAAGGGGCCGGCGCGGTTTGGCCCGATGCGCGCTTGCAGCCGGCTGATGAACTTGCGCTCGACCCAGGTCATGTAGGCAAAGCCGGCCAGGGCCACGACCAGCACAGCCACAGACTTCAGCAACGCTTCAAGAATTGGGTTCATGGTGCGTATTGCGTATTGCGTATTGGGATGCCGTCAGGCCACGACAGGGATGGCCTCGGATCGGATGATGTGCGCGCTCAGCACGGCGCTGCGGCGAATCAACTCGCCGTCCTGATACAGCGCGCGCACAGGCCGGCGCAAAGCGTCGATCGACGGCTCCGGCGCGGGCAACCATTGCACCTGCGGCTGAAAGCCCGGCTGCTCGACGCCCGCAGGATAGCGAAGGCCCAAACCGCCGGTGTTGTCGTACACCGTGCCGCCGTAGTACAGGTCGGCCCGGCCCATCGGCGGCCATTGCTCGACCGTCTGACTGAGCGATTGATAGGACAGACCGGCGTAACCGGCCACGCTGGCAGCCAGGTCTGTGAAGATGGCTTCCGCCCCGGCGTAGCGCCATCCTGCGCCCAGCCGTCTGGCAACCTCCTGGATGATCCACCAGTCGGGTTTGGCCTGGCCCAGCGACGGCAGCGCGCGATAGAAGCGCTGCACACGCCGGTCGCCGCTGGTGAATGTGCCGTCGCGTTCGGCGAAGCTGAGCGCCGGCAACACAACATCGGACCGGGCGGCCAGATCGGTGAGGAACAAGTCCTGGACGATGGTGAAGCCGGCCTTCGGCGCATCGTCCGGGTCGCCTGCGCCCACCAGCCAGGCCACATCCACGTGTTCAGGCAACTCAGCCACAGAGCCGACCATATCGCAGACGCCCTGTGTGTTGGCGTGCGGGTACAGGGGCAACAATCCGCTGTGGGTCTTGCCGGCGTGGCCACTCAGAATCAACAGATTGGCGAGCGAGCGGGCCAGCGAGCGCACGCCGGCTTCGTTCAACTGCTCGTCACCGAACACGATCAGCAGATTGCGCGCGCCCTTGAGCTGCTCCAGATCAAGCGGCGGCGTTGCGTGGTGCGCACTGGATGATATTGGGTGTTGCGTATTGGGTATTGCGTGTTCTGCCCAATGGGCGGCTTGTCCAGGCTCATATCGGGCGATATACGAGGCGTAGCGGTGCATCTTGGTGCTGCGCGCGTGAGCGACGATGAGCGTTGCGCCGCGCTCGACAACCGCCTGGCGCAGGCGCAGGAACCACACCGGCGCGCTTTCTTCCAGATCGCCATTGACGATGAGGATGACATCGCCCCTGCCCAGCGCCTTGAAGTCAGCCTCTGCGCCGATGCCGTAGTCGCGCGCAATGTCGGCGCAGGCAGCCGGGACGCGCGGTGAAACAAACACGCCGGCCTGCCGGTGATCGACGCGGCTCAGCGTTTCGCGGAACAATCGAGCGAACAGAAAAGCGTCTTCGTTGGGGATGCGATCGCCGATCACGCCGGCCAGCGATGCGCCGGCGCTCAACTTGCCGGCCACGCGCGCCAGCGCATCCTCCCACGTCGTCTCGACCAGTTGGCCGCTGGCGTCCCGAACCAGGGGCGCCTTCAGGCGATCTGCGGCGCGGGTGAAATGGTGAACGAAGCGGCCCTTGTCGCACATCCATATTTCGTTGACCTGCTCGTTCTGGCGCGGCATGATGCGCTTGATCTCATAACCGCCGGTGCGCGTTTCGAGGCGCGTGTTGAGGGTGATGTTGCAACCCACAGGGCAATGCGCGCAAACGCTCTGCGCACTGGCCAGTTCCCAGGGCCGGGCCTTGAAGCGAAAGTCAGCCGTGGTCAGCGCGCCGACCGGGCAAATGTCTGTGGTGTTGCCGCTGAAATAGGAATCGAACGGCGGGTCGCTGAATGTGATGATCTCCATATGCCGGCCGCGCTCATGAAATTGCAGCACATGATCGTCGGCCACGTCGTCCTGGAAACGCACACAGCGCCCGCACTGAATGCATCGCTCACGGTCGAGGAAGATCAGGTCGCCCAGGGGCACATGCTTATCGTTGTGCTGCTTGGCCTCGTAATCGAACCGGCTGACCGCCGGCCCATAGCCCATCGTCAGGTTTTGCAGCGGGCACTCGCCGCCCTTGTCGCAGATGGGGCAATCGAGCGGGTGGCTGGTCAGCAAAAACTCCAGAATGTCTTCGCGCGCGTCGGCCACCTGCGGGGTGTTCGTGCGCACCGCCATGCCCTCGCTCACCGTTGTGGTGCAGGCGGTCTGAAGCTTGGGCATCCAGGCGATGACCACATTGCCGGCTTCGTCCTTCACCGCCTGCTTTGTGGCCGGGTCAATTTTGGGCGTGCCAACTTCGACCAGGCACATCCGGCACATGCCCACGGGCTTGAGCTTGGGGTGGTAACAGAACACCGGGATATCAATGCCCAGTTTCTTGGCCGCATCAACGATCACCGTGCCTTTTGGCACGGCGACCAGTTGTCCATCGATTGTGAGGTTAACCAGGTCAGCCATTGAACCTACTTTTTGCTCTCCAACACCGTTACGTCGTATGGCAAGGCGACGGCAATCTCGGCCACCTTGCGATACACATTCACTTTGCCGATCACGCGCACACGGGCGCCTGCCGCCAGCCTGTCGCCGAATGGAATGCGCTCGCGCACCGTATTGAACAGCGTCACCCGACGCGGTCCGCTGCCGTCATCCACAATCAACTTGACGCCGGACTTGAACGGCTCGACTTTGGCGATCGTGCCGGATATCACGACACGCTCGCCCTGCCGCGCCGTTATTCTGCCCGTCGTTTGCGTCTGCGCAGGCGCTGGCGCGACGATCGCGCCGATTTGCACGTCCGACAGTCTGGCCGGTGCCAGTTCGAGCGCGCCCTTGTACTGATTCAGCTTGCCGGTGATTGTAACCAGCGCGCCGACATTCAGCCGGGCCGGCGCGTCGATCTCGTCATACAGCCGCGTGAACAGCGTCACCGGCATCGCGCCGGTCGCATCCGAAATCACAAACTTGAAGCCGGCGGAAAAATTGCCCGCGTCGCTGACCACGCCGCTGATCGCCATCACCGCGCCGACATCTTTGGCGCTGATTTGCCCGATCGGCGTCACCGGACGGCCGGCGGCCCACACAACACCCGCGCCGACGAGCGCGATCAGCGCGCTCAACCCGATGGCCGTGAAGCGCGTCTTCATTTCGACTCGCCTCCTGCGCCGTTGCCGGCGTCGCTGCCTGCAACATACACATCGTGCGGCAGCGCCGGCACAATCTCAATGCCCACGCGCCGCCTGGCCCGCACACGCCCGACAATGCTCACCCGCTGGCCAATCCACAACTGCTGCTGGCGCGGGATGCGCCGGGCCACCACATCGTACAGATGCACCTTCTGCGCGCCGGTCTCATCGTAGATCAGCAAATACGCGCCATCCGCAGCCGGCGTGATATCTGCGATCCAGCCTTCGACCCATACCACCGCGTTGTGGTCGTTGCCATTCATGCCGCCCAGCGCGTACTTGCGCCAGTTGCGTTTGGCCCACTTGACCGCCTTCACGTCGCTGCCCCATTTGGGCACGATCTCGATTTGTCCGCGATAGACATCGACCTTGCCGGTCACACGCACGACTGCGCCGACGTTGATGTGATACGAATCGTAGATATGATCCCAGTCATCCGCCCAGATCAGGGCGACTGCCTGCGCCGACCCATCGTTGATGTGCAGCTTGAAGCCGGACGCGAAATTCTCTGTGCCAACCACTGTGCCTTCGACGGTGACGGTCTTGCCCTCGTCAGTCAGGGCAATATCTCCCAACGGCACGATTGGCGGCGGCTGGGCGCCGGCAGCATTTGCGCCAGGCAATGACAGCGGCAATGCAAGTAGAACGGCCACGAACGACAGTGTGAGGTTGCGCAAGTTCATGTGTCTCCCGTGTCGGATATGGGAATCCACTCACATCCGCACACCTCATTAGTCGCACGCCGCCACTACCATCTGCCGCTACAACCAGATACGATTCACCTCCTCTTTAGCCACTTGAAAAGCATTCCACGATGCCAAAACCATCACACTGGCATAAACCGGGCGCGAGAAGACATCACGCATCGCGCGCATGTGCTCATGCGCCGGCGGTCACCCGCGGCTGTGACACCCACTTTTCGTATTCAGGGCGGAAGTGCTTGAGCGTGCTCAGGATCGGGCTGGTGGCAAACTCGCCCAGGAGGCAGAAACATTTGCCGGCCATGCTGTTAGCCACCTCAGCCAGCATATCGATATCCTTCATCGAGCCTTGCCCGCTCACAATCTTGTCGTACAGGTTCATCGCCCAGTGCGTGCCCTCGCGGCACGGCGTGCATTTGCCGCACGACTCGTGCTTGAAGAAGCGGATCATCTTGCGCGCCGCCCAGACAATGTCCACGGTATCGTCAAGGATGACGAAGGATGCTGAACCAAGCAACGACCCGGCCGCCTGCATGCTTTCGTAGTCGAGCTTTGTGTCGAGCGCGCTGGCCGGCAGAATGGGCGCGGACGACCCCGCCGGCAGGACGCCCTTCACCGGCCTGTTGTTGATCGTCCCGCCGGCCATGTCGATCAACTCGCGGATGGTGTGCTGGCCGAGGGGCAGCTCGTAATTGCCCGGCTTGTTCACCCGCCCGCTGACGCAGAAGATTTTTGTGCCGGGGCTTTTCTCGGTCCCGAACTGGCGGTACCACTGCGCGCCGTTCAGCACGATGGGCGGCACATTGGCCAGCGTCTCCACGTTGTTGATAACGGTAGGCTTGGCATATAACCCCTGCACAGCGGGAAATGGCGGGCGCAGGCGGGGCTGGCCCAGTTGCCCTTCGAGCGACGACAAGAGCGCCGTTTCCTCGCCGCAGATATAGGCGCCGGCGCCAAGATGAATATGAATGTCCAGGTTGTAGCCTGTGCCCAGGATGTTCTTGCCGAGCAGGCCGGCGGCGTAGGCTTCGTCAATCGCTTTTTGCAGCGTCCGCGACGGCTCCAGGAATTCGCCGCGCAGGTAGATGTACGCTGTGTTAGCCTGCACAGCGTAGGCGCACAGGGCTGTGCCTTCGATCACCTGATGTGGATTGTTGTCGAGGAGCTGGTGATCTTTGAAGGTGCCGGCTTCGCTCTCGTCGCCGTTGACGACGACATACTTGGGGAAGATGTCTTTGGGGATGAAGCTCCATTTCAGGCCGGCGGGGAAGCCGGCGCCGCCGCGCCCGCGCAGGCCGGCGTCCTTGACTACGGCGATCACTTCTTCCGGCTTCATGGCTGTGAGCGCCTTGCGCCAGGCCGCGTAGCCGTCGTTGGCCTCATACACTGCCAGCTCACGGATGTTCGGCACATCCAGATCGCGCAACAATACGTGCTTGTCCATCACCTGGCATCCTACCCTTTCAAGTCATCAATCATCCGGTCAAAGCTTTCCGGCGTCAGCGAATAGCGATATTCGGTGTTCACCTGGGCCACCGGCGCGCGGTCGCAGGCGGCAATGCACATGACCGTGCGCAGGGTGAACTTGCCGTCCGGCGTGGTCTGGCCGGCCTTGACGCCCAGCTTGCGCTCGCAGTGGGCCACAAACTCGTCCGCGCCGCGCAGGGCGCACGGCAGGTCGTCGCACACTTCGATCACATACTGGCCGGTCGGCTCCTCGTAGAACATGGTGTAGAAGCCGACGATGGACTTGACCTCGGTCGGGTCCAGCCCCAGAATCTCGGCCACTTCACGAATGGCGTTGTCGTCGCAGTAGCCGTATTCCTGCTGCGCGATGTACAGCAGCGGCATCACGGCGCTGCGCTTGCTGGGGTACTTGGCCAGCGTCCTCTCGATATCCGATGCGCGTTTTTCCTTCAACATGTCAAGTGCTCGGTGCGCGAAACGCAAGATGGGGTGCGTGGTGGTATTGCGTATTGGGTATCAGCGATCCACCTCGCCCAACACGATGTCGATCGAGCCGACAATAGCCACCATATCTGCGATCAGGCAGCCCTGGCTCATCTTCGGCAGGGCTTGCAAGTTGCAAAATGACGGCGCGCGGAAATGCACGCGGCGCGGCTTTGGCCCGCCGTTGGCCGAGATATAGCAGCCGAACTCGCCCTTGCCGCTCTCCACGGCAAAATACGCCTCGCCCTCCGGCACGGAGAACCCCTCCGTCCACAGCTTGAAGTGGTGGATGAGCGACTCCATCGAGTAGGCGATCTCGTGCTTCGGCGGCGGCGCGACCTTGCGGTTGTCCACCATCACCGGGCCGGCCGGCAGACGCTTCATCGCCTGCTCGATGATCTTCAGACTCTGATAAAACTCTTCCATCCGGCAGCGGTAGCGGTCGTACACGTCGCCGTTTGATCCAACCGGCACGCTGAACTCGAACTGGTCATAGCCGCTGTAGGGATACGCCTTGCGCACGTCGTAGTTCACCCCGCTGCCGCGCAATGAGGGGCCGGTCATGCCATAGGCGATGGCGTCCTCTTTGCTGATAACGCCGATGCCCACTGTGCGCTCTTTCCACATCGGGTTGTCTTTCAGCAGCTTCTCGTACTCCAGCAGACGCTGCGGGAAAACGTCGAGAATTTTCTGGACGAGATCGGTGAAGCCGGCGGGAATGTCGCGCCACAGGCCGCCCACGCGGAAGTAGCTGGTCATCATGCGCGCGCCGGCCACCAGTTCGTACACGTCCAGGATCATCTCGCGCTCGCGCATGCAGTACAGGAACATGCTCATGGCGCCGATATCCAGCGCGTGCGTGCCCAGCCACACCAGATGGCTGTTCATGCGCGTCAATTCAAGCAGAATGACGCGAATGCACTGGGCGCGCGCGGGCGCCTCCAGCCCGAGCAGCTTCTCGACGCAGCCGATGTAGGCCATATTGTTCGACAGCGGGGCCAGATAGTCGATGCGGTCAGTCAGCGGGATGCCCTTGGTGTAGGTCTTGCCTTCGTGCGTCTTTTCGATGCCGGTGTGGAGAAAGCCGATGTCGGGGATGCAACTGACTATGGTCTCGCCATCCAGCTCCAGCAGCAGGCGCAGCACGCCGTGCGTGGAGGGATGCTGCGGCCCCATGTTCAGCAGCATCGTCTCGCCGGTGAAAGCGCGCGGGCTAACCAGCTTCTTCAGTTGCTCCAGCGTGATGTCCAACTGCGCGTTGGATTCGGTCAACACGCTCTCCGGCGCTTGTTGAAGGGTGGGTTCTGCGACCATTGTGAGTAGTCAGTAGTCAGTAGTCAGTAGTCAGATGACAGATGACAGATATCAG
>Ga0308419_1001214_pt1 | contig 17284 bp, 17 predicted proteins | sample HotsprSampleMS50_FD_203674 | JGI IMG/M metagenome (GOLD analysis project Ga0308419, IMG submission 203674) | Hot spring phototrophic mat microbial communities from Mushroom Spring, Yellowstone National Park, Wyoming, United States - 20090730_MS50 ... | reverse complement strand
TGTTGGGCAAGATTTTGTGGAACTTTCCGCCTCTTTACACTGTCTAATAGTCTGTGGTAGAATGGTGCTGAAATGAGAGGCTTCACACTAATAGAGCTTTTGGTCGTCGCCGCAATCATCTTGGTGTTGGCTGGGATTTTGATGCCGGTCGCAGCCAGCGTCAAGCGCGCCTCTCTTTCCGCGAACTGCATGTCGAATTTAAAGCAAATCAGTGCCGGCATCGCCATGTATGTGGACGATTATGGGAACCCTCCTTACAATGCCATTGATTGGTATACTTTACTCGATATGGGTCACTATCCAGAACCAGCAGAATATGTGCTTAAAAAGAGTAAGCTTGCGTGGTTCAACGTCATCTCCAAGTATGTGTCTCCGAAGCTGCAAAAATGTCCCGCCGACATAGGAGCTTACATGTGGCACGGCGACCCGCATTGGGGGGATTCGCTGTATGAGCGCCAAGGCACGTCGTACGACTTTGCATTTACCCTGTACGCGCACCTAAGAATGTACGATTACGATTTGGTCACGAACCACATGCGCAAATCTAACCCCCCAATGGTTTGGGACAAGGTTGGCTTTTGGCATTTTCCATCTAGAGGAGTGTACGACTACTCCGAAGGGTGGGCGGACCCTCGGAAAAAGTGGGTGCACAACGCCGCTTATTTCGATGGACGGGTATCTAAAATCTCGTTTAAAGATTTGATGAACGCCCTGGACAACACTATGTGGGGGTTTATTGAAGGTGGGTAAGATGGAAATTGTATCTTGGGCTCCAGGGGAAAAAGATGCCCCGTCATATTATGCGGTGTTTATATGTGATTGGTGCGGGAACGTCGCGTATGCCCTTCCCGTGGTGACATGGGGGATAGCTAACTCAGCAACTGGCGACGGAACGGAGAGCCGAATTGTTGGCATTGTGGCGGTCCCCGTTTGGATGAACAGCTTTTTCGCTAATCATAGACTTAATCGGGCCTACGAAGACGTTTTCGTCGGTATGAGAATTGCTGACGACCTGCCTGGTTTCGGTGGTTATGTTGACGCTTCAGCTCTGGTGACGTTTATTCATCATCCCGAAGGAGGGTGCCGTGGGAAACACAATCGCGAGAGAGATGCTAGATAAAGTTCTCGAGCCGATAAAAGAGGTGGCGAGAGAGGTAATCGAGAGCGGGGAAGCTTATGTGACCGCTCCAAACATTGTTGTCTCGCAGGAAACTCGGCGCAGGATTATCGAAGAGTGGTTCAATCCCGAGAACAATTTCAACATCAAGAGGATTGCGGAAAAGCTTGCTATTCCTGAAGAGGTCGCAAGCATTATCGTGGGTTTGCATCCAGACATCCGCGAAGCTGAAGAGGCTAGACATCGCGCCAACTTATATGCGCTGCGGCGGAAGCTGGACGGATTGCTGGACAGGGTAACCGAACTTATCACGAAACTTGCAGATTCGGAGTCTTCGAAGGATTGGGATATGGCGCTGGCGCATATCCGCAAGCTTATAACCTCGATTGACGCTTATCTGCAAGATAATACAGAGATTAGCGAAGAATTAATGGCGGTGTTCGAGCTAGACAATGCCGATATTTGAGGTTCCAGAGTATGAGAAGAAGCGGGCTCAGGAACTAATAGAAGCAAAGAAAATAAAAGCCACTGCGATGCTTGCGGACCAAATTGAGTGGACTCCGCAAGAGAAGCAGAAAGCGTTTTTAGAGTGTCAGGCTGATGAGGTCTTATATGGGGGCGCCGCCGGTGGTGGAAAGAGCGAGGCACTGCTTATGTATTCCATCATCCGGCGGCTTACGTATCCTGGTACTCGCGGGCTTATTTTGCGGCGAACCGTTGCGGAGTTAATGAAGCAGGGTTCGTTGATACCGCGAGCCAAGGAAATCCTTGGAACCAAGTGGAAGTGGCGCGAAAGAGACAAAACGTACACCGCGCCAAATGGTTCGGTTATCGAGTTTGGACACTGCGACACGGAAGCCGACGTTTATCGCTGGCAGTCGTCGCAGTATGAAGATATTTGCTTCGACGAGGCCACACACTTTACAGAGTTCCAGATTCGCTATATTTCCTCTCGCTGCCGTTCAGCAAAAGCGGGCATGCCGGGCATCCCCAACAAGTTCTGCCCTAACCCACCGCCGTTGAAACCGCAAATTCGATTTGCTTCCAACCCCGGCAATGTGGGCCACACATATTTCCGCAAAAAGTTTATTGACGGGCATAAGCCTGGAGAAATTTGGACGCCAGAGCCAACGCCAGATGACCCCGAGCCGAAGTCTCGATGCTTCATTCCAGCGACGATTTACGACAACCAAATCCTAATGAAAGCTGACCCCGGCTATTTGGCGTGGCTGCGCCAGCTGCCCGAGCGTGAGCGTAAAATGTTGTTGGAGGGCGAGTGGAACCTTTCGTTCGGGCAGTTCTTCGATGAGTGGAACCCAGAAGTCCATGTCGTCGAACCGTTTACCATTCCCAAGCACTGGCCGGTGTTCGCAGGCATGGACTGGGGTTATAACCACCCGACGGTTGTTTTGTGGGCAGCCATGTCGCCAGACGGGGTTTTGTATGTGTTCGAAGAGTTAAGGGTGCGGTTCTTACACGTAGAAGAATTGGCGAACAGGATTTTGAAACGCCCGACGCCGGTTGTTTTCGGAGCTGGCCCGGACGTTTTCTCGTGGCAGAAGGAGCATTTGGGCGGAAGAAGTATCGCTCAGCAGTTTTCCGAGTTTGGGGTTTTTCTCTCGAATGTGACAGCTGGGAAAAAGCGTTATCATATGTGGGAGCAAGTCCGCCATTATTTGCAGTGGCGGGACGAGAAAGGCGAGCAAATGCCGGGGCGTCCGCTGCTCCGAGTGTTTAAAACCTGCAAGCATCTCATCAACGCGATTCCAGACGCGCTTGCGAACCCAAATGACCCGGAAGACGTCTTACGAGTTGATATAGACCCGACAACAGGTTTTGGTGGGGACGACGAAGTCACTGCCCTCGGATACCTCGTTATGACGAGGCCTTTTACTGACACAGTGTTTTTCATCGAGACTCCGCTCCCAGGTTCCTTCGAATGGCATATGTCATTCAAAAAACCTCTTGACAAATCTGGAATAATTTGCTATCCTAATCCAAAGAAGATTGGAGGGAGCAGGCCGTGAAGTATTTGTACAGGTGCCCAGAGGGGCATGTTACCGAACACAGCGTTTCGGTTGAGCATCGCAACTATCCTGTTGCGTGTACAATTTGCGGAAATCCTGCATATCGGGATTTTGGGTCCGAGGCGAAGACTAAAAGGACCCACGTGTCTATGTGGTTTCACAATACAGTGTTTGGAACAAAAGAAGAGGAGGAAGGGACATATGGTGGTAGGTGGGTTTAATGGCGCTTGAAGACGATTACAGGAAGCTTTACGAATGGTTAGAGACTGCAAAGACTGTAAGAGGAGAAACCTTACTCAAGAACGCCGAGCGTAATCTTGATTATTACCTCGGCAACCAGTGGAAATATTTGCCCGCTTCATCCCTCGAGCCGGTTACTGTTAACTGGATTGGAAACGGCATCTTCCGCAAGTTTGCCAACCTCGCGTTTAAGCCCCCCAAATTTTCCGTTACACCAGTTTACAGCGGTGAGTCTCTCGTAGAGGAGATACTTGGCGGGGAATTAGCCAACGAAGTTGTCCCCGACGACGCGGAGCTGCGCAGCGTTATTGCGTCTGCTGTGGAAGTCTTGTTCGAGGCTAGCGGGGGCTGGATGGCGTGCAAGGCCGCGCTGCTTGATAGGTACATTTTCGGGGTCGGGATTGTTTACACAACGTGGGATGACAACAACGGCCCGATTGCCATCCGCGTATCCCCGTTCGACTTCCTGTGGGACCCGCAGAGAGCTTGGCACGATTGGGGGCGCGGACGCTTCGTCGCCCGCACGTTCAAGATGTATTTGGACGAAGTTAAGGCCATGCCTAACTGGAGCAACACCCGGAAGCTGCAGCCGTCGGTGGCGTCCGATTGGGGGTGGAATCCATTTAGCCAGTCGCGAATGAAGCCCGAGCATGGAGAAATTACACTCCTGGAGGCGTGGTTCAAGAATGTGCAGGTTGGACGAGATAAGGGGCGAAACGTGAGGATTATTTGGGCTGTAAGCCAGCCCGATAAACCCTTGCTGGTCGAAGATTGGCCGTTTGAGCTCACAAATGAAAACGGGGTTTTGGAGTTCCCGTTTTATCTGATTGTCGGGCATCCTGTTCCCGAGCGGTTTGCCCCGTTGGGTGACGTTGATGTTACGAAAGACCAACAAGACGAGTTGAACCAGCTCAGAAGTTATTCGAAGTTTAGGGCGTTGTTGACTCTGAAACTTTACACGCGCGTCGGTGTCTTATCTAAGGAGGCGTTAAACGCCCTGCAGTCCCCGGTTATTGGAGAGGTTGTGCAGGGGAACGCTGACGCGGCTGCAAACCCAATTCAATTTCTGCCTGGTCCTCCATACAACATAGACATCATGACCGCTAGCCAGGACGTCGTGCGCGATATTGCGGTTCTGCAGGGCGTAGACGACGCAATGCGCGGCATACAATCCCCGCGCAGGCAAACCGCAACAGAGGCACAGCTCATGGCTGTGCGGTCGTCAACGTTGGCTGCGTATGAGCAGACAACGTTTGAGTCGCTGATTGAAGATGTTGCAGAGGCCTTGTGGCAGATTGCTGTTAAGTTCGGACACGTTGGGTATGAAGTGAGACCTGAAACCGGTGGCATAAACAAGGTTGGGTTGGAGCATTTAATCCCAAGTAAGATAGATGTTGTGTCTGGTTCGTCGCGCGCTGAAAACAAGGTTGAGCAGCAGCAAAACCTCGTTCGGTTCGCTGCGTTTGTAGCTCAGACCGGTTTATTGAAGACTCCTGCAAATCCCGCTGGAATGATAGATGCAAAGTGGTTGATTAAACAGTTTGCCGACAAGTTTGATTTGCGTCTAACCGATGACGCATTCGCCCTGCCGGAGGTTCAGGGACAAGTTCCTGGGGCAGTCCCAAGTGGACCAAGCCTCGGCAACATCCCAACTCAGGCTGAAGAAACACTCCCTGGGCAGCCAACTGGGCAGCTGCCGTTGTTGGAAGAGCTGCTCAGTATGGTTGCGCCTGTTGGCGAGCAGGCGGTACCACCACAGGAGATGGCTGAGGAGGTATAAATGGACACTATGTTAGACCAAGGCCTCGAAGAGGCACAGTCGCAAGAGCAGCCAACAGAGGCTGCTGAGCAAGAGGAGAGCGGCATAATGGATTTGTTGGCGGACCAAGGCCTCGATGAGGAACAGTCCGAAGAGGAACCAGCAACCTTTATGTCCGAAGACGAGGTCCCGGAAGAGCTGAAGCCGCAGTGGCGCGAGATGAATAAAAAGTTCACTCGCACACAGCAAGAATTGGCTAGGCTCAGAAAGGAACTCGAAAGCGCGCTTCAATCCGTCCGTGGAGCGCAGCCGCAGGAGACAGCCCAAACATCTGCAGGGCTTGGGACTGGAAATCCTGTGGTTGATAATGACCCAGTTTTGAACTGGTTGGCTCAGCAGTACCAAGAAGCGATTCAGGACGGAGACATGACCACCGCTCAGCGCATCGGGGCGGAGTTCCAAAACAGACTGCAGCTGCTGACCGTGCAGAGCGAGCTGACAACGCTTAAGAACGAGCTCGTGTCTGCAAAGGTCGAACCGCAGCTGCGGGAGGTGCGCAACAATCCATTTTTCTCTGCGGTGTGGACCAAGGAGGCTGAGGCGAAGATTAAGGAGCGTATCGCGAAAGGCGATAGCCCCGAGGAGGCTGCTTGGGCTGTTCTGGGGCCTAAAGCTGCGGCCAAAGCCGCGCTGAAGGCCTACGAAGAAGCCCGGAAGAAGAAAGAGGTCTCCGAGAAAGCTTCAACTCCTGCTGGCACACCGTCGTCGCCCGCGGCGCATATAACGGACCTGCCGCCCGATGCTATAATGCACGGGGACAGGCCTTCAATTGCCAAGATATGGCAAAAGATTAAAGAGCTTGGTGGGGTAAAATAGCCCACGTGCTCGGCCCGCGGGCGAGTTAAGGTGGGGGTGAATTATGCCTAACACAATCACGTGGTCCAATTTGGAACACATATTCACCGCCACTGGACCGGTATACTTTAAGGGCATCGTCCAGACCTACTTCAGGGAGAGCCCCTTCCTCGCCCTGATACAGCAGAAGGGCAACATCGAGAAGGTTAGCGTTAGCGGCCCGACTGTCGTTCAGAGGCTGAGGTATGGCGGCAACACTACAGTAGGTTGGAGGTCAACTCGCGGTGAGGTCCCAATCGAAGAGCAGTCGATGCTCACGACCGCTGCTTGGAACTGGGGAAGCCTGACTGGCGCGGTTACGTTCTACGATGAGGACCTCCATGACAACATGGGCGAAGCCCAGCTGGTAGACCTGGTCCAGGTGACGCTCGACCAGCTGGCCGACACGATAAAGAATAAAATCGCATCGGCCATTTTACAGGGAACTTCTGGTGACCCCGACCCGTCGGCCAATGAGCAGGTTTCTGCTCGCATTCTCGGTCTGAAGGATGCGGTTACGACGGGTGGTGGAACCAGCACTAACCCGGCAAACATTGCGCGACCCGCTACGTATGGCGGACTGACTGATGTGGACCTCGGCGGCCAAATCGCAGGTTTGAACCAGGGGGCTTGGTCCGCGGCGATTGTTGCTGGGACGTCGCAGGCTGCTGACATTCCAAAGAATCTGCGCGCTCTGGTTAACCGGTGCACCTGGGGTACTGTGAAGCCGGACTTCCTGCTGGCCCCGCTGGAGATTTACGAGGCCTACGAGTCGTCGATGGTCAACAATATTCGCTACGTGACGCTGAATGTTGGAGACACGTCGTTTGAGGGTTTGGCTGTGCGCGGCATACCACTGATTTTCGACAGGTTGATGACGGGCATCACCAGCGTCCCGACGGGTTGGAGCGGTAGTGCAACCGAGTCGTCTACGACTCATCGCGTGTATGCTATACGCGCCGCTGACTGGAAGTGGGTGTTTGACCCACAGTGGGATATGCAGAACGGCTTGGAGCCTAACTGGCGCATTCCTGAGGACGGCTTCCGCCGGACCAGGCTCTTGTGCATTCGCTCCCAGCTCATCTGCGTAAACCGCACGACCCAGGGCTTGCTGTACGGCCAGGGCCTAGCGTAAGGGGGTGAAACCATGAGCCAGAAGACTATTCCTTACGACTTAAGGACAGCTTCGACCACCCCGCGGTTTCCGCTTGGGACGGTGGTTACAACCGATACCGGCGAAACTTACGTGTATGTGAGGGTGTTCGGCAGCGGAGCTACTACCAACGCACCTGCATATGCCTCGGCAGGAGCCGGGTCGTCAATTACCAGGTCTAAGTGGGTCGTGACCCCCACGAGTGCAGACGGGAAGCTTCCTGTTGGCTACTTTGTTGGTTCCCCTGCTGACGGGTCTTACGCCTGGATTAAAATCCGCGGCGAAGTGACCCTGACCAACAACGGCACAAGCGGGGCTGGTCCTGGGGTTGCGGTCTATTTCGTGAAAACGGCTGGTAATGCTCCTCAGCACGTTACCGGTATAAACCCGCCGTCTTCGGGGGTTTCAACGGTTATCGGCTTTTTGTTGGACACCGTGACCCCGAACGGAAGCGGTCGCGTGTGGATAAGCCTGCCGTTCGTTAAACAGGAGAGGTAGCTCATGACGCGGGCAGAGATTATTGAAGAGGCTCGAGAGATTTTGGATGAACCCAGCGAGACTATTCTCACAAGCTTGCGGGCTTACCGTGCATTTAATCGTGTAGTGAGCGACTGGTCCGCTGGTGTTGGGTGTCTTGTCTTTGGCAGGAAAATCTCTGCCCGCGCTGGCCTTTCTCATTACGCCCCGCCCGACTTCGCTGTGGGGCTTGTGAATGTTACCAGCGACGTTGCGGCTGGCAACAGCGTGACTGTCAACAGTTGGTCGTATACGGTTTTGGCCGGCGACCTTGCAAACACGACGGATGCAACTCGTAAGGTCGCCGGCGTTATATACTCCAGGTTTTTGGAGTCCACTGAGTATACGGTTAATAAAATTGCTCCTATGTTGCGGAGCAATTGGGTGTTGTTTGTTAGCCCTGCTAGATATTTCTCGAATTTTTCGGCGAGTGGTGGGCTCAAGGCGTATACCGCCACTGCAATCCCACATTCGGTTCGGAGTGTTGTGTGGGTTGGCGGGGCTCCGATTCAGCTCAGAAAGATTAAAGAATCCGAGCTTTTGAGACGCGACCCTGCCTGGGATAGCTCTCCAAGGATTGGGGTTCCTTCTTGCTGGGCCGAGATTGACGGGCACATTGTCATAACCCCAGCTCCCGCCAATGACGGAGAGCTGTTGGTTTATTCGTCGTACTTCCATCCGACATATCCGATACAGAACACCGACGACGCGCCGCTGCTTTTCCCAGACGCCCACAAGCAGGGTTTGGTGTGCGGGTTGGTTGCAGAATGCGCCACGATTTTACGAGATAGAGAAGGAGTTGCGCCGTTAATCGCGCTGTATAGGCAAATGTATGAAACTGAAAAAGGCAGGGCGGTTATGTCTGTGACGGATAATATCAGGCTGGCCGCTGCGTGGGAGGCAACTGAATGGCAAGAGTAAAAGTCTTAGCCCCAGGCGGATTGAATACGAACGAGGTTCTTAAGAAAAACCCAGACATAGAAAGCGACCAAGCAGTAGACATGGTCGCTTTCGTGCCAGACGGCACGACTCTCAAAAAGCCATATGGCGTTTCTGGCTATGGTCGCCCAGCCATGTGGATGAAAGTTCAAGCCCCCGAGAACGATAAGACGTCGATAGAGATAGCTTACAAGTATAACACCCAGGAATATAGATACACATTTACCTACAGCGGGAACACTTGGCATATGGGCAGCAGCTCGGGGACGCTCATTGCTTTGCTAAGGGATGTGTTGGTTGGGTGTACCGTCTGGCAGCCGTCAAGTGAGTCGAAGTGGTACGTTATAGAGCCTCCAGCTGGGATTTCTATTACGGCAGTTGGCGGGTCTGTAATGATACCAGCGACGACTGTGAGCGCCACTAGTTCTTTTATCTCTCTCACGAATGCGTCCCTCTGGGACATGGTGACGGTTGGAGATTTTACTTACACCTATGCGGATACGTATAACCCAAGCCTGAGATATTTCACGTCTGCTGGCCAGCTGGCTGATTTGATAGAGGCTGATTACGGGCAGTTAATCGACCCTGTGGTAAGTTCTAATATTGTGTATTTGGCGATTGGAGCCGCTGATAAAATCATCTATCTTTCCGCTGCTGGTGGGATTGCTGTTACCAGCTGGGCTCTTGGTTCTTTCTATCCAAACATTTTCACACTCAAGTCCCCCAAAGCAGCTTTTGCTTATCACGCTCCGGACGGGTCTGCGTCCGAGCGATATGTTGTCGTTGCCGACCACGTTCTTGCTGATTGTGGAAACGAAATTTTTGTGCCGGTGTTCAGGTCCGACAATTACGACGTTTTGAAACTTGTCCCAACCGACGACGTGTCTGCTGCCCAGCTTTACAACACGGTGTATCTAAGCGACGGCGTTGAAGACGATTCCGCGTTATATGGGCGAGGCGCCGCTGCAAGAAGCCCAGATAATAAACTGCAGCCGTTTTTTAACAAGATAGAGGCGAAAAGCCCACCGCAGGTTTCTTCGGAAAACCTTTATCTTTTGCTTGCTAGGTGTGAGAGCTTTACTGAAAACCTCCCGAGCGAATTGACAGAGCCAGGTGGCGGAAACGCTACTATAACGTGGTCTCAATCTGGTAAACAAGATGAGGACACTAGCGGGCCCGGTTTTATCCCATATGGAAACTCTCAGGAGCAGCGAGTTAGATGGAATGTTGTGGGAAAGAGAGAAACACCATCGGTCCCATTCCAGGCTTTTGCTGAACTAAAGCCAAATAGTTCTTCTTCCAAGGGTGTCAACTTGAGAAAAGAGGGAAACGTTTATTTTGGACGCGGGGTTGTTGTTAGACTGTGGATATGGTTGAGAATAACAGATAATAGTGCTCAGGGTGTTAATGAAGCGTATTTTCTTTACGACAAGAGGACCGTTTCTGTTTTCTTGGTGAATCCCGCCAAGAAGACCGCGGGGCAGATTATTAACGCAAAGGGCGAAATTCAGCCCAAAGATGTAGTAAGGAACCCTCTCCCTGGTGGAGGGGATGTTCTTCAAGCTGATTATTACTTCGAACTTCCAGATGGGCAGCTGGACTTTCTTACAAACGTAAGACAGATTTTGATTTACATCCCACGCCCAACCAACCCCGGTCTCACGGTAACCGTCATGGTGCGCGCTGTCGAGCTTATTTCCGATTTTTATGGAGACGGGAGCGTTCAGGCGGGAGTTACTTACTACAACCCCAACACAAACCAAGAAACACCCATTGCTGCTATTGAGCCAATCGACACAACGCAAAAAGTATCCGACGTCATAAAGATTAAATGGCCGCACCCGAATGCGCCGTGGAAGTCCAGAGTTTACATGCGGGTTTCCGGCGGGATTAAGGGAGATTCTGGCTGGAGACTAGTTGACGAAATCGACGCTGGGACTGGTGAGGCAACAAAGGTTTTAAACCGCTCGGCTTTCTCTTACGAGCAAATAGCTCCGAATGTTCGCCTGGTGCCAGATGCGGTTGTGAAAGGCCGCGTAATGGGGGTTTTGCGCAGCTCTAGCCGTCTTGTGCTGATGGATTGCGTTGAAGGAACCGGAACCGCCAAGAAGCGGTCGTCTCAGCGCGTTTGGATAAGCAATCAAATTGACCCTTTGGACCCGTACAACATCGCGTTTCCGCAGCTCCCACCGAGTGGTTATCCATTGCCTGATGATGTCCGCACGGCCGAACACTACGGGATGGTATTAGACATTCCCAGCACAAAGAGGGTAAACGGGCTGGCAGAAGTTGGCAATACTGCTTACTTCTTCTGCGACGACGTAATCACAAGACTGCGCGGTAACAGCCCCGTTGATTGGGTGCATTCGGTTGTCTCGAGTTATCTGGGTTGCCCGAGCCCCTATGGCTTTACAACCACACCATACGGCATCGCTTTCGTGGGGTCTGACGGGGCGGTGTGGTTACTGGAAGTCCGGGCTGAGGATACTCCGGAGCTGCTGAGAGAGCTGGGGCGAGAGGGTCAGAAGTTGTATTCATGCCCCATTAAGTACCGCATCAGGGAGTGGGCGAGTGCGGAGCCGACATTTGACTTGAGCAGAGCTAGTGCTGTGTTCACTAAAAACAGCCTCGTGGTTTCGTGTAGGTATAACCCAACAGATAGAAGCGAAAGCTTTACGTTTATCTTCGACTTTCTGTCCGGAGTCTGGTATCGATATTACCTTGACGCTGCTTTTAGGAGGGGGTTAACACAAATCAGCAGGAGTCTCGTTCCTGGAATTGGCGTGACAGACGAGCTCCTTATATACGAGCATTTGGGGACCGCAAGGGATACTGCCAAGTTCCCGACGCTGGCGAACTTATTTGTCCCGGGCCTTTACGGCATCAAAAAAGCCGACGGCGGTATCGAGGGGACCACTAGCAGATTCATGTCTAGGATAATTAGGGTCGCGCCCCCTGGTTTTGAAACACGCATAAGGCGCATCATCCTAGACGTTGATTACGAGTTTGAGGATAATAACTCCAAGACTCCGCAGCCCGATATTGCCGTGTTCTTGTACAACAGGAATGCCGAGGAGTCGCATTTTGGAGTGATTGGGAATGTGGCTAGCGTCAAGCCGATAACCAAGAACGGGCGGAGTCGCGTTGTAATAGACAAGAACGAATTGTCGAGTGTACAACGCCCATCGGCCGCGGCGTTCTGGGGGAATGCGATAGTCATTTGGGTGAACGTGCCCAATCTGGGCAAACGCTTTGACGTTCACGGAATAGAGGTAGAAACGTATGGACTCCGCAAGGAGCCGGTGTAAATATGGCCTTGGACGGTGCCGACAAGAGAGAAATACTCCTGCTTATCAAACAGGAGATTGCGAAGATACGGCGAGCGTTTGCGAACGAAGAACAGCCCGCCGTATACCAGAGTGATATTTTTCTTCTCGGAAGGTCGGAGCAGCCAAGGTCAGTAGTTGCGCACTTTGGCAAGGGATATTGTGGACCTCAAGGCCCGTGCGGCCCAATGGGGCCCTGCGGACCTCAAGGAGTTCAAGGGGCATGCGGGCCTAGAGGGGAATGTGGCCCAGCCGGGTCGTGCGGGCCACAGGGTTGGTGTGGTCCTCAGGGTTTGCAAGGCAGTTGCGGCCCTCAGGGTTGGTGCGGACCTCAAGGCCCGTGCGGTCCGATGGGTCCATGCGGGCCAAAGGGCGAGTGCGGACCAGTGGGCCCATGCGGCCCACAGGGTCCGTGTGGTCCGTTCGGGGTTAGGCTCGGGCAAAACGTTGTTTACATTGTAAACCGCAACGTTGGACCGTGTGGGCCTCAGGGCCCATGCGGGCCCCCTGGCCCAGCCGGTGGTCCATGCGGACCAATGGGGCCGTGTGGCCCTCAGGGCTGGTGTGGCCCTCCAGGGCCGTGTGGGCCTCAGGGTCCGAAGGGAGACACCGGCCCATGTGGCCCGAAGGGAGACGTTGGGCCGACCGGGTCATGCGGCCCACAGGGTTGGTGTGGTCCTCAGGGACCGCAAGGAGCAGCTGGCCCATGCGGGCCCCAGGGGGTTAAAGGTGACACTGGTCCGTGCGGTCCAGCCGGCCCATGCGGGCCCCAAGGGGTTAAGGGAGACACGGGGCCGACCGGCCCGTGTGGACCCATGGGATGGTGTGGCCCTCAAGGCCCGTGCGGTCCGATGGGGCTCCAGGGCGAACCTGGACCGCCTGGGGCAACCGGGCCGACTGGCCCAACTGGTCCGACGGGGCCCCAAGGACCAATCGGGCCTGCTGGCCCATGCGGGCCTCGAGGCATGCAGGGATACTGCGGTCCAGCCGGGCCGTGCGGGCCAGCTGGGGTTAAGGGCGACACTGGACCGTGCGGCCCGATGGGCATCCGCTCTGGCTCTGTGGTTCACATAAAACCTGGTCCTTGCGGACCACAGGGATGGTGTGGACCAGCTGGTGTGTGCGGCCCTCCAGGCCCAACTGGGCCGACAGGGCCTCAAGGTCCACAAGGATACTGTGGACCTCAAGGGCCAAAGGGGGACACTGGCCCGACTGGCCCCCAGGGTCAGCAGGGTTACTGTGGGCCGCAAGGCCCGAAAGGCGACACTGGCCCAACTGGTCCTACTGGACCTACTGGGCCGACTGGCCCGACTGGACCTGCTGGCCCGCAAGGCTATTGCGGGCCTCAGGGTCCGAAGGGAGACACTGGGCCACAAGGACCGCAAGGCCAGCCAGGCCCACAAGGATATTGCGGTCCACAGGGCTACTGCGGACCACCTGGACCTGCTGGTCCGCAAGGCTATTGCGGACCTCAAGGCCCGAAGGGCGACACTGGTCCCACTGGCCCCACTGGCCCAACTGGACCCACTGGGCCTCAAGGACCACAAGGCCAACAGGGATATTGCGGCCCTCAAGGCCCAACTGGGCCGACAGGGCCTCAAGGCCCGCAAGGGTACTGCGGTCCCCAAGGGCCAAAGGGGGACACTGGCCCGACTGGTCCTACTGGACCGACAGGTCCAACTGGCCCAGCGGGGCCTCAGGGGGAGCGCGGTTTCTGTGGACCCCCAGGCCCAACTGGTCCTACTGGACCGACAGGTCCAACTGGCCCACAAGGACCTCGGGGATATTGCGGCCCGCCAGGAATTCCTGGCCCACACGATGTTAACGACACGCAAATCCACACAAATCCGCCCCTAGCGATAAGCATGGGCGGGACTGGAAGAACGTCGTTCACAACAAACCGAGTTATCGTTGGTGGGTCCACATCGTTAGGCGAAATCGCAGGTGCCAGCGCAACTCCGTTTAACGTGATGGCTGCGACCGGACAGGGTTATTACACACTGCAGTTTGACCGAGGCGTGTTAGTCTCGATATCATACACACCCTTCTAAGGAGGACGGAATGAGGTTTCACATGCTAGGGCTCGGGTATATCCCGACAAAGAAGAAGCACAGCTACTGCGCGTTTACGCACAGGTGCATAAGGTTAGCCAACATACTCAAGCGGTATCTTGGCCACGAGGTGATTTTCTACGGGGTCGAAGACCCGGAGCTGCCGTGCGACGAAGCTGTAACGATTTTCACGAATTCTGAATACGAGCAGTTTTACGGGCATATAGACCCTGAGCACCAGCAGATACCGTGCGATATGGAAAGCGACGCCTACCGGCTGTTTTGCGAAAGGGCGGCCGAAGAAGTGGGTAAGCGCAAGCAGAAGAACGACTTCCTGCTCGCCATGGTGGGGTATTATCACAAGCCGATTTGCGACCCACACATGGGCGACATGATAGTGGTTGAGCCTGGGATTGGATATGGCGGATGCTTTGCGCCGTTCAAGGTTTTCGAAACGTACGCTTGGATGCATTACGTTTATGGGCGCCTAGGTGTTGAGAACGGGCAGTATTACGATGCCGTTATCCCACCAGCGTTTGACCCAGACGAATTTCCGTTTAGAGAACGACATGAAAAGGGCGATTATGCTCTGTTCATGGCCAGGATAATTTCCCGCAAGGGGATTATGATAGCGCTTCAAGCAGCTCAAGCCATGAACATCAGGCTAAAGGTTGTTGGGCAGGGGCCGCTTGTGAACGACGATGAGGGATTGGCGATTAATCCCGCCGACTTTCCGTTGGCCGAGTTTTATCAGCGAGCCGTTGGGCCAGAAGAGAGGGCCGAGCTGATGAGTCGTGCTGCGGTTTTCATTGCCCCAACGATTTACATTGAACCCAACGGGAACGTGGCAGTAGAAGCTGCGATGTGCGGAACCCCTGTTGTCACAACCGATTGGGGCGGGTTTACTGATAACGTGCTGCACGGAATTACTGGATGGCGCTGTAGGACGTTTGACGACTTCTGCTGGGCGTTGAGGCACTGTGGGGATATAGACCCGAAGGTGTGCCGGGAGTGGGCTGTTGAGAATTACTCCGAAGCTGCGGTGGCCCCGAAGTACGAAGAATATTTCCAGCGCGTCTATTCGCTGTATACGTCAGAGCACGGATGGTACGAATTGACCCAAGACCGGCCGCCAATCACGTGGCTGAAGAAGCATTATCCATGTACCGTGCACAGCAGGAGCGGGGCGCATCCAGAAAAGGTGACGCTCACGGGTACATTCACGGGGTGGTTTATCCCAAATGAGACATGACTTCTTGTTCTCGGTTATATCGCCAACGTATCATGCCTGCAATCCGTACATTGTGGAGACGTATAGGTCGCTGGCGCAGCAGACCTATCCGTATTGGGAATGGATTGTGGGCGTGAATAACGGCGGGATTGTGCCCGATACAGCCGTGGCGGACCCGAGGGTTCGTGTGTATGAAATCGAGTTTCGCGGCACGTCTAGGGCTAAGCAGGAGCTTGCGGAGAAGTCGAGAGGGCATATCATCGCCATCCTTGACGCAGACGACATGTTGGAGCCGACGGCCCTGGAAGAAGTTGCGAGAGCCTACATAGAGAACCCTTGGGCGGAGAGCGTTATCACTGAGGAACACTTCATTGCCTGCAGCGGCGTCCCCCTGGAAGCAGAAGCTAAACGGCTGTCGGCGGTTCCACAAATGTGGCGTGGAAAGTACATTTACCGCCGAGTGTGGAAAAAGCTCGACAGCTCCTATGCAGGATGGTTCCCAACACACCTGCTCACGTTCAAGAGGGAACCGTTCGAGCTGATAGGAGGGTACAATGTTGGAATACGATTTGGGGACGACTATGGGTTAATGATGATGGCGATGAAGTTTAACCTAAGGATAAAGTTCCTGCGCGAGCCGTTGTACGTGTGTCGTTGGTACAACCAAAGAGTACATCATCGCGAGCTCGACGGGTGTATTGAATTAGCAAATTATCTGCGCATGGCTCAGAGAAGCTTCTGGTCATACGAAGACTATCAGGAGGTACATGGTAAATGGCTGTCTTCGAGACAACAATGACACTTATCCCAGTGTTTTACTCGGACACGTGGGGGGAGTATGTGGGCGGGTTTTATGTTGACCGGTTTTTAGCTTGCCAGCCAAACGCAACGGCTGACAACGCCTTCCCGGATGTTCCCTATCTAAGCGACCCTGGAGGCGTAGCTGCGTCTAGCCGCCCTGGAGTATCTCCTTGGGTCGGATTATCGGTGGCAAGTGCCATGAAAGCTGCTGTGAATAGGGATGGGAGAGGGTGGCATTTAATGACTGCGTACGAGTGGAGCATCATCATCGAGTTCTGCAAGAAGTATGGTTTTTTCCCGCGTGGGAATGACCATGCGACAATTCCAGCAGCTAGCGCGGACAATTCGGATGAAAGAGGCCTCATCGACCGGTTTGCGGCGGCTCAAGGCTGGACCACAAAGAGAGCGCTTCCAGGGACAGGACCCGGGACTTGGACACACAACAACGACGCTTCCAGTGGGGTCTATGATATGTGCGGCATGTGCCACAAAATCATGATGGGCCTTGTCCGAGACGATAGTTCCACTCCGGTTGTTGGATATGTGCTTGCTAACCGTAAAACAGATTTAAGGGGGAGCCCGTACGGGAAAGCCACATCGACTGGGACGAGTTACATCACAGACACAGACAAAGCGTGGACGACTAACGAGTTTGCTGGGTGCTTGGTTCACACGTCAGAGAACGCATGGTACACGGTTGCGAGCAACACCAGCAACACGTTAACCCTCACGTCTGGGACTCCGGCAGCTGGAGTTGCATATTGTATTTACAAACTTGTAAACGCCGACCCGTCACCGGTGATTACAACTGGTTCGCCTATTGCTTCGCTGTGGTCGTCGGGGGAATACCTGTACTACAACATTCCAAACAGCACAAGCTCTAACCCACCGCCTCAGTATGGCGGCGACTACTTGGTTTGCACGACGTTTGGTGGGAGAGCAGCTGTTTCGCGCGGTGGGCGAGAGGGATTTGGGAACCAAGCCGGTTTGTACTACACCGCCTATACCTCGTGGAGCGGCGGCGGTATAAACTCTGGTGCGTTCTATGTCTGCAGAGCAATATGACAGCAAATACAACGGTGTGGCCCGTGTAATGCTGGGCCATGTGAACGAAGACTTACGCTGCCTCGAGGAGCGGGTCTCTAAACTGGAGGGAGAGCTAATGTCGATACACGGCAGACTCGGGGAGCTCCGAGGCGAGGTCAGGGGCATTGTTGCTTTGGCAGCAGT